>ERZ827512.71-NODE-71-length-160432-cov-61.161819_pt1 | contig 160432 bp, 161 predicted proteins | sample MGYA00519916_ERZ827512 | MGnify/ENA primary metagenome ERZ827512 (study PRJEB31778, sample SAMEA3449335) | human gut metagenome | biome: human gut; feature: human-associated habitat; material: faeces | place: United Kingdom | collected 2010/2012 ...
TACACCTCATCTGCCGCAAGCGGCATCTTCCCCTCAAGCTCCGCAAGGGGAAGACTTTTTAGTAGCGCCTTTACGCTGATAACGATGCGTTTCTTGCGTCAGCACGACCGGTAAGTGCAGGCAAAACCGTTACAAACGGGCGAGCAATGCTCGCCTCTACGGGGTGCGGTGCAAAATTCAGCATTGCACTTGTGTTACGCGAAACGTCATGGTTTATTCCAATGTCCCGAACCGGGCTACCGCAAAACTCAGCACCGCACTTGTGTTACGCGAGGCACACATGGTTTTGCACGCACCCACGACACCGGGTTCACGCAAAAACCGTATCCGTAGGTGCCACAATGCGCCTCTGAAAAGGCGAAAACCGAGTGCCGGTAAAGACACTCGGTTTTCGGGAGATTGTTGGTGTTACCGGGATGGAGAGGCCCGGTAACGAGAGAGAAAGAATGGATGAAATATGTCTAAAAGGCGTTAACCTTTTTTCAAGCTTCGTTATTTTATGATCAAAGTATATTACGTTTTTGCTTATTACGCAAGCGAATATTACGCATGTTTTGTATGATTTTTCGGAATGAAAAATCATGTTGCATTCTGCCGTTTTTCGGCATATAATATGAAGTATTAGAATTTATCTTATGCGAATCATTCATTTTCGGAATTGGGGTATTTGTCATGGCAATTCATAAATACCAGGCATTTGTCAAGGTCGCGGAGATGGGCAGCATAACCAAGGCAGCCGAAGCTATGGGATACACTCAGTCGGCCGTCAGCCGCATGGTTGCCGACCTTGAGGACGAGTGGAACCTTAACCTTCTGCGGCGCAGCCGCGGCGGTCTGGCGCTTTCGTCGGACGGGCTGATGCTGCTGCCTTATATAAAAGATCTGTGCAGCCATTACGAGGCGCTTCAGGAGCAGGCAAACTCGCTGAAGGGTCTTGAGACCGGCTTTATCCGCATCGGCTCCTGCTCGAGCTTTTCGACGCAGTGCCTGCCCTCTATACTCAAGAACTTTGAGCAGCGCTATCCGCGGATCGTGTTCCAGCTTCAGAACATGGAATACAGCGAGGCAGAGGAGGCTCTGTGCGCCGGCGAGATCGACTGCGGCTTCATAAGCGCGCCGTATTCGCCCGAGCTTGACGTTACGGTTTTACTGCGCGACAAGATGCTCGCCGTGCTGCCGCCGAATCACCCTTTGGCCGACGCGCCGTACTATCCGCTCAAGCGCTTCAGCGAGGAGCGCATAATAAAGCTCACCGACGAGGCCAACAACGAGGTGTCCAAGGTTTTTGCGCAGCTTAACTCTATGCTCGACACGCCCGTTACCGCCTACTGCGACGTTAACGACGACTACTCGATCATGGCCATGGTCGAAAGTGGTCTGGGCGTTGCCGTGCTCTCGGAGCTTGTGACGGGCAGAATGCCGTTTGACATCCGCCTAAAGGAACTTGATCCGCCGCAGTATCGCGACGTTGCGATAGCCGTCAAGAAGGGCCGACGCCCCTCCCCTGCCACGGAAAAATTCATCCAGATCGTTCTGGAATACTTCCATCTGCAATGAACGCCTCCGCTTATATATTTTATATATGCAATAAACTCCGTACCGAAACGGTACGGAGTTTATTGTTTTATAGCTCAGCAATTAAATTGGGGGGTTATCTTAGTACATGCCCATGTCGCCGCCGGCAGGAGCCGCTACGGGCGCCGGAGGAGTGGGGATATCGGTGACGAGGCTCTCGGTGGTAAGAACCATGGATGCCACGCTCGATGCGTTCTCGAGTGCGCTGCGGCAGACCTTGGTCGGGTCGATGATACCGAGCTGGATCATGTTGCCGTACTGCTCTGCTGCCGCGTCGAAGCCGTAGGAAGCCTCGTCGCTGCCGTAGACCTTGTCGAGGATGACCGCACCCTCGAGTCCTGCGTTTGCAGCGATCTGCATGATAGGCGCTCTGAGTGCCTTTGCGATGATGGATGCGCCGGTCTTCTCGTCGCCGTCGAGAGTTGCGACAAGCGCGTCGGCAGCCTTTGCAGCCGCGACATATGCCGTGCCGCCGCCTGCGACTATGCCTTCTTCAACAGCAGCGCGAGTCGCGTTGAGCGCGTCCTCGATGCGCAGCTTTTTTTCCTTCATCTCGGTCTCGGTTGCAGCGCCGACCTTGATGACAGCTACGCCGCCGGAGAGCTTTGCAAGGCGCTCCTGGAGCTTTTCCTTGTCGTACTCGGAGGTGGTAGTCTCGATCTGAGCGCTTATCTGAGCGATGCGAGCCTTGATATCGGCCGCTTCGCCTGCGCCGTCAACGATAACGGTGTTTTCCTTGGTGACCTTGACCTGGCGAGCCTGGCCGAGCATCTCGATCTGAGCATCCTTGAGCTCCATGCCGAGGTCGGAGGAGATGACCTGACCGCCGGTGAGCACTGCGATATCCTGAAGCATTTCCTTACGTCTGTCGCCGAAGCCGGGAGCCTTGACGCATACGCAAGTGAAGGTGCCGCGCAGCTTGTTGAGGATGATGGTTGCAAGAGCCTCGCCCTCGACATCCTCTGCGATGATGAGGAGCTTTCTGCCGGCCTTGACGATCTGCTCGAGCAGGGGCAGGATCTCCTGAATGTTGGTGACCTTCTTATCGGTGATGAGGATGAGAGCGTCCTCGAGGACTGCTTCCATCTTCTCGGTGTCGGTTGCCATGTAGGGGCTGAGGTAGCCGCGGTCAAACTGCATGCCTTCAACGACCTCGCTGTAGGTGTCTGCGGTCTTGGACTCCTCAATGGTGATAACGCCGTTCTGCGAAACCTTCTCCATAGCTTCGGCGATCAGGGTGCCGATAACATCGTCGCCGCTGGAGATCGCGCCGACACGGGCAATATCGCCGCTGCCGGAAACGGGCTGGGAGTTTGCACGGATGGCTTCAACGGCAGCGTCGGTTGCCTTCTTGATGCCGCGCTTCATGGTCATGGGATTTGCGCCGGCTGCGAGGTTTTTGAGTCCCTCGTTTATCATTGCCTGCGCCAGAACGGTCGCGCTGGTGGTACCGTCGCCGGCTACGTCGTTTGTCTTGGTGGAGACTTCCTTTATAAGCTGAGCGCCCATGTTCTCGAACGGATCCTCAAGCTCGATCTCCTTTGCGATGGTAACACCGTCGTTGGTTATCAGCGGTGCGCCGAACTTCTTATCGAGCACGACGTTGCGGCCCTTGGGGCCGAGGGTGATCTTAACCGTATCTGCAAGCTGATTCACGCCGCGCTCAATAGCCTTGCGTGCTTCTTCGCCGAAAATAATCTGTTTTGCCATGATGTAAGCGCCTCCTTATTCTACGATAGCGAGAATGTCGCTCTGACGAACGATGGTGTATTCCGACTCATCGAGCTTTATCTTGCTGCCGCTGTACTTGCCGACGAGAACCTTTTCGCCGACCTTAACTTCCATCTTTACCTCGTTGCCGTCAACTATGCCGCCGGGGCCGACCTCGACGACTTCATATATCTCGGGCTTTTCCTGCGCAGATGCCGCAAGGAAGATACCGCTCTGGGTCTTTTCCTCGGCTTTAGACTGCACGAGCACTACTCTGTCTGCCAAAGGCTTGAGTTTCATCATATATACCTCCAATAGAATAATATACAAACAAAAAAATTCGACCGAGTTAGCACTCTTTTGCCATGAGTGCTAACTCGGTTATTATAATAGCACATATTTTTTAAATTTCAAGCCCCTGAGGCAAAAAATTCGCAAAAATTTTTATATATTTTTTCTCGCGAAGTTTTATTTGAGGTACATGAACAGGTCGCACTTGATCATGCCGTTATAGAGCTTGCGCTTTTTGTCCGCCGTCTTGCCGAAGGTGCGCTCAAACTCAGTGTGCGACGAGAGCAGATACAGCTTCCAGTTTTCCGTTTTGCGCCACGCCTCGCCGAAAAGCCTGTATAGCTGCTCGGCCTCCTGCTTTTCCATGATTCGCTCACCGTAGGGCGGATTTGTGACTATAATTCCGTTTTCGGTCACGCGGTCAAACTTCGTCGCATCGGCTTTTTCAAAGCGGACAATATCCGAAACTCCGGCACGGGCGGCATTCTCGCGCGCTATATCCAGAGCTGTCGGGTCAATGTCCGTACCTATTATATTATAGTTGCCGTTAAACTCGCGCGATACGGCCTCCTCGCGCTCCAGCTGCCACACGGACTTATCGAGGCTTCTCCAGCGCATGGCCGAAAAGTCGCGTTTGAGCCCTGGCGCGCGGTTTTTGGCGATAAGCGCGGCCTCGATGGGTATCGTTCCGCTGCCGCAGAACGGGTCGCAGAAGTCTTCCCTGCCACGATAGCGCGAAAGGCTGACCATTGCCGCAGCCATAGTCTCCTTAAGGGGCGCTGCATTGTGCGCCGGGCGATAGCCGCGCTTGTGCAGGCCTTCGCCGGAGGTATCGATGCAGAGCGACGCGACGTCTTTCATTATCGAAAACTGTATCTGATACGTTTCGGCGGTTTCGGCAAACCACTCGATGCCGTAAACGCTTTTCAGTCGCTCGACTATTGCTTTCTTTATTATTTTCTGGCAGTCGGAAACAGAAAACAGCTTTGAGTTGAGGCTGTATCCCTTGACAGGGAATGCCGCATCGCGAGGAATGAGCATCTCCCACGGCAGCGCCTTTGTTTTCTCGAAAAGCTCGTCAAAGGTCTCGGCCCTGAAGCGGCCAAGCTCAAGCAGCACGCGCTCGCCTATGCGCAGGTTTATGTTTGCCTTTGCTATCTCCTTTGCGCCGCCGGTGAAGTAAACTCGGCCGTTTTCGTTCTGCACATCCTGCATTTTCATCCGCCGCAGCTCATCTGCTATAGGCCCCTCAAGTCCGAGCAGACACGGCACGCAAAGCTTAAAATTATTCATAATACGTTTCTCCGTAAATTCTCAAAATTTCGTCGCATTTCATCATACTTCATAGTTTTGCGCTTGTAAAGATGCAATTACTTCTTATATATGTATAAATCGTGAAGATTAACATTATCTTTGCTATCTTTTGTGTAACATGACAATTTTTAATGCTAAAAATACCGAAAAAGCACTTGATTTTCACAGAGATAAGATATATACTGTTAATACCTTTGGATATTTTTTAACGATTTTCACTCATTGTTAATAAGTTCTTTGGAAGGGTGAGACGATGACACGACTTGAAGCAATTGACAAGCTTTGCGAAAGCTATTCCGTTTATTTCGACGTTGAGCGTTTTGAAGAAAACGAAGACCTGCTTGCCGCAACATGCTTTTTGTATGTCCACTCGGAAAAGTACGTCCTCGTCAAGGCCGCGAAGCTTTGGGAGGCCGACAGCAACGAGTATGTTTACATTTTTAATGTCCCCCACCTGACGAAAGATATCTTCACCAAGTGCCGTGACTATGCCCATAAGGACGGGATGAGCCGCATAGAGCCCAAGCCCGGACACATGTGTTCGTATATTACGGCGCTGTTTATTTGCGATACCTGCGACCCCGACGCCGTGCGTGCGCTCAAGAGGACGCGGATATATAAAAGCTTCCGTCTGTCTTACTACGGCTGGATGGATTTCCACACCGGCCTTATCGAGCTTCAGACGGGAAAGACTGCCGCAAACGGCAGTGGAAGAAGTACAGCACAGCTTTTGAAAAAAACGCTGCTGAAAAAAACATAATTTTTGAAGGGAGAGAAACAAAATTATGAATGCTGCTGTATTACTTATTCTCAGCATTGCCATTCTGCTCATCGGTTATATCTTCTACGGCAGATGGCTGTCCAAGAAATGGGGAGTTGATCCCAGCAAGGCGACTCCTGCTCACACCATGGAAGACGGCGTGGACTATGTTCCTGCCAAGGCTCCTGTCCTTATGGGACACCACTTCTCCTCCATCGCCGGCGCAGGCCCGATAAACGGACCTATCCAGGCTGCCGTTTTCGGTTGGGTTCCCGTTGCACTGTGGGTGCTCATCGGCGGTATCTTCTTCGGCGGCGTGCACGACTTCGGCGCACTGTTCGCATCCGTCCGCAACAAGGGCAAATCCATCGGCACCGTTATCGAAGACAGTATCGGTCTGAAGGCAAAGCGTCTGTTCATCATCTTCGCTTACCTGACCCTCCTGCTCGTCGTTGCCGCATTCGGCTCGATCGTTGCAAACACCTTCAAGGCAACTTACCTTGAAAACGGCGCTATCGACTACGCAGCCAGCGCCGCAAACGCCAGCACCGCGATGATCTCCATCTTCTTCATCGTTCTGGCAATCCTCTTCGGTTTCTTCGTTTACAGAAGAAACGCTCCTCTCGGTGTTTCCACCATCATCGGCGTTGTTCTGATCGCCGTTGCAATGTATATCGGCCTGAACTGGCATCCGATTTACCTCAGCTACGAGACCTGGATGATCATCTGCGGCGTTTACATCCTCATCGCATCCGTAACGCCTGTTTGGATCCTGCTCCAGCCGCGTGACTACCTGAGCTCCTTCCTGCTCTACGGCATGATGATCCTCGCAGTTGTCGGCATCATCGGCTGCCATCCCAGCATCGACACAATGCCCGCATTCACAGGCTTTACCGATACGCTCGCCCCGACCGGTACCTCTCTGGGCTACCTGTTCCCGGCACTGTTCGTTACCATCGCCTGCGGCGCTATCTCCGGCTTCCACTCCCTCGTTGGCTCCGGCACGACCGCAAAGCAGCTCAACAACGAGCGCGACGCACGCCCCATCGCATACGGCGGCATGCTCATCGAGTCTGCTCTGGCTATCATCTCCCTGTGCGCAGTTGCGTACATCTGGAAGGATTACGCCGACGGCACCACCGTCGTCCCCACCGCAGTTTTCGCAGGCGGCCTGTCCTCCATGCTCGGCAATCTGTTCGGCGCCGGTGCACAGAGCGTCACCTACTCTCTGCTCATTCTGGCAGTTTCCGCATTCTGCCTGACCTCGCTTGACACCGCTACCCGTCTTGCTCGCTACATGTTCCAGGAATTCTGGGTCAAGCCCGGCGAGGATATCAAGACTCTGACCGGCGCACGCAAGGTTCTCGTTAACCCCTACGTCGCTACATTGATCACCGTAGTTCTCGGCGTTGCACTCGGTATGACCGGCTATGCAAAGATCTGGGCTCTGTTCGGAGCTGCAAACCAGCTGCTGGCCGCTCTCGGTCTGCTCGCAGTCGCCGCATGGCTCGGCAAGGTCGGCAGAGACAACAAGATGTTCTACTTCCCGTTCGGCTTCATGCTGATCGTAACTCTGACCTCGCTGGTCTTCACCATCAAGGCTCAGATCGGCCTCATCTCCGCAGGCACCGACACGACCTGGGCTGTTATCCGTGCCGTCATCGCCGTCCTGCTTATCATCCTTGCTATCGACCTCGTTGTCGAGGGCATCAAGACTCTGAAAAAGCAGGCACAGGCAAAGACCGCAGCAGCAGAATAATCGCAATCAAATCAATTCAGGAAGCCGCATTTTTGCGGCTTCCTTTTTTACTCTATTTTAGTAGCAGCTTTTTAAATTTTTTTGCTCAAAGCTATTGACAAATGCGGAGAGCGGACTTATAATACTACCAACCTACTAAGTTAGTAGTATTTATTCGAACCGAGGTAATCAATATGCCAGCATATATTGTCTTCCGATGTCGGGTCTGCGAAAACGGCTAACCCACTACTTAAACAAAACAAAAATCAATTTAATTTTTAATTCTTGCTATATTAATTTATTCAAAGGAGATAATATCATGTCTAAAATATACACTTCCGCTGATCAGCTTATTGGTTCCACCCCTCTGCTCGAGCTCACTCACATTGAAAAGAAGCATGACCTGAAAGCCAAGGTACTCGCAAAGCTCGAATACTTCAACCCGGCCGGCTCCGTTAAGGACAGAATCGCAAAGGCCATGATCGACGACGCAGAGGCCAAGGGTCTTCTCAACGCCGAGTCCGTTATCATTGAGCCCACCAGCGGCAACACCGGCATCGGCCTTGCTTCCGTTGCAGCCGCAAGAGGCTACCGTATAATCATAGTAATGCCCGAGACCATGAGCGTTGAACGCCGCCAGCTTATGAAGGCATACGGCGCAGAGCTTGTGCTCACCGAGGGTGCAAAGGGCATGAAGGGCGCCATCGCAAAGGCCGATGAGCTCGCAAAGGAGATCCCCAACAGCTTCATTCCCGGCCAGTTTGTGAACGCCGCAAACCCGAAAGCACATTTTGAGACCACCGGACCCGAGATCTTCGCAGACACCGACGGCGATGTTGACATCTTCGTTGCAGGCGTAGGCACCGGCGGCACCGTGACCGGCGTTGGCCAGTATCTCAAGTCCAAGAAACCCGAGGTCAAGGTAGTTGCAGTCGAGCCGAAGAGCTCCGCGGTTCTCTCCACAGGCGTTGCAGGCTCGCACAAGATCCAGGGTATCGGCGCAGGCTTTGTCCCCAACGTTCTGGACACCAAGATCTATGATGAAATAATCCCCGTTGAAAATGACGACGCATTCGCGACAGGCAAGGAGATCGGCAAGAGCGAGGGTGTTCTGGTCGGCATTTCCTCCGGCGCTGCCGTGTGGGCCGCGATCGAGCTTGCAAAGCGTCCCGAGAACGAAGGCAAGACCATCGTTGTTCTTCTCCCCGATACCGGCGACCGTTATCTCTCCACTCCGCTGTTTGCCGAGTAATATTTAACAACACAGGAGGCTTTTCCGATGATTCCGAACAAAGAGCAGGCGCTTGAGCTGCTGAAAAAGTATAACTCCGATCCGTTCCACATTAAGCACGGACTTATCGTGTCCGGCGTTATGGAATATTTCGCAAAGGAGCTTGGCTATGCGGACGAGGCAGATTTCTGGGGCGTTGTCGGTCTGCTGCACGACCTTGATTTTGAGCAGTATCCCGAACAGCACTGCATAAAGAGCCAGGAGCTTATGCGCGAGGAGGGGCTTGACGAATCGATCATCCACGCGACGGCGAGCCACGGCTATGCGATCACTGTCGATATAAAGCCCGAGCATCTGATGGAAAAGGTCCTGTACGCGACGGATGAGCTCACAGGTCTCATAGGCGCGGTGGCAATCATGCGGCCGTCAAAGAGCGTTGATGATCTTGAGCTCAAGTCCGTTAAGAAGAAATACAAAAGCTCAAACTTTGCGGCCGGCTGCTCGCGCGAGGTCATCGAGCGCGGCGCGGATATGCTCGGTTGGAGCCTTGATGAGCTTATAAGCCGAACCATACTTGCAATGCGCGCAACCCCTGCGGCAACATGGACGGAATGATGAAAGTTTTGATAGCAATGAGCGGCGGCGTTGATTCCAGCGTCGCCGCAAAGCTTTTGTGCGACGAGGGATGCGAATGCATCGGATGCACAATGAAGCTGTACGATAACTGCGACGCCGGACTGCCGCGAGGCCGCACCTGCTGCAGTCTCGACGACGTTGAGGATGCGCGCAGCGTCGCGTTTTCGCTCGGAATGCGCTACTATGTGTTCAACTTCAAGGACGATTTCCGCGAAAAGGTCATAAAAAAATTTGCCTCCGGCTATCTCCGCGGGCAAACGCCAAATCCGTGCATCGACTGCAATCGGTATATGAAATTCGATAAGCTGTTTGAGCGTGCAAAGCTTCTCGGCTGCGACAAAATTGCCACCGGCCACTATGCACGCATTGAGTTTGACGGCGAAAAGTATCGGCTCAAAAAAGCGCTCGATAAATCGAAGGATCAAAGCTACGTTCTTTATATGCTCACGCAGGAGCAGCTTGCGCACACGCTCTTCCCTCTCGGTTCTCTGCACAAGACCGATACGCGCGCTATCGCCGACGCAGCCGATCTTTCGAGCGCACGCAAGCCGGACAGTCAGGATATCTGCTTTGTTCCCGACGGCGACTACGCCGCAGCAATAGAGCGGCTGACAGGCGAAAAAGCACCGTGCGGCGATTTCATCGATGCTTCCGGCAAGATTCTCGGAACTCACCGCGGCATAACTCACTACACCGTAGGGCAGCACCGCGGCCTCGGCCTGTCGCTCCCAGAGCGCAGATATGTGTGCGGCATCGACGCCGAAAGTGGCACGGTTACCCTTGGCGGCAGCGACGAGCTGTACTCGTCTACAGCCGAGGTTCGCGACTTCAACTGGATCAGCGGCGAGGCTCCGTCCGAACCGATCCGCTGCACCGCCAAGATCCGCTATCGGCAGCCCGAGCAGCCTGCAACAGCCATCGCCCGCTCTGACGGCAGCGTAACGCTGCATTTTGATGCGCCGCAGCGCGCTGTAACCCCCGGTCAGGCCGCCGTTTTGTACGACGGCAACACCGTACTCGGCGGCGGAGAGATCGTCAGATGACGTAATCTCCGCCGCGCTGCGCGTTCATAAGGTCAGCAAGCGTTATTCCGGAAAAATATTCACGGGTCAGGTCGTAGTATCCCTGCCAGACCGACAGTGTGCGGCATTCGGCCGCACGGTGGCAGACCGGCGCGTTATCCTGGAGGCAGGAAACCGGAGCGAGATCGCCCTCCGCAAGCTTCAGTATCTCCCACAAGGTATACTGCTCCGGCGACCTTGTGAGTCTGTAGCCGCCGCCAATGCCGTGAACGCTGTCAACAAGTCCGGATGACTTGAGTGACGGCATGATCTTTTCAATGTATTTGAGAGATATCTCCTGACGGGCGGCGACCTCCTTCATGGGAATGTAGCTGCCGTTGTTGTGCTCGGCAAGATCGAGCAGTATGCGTATTGCATAGCGTCCTTTAGTTGATATCATATATTTCACCTCGTGATTATTATACTACCAATCCCGTAGGTAAATCAATAATTTTTTTGCATGCAAAAAAGGCAGCCAAACGGCTGCCTTTTAATGCTTATGTAGTTTGCGATACGCCCTATCGGATCGTACCTGTTGCAGTGCAGCGGCCAAATGACATTCGTCCTATTGAACGCGAGGCACCTAAGCTCAGTACAACATTACAGGTCGGGATACCGCAGTAAAGATCAGTACAATCTCAATGCGCCTCTAAATTACTTCTTTGCGAGACCCTTCTGGCGAGCATACTCTGCTGCGCCGAGTGCGCCCATGAGCTGCGGGTCGGTCTTGAGGTTGACAACCTTCAGCTTCAGAACGTGCTCGATTGCTTCCTTCAGGCCGTCGTTCTTTGCACAGCCGCCGGTCAGGGTGATGCTGTCGGTTGCGCCGGCCTTCTTTGCCATAACGAAGCAGCGCTTTGCAACTGCCATCTCAACGCCTGCTGCGATCTCGTCCATGGGCTTGCCTTCGCCGACGAGGGTGATGACCTCGGACTCTGCGAAAACGGTGCACTGTGCGGTGATGGGGATGACGTTCTTTGCGGTCAGTGCCAGCTTCGAGAACTCGGGAAGGCTCATCTCGAAGGAGCGTGCCATTGCCTCGAAGAAGCGGCCGGTACCTGCTGCGCACTTATCGTTCATTGCGAAGTTCTTTACGGTGCCATCGGTGTCAACGGAGATGCCCTTTACGTCCTGACCGCCGATGTCGATGATCGCCTTGACGGAAGGATCGGTGACGTGTACGCCCATTGCGTGGCAGCTTATCTCGGAGATGTTCTCGTCTGCGAAAGGAACCTTGTTACGGCCGTAACCGGTACCGATGAGGTACTCGAGATCCTTCGAGCTCTTCAGGCCTGCCTTCTCGCAGACTTCTGCCATTGCCGCTACTGCAGATGCTTCGGAATTGATCTTGCTGCGGATGGTGGTATCTGCTACCATCTTGCCGTTCTCGTCGAGAATAACTGCCTTTGTGTAGGTCGAACCTACGTCACAACCGCCAAAATATTTCATTAGTGTTGCCTCCAATAAATATTTAATTAACTATTATAGTCGTTGTTATGCCAACTCCCCGTTATCGGAGAGTTGGCAGTGGTTTTACTTGTTGCTAAGATCAGGCTTCGTCGTACTTGTAGTCGGGGAACTTATCCATGTCGTACGGTGTCTTGAGCATATCCTTGCGCTCCATATTGTCGTAGTGATTCTTCAGGAAGGGCTCAACTACGTTGAACAGAAGCTTACCGTCGAGATCAAAGAAAAATACTGCGAATAATGCTGCATAGCCGATGCCGCCGAGGCAAAGTGCTTTCTTTACAAACTTTTTCATATTCTCTGCTCCTCCCTATTACCATGTCATGTCGTCGTCGAGCTCGAGGAGAGAAGGATCCAGAGGCTCTTCGTGCATAACTGTGGTCATGTAGTCGTTTATGAGACGACGGATCTCGGCACGGGAAACAGTGCGGCTGTCGGGCAGTGCGTGAGGAATCCAGAATGCGGGGATATTCCTGTCGCGGAACTCATCCTCGAACAGGCCGTGGACGCCCTGCATACCCTTGCACTGGAGCTGGTCGTACATTGCGACCATGTCGCAGTTGAAACGCTCCATGTAATCCCACAGCTCAAAGATATGGTGCATGCCGCCGACTGCCATACGGCGCATCGGAGCCCACATGTGGTACTGTGCGACATCCTCGAGCATGTTCTCGTAGCTGTCGGTGCGGATGGTCATATCGAACATGAGAGAGTCCATGTTAATGACAACATTCAGACCCCAGGTATTGTATGCCCAAGTGCACCAGTTGGAGTAGTACAGAGGTGCGCAGGACCATGCGATGACTCTGTGGCGAGTGTTGGGGAAGGTATTTGTCTTATTGCGGACGGCGCGCTCCATAATTTTACGGACATGGCCGTCTACCTCGTGCCAGATAGGAAGATCGCCCATCTGGGACTGATAGATGCGGTACAGTGCCTGTGCAACGCCGTTGATGGGGTAGGAATTGGTCTTTGCAGCAACCTCCCACTTCTCCCACTCGAACTTCATAAGCTCATTCTGACGCTCAATGTACTCGCACATGAGGTCAAAGTTCATGGGAACACCAGTCTGGTCTTCGATGAACTTCCAGCACTTCTCGATATCCTTCTGGACAAACTTGTTTGCGAGGGGATCGTCAAATATCATGGGCATCTGCAGAGCAAACAAAGGCTTGTCGTTGAACCAGTCCTGAAGAATAGCAGTACCGACGGAGCCGTCGCAGGCCTCGTTGCAGGTTATCATGAACGGACTGTAGTCAGGAATATCGTCAAGGACGTAGAGGCCGGACTCAGCCTGGCACATCGGGCAGGGGTCGCCGGGCAGGCCGATGGACTGAACTGCGTCGATGTAGTTGTGGACGGTGTGAGAGTTAACGTGGCAGGTTACGAAGTACGGGATCATTTCCAGAGCAACTGCCTTAAACTTGTCGCGCCAGCCGTAGAACATACCGCCCCATACGGTTTCCTTCATTGCCATGGTGTGATACCATGCATCGTTCTTCTTTCCGCCGTGGAGTCTGGTGTCGGCATTGAACATGCTCATGAACTGATAGATGGTCGCGTTGACCATTGCGCGATAATGCCATGCAGAGCCGCGCAGAGCCTCGCCGCGCATGCCTTCCATGCCGCGGTCAAACCAGTGCAGAACGGGCAGATAGGTCTGGCCTACCCAACGGTAGCGCCATACGCCCTTTGCAAAGTTGATAAGGCCGCCGTACTTCATTACGTCCATTACCATGTGGATGTAGTTGTACAGCCAAATATAATTGAAGTAGTAGAAGGTGTCCTTTACGCCGCGCCACTCTCTATGCTTGTAAATACCGGTCTTCGGAAGGTAGTTTTCACCGAGGCGGCGTCCGCCTTCTTCTGCGGTATGGGGCTTGCCATACCAAAAATCCTTTAATGCTTTCTTAAAATCCATAATTACTTGCCCTCCTGAATCTTCTTGATCTCGACAGATTCAACGAATGCCTGGAAGCGGGTACGGAGCTGACCGGATGCGGTGTTTATGTACTCCTTCTCGATCGAGCATACAGGGATACCGAAGTCGCGCTTGAGGACGACAGTGTCAACAACGCGCTCATAGCTCCAATACTCGCAGAACTTGTTGGAGCAAACAATGATGCCGTCTGCGTTGTATTCCTTGACGAGGTCTGCCAGACGCTGCTTTCTTGCACGCATTTCATCCTGAGGCATGAAGCGCGGGCAGTTGGAGGTCTTAAGATAATGCTTTGCGATAGCATAGAGGGGATCCTCGCCCTTCTCTACAACTATCGGCTGACGGGACTCGACTGCACCGTAGCAGTAACGGTCGCAAACGACCTCTGCGCCGCAGCTTTCAACAAGCTTGGTGAAGTCGGGGTCATCGTTCTCGCTTCCCGCGAGCACCACCTTGCAGCGGAACGGCCACTTTGCGTCGGGCTTACGGGTCTTCATTTCCTTCGCTGTCTCGCGCAGGTAGGGAAGGATGAGATACTTCGGGCATACCAGCGATACGAGCTGGATGACATGGAACTCATATCCGGTGATGGTCGGATTATCAAGCTTGCGGTAATCGCCTATCTCGTTTATGAGCTTGCAGACCTCATTGTGCTGCTTGATGGCTTCCTTGAGCGCCTTATCGGAAACATCGATTCCGAGATTGTCATGCAGTGTGGTCAGAACATGAGCCCTGAGCTGATCGCGGAAGTATTCATAGTCGTTCTCGGTGTTTTTAAAGGGAACGTCGGTGAACTCGCAGAAGAACTTGTCGTTCTGGATGACGTTCATGTCCTTGACGGAGTCAAGATGCTTGGGCTTAATGTGCTCCTGGAAGCGGCAGGTGACGGTGCAGGTCTCGGTCGCCATCTGTGCGTCGAGGAAGTTGAAGCCGCCTTCGAGTGCGCGCTCGAAAAGACTGCGGCCGTAGTGACATACGCGAGCGGACATATAGTAGGTCGCTATGTCGGGTGAGCTGCAGCGCGGTGCTCTCAGACGAACCGAGAAGCAGCCGGGCAGGTCGAGAAGCACTTCGGGCATGAAGTAGCAGGTATAGCCGATGGCGAATTTGCCCTCTGCCTTTGCCTGCTGGACCAACTCGTTGTTGGCTTCCTGAAGCAGATTCTCAAAATAAATCAGATGCTTAAGGTCTCTCACGGATAACCCCCCATAAAAAAATATTTTGCTGAGCTTTTCAAGGGCATACCCTGCCCCTTATGTACCCATTTATTTTAACAAACTGTCATATTCTTGTCAATTGCAATTTGTCGGATAAATCAACATTTAGTGCGTATTTTAGCCGATTTTTGTTATACATTTATGTATATCGTGTCTAAACTGTGAAGTTAGTCAAAAAATTTTGAATAGTTAACGAACACGCTGTGCAGCTACCCTGTATCATTTCCGGGCTGCCGCCGCCGCGTCCCGAGATGCCGGAATTTATACTTTTTGCCGCTTTTCTGAGGTCGATATTGCGGCTTCCGATGATGTATCTGTAGCCTGCTTCGTCGCTTCCCGAGAACACCGCAGCGACTCCCGAGCACTTTTTGACGGCCTCGTTTACGAGCGCCCTGAGCGCCGGCTCGTCCAGAGCATTTTCAAATAAGCAGATGTTCCCCTCCGTCGGCTCTATGGCCTCAGCTTTTATCCGCGCGAGCTCACGGCTGAGCTCCGCTGCACGCGCCTTGAGCTTTTCGTTTTCGCTTATAAGTCTGCGCACGGCAGCGGCGGTCTCGGTTCGCTTTGCCGACAGGAGCGTGGACACCTCCGCGTTGTTCGCGTCTATTATGACCTCGTGTTCAAAGGCGTCCAGGCCGCAGAGCATGGTTATGCGCACGCCGTCTCCGCCGCGTCTGCGGCGCTCGGCCGTGAGTATGCGCACGGTGCCGACCTCGGCGGTTGAATTGACATGCGGCGCGCAGCAGGCGCAGATGTCGGTGTTTTCTATCTCGACGATGCGCACGTTTTCCGTAAGCTCAAGCTTGCTGCGGTACTCGAGCGTTTTCAGCACATCCTCCGCAGGGAACGTCGCCGTGACCTTATAGTTTGCCGCGACGGCGCGGTTTGCCTCGCGCTCGATCTCCAGAAGCTGCTCCCACGAAAGCTCGCCGTCGAAATCTATCGTCACAACGTCGCTGCCCATGTGGAAGCCGACATTGTTGTACCCATATTTCTTATGCACAAGCCCCGACACAATATGCTCGCCGGAGTGATTTTGCATCCTGCGAAAGCGCGTTTCCCAGTCGATGGCGCAGTCGTAGGTCTTGCCCGTCTCCAGCGTTTGATTTACATAATGTTTGATTTCCCCGTTTTTCTCGTGCGTGTCAAAAACGCGAACGCCGCCGATCACTCCGCTGTCGCCGAGCTGGCCGCCGCCCTCGGGGAAAAACGCCGTGCGGTCGAGCGTGACCTCAAATCGGTCATCGTTTTGTTCGCACGAGGTAACCGTTGCCGTGAAGGCTTTCATGTGGCTGTCGATATAATATAGCTTTTCGGTCATATTAATACACTCCGATATTTTTTGCTTATAATAACATTTTGCCGCTTAGCTTTCAATGAGGTATAAAGCAAAAAATTTTAAGGTCTCGCACCTTCTGCATAAATACTCGATCGAAAATGATATGCAGGTTTACATAATTTTAATTTTACGTCGTGCGACAGGCCTGAAATGACATAATTCCGGTTTCAGATACAGGTATTGTCAATCGTGAAAATACTTGACACGGCTTCTGCGCAGGTTATAATTAATAATATTGTGTCATTGATTTTTTGTAACATCTTAAAGAGAGGTGTTTAGCTTTTGGACGAGAGAAAAACGGAACAGAGCTGTTTAACCAGAAATACTGTTGATTGCATCGCCGGCTTGTTCAGGCGATGCATAAAAAAGCTTGACATATTTGTTTTTTCAAGCACCTTTGTGCTGACCTTCATGGTCCATATGTATATGTTTACGAACAAATTCATAAACCATGACGACATAGCCTATCTTTACCACGGCACCAATCTTCTTTCGTCGGGCCGGTGGCTTTTGTATTTTACGCAGGGCATCAGCGGATTTACCAGCAGTCCGTGGCTGAACGCAGTGCTCGGTGCGTTGTACTTTGCAGCTGCCGCCGTTCTGATAATGCGAATACTGCGCGTGAGCCGCTTTTTACCGGCTTTGCTCACATCTGCCTGCATTGTCTCTTTCCCCACCGTCGCTTCAACCTATGCTTATATGTTCTGCTCGGGCTCATACTTTCTCGCAATGCTGCTGTCGGTTGTATCTGCGCACCTCATCCAGCGGAAGAAATGGCCGGCCATTGCCCTCGGTGGAGTGACTGTCGCCCTGTCGATGGGTATATATCAGTCATATTTCCCACTTACCGCTGCGCTGCTTGTTTTTTCAATGTTTATTGATGTAATAGATTCGCGTTTTTCGAGCTTTAAGGAATTTATTACAGTCGGGTTGAAATACATAGCTGGCCTTGCCTTCGGCATGATTCTGTACTTCGTTATTCTTCGGATATGCCTGAAGATCAACAACGTTGAGCTTATTGATTATCAGGGCATCAGCTCGATGGGCATAGTCACATTCAATCAGCTTATAGATCGCATATCCGCAGCCTACAAAAATTTCTTTTATTTCTATCGCTCTGCCGTATTCCACAGCTTCTTCAAGTATATCGCAGCGGCAGCTTTCATCTTTTCAGCCGCTGCGGCGCTTGCCATCATTCTCCAGCGCAGGCTTTATAAAAGCTTTTCCGCTATTATTGAAATGATCATATTAGTCGCACTTATCCCACTTGCCTGCAATCTTGTTTATGTTATGGCCGGTGAATTCACGGTTCACCTTGTTATGGTTTATCCTATGCTGCTGCCGCTTATTTTCCCGGCTGTTATTTCGGAGAGGATAAGCTTCAGCGGAATCCTGAAATCCCGTTCCGGCTTTGTATCGCTCGCGCTGACATTGGCTCTGCTTTTGACTCAGCTTGCCTGTGCCTACGAATTTGTGCTGATCGATAATCGTGCATATTTCTACATGGATATGACCTATAAGAATGTTTATGCTTTTATGACAAAGCTCACTGCAAAGATCGAATTACAGGACGATTTTTCATTCTCAACGCCCGTAGCGCTCATCGGCGAGATAAATATGGACAGCAATGTTCCTGCCGCCACCGGCATGACCGGTGTGTTCACCGGGAATTCCATCGCAAACATATACTCGCGAAAGCATCTTTTGTACAATGTTCTTGCTTCGCGGTATGACTATGTTGACGCAGACACCGCAGAGCAGATAAAGCAGACCGATGAATTTGAGGAAATGCCGTGTTATCCAAACGCCGGTTCTATAAAAACGATAAACGGTGTCATTGTCGTTAAATTTTCCGACTGATACCGTACGGAGGTAAAATATGCTGTCAATTATTGTTCCGGCATACAACGAAGAGCAAATGGTTCCCTTAGCCGAACAGACGATCTCTCAGCTTATGCAGCAGGAGAATATCCCGTATGAGCTGCTATTTGTAAACGACGGCTCGAAGGACAGCACATGGGCGCAGATATGCCATGCAGCAGAAAAGAACAAGAATGTTGTCGGAGTGAATTTCAGCCGAAATTTCGGCAAGGAGGCCGCAATGTTCGCAGGTCTTGAGAAAGCCTCCGGAGATTGCTGCGTTATTATTGACTGCGATCTTCAGCACCCACCGGAGAAGATAGTCGAAATGTACAGACTTTGGCAGGAGGGCTATGAGGTAGTTGAGGGCGTCAAGGACGATCGTGGCAGGGAAAGCGCCGCGCATCGCTTCATGGCTAACACATTTTACGGTATCATCAGCAAAATGACCGGTTTTGACATGGCCGATTCATCCGACTTCAAGCTTCTCGATCGCAAGGTAGTTGACACCCTCAACCAAATGAAAGAGCGCAATGTATTTTTCCGTGCGCTCTCATTCTGGGTCGGCTTTAAAAAGACTACCGTTTCATACTCGGTTCGGGAGCGTGTTGCCGGTCAGTCAAAATGAAGCACAAAGGCCCTTTTCAAATACGCCATAACAAACATCACATCGTTTTCCGGTTTTCCCTTGCAGATAGTGACCATCCTCGGCTATGTCATGTTCATCGTTTCCATAGTTTTGGGCGTGATCGCTCTCTATCAAAAATTCGCAGGTTATGCCCTGAGCGGTTTTACAACGGTTATTATAATTTTGTTGTTCGGATTCAGTATAATAATGATGAGTCTTGGAATTATAGGACTGTATATCGCAAAGATCTACACCGAATGTCAAGGGCGTCCGAGATACATTATTTCGTCGGTATTCCGCAGCGAAAACGATAAATAAGCTCAACCAACAGCACCGCTTTAGGCCAGTCTAAAGCGGTGCTGCTGTTTTTTCAATCCGGCAGTGAGCAAAAGGCAATATTTTCTGCCGTCGGCTCACCGAGGAGGCACGCGCGCCGGATGCTGCCGGAGCCGTATTTGCTGCGTATCTTATCCATAGCCGCGTCGATGCTGCGTTGCTTATTAAGGTTTACATAATCCACAAGCATGTCCATTTGCTCGTCCTCGTCGGCATGCACAAGCTCAAGGCCGCGCAGGCCCATACTGTGCAGCGGCGACGAGAAGCTGTGGCTTTGGCGTAGAAGCTCCATGCCGTGCTCGGCAAGCTCGGCTGTAATATCCGTTGCATATCGCAGGCGCATCCGGTGCGTTTTCCACTGAAGCTGTTCTGAGCGCAGCGCGACCTCGACTGTGCGGCAGCGCAGGTTTTGCCTGCGCAGGCGCGAAGCCACGCTTTCGGCGAGCAGCAGCATGGTTTGGCGCGCCTGACGCTCGTTTTCGATGTTGCGCGCGAGGGTAACGCTGTTGCCGATCGACTGCGGCGGCTCCTCCTCCCCTACCCTGCGCACGCGCGAATCGTCCATACCGTTTGCATACCGCCAGAGCGATATGCCGCCCTTGCCGAAGCGAGCGCGCAAAAGCTCGGGATCGGTGCATGCTATCTCGCCGATGGTCTGTATACCCATGCGCGCAAGCTCGCGCCGGGTGCTGCGCCCGACCATGAGCATATCCGATGCCGGAAGCCCCCAGACCATGCTTTTAAAGTGCTCCCTGTCTATGACCGTCACCGCGTCAGGTTTTTTATAGTCCGAACCGAGCTTCGCGAGCACCTTGTTCCACGAAACGCCCACGCTAACCGTAAGCCCGGTTTCCTCGCGCACACGCCGACGTATCTCGTCGGCCGTTTTCACGGGGTCGGGACAGGCAAGGCAGTTTGTTATATCAAGCCAGCTCTCGTCTATGCCGAACGGCTCGCACAGGTCTGTATACTCGGCATATATCTCGCGCACCATCGCGGAATATTTCGCGTATCGCTCAAAGTGCGGCTCAACAACTTCAAGCTCGGGGCACAGCTGCCGCGCCTGCCATATAGCCATGCCGGTCTTTACCCCGGCGTGTTTTGCCGTCTCATCCTTGGCGAGCACTATGCCGTGGCGCATCTCCTGCGAGCCGCAAACCGCAAAGGGCTTTCCCTCAAGCTCGGGCTTATACAGCCGCTCGACGCTCGCGTAGCACGAATTTATATCCGAATGAAGTATCACTCTGTCCATATGCAGCATCTCCGTTTAAGATAGTGAAGCTATTATATATCGCGCTTTTGGATATGTAAACAGGAATTTTTATCTTTATCGGATATTTTGCTTGCCTTTTGCGGAGATATACTATATACTGTAGTCAAAGCGCAAAAGGAGACACGAAATGAGCAACAGTATTGGCGAAATTTTAAATTCAAAGCGCCGTGAGCTTGGATTTTCGCAGACCGAGCTTGCCTCGGCTCTTGCTATCGACGGAATAGAGGTAACAAATCAGGCAATATCAAAGTGGGAGACCGGGAGCACGCTGCCTAATGCCAGGCAGTTTCTCGCGCTGTGCCGCGCGCTTGAGATAGACGATATCTCCGGCACGTTCGACGGCGGAAGCCGCGACGGACTGCTCGCCGGGCTGAACACCGTCGGCAGGAAAAAGGCGCTTGACTATATTGAGCTTCTGCGCGACAGCGGACGATACGGTTTGCAGCCGGAGCCTGTCAAAACGCGCATGCTGCCGCTGTATTCGCTGGCCGTCTCGGCAGGCACCGGGCAGTTTCTCGACAGCGAGGATTATGATATGACAGAGGTCGGCCCCGAGGTTCCGGACGGAGCCAACTTCGGCGTGCGCGTAGCCGGCGACAGTATGGAGCCGCGCTTTCACGACGGGCAGACCGTTTGGGTCAGCCAGCAGCACAGTCTCATGACCGGCGAGATCGGCATTTTCCTCTACGACGGCTGCGCGTATCTAAAGCAGCTCGTCGCCGGCGACGGGTATCTTGCGCTGCATTCGCTGAATCCGGCATACCCGGATATACGCATCTCCCCGGCCCTGCCGCTGCGCGTGCTCGGCAAGGTCCTCGCGGCGTGAGGATATCAAAGCGGCAAAAAGGCGTGACTTTATCGGTCACGCCTTTACTTTTGCTTAAATAAGCGCACAGCCGCAGCAGAATAAACTGCTGCGGCTGTTAGCTGTCTGTAATGTTAAATTACTTTGCTGCCTTTGCCTTCTCGCACAGTGCGGTGAATGCGGCAGGATCGTGGATAGCGGTCTCGGAGAGCATCTTACGGTTCATGTCGATGCCGGCGAGCTTCAGGCCGTGCATGAAGGTGGAGTAGTTCATGCCGTTTGCCTTGCATGCTGCGCTGATACGGGTGATCCAGAGCTGACGGAAGTCGCGCTTTTTCTGCTTGCGGCCGACATATGCGTAGCGGCCGGACTTCATCATCTGCTCCTGGGCCATCTTGTAATGACGGGACTTGTTGCCCCAGTAGCCCTTTGCCAGACCAAGGATCTTGTTTCTATGTTTACGGGTCATCATTGCGCCCTTAACTCTTGCCATTTGTAATTCCTCCTATCAGTAACAGTCAGCCCTTAATTATTTGTAAGGGATCATCTTTTTGATGGTTGCCTCGTTGGTCACGTCGGCAATTGCGCCGGAACGCAGACGACGGCAGCGCTTGGTGTCCTTCTTGGTGAGAATATGGCTCTTGAAAGCATGAGCGCGCTTTACTTTACCGCTCTTGGTGAGATTGAATCTCTTCTTAGCACCGCTATGGGTCTTAAGTTTAGGCATAGTTATTTTCTCCTTCCGTATGCAGCTATTATCAGAACCTGAGTCTGTAATAACATTCAGTTGTTTTCTTCCGCCTTGGCGGCAGCTTCTGCCTCTGCCTGCTTCTTGGCGGCCTCTTTCTGCGCCTTCTTGACTGCCGCGGCAGACTTCGGGGACAGGAACATGGACATATTGCGCCCTTCAAGCTTAGGTGCCTTATCAAGGTTTGCAACCTCTTCGCACTTTGCTGCGAAGTCGCGCAGGATGACCTCACCCAAATGAGTGTGTGCCATTTCTCTGCCGCGGAAGCGGATCGAGACCTTGACTCTGTCGCCGTCGGCAAGGAACTTGAGCGCGCTCTTGAGCTTTGTGTTCAGGTCGTTCTCGCCGATGCCGGGAGACATGCGGATCTCCTTGACCTCCATGACGCGCTGATTCTTCTTGGCTTCCTTTTCACGCTTGGACTGCTCAAAACGGTATTTGCCGTAGTCCATGATCTTGCAGACGGGGGGCTTTGCCATCGGGGATATCTTGACCAGGTCAAGCTCCTTTTCCTCCGCAATTTTCATGGCGGCTTCCGCGGACATTATTCCAAGCTGCTCGCCGTCGTCACCTATAACGCGTATTTCCTTGTCGAGGATCTCTTCATTGATCTCATGATTCACGCTTGCGATTGTAAAACACCTCCATAATGCAAAAAACGGATGCCTGACAGCATCCGCGCAAACAAAGCCCCGCTCGGGGCGATGCTATTGACCGAAGCGCGCCTTTTGCGGCTCGGTGAGGTCGGGGATGCCGTACCTACTTTGTTTTCAGCTCTACTAATATATCAGCACTTTTCACTGTTGTCAAGGATTTTTTCACGGCGGAGGGGCACTCCGCCGTGAATGCCGTGAATAATTCAATCTTTATCTCTTTTGTGGAACGCATAATAGGCAAAGTACGCCGCGGCGCTGCCTGTGAGCACGCTCCATATGCTTGCCCAATTCTGTGAACGCGGCAGGATGAAATATGACCCGACGACCAGCAGCGCTGCCGACAGGATAAGTCCTATTATGCTGAGCACCTTGCCCGGTTTACGCATGGGCGCACCGCCCTTTCTCAATAATTCTCGCTGCCGGTATCTGTGCCGGCACTCTCGCGCTCGAGTTCCATTGCGAGCTTCACTATGCGGCTCGTGCCCAAGCGCGTTGCGCCGAGAGAGATAAAGTCCTCGGCATCCTCAAGCGACGCTATGCCGCCGGCGGCCTTGACCTGAAGCGAATCCGGGCTGCAGCGACGCAGCAGCTCGACATCGTGACGGGTAGCTCCTCCCTTGCTGAAGCCGGTGGAGGTCTTTATGAAATCCGCGCCGCACTCGGAAACTATCGTGCACATGCGCATTTTTTCTTCATCGGTGAGCAGGCAGCACTCGATTATGACCTTGAGCACCTTGCCAAGGCACGAGCGGCGCACTGCCTTTATATCCTCGGCAACATCATCCCAGCAGCCGTCCTTAACCATGGAGAGGTTTATGACCATATCGATCTCGTCGGCTCCGTTTGCCACGGCGTCGGCAGCCTCAAATGCCTTTGCGGCGGTGGACATATAGCCGTTCGGAAAGCCGATAACGGTGCAGATCTTCATTTTGTCGCCGACATAGCGTTTTGCGCCGGGAACATGACAGGGCGGAATGCAGACCGACGCGCAGCCGTATTTTATTGCCTGATCGCAGAGCTTTCTTATCTCTGCCTCGGTGCAGTCAACGCGCAGCAGGGTATGGTCGCAGTAGGCCAGCAGTTCTTTTATATCCATAGTTTTTGTTCCTTTCAGAAGTAATGACATTATTATATTTCATTCCGGCGGCATATTCAAGCATTTGTCCTTAATATACTCTAACAAAAACAATTTACAAGGACAGGAAAGAATATATGGATGAAAACACATGCACGAATTTTGCCAGGCTTATTGGGGTTATGAGCGCGCCTCCGGCGTTTTCGCACGCCTCGCGCGGCGAGAGCTTTTACACCTTCGCGCTTGATGTTGCGCGCTTATCCGGCACAACGGACACAATAAACATCATCGCGCGCAGCGAGCTTTTAAGCGCCGTGGAGGCCTGCGATACCGAAAAGCTCTGCATCACGGGCGAGCTGAGATCATTCAACAACAAAAGCGGCGAGGGCGCAAAGCTTGTGATAACGGTGTTCGCAAAGGAAATACTCCCTTGCGACGAAAATGATCTCAACCTTATCTGCCTGACCGGAACGCTGTGCAAGCCGCCTAATCTGCGCGTTACGCCGATGGGGCGCGACATATGCGACCTGATGCTCGCCGTAAATCGAAAGTACGGACGTTCGGATTATCTGCCGTGCATAACATGGGGGCTTAAAGCGCGCGAGGCATCTTACTGGGACACCGGCACGACGGTTTCCCTCGAGGGGAGAATACAAAGCCGCCGCTACATAAAGCTCATCGGCGGCGAACCGGTCGAGAAAACGGCGTTCGAGGTGTCAGTCACTGAGATCGAGGAGTTGACATAATATAATTGGCCTGCCATATACGGTAGGCCAATCGGTTTACATAATCATTTTCTCGGCGGTATGATCTCTATCCAGTAACCGTCGGGATCTTCGAGGAAGTATATGCCCATACCGGGATTTTCATAGCATATGCAGCCGAGTGCGGCATGCTTTTCATGTGCTTTTTCCATGTCGTCGGCGACGAATGCGAGGTGGAATTCCTGCTCGCCGAGGTCATACGGATTATCGCGGTCGCGCAGCCATGTCAGCTCAAGGGTGAAATCCGTCACGCCGTCGCCAAGGTAAACGAGCTTAAAGCTGCCGTCGGCGGCATTTTTCTCGCGCACGGGCTTGAGGCCGAGCGCCTCGTCATAGAATTTAAGGCTTCGTTCAAGATCGAACACATTAAAATTAAAATGGTTGAATGAAAACATATCGCACCTCCGATGTTTGTTTGAACTGTATTTTATTATGTTTTGCCGCCGTATGCAAGCAAAAAACTTATTGGCATTTGCCCTGCCGTGCTTTATAATATAGTATAAAGTATTGTTTTTCATACGGAGTGCTGATATGAACTATTCCGAGCTTATAGATAAATATGTTCCGGCAGACGATGTTTTCCTTTTCAACACCGGCTGCGCGCAGAAGGCGTGGCTGCTGCTCGGCTGCCGGTATATAGACGCGATCAAAATGCACCGATTTGCCGTCTGGGCGCCGAACGCTCAGAGCGTTTCGCTCGTCGGCGACTTCAACGGCTGGGATCCGTCGAAAACGCCGATGGAAAAGCGCGGCGGCATATGGTATTGCTTTGCCTCCGGGCTAAAGAGCGGCGATCTGTATAAATACTGCGTAACGACGGCTTCCGGCAAAACTGTGTGGAAATCCGATCCCTTTGCGCAATGGTCACAGTCGGGCGTCAACACCGCGTCCATGGTGTGGACAGGCTCGCACGTCTGGCGTGACGAGGTTTTCATGCGCTCTCGTGCGGAGAAAAACTGCTTTGCAAGCCCCATGTCGATATACGAGCTGCACCTCGGCTCGTGGAAAACGCCCGAGGGCGGCGTGAACTATGCCTCCATTGCGCCCGAGCTTGCAAAATACTGCACCGAAATGGGCTTTACGCACATCGAGCTTCTTCCGCTGACCGAGTACCCATACCCCGGTTCGTGGGGATATCAGGTCACCGGCTACTACGCTCCGACGAGCCGATACGGAACGCCCGACGAGTTTGCCGAGTTTATCGACGTCATGCACAATGCCGGCATCGGCGTTATCATGGACTGGGTCCCGGCGCATTTTCCGCGTGATGAGCACGGCCTTGCCGAGTTTGACGGCACACGCCTTTTTGAATGCAAGGAGGAGCGCATGGCCTCGCACCCCGAGTGGGGCACGCTGATATTTGACTACGAAATGCCCGAGGTGCAGTCGTTTCTCATATCCTCGGCCTGCTTTTTCTTTGAAAACTACCACATTGACGGCATACGCGTTGACGCGGTGTCCTCGATGCTGTATCTCAACTACGGCCGCAAGGACGGCGAATACACGAAAAATCGCGAGGGCGGCAACATAAACCTCGGCGCTGTGAGCTTTCTTAGAAAGCTCAACACCGCTGTTTTGTCAAGCTACCCCGGTGCCGTCACGATAGCAGAGGAATCAACGGCGTATCCGATGGTGACTATGCCGCCCTCCGTCGGCGGACTCGGCTTCAGCTTCAAGTGGGACATGGGCTATATGCATGATACGCTCGACTATTTCTCGACCGATCCGCTGTTCCGCAAGGGCTGCCACGATAAGCTGACGTTTTCCATGATGTACGCTTTTTCGGAAAACTTCATCCTCGCCTATTCGCACGACGAGGTCGTGCACGGGAAGAAATCGATGCTTGATAAAATGTTCGGCAGCTACGAGCAGAAGTTTGCGACTCTCCGCGCGCTGTACGGCTATCAGTTCGCACATCCCGGCAAGAAGCTGTGCTTCATGGGCTCGGAGTTCGGGCAGTTTATCGAGTGGAATTATCAGCAGGAGCTTGACTGGCTGCTGCTTGACTACCCTATGCACGAAAAGCTGCGCGAATACTACGCCGCGCTCAATCATGTATACAGCTCATTCCCTGCGCTGTATGAGATAGATAACTCGTGGGACGGGTTTAAGTGGCTCAATGTGAACGATAACGCGCTCAGCTCGATCGCGTTCCTGCGCTCGGCAAGGCCGGAGCAAAACAGTTATCTCATCTGCGCCTGCAACTTCATTCCAAACGAGCATAAGAATTTTATCATCGGCCTGCCTATGCCCGGCAGGCTGCGCGAGATCCTCTCGAGCGATGACGTGAAATTCGGCGGCTCAGGTTTACATAACGTAAAAACGATACGCAGCCGCGACACAGGCTTCGACGATCTGCCGTACAGCGCATCGATCGATCTGCCGCCGCTGTCGGTTGTCTATTTTGAATACATTCCGGAAAGGATGGCTGATAAAAATGAAAAAGCAGTTCAGAAGCATTCTAAATGAAAAAGGCCGCAAGGAGCTACCGAACATTCTTCTTGCAGCGGCCGAGTGCGCTCCGCTTTCAAAAACCGGCGGACTTGCCGACGTTGTCGGAACGCTGCCGAAAGCGCTTAAAAAGCTCGGCTTTGACGCAAGGGTCATCACTCCGTATCACCGCTGCATAAAGGATAAGTACGCTTCTCAGGTCGAGCACATGTTCGATTTTTATGTAAACCTCGGTTGGCGCACCCAGTACTGCGGCATAGAGCGCCTTGAGCTTGACGGCGTGTGCATCTATCTTGTTGACAGCGAGTTTTACTTCGGCAACAAGATCTACCGCGGCGGTCAGGCCGAGGGCGAGCAATACGCTTTCTTTACGCGCGCCGTGCTCGACGCGATACCGAACCTCGGATTTAGGCCCGACATAGTCCACTGCAACGACTGGCACACGGCAATGCTGCCCATGCTCGCAAAGACTCAGTACGGCGGCGCGATGCAGTCGTCCCTGCGCTGGCTTTTGACGATACACAACATTGCATATCAAGGAAAATTCGGCTTTGACTACGTCCAGGATCTTCTCGGAGTTGAGGATAAATACTACACGCCCGAGTTCATGGAGCTAAACGGCTGCGCTGATTTTCTCAAGGCAGGCTGCGTTTTTGCAGACCGCATAAACACCGTCAGCCCTACCTACGCAAACGAGATAAAAACCGCCTATTTCGGCGAGGGGCTTGAGGGCATTCTCGACGCAAGGTCGCACGAGCTGTCCGGCATAATAAACGGCATCGACACTAAGGTGTTTAACCCCTACACCGATCCTGCGCTCCCGGCGCGGTACAACAAGGGCAGGCTGAACGGCAAAAAATTATGTAAACTTGCACTCCAGCGTGATTTCGGTCTTGAGCAGCGCGAGGATGTTCCCGTTTTCGCAATGGTCACGCGCATGACCGAGCAAAAGGGCTTTGACCTTGTAGAACGTATGCTCGACGAGCTGATGCAGTATAACGACATGCAGTTTTTCATGCTCGGCAGCGGCGACAAGGAATACGAAAACTTCATGCGCGAAGCCGAGGCTCGCTACAAGGGCAGACTGTGCGCATACATCGGTTATAACGAAGAGTTATCGCACCGCGTTTACGCCGGAGCCGATTTTCTGCTCATGCCCTCGCGCTTTGAGCCTTGCGGCCTTTCGCAGATGATCGCAATGCGCTACGGCACTCTGCCTATCGTGCGCGAGACCGGCGGCCTTAAAGACTCCGTGAAGCCGTACAATAAATTTACCGGCGAGGGCACCGGCTTCTCTTTCGCCGATTTTAACGCACATGAAATGAAGGATGCCATGCTTTTAGCGCTCGAATGCTATCACAAGCCCGAGGTCATGTCCTCGCTCGTGCGTCAGGCAATGGAGGCCGATTTCAGCTTCGACCGCTCCTCCGAGGAATACGCAATGCTTTATCTATGGATGCTCTGAGAAAAAAGATAAACACCTACTCCGGCTACGACGAGCTTTGGTCGGACGGCCGGCTGTACATTAAATATTACGGCGCAGCGGAGCACGAAGTGCTCTTCGACGGCAGGCACTGGCAGCCGTCGGAATCGGTTTCCGAAACCGCACAGCTGTATTTAAGCTCAGCGGCAGCACTGCTTGACGCTGCGGATAAATGCGCGCAGTTTAAATACCCGTCCGGCAGGATCTATGAGTTTCTGCCGGACGATCGCGGCCGGCTTCTCCCGGCGGAGCTTTTTCGCCTGCTCATGGACGACAAGGGTCTCGGCATAGACGAGGCAATAGCCGTTCTCGTGCGCGCGTTCGGAAAGGCGCTTTGCGGCATGGCGGAAATTGAGCCGCTTCAGGAACTTCAGCCGAGGACTGCATTTCTGGACAAGCTGCTGCACGACGAGCTTAAAATTCGTCAGATCGCCTTCCACGACTCATACGACGTCTCATTCCGCTCGCCGGTCGGCGCTGTGGAGGAAGGAGAGCCGATTGAGCTTTCCATAGCCTCGTTCGGCGGCGTTGCGGATGCTTCGCTCTGCGTTTATGGCGACGATTTTTCGCAGGAGCTTCCCATGCGGCGCGCAGGCGACATGTTCACGGCGCAGTTTATCGCGCCCTCGCCCACCGCGCTGTTTTACAAATTCAAAATTAACGGCGAGCATTTTCTGTGCCCCAATGACGACGGGCACACATCGCGCGTCTGCTCAGACGGCGAGGGCTTTCGGCTTACGGTGTACAAGCGCGGCTTCAAAACGCCGGAAAAATTCTGCCGCAGCATCATGTATCAGGTTTTCCCCGACCGCTTTGGTTTTTCCGACGACGGCACCGCACAGGCCGGCATTGAATATCACCTCCGCCTCGGGCAGACTCCTGAAATGCACGGCAGCATAGCCGAACCCGTCAAATGGCAGTCGCGCCCCGGCGAGAAGGACTACGCCCCCGATGATTTTTACGGCGGCACGCTCAAGGGCATAGCAAAAAAGCTGCCGTATCTCAAAGCGCTCGGCATCGGTACGCTGTACCTGAATCCGATCGTCGAGGCGCGCTCAAACCATCGCTACGACACGTCAAACTATGAAAACGTTGACCCGATACTGGGCAGCGTCGGTGATTATGTAAACCTTTGTGCCGAGGCCGAAAAGCTCGGAATCGGTGTTATAAACGACGGCGTTTTCTCGCACACGGGCGCGGACAGCATTTATTTTGACCGCTTCGGCAGCTACGGCGGCGTCGGTGCGCACGCGAGCAAGGCTTCGCCGTATTTTAACTGGTTTGACTTCCGCTCCTTCCCCGACGATTACCGCTGCTGGTGGAACTTTAAGGATCTGCCCGAGGTAAACGAGGAGGACGCAGGCTGGCAGGATTACATCATCCGTGCAGAGAACAGCATCGTTAAGCTGTGGCTTCGGCGCGGTGCTTCCGGCTGGCGGCTCGATGTTGCCGACGAGCTTCCCGACGATGTGCTCACGCTTATACGCGATGCCGCAAAGTCCGAAAAGCCCGACTGCGCCATCATCGGCGAGGTTTGGGAGGATGCGGTGCTCAAGGTAAGCTACGGCCACCGCCGCAATTACGCTTTAGGCTATGCGCTTGACAGCGTGATGAACTATCCGTTCCGCGCGGCGGCGATAAGCTTTGCGCGCGGCGAGTCGGACGCATTCGCGCTGCGCGATTTCCTTCTCTCACAGCAGCATAACTATCCAAAGCCAATGTACATGGCGCTGATGAACTTATTGTCATCCCACGATGTTGAGCGTCTGCATTCTGCGCTCGGCGCAAGCGAGAGCCTAAAAGCTCTCGATCGTGCGCGGCAGGCGGCGTTTTCGCTGACGGCGGAGCAGTCAAAGCGCGCAGACAGGCTGCAAATGCTCTGCGCCGTTGTTCAATACTGCACGCCCGGCGTTCCCTGCCTGTACTACGGCGACGAGGAGTGCCTTGACGGCGCAGGCGATCCGTTCAACCGCGCTCCGTTTGAGCCGTCGGGCAATAGTTTACATAACTTTTATGCTAAGCTTGGCCAGATACGAAACGGCAGCGAGGCGCTGATGAGCGGAGAAGCGGAATTTTCCGCCGCTGGTCCCGACGTGCTCATCATTCGCCGCACAGCAGAAAGCGACTGCATCATCTGCGTTATTAACCGCGGAAGCACAGACTTCGAGCTGCACAACAGCGGACTTGTTCCTCTGCTCGGAAGCAGCCGCGATGGGCTTGTTCCTCCCTGCTCGGCAGAAATATTTAAGTTGACATAATTTTTGAGGTATTGATATGGACTATACAGAAGTGCTCGCAAATGCAAAAAAGAACATCGGCCCTAACTGCAAGGTATGCCCAGAATGCAACGGGCTTGCATGCGCAAACACCATGCCCGGCCCCGGCTCGAAAGCGCCCGGAAACGGTGCAAACGACAATTGGAAAGCCTGGCGCGGCATTAAGCTCAATATGGACACAATTTTCCCCGACGCGCCTGTTGACACCGGCATTGAGCTTTTCGGCAAAAGCCTTTCAATGCCACTGATCTCCGCGCCGGTCGGCTCGCTCAAGGCGCAATACAATCCCACAGACGATATACGCGACTTTAACGAATGCTGTGCGCAGGCTGCCGAGATATGCGGCATTGCGTCAAGCTTCGGCGACGGGCTCGACGCGAGGGTATTTCCACACGGCTGTGAGCTGTCGAAAGCGCACGGCGGCATCGCCATCCCGGTGATTAATCCGCTGAGCATGGATACTATAAAGGCAAATCTTGACCTTGCCAAAGCGGCACAGCCCTTTGCCGTTTCGCTCGTAATCGACTCGGCGGGTCTTCCGCATCTGAAAAAGGTCAGTCCCGATGCAGGTGCAAAAAGCGCCGAGCAGCTGCGCGAGCTTTGCGAGTACGCCGAGATGCCGGTTATCATCAAGGGTGTTATGACCGCGCAGGGTGCTGCAAAGGCGGCCGACGCAGGCGCGGCGGCAATAGTCGTTTCAAACCACGGCGGACGTGTTCTGGCCGGCGCCGCGGCAACGGCCGAGGTGCTGCCCGAGATCGTCGAGGCCGTCGGCGGCAGGGTGAAAATAATCGTTGACGGCGGCATACGCAGCGGCACGGACATTTTCCGTGCGCTCGCCCTCGGCGCGGACGCCGTTATGATATGCAGGCCGTTTCTGATAAGCTACTACGGCGGCAAGACCAACGGCATCGTGACTTACATCGAAAAGCTCCGTGCGGAGCTAAAGGACGCAATGTACATGTGCGGCGCGCGAAAAATCAGCGATATTAATCGCTCAATGATACGATTTTAGTCGGCAAAACGCCCGGTTCAAATGAACCGGGCGTTTTCGTTTTATTTAGTCATCAGATTGTACATTTGGACGTATTCCGGGGCTTTCATCGCGTTTTCCAGCAGATTATAATATTTGTCTTCAAACGTCCCATAGCCCAAATATCCAATATAGAACATATCTTTGTCGTGAAAAACTCTTATACCGTTATCCTTCAGGTACGTTTCCAATCTGTCGAGATTTTCAAAATACTGCGACACAGCACCGCGGTAGCGAGCCTCTATTATCCTGAATGCATCCAGAAGCGCACGGTTGTTCATCGTCTGCTCGTATATGTTGGGGTAATTTTCCTTTGCATACAGCATGTATGAAAGGATGTAGTACTTAAACTCCGAATACGCATAATACTGGCTGCTTGATATTTTAACATAATTGAGCCAGTTTTCTTCGGTCAGCTCCTGGGTCAGGTAATACTCATACAGCGAGTTATTGGTTATCGTATCCCAGCAATATGCCGTGAACTCGTTCATAAGTCCGTATATGCCCCTTTGATTTGCCGAAACGGCTGCACCCTTGCTGACGTAGGTATCATAGCGAAAAGTCCGCAGCTCCTCCGGGATTTGTGCCGCCATTTCCTCGCTTAGGTATGTTTCGGTTTGGGGAACCTTTATGTGCTTGCCCTCGCCCGTATAGTAGGCCATGACCCACGTTCCGTTATAGCTCATGTTCTGCCACGTATAGCCATGTGACTGCTCATGCACTGCCGTTCCGATGCAGTCAAGCAAGGCTTCGTTTTCCATCCATGTCATGAAATTGTCGCCCTCAATTTCCGTTGCGCGCAGGATATACGCACCGTTCGGGCAATAGTTGTCCAAAAGCGCAAGAACATTATCGTGCGTTGCTTCATCCTCCGGCGCGGGAACGCAGCTCAAAGGCTCTGGGCAGGGATACGGCAGCTTGCCGCTTACGATGTAATCGCTGCTGGCCGGTGCTGTCGGCGTAGGAGTGGGAGTCGGTGTGGGTGTAGGTGTGGGTGTCGGCGTAGGCTGATTATAAAATCTGTACAGGAACGTCACTATCTGGGCGCGGTTGCATATCTCCGACGGCGCAAAGGTCGTTTCGGTCTTACCGTTTGTTATGTTGTTGGCAACAGCCCATATGACCGCGCTGCGGCAGAAGGATCCGTCCGCAACATCGCTGAAGCGGCAGACATTGCCGACATTGGGGCTTCCCTCCGCGCGATAGAGGAAGGTTACCACCTGGCCGCGCGTACACGGCTGCTGGGGCGAGAATTTTGTGCTGCTCGTTCCTTTGGTTATGCCGTTTTTGACTGCCCAGCGAACGGCATTGTAGCAATAGTCGCCATAGCGCACATCATCAAACGTCATTTCGGCATTGACCGTCGGCTCTCCGGCCGCGCGCCAGAGGAAGGTCACTATCTGGCCGCGTGTGCATGGCTGCTGAGGACCGAAATGGCTCTTATCAAGGCCGTTTGTAATACCCTTTTCAACCGCCCAATCGACGGCCTCGGTGTAATACTTATTCGGCGCAACGTCAACAAAGCCTGTTTGCTCTGGCTCTGCAGACGGCGCATTGCAGGCTGAGCACGGCGTATAACCCATTGCTCGTGCAGAACTTGCGGATATCGGGCGGCACGATTCGCTGAGATATCGGCATCCGTAATTGTGATACTTTTCGCCGGTGTCTGTTATATACACCGTGTAATCCGCCGAAGCGCCGACAGCGAGCATCGGGCACAGCAGCGCAATGACAAGGAGCAGGGCGAGCAGTCGTTTTTTCATCTCTTTCCTCCCAAATTTCATACATTATTGTCTCCACTGTCTATGACTTTACCATACAATGGACATATATGCAACAAAAACCCGATGCTTTCGCATCGGGTTTTCTCAGCGTGTAAAAAAGTCTATGACTTTTTTGCACGCTTCAAATACGCCACATTTTTTGTGAAAACAAGTTTTCACGAAAAATCTCGCTACGCTCGTCAAAAAGTCCGTACCGGACATTTTTGATGGCTATAATCTAATTACGAGTGGGGCCTTGCCCCCTCGTGCTCCCCTGCTGCTCTATTATATTTCATTTACAGCATAGTTTTCAGATAGCCTAGCAAAAAACCCGATGCTTTCGCATCGGGTTTTTTGTTTTAATTAGGGAAGAGAGGATGAAAGAAAACTATCTGATCTGCTTGGTTTGGGATTATTTGATCTCAAGACGTCTTGCCGCAGGAACCTCGGGGGTCTTCTCCGGCATGGTCAGAGTCAGGACGCCGTCGTTATACTCGGCGGTGATGGCATCGGTATCGATACCCTTGATGTTGAAGCTGCGGCTGAACGAGCCGTAGTAACGCTCGCGGCGTACGAAACCGTTGTCGCCCTTGTCTTCCTTTTCCTCGGACTTGCGCTCCGCGGAAATGGTCAGGCAATCCTTGTCGATATCAATGTTGATATCTTCTTTCTTGAAGCCGGGCAGTTCAGCCTCGAGGACATAGCTGCCATCAACCTTCTTGATGTCGGTGCGGAAACCGCTGACGTCTGCGTCGTTCCAGAAGCTGTGGCTCATTTCCTCCAGCTCACGGAAAGGATTATAAGATGCTACTCTGCGATAGCCAAAAGGTGTAAGTTCAAACATAATCAATACCTCCAATTTTTGAGGAGAGCTTAAATTCGATATTGAATTTATAACTCTCGTTTCTTGTTGTATATAAAGTACCATATAATTATGAACAAAAATAGTACTTTATGTGAACAAAATGTAAACCTTAGCACTCTTTTGGACTGAGTGCTAAGGTTTTGAGCTTGCAGATATTATTATGTCCTAAATCGTTCGTATTATTCGCCCTTTTTATTCAGCGCTTTATGCTTTACAAGGACGAGGATCGCAAAGGCGATCGCCACTGCCGCGATCGCAACGGATGTGTACACTATCGCGGAATTATATGTGTTGCTTATGTTTATCGCCTGCTCCGGGCGAACCGGGACAGTGGGCGTAGGCGTTGCCTCGGGGTTTTCCGGCTCCTCGCTCGGTTCGGGCGTAGGATCGGCTATCATCGGGTGGTCGGGGATCTTTACTGGCGCTTCCGCAGCCGGCTTACCGTCGGCTCCGAGCAAATCGCTCATAAGCACCCAGCCGGCAAAATCTTCGTTGCCGTCGTTTTTCACCGTGACATGCCCCCAAGGCACATCGCCCATATAGCTAACGCGATATTCCACCTTCAGCTCGGTGTCGTTTTCGATGAGCATGTACTTGCCGTTGACATCGCACTCGGGAGTTTCCCACGCGACAATATATCCGTCCTCGTTATACGCCGTGTAAACGGCACCGTCCTTTATAAGGTTGTTCGGATCGTCCCACGGATCGGCTACGGGCTTTATCCCCAGCTCGGCGCTTGCCGAGATCGGCAGCGCAGCCGCCATAAGCAGCAGCACCAGGGCGAAGAGAAGCTTTTTTTTCATACCAATGCCTCCAATGTGCACAAACACCCGAAGTATAGCACATACGCACGGAAAATGAAAGCACAATTTTGTTAACTGAGAAAAATTATGCCCATCATAGCGCTGTCGGCACGGTCTCCGGCTCTATAGGGCAGGTGTATCCGCCCTTTGCACGGCGCTTAAACTCCTCGCGTGCTGCTTTCAGCAGCTCAGGATCCTCTATGAGATCTATTGCGGAAGCCGCCATCACCTTGCCTGCACAAAGCATGCCCTTGTACGCTATGCTGCTTTTGCCGCAGGCAACCGTTTGCCATGTGTGCGGGGGCATGCCGCTGGGCCATGTTGCGGTTTCGATCTGCGCCGTAGGCGTGAGCCAACTCACGTCGCCGACGTCGGTACTGCCGGCAGTAAAGCCCGTTCCGGAGTAATACGGCATGAGAAAATCGTTCAGAGGCTCTGTAAGATCATGCGTTTTTTCCATGACCGTTTCGGCTATGTCCGCGTCAAAGTGCGCGCCTATCCCGGGAGCCGCGCTCTGCGGTGGGAACGTTTTTCGAAGCTCGGCCGCGAAGGCTCGCTCTTCATCGTTGTGCTGAACGACGCCGATCTTTTCAAAATTATCATACATGAGCTTTTCGAGTGTGAAGTTCGGTAAAAGCTCGGCCGTTCCGTCAATGAACACGCGCTCAAAGCTTGTTTCGGTCATAAGCGCCGCGCCCTGCGCGATCTTATCCACACGCTTTTGAAGCGCAACGCAGTCCTTGACCTTGTTCGCCCTCGTCATGTACAAAACGTCTGCCTCCGACTGCACAACGTTCGGCGAAACACCGCCGGCGTTGAGGATGGCATAGTGCACGCGGCAGTCGTCGGTCATATGCTCACGCAGAAACTGCACGCCGACGTTCATAAGCTCAACTGCGTCGAGCGCACTTCGCCCAAGCTCCGGACATTCCGCCGCGTGAGCCGCAGTGCCTTTAAATTTGTACAGCACCTGGATCGACGAGTTATTCGTGCCGGTTTTGACCTGATTAACATCCGCCGGATGCCAGCAGAACGCAGCGTCGAGCTTTTCCCAGACCTTCTCGCGCGCCATGAACGCCTTGCCGCTGCCGCCCTCTTCGCCGGGGCAGCCGAAGAATATGACAGTGCCGCTGCTGCCGCTGTCCTGAAGGTATTTTTTCACCGCGAAAGCCGCCGCAAGCGAGCCCACGCCGAGCAGGTTATGGCCGCAGCCGTGGCCGTCTCCGTCCTGAACGACGGGGTCTTTTTCGCACGATCCGGCTTTCTGCGAAAGGCCGGAGAGCGCGTCAAATTCGCCGAGGATACCGATATACGGTCTGCCGCTGCCAAACGAGCCGCAGAACGCGGTGTCTATGCCGCAGAGCTTTTCGCGCACATCGAAGCCGTGCTCGCGCAGGATGCGGCAGTAAAGCGCCGCGGCCTTATACTCCTTGAGCGAAAGCTCGGGGTTCTCCCATATCTCATCTGCTGTTTTTTCGTAGAAGTCCGCCATAGACTCGATTGAATCTATGGAGGCATTTTTTAGTTCTGTTTTATTCATATCAAAGCACCTTGGACAGGAAGTCCTGCAAGCGCTCGCTCTGAGGATGCTCAAAGATATCCTCGGGCGTACCTTCTTCAACGAGCTTACCGTCAGCCATGAACAGCACGCGGTTGCCGACCTCACGGGCAAAGCCCATCTCGTGGGTAACGACGACCATCGTCATGCCCTCGTGGGCAAGCTCCTTCATAACGTCGAGAACCTCGCCGACCATTTCGGGATCGAGCGCGCTCGTAGGCTCGTCAAAGAGCATGACATCGGGCTCCATGCACAGTGCGCGTACAATTGCGATACGCTGCTTCTGGCCGCCGGAGAGCTGGCTGGGATACGCATTGGCGCGGTCGGCAAGGCCTACGCGTGCGAGAAGCTCCATAGCCTTGGCCTCCGCGTCCTCCTTGCTTTTTCCGAGAAGCTTCATCGGCGCAAGGGTCATATTCCTGAGCAGTGTCATATGCGGAAAGAGGTTGAAGTGCTGGAAAACCATACCCATCTTCTGACGGTGGAGATTTATATTGCAGCTCGGATCGGTTATATCAACGCCGTCAAAGGTTATCGTGCCGCCTGTGGGCACCTCAAGGAGATTGAGGCATCTTAGGAAGGTTGACTTACCCGAGCCGGAGGGGCCGATGACAACAACTACCTCGCCCTTGTGGATATCGGTGCTCACACCGTCGAGCGCTTTGATCTTGCCGCCCTTAAACTGCTTCTGGAGATCATCTACTTTTATGAGAACATCAGTGGTCACTGCTGCGCAGCCTCCTTTCCAGCCTGCCGACGAGCCATGTAAAGAACACGACCATTATGAGGTATATGAGTGCAACAACGATAAGCGGCAGGAACGGTGAGTAGGTTGCACCGCGGATAATGTCGCCCGCCTTGGTGAGATCACGGATCGCTACATAGCCGGCAACGGAGGTCTCCTTGAGCAGGACGATGAACTCGTTTGCGAGCGTCGGCAGAACATTTTTGAAAACCTGCGGTATTATTATGTACTGCATTGTGCGGACATAGTTAAAGCCGAGCGAGCGTCCCGCCTCGAACTGTCCCTCGTCGATTGACATTATGCCGCCGCGTACTATCTCGGCGACATACGCACCGGAGTTTATTCCGAATGCGAGCATCGCTATCGCAAGGCTGTTTCGGGAGGATGCAAATATTATATAGTATATGATCATCAGCTGAACGACCACAGGTGTGCCGCGGATAACCGTCAGGTACACCTTGCATATGCCGTTAACTATGCCGAGCAGGGTCTTGCCGATGCCCGGTCGCATCGTGAGGTGGTTTTTATCCCATGTTGACCGCACTATGGCTATGATGACACCGATGCATATGCCGATAAGGCAGGCAACGGCAGTTATTTTGAGTGTGTTGCCGAGACCGTCAACCAGAAGCCGCCAACGGTCTTTTTCTATAAAATTTAATATGAATTGACTTTTGATATCTGCCATCCACGCTTCCAAAAATCTACCTCCTAATTCTCAAACGCTCAAAATGAGGCTCCATGACCGCACGGAGCCTCATTTATCAAATTGTTTAAGCTGACGGGAGTCGAATCCCTGCCGTCTGTCAGGTTAGCTATCAGCCGTTGTTTGCTTCAACAAATGCCTTTGCCGGCTCATTGTCGATGATAACGCAATCGATCTTGCCGCTGGTGAGAGCTGCAATAGCGTCAGCACCCTTGGGGAATGCCTGAACATGATCCTCGCCGAAGCCGCCGTTCTCGATGGTGTCGGAAGCGTAGATGTAACCGGTGGTTACGATCTGGCAGCCGATCTGGATGTTCTCGCCGTTCTCGATCTTTGCAACGATGTCGTCAGCGCTGGTGATGTCGGAGTCTTCCTTAACGATTATTACCTGAACGCCGGTAGCGTAGCTGTCGGAGAAGTTGATGCTCTGGAGGCGCTCCTCGGTAACGGTCATGCCTGCCATTGCAATGTCTGCCTTGCCGGAGGTGAGTGCGGGGATGATCGCGTCGAACTCCATGTCGTCGATGACGAGCTTCATGCCGAGCTTGTCAGCGATAAGACCTGCTACAGTGGGGTCGATACCGACGATCTTATCGCCGTCAACGGACTCATACGGAGGGAATGTAGCGTTGGTAGCCATTACGAGCTCCTCTGCGTCGGCTGCAACATTCTTCTGAACCTCGGGGAGAGTGCCGGTGCCTGCGATGAAGTAATCGGTGACAGCCTTGAGAGTGCCGTCGTCCTTGAGCTCCTTGAGAGCTGCATTGACCTTATCAAGCAGTGCGGTGTTTTCCTTTGCAATGCCGATAGCGTAATCCTCGGTGACATATTCGGAGTCAAGGATCTTCAGCTTTGTGCTTGCCTGGTCGCCGTCTTTATCCTTATTGTCTGTGTCGTTGCCGCAGGCGCACAGTGCGAACACCATGACCATCGCGAGCATAAGTGCGATAAACTTTTTCATTTTCTATACCTCTCAAAAAATTTTAAACTGTTTTTTGTGTCGTTCCTTACGACGTTGCCTATATTAGCATGTTTATTCACTCTTGTCAACACTTTTTTGAAAAAATATTCGTAATTTTTCGTTAAACAGCCGTCTTAGATGAATAATATTCATTATAGTACGAATATTCACTGTTTCCGTGAATTTTTGCATAAAAAATCGACCCCGAATTTGGTGTTCGGAGCCGGTTTTTATGTGCTTTGTACAGTTTTATGCCCTCTTTTTTAGTAAAGCTGCAAAAGAAAATGCCGCAAACGCGATTATATTGACTATCACTATCGCCGCGCCGGACGGCAGCTCGAATGCATAAGATGCAGCCATTCCGATCACGAAGCACACGACGGAAATCACCGCCGAGCATATGACAACGCCCTTAAAGCTGCGGCAGATGCGCATTGCCGTCAGCGCCGGGAAAATTATCAGGCTCGATATGAGCAGCGCGCCCATCATGCGCATGCCGATGACCACCGTGACGGCGGTGAGGACGGCTATGACGCTGTTTATGAGCTGCGCCTTTGTGCCCGTTGCGCGCGCAAAGGTCTCGTCAAAGGTGACGGCAAATATGCGCGGATACAGCAGCACGAACATCAAAAGCACAACGGCGGACAGCACTATGCTCAGCACCGCGTCGGCATGGCTTAGCGAGAGGATGCTGCCGAACATGTAGTTTGAAACGTCGGTGTTCATGCCCGTTGTGAGCGAGACGGTAACAACGCCTATTGCCAGCGCCGACGAGGATATCAGCGCGATAGCCGCGTCGCCCTTTATCTTGCTGTTCTGATTTATCCTCAGCAGCAGGAACGCCGCCGCGATAACGACAGGAACGGCAAGATACAGCGGCGCGACATTCACAGCCGCCGCAATAGCCAGCGCGCCGAAACCGACGTGCGACAGGCCGTCGCCGATCATGGAATAGCGCTTGAGCACGAGCGATACGCCAAGCAGCGCCGCGCACAGCGAAACGAGCACGCCGACGACAACGGCTCTGACCATGAAGTGATAAGAGAACATCTCTTTAATAAGCTCTATCATGCTCTCTCACCTCCCACAAATCTGCGCGCGAGATCGCTTTCGCGATACTGTGCGGTCGTACCGAAGAAAAGCTGGCTGTGTCCGAGGTGCAGAATGTGCGTTGCATACCGCACCGCGGCGTGGATATCGTGCGATATCATGATGACGCTCGTGTTATCGCAGAGGTTTACGAGCTTTATGAGGTTATACATCTCGTTTGCCGCAACAGGGTCAAGGCCGGTCACCGGCTCATCGAGCAGCAGAAGCTTCTTCGTTGCGCACATTGCGCGCGCAAGCAGAACGCGCTGCTGCTGTCCGCCGGAAAGCTCAAGATAGCAGCGGTCGGCTATATCGTCGATGCCGAGCCGCTCCATATTCTCGGCCGCGGCGGCTTTGTCGGCTGCGTTATAAAACAGCCTGCCGTGCATTGAATTGAGTCTGCCCGAAAGCACCACCTCGCGCACAGACGCCGGAAAATCGCGCTGGATCTGCGTCTGCTGCGGAAGATAGCCGATCTCAGTCGGCTTAAGATCATTGAACGTTATTGTGCCGGTCGAAGGCGTTTTCAGCCCGAGAAGTCCGCGCATGAGCGTGCTCTTGCCCGAGCCGTTTTCGCCGACGATGCACAGATACGCGCCTGCATCGAGCGAAAAGTTAATGTCACTGAGCACCGTTTCGCCGTCATAGGCAAAGCTCAGATCGCGGCATATTATCTGTGCCATATCAGTAAAGCGCCTCCTTCAGGGTTCCTATATTCATGCGCATGAGGTCAAGGTAAGTCACCCCGTCCTCAAACTGCTGCGCGGTGATGCTGTGCGCCGAGTAAAACGGCAGCTTTTTGCAGCCGGTATCCTCGCAGATAACATCTGCCATCTTTTCGTTTGAAAACTCCATGTACAGCACCGCCGGTATGTTCTCCTCGCGCACATGGTCGATGAGGAACGCCACCGTCTTGGCCGACGGCTCGGTCTGCGACGCGCAGCCGGGGTAGGCAGCGTAATACGTCAGGCCGTACTCGCGCGTAAAATACCGCATCGGGAATCTGTCGGCAAAAACGAGTGTTTTCCGCACGCCGTTCATTATCGTCGTGCGTATGTCTATATCAAGCTCCATGAGCTTTGCATTATAGACCTCGTAATTGAGCATATACTCGTTTGCGTTATCCGGGTCAAGCTCGCAGAGCTTATCGCACAGGACATAGCAGATCTTCGCCGCGTTGCCTGGCGTTGTCCACACATGCTCGTCAAGCTCCTCTTCCTCGTGCTCATGGTCATGGTCGGCATCATGGTCGTGCTCGCCATCGTGGTCGTGATCGGAAGCGTATATGCCCTCGCTGCTTTCGGCAACGGTCTCAACGCAGTCCATCATGCGCAGAACGTTTACATCGTCGGACACGAGCGACTCGACCCAGGCTTCGGACTCGCCGCCGTTGCAGATAAACAGATCGCTTTCCTGTATTGCAACGATCTCCTTTGGCGCAGGCTCGTACGAGTGCACCTCCGCACCGGGCTTTATGAGAAGCTTTATCTGCGCCCTGTCCCCTGCCATTTCGCGTGCAAAGTCATAGGCCGGGAAATTTGTGCAGACAATTTGAAGCTTTGAGCTGTCCTTTTTCTCCGCTTCCTGCGCGGCGCAGCCCGACAGGGCAATGCACAGCGCTAGCAGCAGCGGTATGATTTTTCTAAATGCGTGTTTCATAGTTTATTTCAGCAAAACCGCCGCGGCGGTTCCGATAAGGCTCATATTTTCGGCGTTTACGAATTCATAGCGTCTGCCCATGATCTCTCCGGCGTACACATCCATGAAGCGTTCAAGCTCGGGCCGCAGGAGCTTGCTCTCGGAATACAGCGAGCCGTCCACCGCGATGCACACAGGGCGCGCCTCGCCCGCTCCCGTGACCTCGAGTATGCCGCAGAGCATGCTTGCAATGCATCTGGCAGAGCGCTCGAAAATTTCATCGATTATGTAAACCAGATTGACCCTATCCTCGCTGTTGAATCCCTTAGGAAAGCGACCGCTGCCCCACTTGTCGATAGTCGGGGTCACGACCTCGGTCATTTTTTCGATGATCTCGGATGCGCGCTCGGAGAAAAGCCCCTCGGCGGCGGCCATTTTCAGCGTATACATGCACACCTGTCCGAGATAGCGCCCTGATATCATCTTTTCGGCAACATACTCGCCGGTGTCTGGCAGGTCGGCGTCCATTGCAAGGTCTGCGTCGCCGCGCGCAAATCCGGCAAAAGAGCCGCTTTCGAGATTGACGAGCATCTTCCTGCCGCCGGGTACATCGAGCTTGCCTATCCTGCCGCATTCGATCTCGCAGCAGGTGTTGCAGCCGGTTCCTGCAACGAGGCCGATATAGCCGTCATAACCGCCCTTGGCGAGTGCCTTGCCGGCAAGCAGCGTAGCCGGGGTATCATTCAAAACGACTATTCTGCCCGGGTGCTCGCCTCGAGCTTCAAGCTCCGCGCGCAGAGCCGCGCCGAGATACGAACCGACAGCACCTTTGATATCCACCTGCTTTGTCAATCCGAGCACCTTACCGTCACACTCGGGCGTGATCTCGATCGGATATGAAAAGCAGAAGCCGATATCCTGCGCCTGCTTAAGAAGCGGCTGCACGCAGTCGGCAACGCAGGAGATGAACTCACTCCATTCCGCAGACTCGTCCGCTCCGGGCATGGGGCGCTTGTCAAGCGATTCGATAACGGCTTTTTTGCCGTCAAAGCCTACGGCGGCCGTGCGGAAATTCGTGCCTCCGGCGTCAATGACTACGGCCTTGCCGCCCTTTTGGAGCTTGCCGGAAGAGTACAGATACGTCGGCAGCATCGGCATTTCCTTCTGAAAAGCGTCAAGCCCAGAGCGCATCGCGCCGGCAAAGGCTTTTGTGTATTCGGCAAGGTCAATGCGCTCGGCATCCATGCCGTGGTTTTTCATAAACTGTGCTACTTTGATCATAATATACCTCAAAAAGACCCGGCGGAGCCCCGTCGGGTCTTTTATTAAACTTTTTCTTACTCTGCCTTGTCTGCCGGAACGTCCTTGATCGATTGAACAACACCCTCGGCCAGGCCCGCAATACCCTGGATCTCGCTGGGGATGATAATCTTGGTCGCCTTGCCGTTGGCAGCGGCGGCAAATGCCTCGAGAGCCTTGATCTTCAGCACGGCGTCGCTCGGCATGGACTCGTTTATAAGGCGGATACCTTCTGCGGTAGCGGTCTGAACCTTGAGAATAGCCGCGGCTTCGCCTTCGGCCTCAAGGATCTGCTGCTGCTTCTTTGCGTCTGCGCGCAGGATAGCCGACTCCTTCTCGCCCTCGGCCTCGAGGATCGCAGCACGCTTTTCGCCTTCGGCGCGGAGAATGGCTTCACGGCGTTCACGTTCTGCCTTCATCTGCTTTTCCATCGCCGACTGGATCTCTCTGGGCGGCAGGATGTTTTTAAGCTCAACGCGGTTTACCTTGATGCCCCAGGGGTCGGTAGCCTCGTCAAGGATGGTGCGCATTTTGCCGTTTATAAGATCGCGGCTGGTAAGGCACTGGTCAAGCTCGAGATCGCCGATGATATTACGCAGCGTGGTTGCCGACAGGTTCTCGATAGCGACCATGGGATGCTCGATGCCGTATGTGTAAAGCTTGGGGTCGGTTATCTGGAAGTAGATAACGGTGTCGATCTGCATGGTTACGTTATCCTTGGTGATAACGGGCTGGGGCGGAAAGTCCGCGACCTGCTCCTTGAGGGAGATGGTCTTTGCGACTCTTTCAAAGAAGGGGATCTTGACATGAATGCCGGTGCCCCAGGTGGCCTGATATTTGCCAAGGCGCTCGATTATCATGACCTTGCTCTGCTGGACGACGCGGATATTTCTTACAATGATGATGAGTGCAAGAAGTATCAGTACGTAAATAACATATTGCATTTGCTGTCTCCTTAAAATTTATTTTATTGTTTCTTTTTCCATAGCCGAAACTATGAGCTTGACTCCGTCTATCTGCCGTGCCGTTACAAGCGTTCCCTCGGGGATAGTCTCGTTATCGTCGGCGCTGCGTGCCGTCCATGTTTTCCCGTCAACATAAACGGCGCCGGTTCCTGCGATATTGTCGATCGTTTCGGTCACGCGGCACTCCTTCCCGATAACGATATCGGCATTTGTCGGCTCGACCTTATTGTTGACATACTTCTTCACCAGCGGTCTTGTGTAATACAATGTCACCGCCGACACGATGAGAAACACAACGATCTGAAGCCACACTGGCGCATCGAACATGGCGCACAGCAGCGCAACAAGCGAGCCTGCCGCAAACCAGATGCACACAAGTCCCACCGTTACCGCCTCGACAACGAGGAAAAACACCATGGCAATCAGCCAGAACATTGTCATCGTCATTTCAAATGGCATTGCTTTCACCTCCAATTTTCTTAAGCTGACGAGAGCCGAACCCATATCGCCTGTCGGCGTACCCTTCCGGCTATTTTCGCCTTTTTTGCCTTGATGGGCGCCAGCCCACCTGCATCAAAGAAAGCCGAAAATATCTCGAAAAGCACAGCCGACAGGTGCCTTGCAGTTTTGCCGGAGCAGATTTTTGCTCAGGCAAGGCAAAGCTTAAAGAGAATACTGCCGTATTGTCAAGAGCTTTAACGCAGCATGGGCGAAAATCTGCCCGTCAAAACCGATATGCGTTCAACTCTCGTCAACTTAATCTTATTCTATTACATTTATCAATTTTAATCAATAGTAATCTTACGGCATTTAAAGCAGCAAATTCATTCAGGCACTATGAATTCAATTCAAGGCATTAGCACTTTACAATTGTGATGTGTTGATGTAAAATGCATATGTATGACCGAAGGAGGTTATTTGATGAACAAGCTTAACAGAAAACCCCGCAATCTGGATATGTATAAGGCAATACTGACGCTCAAGACGGTCGAGGAGTGCATGGACTTTTTCGACGATCTGTGCACCGTCACCGAGATTCAGGCAATGGAGCAGCGCTATCAGGTTGCGGTGTGCCTCTCCAAGGGTATGATCTATAACGATATTCTGGCAGAGACCGGCGCTTCCAGCGCAACGATAAGCCGCGTTAACCGCTCGCTGCAATACGGCAAGGACGGATACGAGATCGTGTTCGAGCGCCTTGCAGAGCAGAAGGAAGAGGACTGATGGCTTCCTCCTACGGGCCGCTGTCGCTGTGGTACGATACGCTCACCGGCGATATCCCCTACGGCGAGTTTGCCGACTTCTACGAGGCACGGTTTAATATTGACGGCGGCGAGTTTAAAACGCTTCTTGACCTCTGCTGCGGCACGGGTACTCTTACAGCGCTCATGGCGCACCGCGGATACGAAATGATCGCAGTCGATGCGTCGGCGGATATGCTCATGCAGGCCTCCGGCAAGGCATCGGATGTCGAGATTGCGCCGCTGTATCTGTGTCAGGACGCATGCGAGCTTGATCTTTACGGCACGGTGGACGCGGCTTACTGCTCGCTCGACGGGATAAACTACATCTCCCCCGATAAGCTCGGCCGTGTTTTTGACCGGCTGCATCTTTTTGTGCGGCCGTACGGGCTTTTTATATTCGATATCAAAACGCCGGAGAGCTTCAGAGCGCTCGACGGCGAAATTTTTGTGGACGAAACAGACGACGTGCTCTGCCTCTGGCGCGCGGATTTCTCCGAGGAGGACAACACGCTTCTATACGGAATGGATCTGTTCTCCCGGCGCGGCAAGCTGTGGCAGCGCGAATGCGAGGAGCACGTTGAATACGCCCACTCGCCCGAGACGCTCAAAGCCATGCTTGAAAAATCGGGCTTTGAGCAGGTTGAGTTTTTCTCCGACTGTCCGCAGGGCGACAGGGGCAGAATGTTCATATCGGCAAAAAACACAAGCATTTATTGAGGTAACACAATGGACAGGATTCTCAGAGCGACAGCCGGTGACGGCTTTATAAAAATGTCGGCAGTCAGCGCGAAGGCCACGGTGCAGCGCGCAAAGGATATACACGGCTGCACACCCACTACAGCGGCAGCCCTCGGCAGGACGCTGTGCGCAGCATCCATGCTCGGCAACATGATGAAGGAGGACGACGGCAGCCTGACCATACGCATAAACGGCGGCGGCCCGATCGGCAGCGTCATCGCCGTTTCCGACAGCGCAGGCTTTGTGCGCGGCTATGTGACAAATCCCTCGGTCGAGCTTCCTCTTCGAGAGGACGGCAAGCTCAACGTCGGCGGAGCCGTCGGGCGCGACGGCATGATAACTGTCAGCCGTGATATCGGTCTCAAGGAGCCGTATATAGGCTCAACGCAGCTCGTTTCCGGTGAGATAGCCGAGGATCTGACGGCATACATGCTCGAAAGCGAGCAGATACCGGCCGCCTGCGGGCTTGGAGTTCTGGTCGACACCGATCTTAGCATCAAATCGGCCGGAGGCTTCATCGTACAGCTCATGCCCGGCGCTCCGGATGAGCTTATAGACAAGCTGGAAGAGAACATCACCATGATGGACGCACTGACGACCATACTCGCAGAGGATGGGCTTGAAGCGGTGTTCGAGCAGGTTCTCAAAGGGCTTGAGCATCACATCGTCGGCGAGGATGAGATCGGCTATCGCTGCAAATGCAGCCGCGAGCGCGTTGCAAGCGCCATCCTCGGCATCGGCAAGGACGAGCTTGAAAGCATGGTAAGCGAGGGCAAGGACGTTGACGTCAGCTGCCAGTTCTGCGATACGGTATACACTTTCACTCCGGACGACATTTCCGCTCTTCTCAAGCAGTCAAAAAACGATTAAAAAACTCAAAATTGTTGTTGACAATTCGGGTCAGCTTTAGTATAATAAACAAGCCGCTGATGAGGGAGCATAGCTCAGCTGGTTAGAGCACCTGCCTTACAAGCAGGGGGTCACTGGTTCGAGTCCAGTTGTTCCCACCATTTTATCAGCATACGCCTCTGTAGCTCAGTAGGTAGAGCAGCGGACTGAAAATCCGCGTGTCGTTGGTTCAACTCCGACCGGAGGCACCATTTGCGGGCATAGCTCATCCGGTAGAGCGCCACCTTGCCAAGGTGGAGGTAGCGAGTTCGAGTCTCGTTGCCCGCTCCAAAAAACGTTTGCAGGCTGCGTTAAAAAAAGCCTGCAAACTAATATGGCGTCATAGCCAAGTGGTAAGGCAGCGGACTGCAAATCCGCGATTCCCCGGTTCAAATCCGGGTGACGCCTCCAAAAAGCTCCGAACGATTTCGTTCGGAGCTTTTCTTTTTAGCTATCAGTTCTTTGTTAAACAGAAATTAAAATGCCCTTGCATAGAGAGGATACATAATCAGAAGAAATTTACCATTCGGTCAATAAAACTGTTGACATTCCCTCGTGATCGTGCTAATTTAAATTTACCAAGTGGTCAATTTTGATGCACCACGATTTAGGAGGAGAACAGACATGTCAGAAAAAGAGGCCAAAGCCGTCAAGCTGCTTGACACAAAGCTTGATAAAAAGCTTATCAAAACACTTACCGTCTGCACCGTGATTATGCTCATTGCGATACTCATACACGACGGAGATCACATCCGCCAGGCTTATAACTGGGGCTACACCATTCCCCTGTCGCTTTGGGCACTGAATCTGACTGTGTATGTGCTGCCGGTGGTCACGCTGTTTCTTGCAAGAAGCGCAAGAGCCTCGGCAACGCTTGTCGGCGCAATCGCCGGAGTTTTCACTACGGCATCGTTTCTTATCATTCACCTGTGCGGCTCGTTCACCGGCAACTGGGGCGTATGGAATTTTTCCTATTTTGATCTTATAAAGGGCATCACCTATGGCGGTGTTTTCTATCAGGGCGTCGATTGGCTCAGCTGGGTGCTTTTGTTCCACATTCCCGTGTTCTGCCTGCCCTGCTCGGCAATATGCTTCAAAGAGTACAGGAAGCTTAAAAATGCAGCAAAATAACGGTCTGTATGTATCCTGCCCTGCCTGCGGTGACGAAGAGAGCGAGGCACACGGCAGGCTGGTGCTTTTAAGGACGCTTTGCATAAGCGTCCTTTTCACCATGCCGCTTATGTGGAGTCTGCGGCCGCTTATTCAGTTTTTGCTGGCCACGGTTGTTCAGTTCTGGCCGGGAATGTATTTCTACAAAGGCGCTTACAGGGCGCTGAGGCAAAAGATCCTCGGCATGGACTTTCTCGTTGCGCTGTCAACGACAATAATATACGTTTACTCTGCGTACATAACATTTACGGTGTACCACAACACGAAGCTTTATTTTCTTTCCGAGTGCGTGCTGCTGTCGCTTATCCTGTTCGGAAAATACATGGAGACAACGTCGCGCTACGAGGCCTCGGCCGCCATACGCAGGCTTATAAGCCTCCAGCCCGAAACGGCGCACATACTCCGCGGCAGCACCGAGCTTGAGGTCGGCCTGAACGAAATTCTGCCGTCGGACAGCATCGTTATACGCTCAGGCGACCATATTCCGATAGACGGCGTTATCTCCGACGGTGAGTGCTTTGCCGATGAATCCATGCTGACCGGAGAAAGCGAGCTGATACGAAAGCAGCCGGGCGATACACTGTATTGCGGAACGCTATGCCGCGACGGGCAGGTGCTGCTCTCATGCGGCAGCATCGGCAAAACAACAATGCTTCAGCAGATAATCGACATCGTAAGCAATGCGCAAAGCGAAAAAGCGCCGATCGCAAGGCTTGCCGATAGGATCGCCACCGTGTTTGTTCCCATTGTCGTGATCATCGCCGCGGCGGTGTTCTGCCGCTGGTACTTTTTCGCGGATAAGGGTAACCTTGCGCAGGCGGTAAACTGCGTGTGCGCCACGCTTGTCATTGCCTGCCCGTGCGCGCTCGGCCTTGCGACGCCCACGGCGATCATGACAGGCTCCGGACGCGCGGCGGAACTGGGCATTCTTTTCCGCGGCGGCGAGCAGCTTGAGCGAGCCTATAAGACCGACACCGTTATTTTCGACAAAACCGGCACCCTGACCTGCGGCATGGCCGACGACGGCGAGATCATTCGTTCCGACGCAAAGGACGCGGTAGAAAAGCTCAAAGCCTCAGGCATCGACGTCTGGATGATAAGCGGTGACAAGGAAGAAAAGGCAAAGCGCGTTGCCGGGCTTCTCGGCATTGAAAACGTCATCTGGGAGGTCAAGCCCTCGGACAAGGCCGATGCGGTCAAAAAGCTTCAGGCCGAGGGGCGGCATGTCGCCATGATCGGCGACGGGATCAACGACTCCCCTGCTCTCGTCTGCGCCGATATCGGTATTGCCGTCGGAAGCGGAACGGATATCGCAATAGACTCTGCCGACGTCATGATCGCCGGCGGCAGCATCTGCGCGGTGCCGCTGATATTCCGACTTTCAAAGGGCACTATGAAGATCATCCGGCAAAATCTAATCTGGTCGGTTGCATATAATCTTATATGCATTCCGATAGCCGCTGCCGGTATCGTGAATCCGTCGATAGCCGCGGCGGCAATGTCGCTTAGTTCAAACGGTGTTTTACTTAATTCTCTGAGGTTGAAGAATATTGAGAAGTGAAGTTTTTTCAGAAAAAGTAGATGGCATGATATGTCCGCAGTGCGAGGATGAGATCGCGCAGAAGATAACGCATCGCCGCGGCGTTTTATCCTGCCGCGCAAGCTATCGCAAAAGCAGCGTCACTGCGCAGTACGACCCGGACATTATAACGCCCGGCGAGATAAAATCTGCGCTTTCCGATATCGGTTATCCCGTAGGAAGCGGCAAAAGCGGACTTATATCCGACATGATCGGCGCTGCATGCGTTATTGTTTTGTATTTTGCCCTGCCGTGGCTGACCGGACTTGTCAAGGTACCGCAGGCGGAGGCCGGCGCAGGAGCAGGCGTTTTGTTCGTCATCGGACTTCTGACCGGCGTTCACTGCATCGGTATGTGCGGCGGAATTATGCTGACGCAGAAAAACGCCGTTGCCTACAATGCCGGCAGGCTGCTCAGCTACACGGCTTTGGGTGCCTTGTTCGGCGCGCTCGGCACCGTTATCACATACGATGCGCAGTTTAAGAGCATGCTATTTACGATCTGCGGCGGCCTTGTTGTTATAGCCGGGCTTATGATGTGGGGCGTTCCGTTTCTGCGCAGGCTAAGTCCGGGTCTTGCAAAGCCGTGCCGGTTCAAAGGCAGCCGTCCGCTGGTGATCGGGCTGCTTACGGGGCTTATGCCCTGCGGTGCACTGGCCAGCATGTGGCTTTTTGCCGCCGCTTCCGGCTCGGCCTTGAAGGGCGCCGAAAGCATGTTTGCCTTTGGGCTTGGCACCTGCGCCGTTATGCTCCTATTCGGCACATTCGGCACGCTTATTCCTGCCAAGTACAATAAGTATATTCTCAAATCAGGTACCGTCCTCATCGTGACCCTCGGCCTGATCCTCATGACAAAAGGCATAGCGATGATATAGAAAAAGAGTTCATGCAGTGCATGAACTCTTTTTTACATATTCAAACATCAAAAACGGGTGCGGCGTGGGAGAGCCGCACCCTAAACCTCCGTTTCCCCTGTCGGCGGATGATGAACCGTTCATCCGCCGGACACAGTAAATCGGGGGCAACACTGACTATTGCTTATACTATATCGTACTTCTTGAGCAGATCGACGACAACGTTGTTCGTCAGAGGCTCCTTGAGCAGGCCGAGGATCGGCATGATGGTCGGGAGCAGGAACTCTGCCGGCTTCTTGCCATCGAGCAGCTTGCTCGTTGCATAAAGCAGGTCACGGATATCATACACAGAGCCCCAGACCTCGGGAACGCCGCGGTCAACATTGCACAGCGTGTAGACCGCTTCCATGCCGGTACGGATCGAATACTCGGTGGTGAAAACGGTGTCGCGCGGAGTATCGGCAAACTGGCCGACGAACGCGAGGTTAACGGAACCGTCGGGAACAACCTTGGGACGGTCGCCCTCTGCTCTGGGCATGAAGAAGGTAGTTACATAAGGCATCATGCACGGAGTGGTGTTGCACTCATTGGTTGCAAGATCCATGATCTGATCCTCGGGAATGCCGATGTGATACAGCCACTCGGCCGCAAGCTCTATGCCGGTGCACTGGTACATGGGCTTTTTGATGAAGTCGCCTTCATCATCCCAGCAGTTGAGGCCGTAGACCCAGATCAGGCAATGATCTTCCGGCTGCTCCTGGAACTGACCCTGACGGTTGATGGTCCAGCTTACGAGCCAGCTTGAATCGCGGCAGGTGACGATGCCGCCGGTGACTACCTTACCGGACAGAGGATCGCGCTTGCATATCTTCTGGATAGCGTCGAGGATCTGCTTGTTTGCGGTATCGACGGTCCAGGATTCCCAAGAGGTCTCCTTGATGCCTGCGAAGAACTTCTCGGGACGGCCGAATGCCGGGTCCTGAGCCGCGATCTTCTTCCACATCTCGATAGAGGGGCCTTCGCCGTTCTTGACGGTGACAACTGGTGCGTGGGTGTTATCGCCGTATGCCGATGCGTCGCCCTGGCAGCCGTTGGTGCAGATGACAAGATCATCCTCGGTCAGGTCGATGACCTTCTCTACGCCGCTCTGAGTGTACTCGATCTTCTTTGCGACCTTCTTCTCGGGGGTGCAGTCGCAGACGATATTGGTAACGGTCGTGTCATAAAGGATCTTGCCGCCGTGATCGGTGATGTACTTGCACATGGGCAGGATCATGGATTCATACTGATTATAGCGAGTGAAGCGCAGTGCGCTCAGATCGGGCAGACCGTCGATGTGGTGGATGTAGCGCTGCAGATACAGCTTCATCTCAAGTGCGGAATGCCATTTTTCAAACGCGAACATGGTCTGCCAGTAGGTCCAGAAGTTCGTTGCATAAAACTCATCGTCGAATATATCGTCGATCTTCTTGTCCTCAAGGGACTTGTTAGTGGACATGAACAGCTTCAACAGCTGGGTGGCGGCGCCGGGAGTCAGACCGTACTTTCTGTCGGTGTGCGCGTCCTGGCCCTGCTTTTCGGTGACGCGGCACAGGGAGAAGTTCGGGTCTTCCTTATTCAGATGATAGTACTCGGAGAAAACGGTCTCGCCGGGATTTACGATAGAGGGGATGGACTTGAACAGATCCCACATGCATTCAAAGTGGTTATCCATCTCGCGTCCGCCGCGCATGATGAAGCCCTTGGTCGCATCGTAGATGCCGTCGCAGGAGCCGCCGGCGAGGGGCAGGTGCTCGAAAAGCGTGATGTGGTCGCCTGGCATCTGTGCGTCACGGATAAGGAAGCAGGCTGCGGCCAGACCCGCAAGGCCGGTGCCTACTATGTAGGCAGATTTCTTGTCGATGCCTTCCGGCTTTTTCGGTGTGGCAAATGCCTCGTAGTTACCGCTGCTGTAATACATTATGATTCCTCCTAAAAATTTTTATTATGTCTGCACATGGTGCAGTAAAGCACGTTTGGAATCTCAGCGTTTTATAACGGCTCTTATCGGGCATGCAAGGTAGCACGCTCCGCAGCCGATGCATCTGTTGTTGTCAATAATCAGAGGCTTTTTCGTAGCGTCGATGCAGCCGACGGGGCACCTTGAATGGCAGCCGCCGCAGCCAACGCATTTTTCGCTGATAAAGTATGTATCCACAGTGTTGTCCTTTCGATTTAAAACCACATCGGCGGCAGCTCCCTCTGCCGCCGGTGTGTAAGAGGGGAATAAGGTGCGAGAGACTATTATTACAGACCTGCTATTTTTTCAAGCGCCGCGCCGTCGAGAATGTTTATTTTGCCGCGTCCGGTTCCGATAATGCCGAGGTCACGCAGCTTATCAAGCTCGCGGCTTATGACCACACGTGTCGTACCCAGGCTGTTTGCGATCTCCTCATGAGTCACAAAAACCGAATTTGTTTTCAGCTCGCGGCTTTTTTCAAGCAGCTCGCGCGCTATGCAGTGCCTCAGATCGTTAAACACGAAGTAAGAAATATTGTTAAGTATGGCCTGAGCGCTCTTTGCACAGGTTTCGTAAATAAAAAGCGCCATCTGCCACTCGTCATGCGCAACAACCGCCATATCAGGCCGCTGCAAATACGCTAGAGTAGTTTCGCCATCCGACTGGAGGCATGGTATCACGTCCGTTTCAAGGGCATTATCGACCGTCATTATGCTAAACGCATCGCCTTTTTTCAAATGGAACAGAGTCACCTCGCGTCCGGTGTCAGATGCGAGGTAAACTCTAAGGCCCCCTTCAAGGACAAACACGATGCCGTCCTTTTTCACCGTTTTGAAAACAACGTGCTCTCTCCTTTTATAGCTGCGGAAGATCGCGTTGTCTTGAAGCCTGCGCCTGTGCTTTTCGGCAAGCAGGCTCCAGCATGGAATGCACTCGCTTATGCTGTGCTTCATTTTATATCACTCCTGCATCAAATATTTTTCTCCCACGGGCAGTAATGTTATAGGTACTAACATACGTGCCCAAAAAAATTTGTGCGGAAACGCTTTGTTCTATTTGTCTGAATTTTATCAAATTATCAAAGCATTTCCGCATCTTTTGTTACTTAACCGGCAAAATATTTGGTCATTTTGAAAATTCCGTATAAATTGCATAAACTCAAGTGTCGTTTTTTATGTAATTAGCTATAATTGCAGACGAGGTTCGCAGAGTTTCAACAGGGTCGATGGCGTATTTTGTACCATCATAGATGTTTGTTCCCGTGTAAGCGTTGACAAGTATCTGATAGATCATGTGGATATCAATATCCGGCCTGATCGAGCCGTCGGCAATCCCCTCGCGCAGGGCGATAAGCGCCGGGATCGGTATCTCCCTGTCGGTAAACTGCCAGAACACGTCGTTTATGTTCAGCTCGGTCTCGATGTTTTCTTCCATCGCGTAGCTGAGCATCTCGCGCGTGTAGGCGTACCACTTGGGAAACTCCGTGTAGGCGTTGGTGTATTCCTCCATGCAGGCAACGTATTTTTCAAAACCAGTTTGCAGGTTTTCGCTGTGCCGGCCGTAGCGCACCATGAATTTTTCATAAAACTGCGCAAGAGCATCGCGCCACGCGGCGATAACAAGGCCGTCCTTTGTTCCAAAATATCGGTAGACCGACATAGAAGTAAGGCCGGCCTCCTTGGCAATGCGGTTAACGCTTGTTGCTGCCACACCTTCGTCGATGAACAGATCCTGCGCAATCTTCACAACGCGCATTTTGTTTTCGTCTCTTACTTGCTGTTTTGACATGTCTTCAGTATCTCCACTGCGGCGCGCGCAGCAGCGCCGGCGTCCTCCGTGTAAACATCCGCGCCGATCTCGTCGCAGAAGCTCTGGCTTATCGGCGCGCCGCCGATGAGTATTCTCACCTTTTGGCGTATGCCCTGTTCCTCAGCAATCGAAACAACGCGGCGCATTTCGTTCATTGTCGTTGTCAGCAGCGACGAGCAGGCTATAATGCCGCAGTCGTGCTCAACGGCGGTCTCGATAAACTGCTCGGCGGATACGTCGGTTCCGAGGTCATAGACCTCAATACCGCTGCCCTCCATCATGATCTTGACAAGGTTTTTGCCGATATCGTGCATATCTCCGCGCACGGTTCCGATAACGGCGCTTCCGACTGTCGCGCTCTCGCCGCCTTCACCGACCATGTGAGGCTTTAAAAGCTCTGTTGCTGCCGACATGCAGCGTGCTGCGATCAGCATCTCCGGAACGAAAACGCGGCTTGCCGAAAAATCGTCGCCGAGCTTGTTCATGCCCTTAACAAGGCCGTCGGAGAGGATCTCCTGCGCGGCAAAGCCCTCGTCGAGTGCCTGACTGCACAGGGCAAGCAGCTTCTTCTGCTGGCCGCGGCACAGCGCTGCGCTTATGCGGTCAAGCAGGTCATCGCCCGGCTCTTCCTCGGACACGGGCTTTGCCTCTTCGACGGCGCTCGCAGCCTTATCGCCGAGCACACGGCGCGGTACCGGCGGCAGATTGAACGACGGCGCGTGAAGCTTTGCGTTGTATTCGTCTATCGCCTGATTTATATACTGATCGACATGCCCGAACACTGCGCCGGGAACGCCGTAGGTTATCGACGGGATAAAATGTCCGCCCGGGCAGCAGGTGCTCAGCGTTTTTCTTGCGTAAGTGAGTATAGCCTCGCCGCTTATATCCTGCCGGTCGATCGCGGCTCCCATGCCGCCCATGAGAACGAGCTTGCCGTTAAGGTGGCGCTGCAATGCCGGGATATCGTTTTCCGGCAGGGTGCCCTGCCAGACCTGAATGCCGATTTCGGCCATATCGTCAACTATCGGCACAAGATACGAGTCGGCATGGTGCACGGCAATGCAGCCGCGCGAGCGGATATAGCCGTAAAAGCGGCGGTAAGGCTCCTTGAAGAATTCGCGCCACATATCCGGCTTCATAAACAGCGCATCCTTCGTGCCCCAGTCATCGTGCGAGAAGATAACATCCGGCTGCAAATTGTCGATGAGCATTTTTACATAGCGCAGGCGGTACTCGGTTATATATTCGATAAGCTCGTGCATCTCGCCCGGATGCTCATAGAGGTTGGTGAGCGTCGGCTCAAAGCCCATGAGAAAATGGCACTGCTCGAATATGCCCGTGCCCATAAATCCGGCGACGAGCTGCTCATCTCCTGCCGCCTCGTGTGCTTTTTTGCGGCATTCTTCCCAGCCCTCCGTGCAGGCGCTTTCGATATCCGGCGCATGCACCGTTTCGTGCCAGCGCGTTATATCACGGCACACCGCCATGTCGCCGTGGTTAAGCGGCATTGCGCCCGGCGCATCCTCCGGAAAGCTTATTGTCGTTCCCCAGCGGTCAACGCTGACGGTTCCGCGCTTGCGGTTGCCGCGCAGATATGCGTTTATGGGGTCATACAGGCACATATGCAGCGCCTCATATTGTTTCAGCTGACGCTCGGGCTGAGCGTCGGGCTTGAGCATTTCAAGAAAGATCTCTTTTGCAGTCTGCATAACATTCACTCCTCAGAATACAGAAGGCACGAGGTGTAAGTCATCGTGCGCGCTCCGTAGTTGTATCCAAGTCCCGAACGGGAGCATACATTGCTTACAAACAGGCCGAAGGCTTCCATTGATGACAGGCGCTTTGCCGGATATCTGCACGGCTTGTTCGGATACGTACACTTCTTGCATATCGTGCACGATCCTGCCGTGAGCGGAAGGCAATCGGGATGCAGCATTCTCGCCTGCCTGGCAAAATTCAAAAATGCGCGCTTGTGCGCTTTGGCGGTGCTTTGCATGCCTTCGTAGTCAAACTCGTCGGCAAGCTCGCCCGTTGTCTGCACAATAAGGCACTTATTATACTGCGCTATGCGGCGCTTTGCATACTCTATACTGCCGCAGGCCGGCGGACACGACCAGTTCGCGTTCCATTTTCCGCAGCGGTCGGCAGAGCACATTTTGCGCACTTCCTCCAACGGTGTGAGCGCCGCAATGTTAGCAAAGCCGATATGCGAAAAGCCGTTTTCCCGTGCAAGAGTAAGAATATCCGTCATATGATCTCAGCCTCTTGACAAAGCACAAGCTTTGTATGTAATATGATATATTATATTAAGGGGTGATGTTCGTGTCAAGCGTTCGGGTGCTGCTGGGCGGCAAAAGTTTTGACATTAAAACCGAAGGCGGCGAAACGCTGCTGAGCGCTTTGCGAAGATCGGGTTTTACCCTCCCGGCCGCGTGCGGCGGCAGAGGCAAATGCGGCAAATGCCGCGTCGGCGTAAACTCCGTTTCGCGCCTTGCCTGCCGCGTTGTTCCCAATGACGGCGACGTGGTCACGCTGCCGGAAAAGTCCGGCGGCAGAATACTCACGCAGACGCCGGAGATAGTCTCCTGCGCCGGGAAAATGAGCGGACTTGCCGCTGCGGTCGATCTCGGCACAACGACGGTGGCCGTGCGGATTTACGAGCTTGCAGACGGACGCGAGGAAAGGACTCTCAGCGCATGGAACGCTCAGGCGGCCTACGGCGGCGACGTTATAAGCCGCATTCAATATACTATGGAGGCCCCCAACGGGCTGAATGAGCTTTCGCGCATCATCCGCGCGCAGGTCGAAGATATGATAAGCCGCGCGCTCGAGGACTGCGGAAAAAGCAAGTCGGAGCTTCGGCACACCGTCCTTGTCGGCAACACCGTTATGCAGCACATATTCGCATCTCTCCCGGTCGAGGGCATAGCGCGCGCTCCGTTCAAACCCGAAACACTTTTTGAGGATGATCGCAGCGACTCGCTCCTCGGCGCGCCCCTGCACTATGCGCCCTGCGTTGCAGGCTATGTCGGCGGCGATATCACCGCCGGGCTGCTCTCATCCGGGCTATATAAAAATCCGGGGCGCAGTCTGTTTCTCGATATCGGCACGAACGGTGAGATGGCGCTCGGCGGAAGCGAAGGCTTTGCATGCTGCGCCGTAGCTTCGGGACCTGCGTTTGAGGGTGCCGGCATAAGCTGTGGCATGGCAGCGGTTGACGGAGCCGTAAGCCATGTTCGCTATGACGGCGGCTTTTTATACGACGTCATAGGCGGAAAGGCAGCCTGCGGTCTGTGCGGCTCAGGGCTTATCGACCTTGCCGCCGCGCTGACGGAAACCGGCTGCATCGACGAGGGCGGCAGACTTCTTCCGCCGGAGGACGCTCCCGAAAAAATACGCAGATACCTTACGCGCGACGAAAACGGCAACGGTATTTTCCACTTGACGCGCGAGGTTTATCTCACCGCGCAGGACGTGCGCAATCTTCAGCTTGCAAAGGCAGCTGTCGCGGCAGGGATAGACGTTCTGCTTGCGGCAAAGGGAATGAAAAGCTCCGATATTGACGGTCTGTATCTTGCAGGCGGCTTCGGAAGCTATGTCGATACGGAAAGCGCGATGAAGATCGGCATGCTGCCGCGCGTTGAGGAGGATAAGCTGCACAGTATTGGAAACACAGCCCTTGCCGGGGCGGCAATGATGGCGCTTGACCCGGAAAAGCGCGGCGCGGTGCGGCAGCTCGCGCATGATTGCAGCTATATAGAGCTGTCCGGACGCGCGGATTTTGCCGCGGCATTCGCCGAAAACATGTCTTTTTAAACTCATTACGGAGGTTTTTAATATGGAGATCCGTTTTCCTCTTATTCTTGACGGCGCAACAGGCACCGAGCTGCAAAAGCGCGGCTACATGGGCGATGTCAGCGCCGAGCAGTGGGTGCTCGAGCATCCCGAGAGCATTCTTGATATTCAAAAAAGCTATGTTGCATCAGGCAGCAACGTTTTGTATTCGCCGAGCTTCGGCGCAAACAGGAGAAAGCTTGAAGAGCATGGCATTTTCAACAAAACCGGCGAATATAATCGCCGCCTTGCCGCGCTGTCCAAAGAAGCCGCCGGCGGCAAAGCGTGGGTCGCAGGCGATATTTCGCCGACAGGTATGTTCTTAAGTCCGCTCGGCGAGGCTTCGTTTGAGGAGCTTGTGGATATCTACACCGAGCAGGCCGCCGGTCTTGAAGAGGCAGGGGTAGATCTTTTCGTTATAGAAACTATGATGACGCTTTCCGATGCTCGTGCGGCGGTTTTGGCGGTTCGCAGCGTGAGCGATAAGCCCATTTTTGTGACGTTCACCTGCGACGAGAGCGGACGCAGCCTGTCCGGAACCGACGTCACGGCGGCGCTGACCGTTTTGCAGGGCATGGGCATAAGCGCTTTCGGCCTTAACTGCTCGGCCGGTCCGGAGCAGATGCTTGTGCATCTCAAGCGCCTGCGCGAGTTTGCGCGCGTTCCGCTCATAGCCAAGCCCAATGCCGGTATGCCTCAGATAGTTGACGGCAAGACCGTTTACGATTGTCCGCCCGATGAGTTTGTCGCTCTTGTCGGTGAGATGCTCGATGCCGGTGTCGCCGTGTTCGGCGGATGCTGCGGCACAACGAGCGAGCACATCGCAGCGCTTTCCAAGGCTCTGGACGGAGCAAAGTTTGTCCGCCCGGCTCCCGAGCACGGCGACATGCTCCCGGCCTCTACGGAGAAAGAGCCGATGTATCTTCCTGTCGATGCAAAGCACGGCAAGGTGCTTTCCGTAACAAGCGAGCTTGAGGACACTCTCTCCGATGCGCTTGACTCGGATGACGCGATGATCGCGATCAGACTTTCCGGCTGGGATGATGTCGATGCATTTGCCGACTGTCAGTACATGATAAATAAGCCCCTGTGCATAGTCTGCGACGATGCCGATGTGCTTGAGTCCGCTCTGCGCGTGTATCAGGGCCGCGCCTTGTACGAGGGCGCGCTCGATGAAAGCGCGCTGCTTCCCCTGTGTGACAAATATGGGTTGATAATCTAAATTATTCCGCATCTTGAAATGCCGGCTCGAGCAATGTATAATATAGTCAAATCATACGGGAGGTAAGCGATATGACTTTCACTCAGGCAATATCAAGCGTATTCAAAAACTACGCGAATTTTAACGGCAGAGCGCGCCGCAGCGAGTTCTGGTTCTTTGAGCTTTTCACGCTCATTATCAGCGCTGTTGTAAATCTCATTGATTACCTTATCACCGGAGGTGCGGATGTTTATACCTTTGTGGACATCATCTACGGTCTGTTTTCGCTCGCGATCCTCGTTCCGTCTCTGGCAGTAGCCTGGCGCAGACTGCACGATATAGGCAAGTCCGGCGCTTACTGGCTGTTTATTTTCATTCCCCTTGTCGGCTGGATATTCCTGCTCGCATGGTTTGTTAAAGACAGTGACCTTGGCGAAAACCGCTTCGGACCGAATCCCAAAGCTCAGAACAATTCACCTGAAATATGATAGCATAAAAAAGACAGCTCCCCACTGGGAGCTGTCTTTTTATGCGTTATGCGACTTCCTCTTGTTTATTCTCGTCCTCGCAGAGGCTTAAGTATCTGTCCTCGCAGACGACCATAGAATAGGCCGCGGCGGCAAGGATGATATTGACCCATGCGCCCTGGACTCCCATGAGCTTGACAGCGAAGAAGCCTACCGCAGCGCCGAAGTGGAAAGCAAGCAGCGTTAAGAGATAAAACTTCACCTTTTTGAAATGCACGCGGTCGCCGTCGGTTATATACTGCGCAAAGGCAAGCGAGGCCTGCTTTGTGTTGTTGGTGGAAAATATGGTCGAGCTTACAAAGCCCTTAGCGCCGGAAAAGGTGCTCCACTGCACACTCATCGCAAAGAATATCGGGTACAGCGCGAGGATGACATTCGCATCGGCCGGAATGAAGCACAGCGCGACGCAGGCAAGCGCGTCGATAACAGGCGCCGCCCGGCGCATATCAACGCCGAAAAAGTGCGGCAAGAGCACCGTCATCATCGTGCCTGCGACGTACAGCACGAGCGCACCCAGATGAAGCAGCACTGCGACCGCATCGCCGCGCAGCGCATTGAGCGTAAGCTCCAGCAGGTTCATGGTCTGCGCACTGGCAAGTATTCCGCTTCGGCACAGTATCGCATACGCGCCGAAAAATCCGCCGACGGAGGCGAACGTCAGGTGCCTGTACAGATCGGCATTTTCATTTACAAACAATATTATCGCCAGGTTTCAATCAAAATTGTTTCAAACGAACAGAAGTAAGTATAGCACAATTAAATATTTCTGCAAGGATTTTTATTGCCCGGAAAATGAACTTATGATAAACTGTATCGGTTAAATGAGGTGATACAATGTACGAGCTTATTCAGGTTTTAAACAACACTTATTACGTTAACTGTCCTGCCAAAATCGGACTTTATCTCGACAGGGATAAGGGCGTTTATCTTATCGACAGCGGAAACGACAAGGATGCCGGCCGAAAGGTACGGCAGATACTTGACAAAAACGGCTGGGCGCTGCGTGCGATACTGTGCACCCATTCTCACGCAGACCACATCGGCGGCTGCAAATATCTTCAGGCGCAGACCGGATGCAATGTCTATGCTCCGGGCATAGAGCGCGACTTCACGCGCCATACGCTGCTCGAGCCGGCTCTTCTTTACGGCGGTTTTCCTCCGAAGGCGCTGCGGCACAAGTTCTTGATGGCACAGGAATCGGATGCGGACGAGCTTGCATCCGCCGAGCTTCCCGAGGGCTTTGAGATCATTCCTCTGCCGGGACACTGTTTTGAAATGGTCGGCTTCAGAACGCCGGATAATGTTGTGTTCCTTGCCGACTGCCTTTCAAGCCGTGCAACACTCGAAAAATACCGCATCGGCTTTATATATGACGTGCAGGCATATCTCGACACGCTTGAAGAAGTCAAGTATCTTAAAGCCGCATTTTTCGTTCCGGCGCATGCGGAGGCCTGCGAAGATGTAAGCGAGCTTGCGCAGTATAATATCGACACCGTCAATGAGATCGCCGGACGTATCAAGTCTATTTGCACACAGCCCGTGAATTTTGAAGCGCTTCTTCAGCGGCTTTTTGACGAATATGCTCTTGAGCTGAGCTTTGAGCAATACGCGCTTGTCGGCAGCACGGTGAAGTCATACCTCGCATGGCTGATGGATAAGGGGCAGCTGAAAGCAACATGCGAAAACAATATGCTGCTGTGGAAGGCCGCCGAGTAAACCCATGGAAATTTCGATAATTCAATACCTCATCGTCTGTCCGCTCGTTTTCCTTGCCGGATTTGTTGATGCGGTTGCCGGCGGCGGAGGGCTTATCTCGCTGCCTGCGTATCTCATAGCCGGCTTCCCCGTTCACTTTGCCATAGGGACTAACAAGGTAAGCTCCGCCATGGGCACGACGCTCACCACAGTGCGATACACGAAAAGCGGCTTTATTCCCTGGAAACAGGCGGTTTTCTGCGTACTGTTCGCGCTGGCAGGCTCAGCTTGCGGCGCAAACCTTGCACTGCTTATCGACGACGGCGTATTCAAGATAATCATGCTCGTCATTCTTCCGCTGACGGCGCTGTACGTCATGAAGGGCAAGGCCCTCAGCGGCAAGCGCGAGCCATATTCAAAGCTCAAGACCATGCTTTTGAGCTGCGTCATAGCATTTGTTATCGGCGCTTACGACGGTTTTTACGGTCCCGGGACCGGCACATTTCTCATACTGCTGCTGACGGCTGCGGCTCATATGCCTGTCACGGAGGCAAACGGCGTGAGCAAGGCTATAAACCTCGCAACGAACATCTCGGCGCTTGTGGTTTTTCTCATAAACGGCAAGATAATTTTCGCAGTCGGGCTCGTCGCCGGACTGTTTTCCATTGCCGGCAACTGGCTCGGCTCAAGCTTTTTCAAAAAAGGCGGCAGCAAGGCCGTAAAGCCGATAATGATATGCGTCCTCGTCATATTCTTCGTAAAAGTACTCAGCGAGGTCATAGGATAAAAAAATTATATCAATGCGCAGAAAGCAGCCCGGACACATGAATGTCCGGGCTGCTCAGTCTTATGAATAACTTGCGGCGCAGAATGCGGTCCGGAGTCTTGCTGTAAGTTCCGGTGCACAAGCAAGCCGAGCGTTTTTGCACTCAGTCAGCATTAACGGATTTTAAATAATCAATATACTCCTGTCCCCAATGCTGCAAGGCTTCTATAACAGGGCGAAACTTTTTACCCATATCGGTCAGGGAATACTCCACCTTGGGCGGAATTGATTCATACTGCTTTCGCTCTACCAGACCGTTCTCAATAAGATCTTTGAGCTGAACCGACAGCGTTGCATGCGTCATTTTCGGCATGCGTCGCTGAAGCTCATTGAAGCGTACCGGGCCGTCCTCCAGATAGTGCATGATCAAAATGGCCCATTTGCCGGAGATCAGGCTCTGCGCCGTTGCGTATGGACACTTTCCAAAGCGTTCCTCCATTGTTGTTTCCGTTTCAGGCATCTGCTTCACAGCGGCGCTCCTTATACGTCAAACTCTTCTTTCAGGTCAAGTATTCCGCGAATTTCCGCATGGCCGTTTTCCAGATAGAACATTCCCATTTCCCAGCCGTTCTTGTCGTACAGCTCCATTATCTGCGGCATAGCGGCGCGCACTTTCTCCAGCAGGGCTGCGTCCTCAACGATCTTCACCGTGCCGTCGTAACGCATGAATTCTCCGCCGTTGAGCGCCAGAACCTCAACATTCGGATTTTTTGTCAGCTGCGAAAAAACATTTTTGAATGTTCCGCAGCCAAAATACAGCTTGTCGCCATCCAGCAGGTGAAATCCGAACGGCCGTCCTTTGGGCTTGTCACCATCGGTGGTCAGAAAATAGAAGGTTTTTGCCTCGTCCAGAAAGCGGCTTACTTTTTCAACATTTGTCATAATATCGTCCTCCTTGTGGTCACATTTTTGAACTGCTTTGATTATATGACCGCAAGCGTGATTGCGCAAGTACGATTTTTTATGATACTAAGTATCTTCCGCAATACCTCAATATAACAGCAGCCGCAGCGGCACAAACCGCTGCGGCTGATTTTTAACTTATACGCTCCGCATCTTTCGATGCGGATTTTTTCATTACCGTGCTGCCTTTGCAGCCTGCATCATGCGTATCTGCTCCTTGGTGGGAGGCATGAAGGGCTTCTCCTGCACGGGAGTGCACAGGCTGACAACGACGGTGACAACAAGGTTCACTGCCATTGCGACAACGCCGACATGCAGCGTAAACGGCCACGGCCAAATGCCGGTGGAATTGAGAATGGTCTGAAGTGCGACGATGACGAATGCGATCACCATGCCGCTGAACGCGCCCTGCTTTGTGCAGCGTCTCCAGCGGAGAGTCAGCACTGCCGAGGGGGCAAACACAGCGCCGAATGCGCCGAATGCCGCAAAGCCGATCTGGAGTATGCCGCCGCTGGGGAAGCAGGCGATAAGCGTTGAAACAACGATGATGAGCAGTGTTGCAAGGCGGCTGTAGGTTATGCCCTTTTTGCCTTCCATATCTACGTGCATCCACTCGACCATGATGTCCTTGACAAGGGTGCTGCTGGCGCTGATGAGCAGTGCGCCGGCCGTGGACATGATAGCCGCAAGGCAGGCCGAAACAAGAAGGCCGCCTGCAAACGGGCCGCAGAATCTGCCGATGAAGGCCGGAACGCATGAGTCGGCACTCTCAAGAGCCGGAATGCTTCCGTTTGCGACCTGAAGAAACATAACGAGCGAGACAACGGGAACAAGAAGCGTCAGGGTCATTGATATCGTTCCTGCCGCAAGGGTCTTTGGCAGCAGCTTGGGATCCTTGAGCTGGAAGTAGCGAACCATGATAGACGGCTGCCCGATCGAGCCGAAGCTGTACAGCAGGATGTACGACACGACCGCGCCCATGGTAAGGCCGCTGTTGGTCATGTTCAGAAAGTCGCTGTCAACGGCCTTGACCTGCTCGTGAAGCTGTGTGAAGTTCGTGCCGTTGACCTTCAGCGCGGCATAAACGAGATAGACGCACGCGAGCATCGCAACGCCGACCTGAACCGCGCCGACAACGGCAGTGCTCTTATTGCCGCCGAGGATCGTGTAAAGCGTTACGACCGCAACGCCGAGAAGAACGGCCTTTATGTAATCAATGCCGAGCAGCGTGTTGAGCAGGGTGCCTATCGACTGCCACTGAACCGCTGCGAACACTGTGCTGACGATAAGCAGTACGGGAATGCAGATATAGCTGAATTTTTTATCCTGATATGCATCAACGAAAAGATCGGTGATGGTTATCGAGCCGCACACATTGTGCAGCCTGCGCATGGGCTTGCCGAGAAGAACATTTGCAAGAACAACGCCCAAAACGCCGCCTGCGCCGCAAGCCGCCGCGACGCCGAGGCCCTGAGCATAGGTCGTACCCGGAGTTCCGATAAACGCAACGCCGCTTATTGCTGCGCCCGTGCACGACAGAGCGACGACTACCGCCGGAAGCTCGGAGTGGTAATAGTTCTTAGCGCTTTTTTCACGTCTGCCGGAAATGTTGCCTGCAACGATGGAAAGAACGATGTATATGATAACAACGATCCACAACTGACTGCTTACTTCCATATCATATTCTCTCTTTCCGCTCAGAAGGTCCAGTACCAGGAATCGGCATCCTCGATCTCGTGATCCTTCTTCTTTCCTTCATACAAGCCGAAAACCGTGCACACAACGCCGGCCACACAGGCCAGAACACGCACGCCGATAAACCAAAACCAAGTGTCAAACGGAAGCCCTAATAACATAGCGTCCCCTCCTAATTTTAATTGTTCATTGCCCGTTCATGATGCTATCAGAATAACATTGCCGAAAAAATAACTATATAGTTGCTTAAGACTATTTTTTACGCTTTTCCCGGTATTGGTTTCATCGTTTTTAACACATTTGGCCTTTTTGTTTCACAAATTGGTGGGAATTTTTGCTTTGAAATTAACAAAGCCCCGACAGATTTCTGTCGGGGCTTAACGTTATGCTGCATAAATAAAAAGTGTCAGACGATCTCTATCTCAAAGCAATCGGGTTTTGTGTCGGCGCAGTTGGGGCCGGTCGCGATCATGCGGACAGTCATTTTTCCGTGCATATCGGCAGGAGGAAGTATCATGCCGGAGGGATAATCGACGCCGGTTCCGAAGTAAAGCGGTATGCGAGTGTTATACACATAGCCGTCGGACGGCGAAGGCTCGCCGCAGGGCGTATCGTCAAGGGTAAACTTATAATAAAAGTGAACGGTGTTGAGCAGGTCGTCGTTATCAAGGTTGAAGCGGATGAGGCTGCCTGCCTTGGCCGTGACCTTTGTTACGCCGTCGCAGCCGGGATATGCCTTGATATCCTCACCTATTTTGCCGCCGAGGGGGCCGACATAGAGTATGCTGTGCTTGAGTCTTTCGGCCGGCAGGCACTCGATGCTGACGAAAGCGCCGCCGGGAGCAAGCTCCACAAAGCAGTTCTCGTTCATATCGTTCCAGTTGCGCTGGCCTGCTGCAAACAGCATTCTGCCGTCATCGGTCAGAACAAAGCCGGCTTTAAGCTCCTCGCCGCGCGCGTCAGCAGGATTCATGCCGGAGAGTATCTGCTCCGAGGTCAGAAGCGGATAATAATAGCGCTTGCCGTCGAGCAGCTGGCTTGCAAGGATGCTTGTCTTGCGGCAGCCGGAGCTTACCGTTATCACGGTGCCCTCGGGCATAGCCTCGGCATCAAAGCTGCCCTCGCCATAGATCTCGTTTACGAGGTCTGCCAGAGCGATAAAGCCGCCGTGCTCTTCCCTGTAGCCGAAAACGTCGTTCTTGGCGGAAAAGCGCTGTACCGGGCTTTTTGCAAGCTTTGCCTTCAGCTCGTCATAGCCGATCTCCGGCATAACGAAGTGGTCGTCCTCTCTCACACCGCGGCCGAGCAGGCACAGGCGCAGGCTGCTGCGAGGCTCGGCAAGCGCGCCGAGGTCGGGCGCCTTGGCTGCGGTGAGTATTTTTTCGACTCCGCCGCCGAGTGCAAGAGTTTTGACCGGCAGATCGAAGCCTTCGCATTTTATCTGAGACATATTTAGCCCTCCTTTTTATTCATGCTGCCATTATAGGCCGCAAAAGTTGCCAAATACATCGGGCAAATGGGCTATTTTTTTAACAAAAAGACTGCATTGACAGAGCGATGCAGTCTTTTTCTATTTCTTATGCTCTCAGCCGTCGCGCTCGAGCTTATAGAGCTTATCAATAAGCTCAACTCGGCTTTTTACTCCGGCCTTGCGGAATATGCTTGAAATATGGATCTTAACGGTGTTGGCGCTTATGAACATTTTTTCGGCTATATCCTGATTGCTCAGACCGTTTGTGATATATTCGATCATCTGGCACTCGCGGTTTGTAAGCCCAAGGCGCTTGAGCGTGGAGTCGGATATGGGCGTTGAAGCGTTAAACTCCTTATCGCAGACTATATAGACGCAGGTGGTCATCTCATTGTAATGAATGGTGTTGTTCTGGTCGGTCTGCAAATGCTGCATGCCGCTGCCGACAAAGCCGCCCATGTAAGAAAGGCTCTTGCCGGGGTTTGAAAGCGAAAGGCTGCTGAACAGAAAGCGCTTTATGCGCACAGGCTTGCTCGCACCGAAATTGAGGATATCATACTGATTTCGCTTATATATCTCGTTGACGTAAAAGGCGTTGTAAAACCTTTCGTCGGCAAAGCCCAGCTCCTTTAAGTAATCGCGCGCAAGGTCGTTTACGAAGGTGACATTCGTGAGGTTTTCAACGATCATGATACCGAGGGGGAAATAATTTGTGCACGTCAGCAGCATTTTTGCCTCGTTTTTGAGGTTCCACAGCTTAACATAGTTATCCTCCGTTATCGCGAGCGATTCGGTTATCATCTGCACGGTTTCGATCTCTTCATCCGTATACGGCACCGATTCCGAGAAAAGGACGATATACGCGATATAGCCGTTGCTGCGCGGCGGCTTGAGGAAAAGGATGAGAAAGTCGGCAAGGTTGCGCGGCTTCAAAAGCTTTTTATAAAGCTCGGTCTTTTTATAATTCTGCGCACGGCTCAAGACCCACAGATCCTGATCGTGCGGATACGGCGAATACGGCGACCACGCATCGAGCAAAAACTCCTGCACAAACTGCATGTCTATCCCGTGCGTGGTAACGGTCGGGGAAAATTTGCGCTCGGTCTCATTTCCCAGGAAGCCCATTATTCCCTTTCGGAAGCCGAGCTTCTTGTCCATAAGCTGAAGTATACGCTGTGTGCAAAGCTCGTCATACGGCTCATTCATATACAGTGTCAGCAGCTCCGTCTGGAAATCCACGATACGTTTCATCTGATAATCGGTCATAATGCGCTCCTCTCTTCTTCGCTGTTTATGTTTGAAGTTTAACACATGCACGTTCGACTTGTCAATGAAATAATACCATTCAGACTTTTAACACGGGTCTATTTTTACAATTTTATAGGCATTGTTTCAAACACAGTCTATAAAACTAATACCCGTTTCGTGATTTTTTTCGCAAAAACATGAACAGTTAGGCCGTTTTTGTCGCTGGAATTAGTAATCGTGGGTAATTCATTTTGAAAAGGCGCTTTGATAATCTATTATCAGGCAACAGCTCAGGCTCATATTCAAAATTTGATACGGAGGTTAACATGTGATGAAAAACTTCAGTTATTTTTCTACTGTGAGAACAATGTTCAATAACGATCTTGCAGACGGCCTTGATCAGGCTCGCAAGGTTCTCGGCGTGAAAAAAGCAATGATAATGACCGACCCCGGCGTTGCGGCTCTGCCCATCTGGAACGAGATGCAGGAGGCCATGAAGTCTATAGACTTCCCCTTTGAGACTTTCACCGAGGTCAAGCCCAACCCCACCGACGTCACCATGGAAAAAGCCGCAGATGCGCTCAAGGCTACCGACTGCGACGTCGTCATCGGCTTCGGCGGCGGCTCTGCCATAGACACCGCTAAGGCCGCGGCTCTGCTTCGCACAAACGACGGCAAGCTGACCGACTATTACGGCATGAACAAGGTCAAAAATCGCTGCCTGCCGACAATAATGGTCACCACCACCGCAGGCTCCGGCGCTGAGGTCACTCAGTACATATCCATTGTTGATACCGCAAAGCAGACTAAGGCTCAGATCGGCTCTCCGTTCTGCGTTTCCGATATCGCACTGCTGTGCCCCGAGCTTCTGAAAAATTCACCGCGCAGCGTCACCGCAGACGCAGGCTTCGACGCACTGGCTCACTGCATCGAGGGCTATATCGGCTGCAAGGCAAACCCCATCACCGACGCCATCGCATACAAGACCTTCGGCATGATATGCAATAACCTGCTGACCTTTGTAAACGATCCGAACAATCTCGAGGCAGCATCCAACATGATCCTTGCAGCACATATGTCCACCATGATCGCAAGCAACATCGGCACCGGCGACGGCCACAACATCGGTCTTGCCATCGGCGGCCGCTTCAACATTCCTCACGGCACTACGCTCGCCGTTCTTCTGCCGCACGTTCTGGCCTTCAATGTTGAGGTTGCTTCCAAGAAGCTTGCAGAGTGCGCAATCGCAATGGGCATCGACACAAGCGCAATGACCGAGCTTGAGGCCGCGCAGGCATGCGTCCTCGGTATTCAGAAGCTCCGCGACGATCTGCAGCTGCCGGATAACTTCAAAGATCACGGCATGACCGCGACCGAAGAAGACCTCGAAAAGATTGCCGACACCGCCGAGTACAAAAACAAGGTCGGCGCAAGCGCAGGCTCTGCTCCGCGCAAGGGCACGCGCGACGATTTCAAGCGTATCGCACTGGATGCATACAACGGTGTGAAAATAAAGTTCTAATAGATTTTATGGAGTGAATCAAATGTACGAAAAACTGTTTTCCAAAGGACGCATCAACGGCTGCGTCATCCCCAACAGAGTAGTTCTCTCGCCTATGGACGATACCCTCGGCCAGGCAAGCGGCGAGATTTCCCCCCGCGCGATCGAATACTACGCGGCAAAGGCAAAAGGCGGCTGCGGCCTCGTTATCGTCGGCTACATCGCAGTTGTCGGCCCTGAGCTCGGCGGCATCGCCATGAGCGGCGAGACCCATCTGCGCACGCTCAATGACCGCCACGCAATGAGCATCCTTGCAGAGCGCGTACATGAGTACGGCAGCAAGGTTTTCTGCCAGCTCAATCACCCCGGCCGCAAGACCGCTCCCGAGTACAATGAGGGTCACAGCCCCGTTTCCGCAACCGCACTGCCCTCCAAGATGGTCGGCAAGACCGCTCCCTGCCATGAGCTTACCGTCGATGAGATCCATCAGATCGAGGAAGGCTTCGCAAACGGCGCAGAGCACGCATGGAAGGCCGGCTGCGACGGCGTTGAGATCCACTGCGGCCACTTCTACCTCATGAGCCAGTTCATAAGCCCCATCCGCAACGAGAGAACCGACGAGTACGGCGGAAGCATGGAAAACCGCTGCCGCATCGTTGTCGAGACCGTTCAGAAGATCCGCGAGCGCGTTCCCGCAAACTTCCCCGTAACCTGCCGCATCCACCTGTTTGACGGCGAGGGCTACGAAGGCGAAAACACCGTTGAGGACATGGTCGAGGTTGCAAAGTATCTCGAGGCAAACGGCGTTGACGCATTCAACACCACCATAGGCTCGGTTGACCGCACCGGTTCCCCCGAAATGAAGGCCGGCTGGAGAAACGAATACTACAAGAAGTTCAAGGCAGCTCTGCACGTTCCCGTTTACGGACCTAACGAGGTCAAGACCCCCGAAGAGGCAGAGCAGTTCCTCGAAGAGGGCGTTTATGACTTCCAGGTTCTCGGCCGTCAGCATTCGGCAGACCCCGAGTGGGCAAACAAGGCAAAGGCCGGCCGCTCCGAGGATATCCGCCCCTGCATTTCCTGCAACTACTGCCTGTACCGCGTCACCGCAGAGGACGCACAGATCCGCTGCGCCGTTAACCCCCTGCTCGGCCGCGAGATAGACAACCTCCAGCCGATGAAGAAGGGTGAAGGCACCGTTATCATCATCGGCGCAGGCCCTGCCGGCATCCAGTCGGCTATGACGCTCACAGAGCGCGGCTTCAAGGTCAAGCTCTATGACAAGCGCACCGAGCTGTGCGGCAGCCTCAACCTCGCAAACAAGGCTCCCAACAAATTCAGAATGGACAATCTCGTTGCATGGTATCGCCGTCAGGTCGAGAAGAACCCCAACATCGAAGTTCATCTCGGCACCGAGGTCACCGTTGACATGCTCGATGAGTTCAAGAAGGAAAATCCCTACGCAGTTATCCTCGCCTCCGGCGGCCAGCCCATCGTTCCCGGCAAGATCCCCGGCATCGAAAAGGGCATTTCCTCCTTCGACGTGCTGCGCGGCGACGTTAAGATGACCGGAAAGACCGTTGCAGTCATCGGCGGCGGCATGACCGGCCTTGAGACAGCAGAGCGTCTGGCCGAGGACGGCAACCACGTCATCGTCGTTGAAATGATGCCCATCGTCGGCAACGGCATATTCTACTACAACGTCGTAAAGACCCAGATGTTCCTCACCGAGCGCGGCGCGGAGATCAAGACCAGCACCGCTCTCAAGGAGATCAAGGATAACTCCATCGTCGTTGAGCCTTACCACGGCAAGTTCATCAGCGCAAGCCTCAAGGGCATGCGCAACATAAACGGCTTCATCGATGTCAAGGAAAACGAGCACACCGAGCCGTATGAGATCCCCGTTGACGCAACGGTTCTCTCCCTCGGCATTCGCTCCGACCTGAGCATGCTCGACGAGATCGAAAAGCGCTTTGAGCGAGTTGTGCATGTCGGCGACTGCACCAACCCCGGCCGCATCGGCGACGCAACCGGTGCTGCTTTCCTTGCAGTTAAGAATCTCTGATACTTAAGCTGACGAGAGCCGAACCCATATCGCCTGTCGGCGCGCCCTTCCGGCTATTTTCGCCTTTTTTGTCTTGATGGGCGCCAGCCCACCTGCACCAAAGAAAGCCGAAAACATCTCGAAAAGCACAGCCGACAGGTGCCTTGCAGTTTTGCCGGAGCAGATTTTTGCTCAGGCAAGGCAAAGCTTAAAGAGAATACTGCCGTATTGTCAAGAGCTTTAACGCAGCATGGGCGAAAATCTGCCCGTCAAAACCGATACGTGTTTGACTCTCGTCAGCTTAATCCTCCCTCTTCCTTATGCCGCCGGGCGCACACCCGGCGGCAGCACCTGAGCCGCGTACTTCTTCTCCCTTCCTCGCGGCTCATGCTCTCCCTAAAAAAGCCCGTCTCCGGAAGGAGACGGGCTTTTACTATAGCCATAACTTTTATTATATCTATTCCCTATGCATTTTTCTTATCGTGACCGCGAACATTATCCACGATATCACCGCCGCGATGACGTCCGCCGCAAGCTGCGCCCACACAAGGCCGTACATTCTGAAAAGGCTGTTTAGTATAAACAGCATGGGGAAGTTCAGGCATGCCCAGCGCAGCACCGCAAGAAACAGCGCCGTTCCGCCCCTGCCGAAAGCCTGATAAGCATGCACAACGTAAAAACACAGGAACATAAACAGCGTCGCCGGTGACCGAGCGCGCAGGAAATGTGCGCCAAGCTCGACGGTGCCCTCGTCGCGGATGAAAAAGCGAATTATCTCGGTCGCGCCAAGCTCGTAAAGGGCAATGCTCACAACGCTGACTATGATGCCCAGCGCGCAGGAATAGCCGATTATCTGCTTCAGGCGCTTGCTGTTTTTCTGCTCGTAGCAATAGGCCGCAAGCGGCACAACGCCCTGGCACAGGCCGATGCCGAACTGAAGCGGAAATCTTTCAGCCTTCAGAACGATACCTATGCCGGCCATTGCAATATCACCGTAGCCGGTCATGAGCCGGTCGAGTATCATATAGTCAACATCGAACAAAAGCGTACCCACTGCGCCCGGAATGCCGATGAAAAACACGTCTTTTATGCTCTGCTTTGTCGGGCATGGGCGCATTTTCCGCACCTTCAGCTCTTTCTGCTTTGCGCACAGCACCCACATGAGGTAGGCAAACGATATGACGTTTGAGATCAGCGTTGCAAGTCCAACAGCGAGCACCGCTTCCTCCCTCGGCATAAGATAAAGCAGCAGCGGATCGAGGATTATATTAAGTCCTCCGCCGAGCGCAACTCCTATGCCTGCTTCGCGCGCAAAGCTTATGCTGCGCAGAAGATTTGCCAGAACGTTTGCCATGATGGTCGGCACGCCGCCGAGAACGACGACCATAAACAGATACTGCCACGCAAAATCGAGCGTGTTCTCTCCTGCCCCGAGCATGCGCAGAAGCGGCAGGCGAAACACCCACAGCACTATCGAAAACAGGGCGGATATCAGCAGCGCAAGCAGCAGGCAGAAAAGCAGGACATGCTCCGCCTCCTCCTTATCATAGCGCGCAAGAAGCTTTGGGATCAGAACACCTCCGCCGATGCCGACAAGTGAGCCGAGGGCAAGCGTTATGTTGAAAACCGGCAGAATGAGCGACACGCCTGCGACCATGTACGGGTCGTTTATCTGCCCGAGAAAAAATGTGTCCGCCAGATTATACAGTAGGACAATAAGCTGACTTACGATCGCCGGAAAGGCCATATACCGCACTGCGCGGCGCGGCTCCATGCCGGCGAACACCGTCTCGCTGTCGAGACGTTCGCGTCTCAAAAAATCATCTCCTTATAAAAAACGGACGCAGCCGCCTGACTGCGTCCATCTTGTTATTATATCAGTAGTCCCATGCTTCGTGCAAGCACTTTCTGAGCAGCTCGAAATCGGGCGGATTGGGAACGATCGTCCACTTCTTGTCGCGCGAGATGTTATCGGCGCAAACATCGCAGAAATCCTCGGGTATGCCGAGCTGCTTCATGTTTTTCATGCCGATGCTTTTCTGAAGCTCGTCAAGCTTTTTGACGACGCTGCGTCCGACCTCCTGCATATCCGCGCCCTCTGGGCACTCAACGCCGAAATACGGTGCCCAGATCTTTGTCGTTTCGGGGTCGCCGGTGACATTGTAGCGCGCAAGCGCCGCCATACCGCAGCCGACGCCGACGCCGTGAGGCAGGCCGAAGTGATCGGAAAGCTGGTTTGCGATAGCGTGGCCGGACGAGGTCTTGCGCAGGGTGATGGCGTAGCCGCTGAGCATCGCCGCCCAGCACATGCTCTCGCGTGCAAGCTCGTTGTGCGGCTCGCTTACGGCGATAGGAAGATACTTGACCGACAGTGCAAGCGCTTCGCGGCTGAGTATGTCCGCCATTCTGTTCGGCATAGCATGGGTATTGACAAGGCACTCTGCGCCCTGCGCCAATGCGTCCATGCCCGTATAGGCCGTTATATCCGCCGGAAGATCCATCGTATATATCGGATCAACGACCGCGCGCGTTACGGGGTGGCGCGCAAAGGTCTTAACTCCGGTGTCCTCGTTGAGGCACATTATGCCCCAGCAGGACTCGGAGCCGGTGCCGGCTGTGGTCGGAACGGCGATAACAGGCTCAAAGATCTTGTTGCCGACGCTCAGCGCCGTATATCCGCCGAGGTAATCGACGGTTTTTCCGCCGTTTGCAAGCACCTTGCCTGCAAGCTTTGCCGTGTCCATGGTCGAGCCGCCGCCAAGCGCAACGATGCCGTCAACGCCCTCTGCGCGGCACACGACGACAAAAGCGTCAAGTCCGCTCGAGGTCGGCTCATCGGCCGGAGTGGTATAAAGCACGGGCTCTGCGCCGGCCGAGCGGATTATATCCGCCATTTCCGCAGCAAAGCCTGTCGGCTCCATTGCCGCGTCATGCAGCAGCGCGACCTTTTTGCAACCAAACTCTTTGAGATAATCGGCTACCTTTGTCCGGCTTCCCTTTCCGAAGGCTGCATTGTGGATGTTATGTATCTCCCACATGGTGGTTTCTCCTTTCAATGGGCTGTGCCCGTGGAGCTTTCAGCCTCACGGGCACATTGGGTATTATGCGTCCCAGATCTCCTTGAGGATGCCTCTGAGGTATTCAAAATCGGGCGGATTTGGAACGATCGCCCATTTCTTGTCCTTTGCGACGTTGTCGGCGATGGTATCGCAGAACTCCTTGGGAATGCCAAGCTCCTTCATGTTGGGGATATGCATATCCTTCTGCATTTTCTCAACAATATCGGCAATTTTCTGGCCTACTGCGACAAGGTCTGCACCCTCGGGGCAGGGAATGCCCATGCAGGGAGCGATAAGGCTGGAGGAATGGGTGTCCATCTTGACATTGTAGCGCAGCTGAGCAACAAGGCCGACGGAAACGGCGATGCCGTGGGACAGGTGATAGTAGTCAACGAGCTGGTTTGAAACGGCGTGACCAAGGTTTGTTTTGCGCAGAGTGATGGCCGAGCCGCCGATCATTGCCGCGTATGCCATGAAGCTGCGAGCCTCGATATCGTCGGGATTGTCGTATGCTCTCTGAAGTCCCTTGTAGGAAGCGGTGATGCCTTCCTTGCAGTACATATCGGCGAGGGGGTGAGGCATTGCAACGCTGTTGCACAGGCTTTCGAGGGAATGTGCCAGAGCGTCCATGCCGCATGCCGCGGTTATGTCCTTGGGCAGGGTGGTGTGGTAAACGGGGTCGATGATGGCATAGGTACCGGGATGCACGCTGAAGGTCTTTTTGAGGTTATCCATGTTCTCGCACATGAGGCCCCAGCTGACTTCCGAGCCGGTGCCGGCGGTGGTGGAGAGCAGGACTACCGGGGAGAATACCTTGGTGCCGACGTTCAGTGCGGTGTAGCCGCCGAGCAGATCCTCTGCTCTTTCGGCGTCGTTTGCAAGAACCTTGCCGATCATCTTTGCGGTATCGTTGGATGAGCCGCCGCCGAGGCCGACGATAGCGTCGATTTTCTCTTCACGGGCGATGCGCACGCCTTCGTTTACCATATCGCCGGTGGGCTCGCCCTCTGCCTTTACATAGAGAACGCACTCAACGCCGGCTGCCTTGATTATCTCAAGCAGCTCATCGGCATAGCCGAGCTTTTTGATGTTCGGGCCGCAGACGACCAGCGCCTTGGTTGCGCCGTAGCCTTTGAGTATGTCGCCCGTCTGCTTACGGGTATCGACGCCGAAAATAGCGTCATGCAGATCATGGATTTTCCAGGATGCCATAATTTATTTCCTCCTGTTTTAATGTAATAAGAGTTTCTTCGTCATTTGCGGAGGCGTTTTGCTCCGCCCTGATGATGTTTACATTTTAATAATTTATGGGCGGACATAAAATCACCCCGGATGATTATTTTTTCACAATGTATTGCGCCGAAGCTTTAAAATCATAATTTCACCTTATCTTGCGCTGCCGCCGACGCTGCGGACACGCTCCCTGCGCTCACCCATACCATCGGGTAACGCAGCCTAATAGCGCGCTCAATTGATGCAAATTTTTTAACACACAAATAGTATTTGTCGCACACTTTGTCAAACAAAGCGGAAAAAGCGTCATATATCTGCGACAATATAGGCTTTTATGTTCAATTCCTATTTTTTTAACGATGTCCTGTCAAAAAGATAACCGTTTTGCCGTATTCCGCCGACCCGTGCGATATGGTTATAATATTAACGAGTTGACCGGCAGCGCGAATTGCCCGTTCGGCGCCGCCGGGAATCGGAAAAAATCCCCCAACAATGAATGGGGAAACAAGGAGGAAATATTTTAGATGGAGCAAAATAAGAAAGTCATAAACCGCTGGCTTGTCGTTCTCGGCTCGCTGGTCATCGGCCTTCTGTCCGGTCTGGTTTATTCATGGAGTCTGTTCGTCAAGCCCATCTGTGCCGAGTACGGCTGGGGCACCGACCAGGTCGCCCTCATGGGCAACGTTATGATGGCGCTCTTCTGCGGCGGCGCTACCGTCGGCGGCAACATGCTGCCCAAGCTCGGCGCAAAGAAAACAAGCGTTATCGGCTCTCTTCTGTTCGGCGGCGGCGTTCTGGTCTCCGCATTCATCCGCAATCCTATAGTAATGTACATTACATACGGCGTTTGCGCCGGCCTCGGCGTCGGTATCCTGTACGCCATCGGCATGTATGTTGCATCCGCATGGTTCCCCGATAAGCGCGGCGTTATCATGGGTCTGTTCCTGGCTCTGTTCGGCCTGAGCCTCACCGTTTTCTCGAAGCCCATCTCCAGCATGCTTACCGGCATCGGCGTTCAGACTACCATGACCATAATGGGCGTTGTTTTCATCGTCGTTCTCGGCGGCATCTCCCTGACCGTTATGAAAATGCCTCCCGAGGGCTGGTATCCCGAAGGCTATGTTCCTCCCGTTAAGGGCGGAAAGAGCGAGGACGAGCTTGAGTCGCTCACCGTTAAGGAAGGCGTTCGCACTCCTGCATTCTGGCTCTACTTCACCGCATTCTTCATGCTCATTATCCCCTACTCCTTCATCAGCTCCTACACCACCGTATTTGCCGACTATCGCGGCCTTTCGGCTGACGACGCGGTTCGCATCGTTTCCTACATGGGCATCGGCGCGGCTGTCGGTCGTTTCCTCGGCGGCGTTATCCTCGATAAGCTGCACTGCAAGGCGACCTACGCTATCTTCTGCCTGTTCTCCGTTGCAGCCGGCGTTCTGCTTCTGACAAGCCACAGCTTTGTCGGCATAGCTCTTGCATTCGTCCTCGTATCCGCAGGCTACGGCGGCCGCACCCCGATGTACGGCGTGCACCCGATCGAGCAGTTCGGCCCCAAAAACGCAAGCGCACTTTACGGCTGGGCAGTTATCTCCACCGTAGCAAGCTCCCTGATCGGCCCGGCTATCACCGCTGCGACCCGTTCGAGCACCGGTTCCTTCAACATCGCCATCATTGTTTCGATGGTTGTTGCTCTCATCGGTATGTGCTGCATCATCTTCACTCCGAAGATCACCCCGTTCATGAAGAAAAACGGCCTCGACAAGAAATAAGATACACCGATAAAAAACGTGCGGCCGACTGCTTGTTGGCCGCACAAAGTATATAAAGTAAAACGAAAGGAAGCACCAACATGGAATACGATATGAAGACCGATTACAGACCCATTCCCCCCGGCGAGCGCTTTGAAAAGACCGTAACCGCCGAAAAGTTTCACTGCATCACCATGGAAAGACCCAAGCACACCGAGGGCGTAATCTTCGACCGCCTCGGCCGTATGCTTTACGCCAGCGGCTACGAGGGCAAGGTGTTCAGGCTCGACATGAACACTCTCGAGCGTGAGCTTGTGTGGTTTGATCCCGATCTCAAGCCCGTTTCCGTCAAGCTCCACCGCGACGGCAGACTGTTTATATCCTGCCTCGGCACGCCTAAAAAGGACGGCCGCATTGTCGTTACCTCGCCCGACGGCGAGTGGGAGCGCGATCTGGCCATCGGCTTCCCCGTTGACGATATAGTTTTCGACCACGAGGGCGGACTTTATTTCACCCACTTTGTCGGCACCGTTTACAATCCCTGCGGCGGCATTTACTACATCTCTCCCGACCTTGAGCACATGAAGTGCTTCATTCCGAACCTTGCCTCGCCCAACGGCATCGCTCTTTCCACCGATGAATCGATAATGTGGGTCACTGAGTTCACCGGCGGCAGACTGCTGCGCATCCCGATGAACAGCGTAAACTACGGCTCGGTTGTCTACCACTTCACCGGCTTCTACGGCCCCGACTCTTGCAGCGTCGATGCCGACGACAACCTGTATGTTGCACTGTATGAATCCGGCCGCGTCATGGTGTTCAACAAGGACGGCTACCCATTCGGCCAGATACTCATGCCCGGCCGCGACGAGGGCAAAAACCTGCTGAGCACCCACCCGATGGTGCGCCCCGGAACCAAAGAGCTTTACATCTCCTGCGCCGACGATCTCACCGACGAAGGCTCGTGGATAATGAAGGCTCCGGCATTCGGTATGGGCAACGAAAAGGCTTTCCATTTGACCTGATTTTATATTGGAGGATAAAAATATGAAAAACACATGGCATATAATGCGTCTGCGCGGCGGCGATACCCCTCGCGACGCCGGCGGCTTCCTCGGAGCCGCACACGCAAAAGAGAACTATTACGTCACCTACTGGTGCTATGCACTGTGGAACGACGAGCACAAGATCATCGTTGACACCTGCGTAAACATCGACGACGAAACTCCCTGGTACACCCCCGTGCTCAACAACGTCAAGCCCGAGGAGCGCCTGCCCTATCAGCTCGAGCATGCACTCGGCTGGAAGCCCGAGGATGTTGACATCGTCATCAACACCCACCTGCACTATGACCACACCGGCTACAACTATCTGTTCAAGAACGCCGACTTCTATGTGCAGCGCAAGGAATACGACTTTGCTATGAACTGCCCGACCAGCGGCTTCGGCTTTGCTTACAAGAAGGCAAACTACGACAAGAACGCCGTTGCATACACAAGCTGGCGCTTCCTTGACGGCGAGCAGGAGATCCTCCCCGGCATCATCTGCTTCCCCACTCCGGGCCACACCATCGGCCACCAGTCGCTTCTCGTAAACACCGAGGAAGGCACCGTCTGCATAGCAGGCGACGCGGTCAACACGCTCGCCTCCATCGAGGATGATTTCAACGCCGGCGGCCATATCAGCGGCTATGATCAGAAGGAAGCTTACAAGAAGATCCGCCAGATCGCCCAGCGCATCATCCCCAGCCACGACATGAACGGCCCCGAGGTCTATGACCATCAGACCAGCGGCTTCCACATTCTCAAGGACTTTGAGCCGAAAGAGATTGTACAGCCCAAGGAGCTTAAAAACATCTGATCGGCACAAGAAAAACCGCAGGTTAAAAACCTGCGGTTTTTCTTACTTAAACGGATAATAGCGGTATTCTTGCATCAGCGCCGAGTAGACAGTTATGTCCGGCTCATCGTTGCGCCTGTAATACAGCATTACGGGGATCATATGCTCTACGGCCATAAACCATCGGTAATACTCCATCGCATACGAGTCAGTCGGCTCGTATTTTTTTATATACGGCCTGCGCCATTCAAGAATATCAAAGCTGCTGCGGTAAGCGTTCATGACAAGCAGCTCGTAGTCGCCGCCCACGAGCGCCTTGAACAGAGCCTTGTATCTGCTGTAGCCGCGCAGCGACGCTTCTATCGACGGGCCGTAGCCGATCAGCCGTCCGATAGACGGCAGCTGGCGGATGACCTCGGCGTAAATTATCTGGAGCTGCTCCTCCATAAGCGAATCAATATCGGAATAGTGCCGATAAAACGAGCATCTGGCGACTCCGGCGGTCTGCGCAAGCTCCGATATGCTTATCTGCTCCGGCGTGTGCGTCTCGAGCAGCTTATTGAGCGCATCATACAGCTGCTGCTTTGTTGCCGCGGCGCGCGCATCGCTGCTGTACAGCCGCGCCGACGGATCCTCCTGGGGGCGGATGTAATCGTCCGTCACCGTTGACGGCTCAAGGCCTATCCGACGCGTGCTGCTTATTATCTGCGCAAGCTGCACATCCGAGCGATCCGAGTCGTTGTTCAAAAACCAGAAGGCAGAATAAAACGTCAGGTTCGACTCATAGCTGCAAAAAAGCTCAAGCTCGCGCGGCAGCTGAGGCTTTATCTCGTCAGGTGCCTGCTGGAGCGTTGCAAGCAGATTTTTAGCCAAATACGCCGGCACGAGGTCGAGCACTCCGCTGCTGCGGAGCTGCAAAAAAAGCTCCCTGCTCTCGCGCAGCGTGCCGAGGTAAACGGCAAGATAGTCATTGTAAGACTGCTCCGTGCGCGGCAGTCCGAGCCGGCACACCGGCAGCATCGCCTTTTCAATAAGAAGGTTGAGTATGTCAGCTTTATCCTGAAAATGGTTATAAAACGTCGTGCGCGAGACATAGGCTCGGCGCGCGATATCCATGACCGATATCTTTTCGTAAGGTTTTTCGCGCATAAGCGTCAGCAACGCCTGCGATATGAAGTACTGTGATTTGTTCATCTAAGCGATCTCTTTCTGAACCAGAATAACACTTTGTGTAAAAAAGTGTACACTTTCCGCCATTCCTTGTCAATCGTACTTTCGGGTAAACGTCAGTACTATTTTGATTACTATTTTTCGCTTTGCCGCAAAAAATTGCCCTGCCGCAGCTGCGGCAGGGCAACATTGATTTTTACACTTCGGATACTTCAGCGGCCTCTACTATGTCAACCGGCTTTATCTTTGGCATAATGAGCACGCAGGTGCAGCCGATGACCGCAGCGGCAATCGCGACATAGAATGCCGGAATATACGAGCCTGTTGCGCTGTGGATGGCCGCGGTCATTATGCTGGAGCCAAGGCTCGTAGTTATCGTAAAGAGATTTGTAAGTCCGGCCATAGCGCTCGAGTTTTTCTCGCCGAAGTTATCAACTGCAAGCGTGCCGTAAACCGGCGTTCTGCTGCCATAGCCAAACGCGCTGATGAAGAACATTATCTTAATCGCCGCTTCCCCGGTCGCCGATATCAGCACAAGCAGAGAGATAACGGAGGCCGCGCAGCCTATGAAATACGACAGCTTATTTCCAAGCCAGTCGGCAAGTATGCCGCCGACAATTCTGCCGGTGAATGAGCCGACGCCCATGAGAGCAACAACGGTAACGGCAAACTCGGCCGTCAGCGCCTTTTCCTCTACGAGGAACACGGACACATAGGCACTTATAAAATTATAAGTTATGACAAGCAGCACCTGAGCCGCAGTTATTAGCCAGAAAGCCTTTGTTTTAAGCCCCTGCTTCACGCTTATGGATCTCACATCTCCGCTCAGCCTGTCCGCCGGCGGAGTATACCCGGCCGGGAGCCAGCCTTCGGGCGGATTTCGCAGAAGCAGCAGCGACACGAGCAATATGACCGCAAAGAATGCAGCGCCCGTATACATCATTGTGCTTTTCACGCCGATTTCGGTCAGCAAATGAGATATCGGTTTTGACCAAATAGTTGACGACAGGCCGAATATTCCGAGAAATATGCCCATCACCAGTCCGCGTTTATCCGGAAACCATTTTCCTAGGGTAAACATCATTGAGTTATAGAGTATACCGCAGCCGATGCCGGAAACAACTCCGTATGTCAAATACATCAAGGCCGGAGTCGTTACAAACGCCGAAACAAACATAAATCTGCCGAACATAACGGCACCGATAATGCCGCACACTCGCGGCCCGACTTTCGGAAGGAGCTGACCTCCTATAAAGCCGCCCAAGCACAAGGTTGCCACCATGGTATTTCCCATAAGCGCGACCTGATCGGTCTGCCAGCCGTACTGCTCGCAAATGGGCTTAACAAACAGGCTCCATGTATAAAGAAGGCCTGCGAAAAGGGCTATGATAAACGCGCCGACGACAACTGCGCCGCGGTTTACGGTTTTAGTTTCGTTCATAATAAATCCTCTCTATATTTATATCGTCATTTCGCTATGTCGCTGCTCGATGCTTTATATACAAAGCCCTTGGGAACTGCGCCGACAACGGGATGGTGCTTATAAACCTCTTCGAGATACTTGATCTCTTCCGGAGTGAGCTGAACTTCAAGGCAGCCAAGCGCTCCGCTTATCTGCTCAGGCTCGGTGAAGCCGACTATCGGAGCAAGCACGGGAGTTTTCTGGCGCACCCAGGCAAGAGAAACCTGTATCATGGGAATACCGCGCTGATTTGCGATCTCCTCAATACGATCGACAATGGGCTTATCTATGTCAGCGGTCTTTGCATACTTTTCTCTGACCTTGTAGTCGTTAAGCTCACGGTTGTGATTTTTGTCGCTCCAGGGGTGGCAGCACTTGCCGGATGCATTCGGGCTGTAAGGAGTGCATACAACGCCGGCATCATCACATGCCCAGAGCATTTCGCGCTCATCCTCACGGTAGAGCAGGTTGAGGTGGTTCTGCATGGATATAAAGTTTGCCCAGCCGTTCTTTTCAGCAATGCGGTACGCTTTTTCAAACTGCCACGCGAACATTGCCGATGCGCCGATATAGCGAGCCTTGCCGGATTTGACGACATCGTTCATTGCTTCCATGGTTTCCTCGATCGGCGTATCCCAGTCCCAGCGATGGAGTATGTAAACGTCAACATAGTCGAGCTGCAGGCGCTGGAGGCTGTGGTCGATCTCGCTGGGTATCGCCTTGCGAGAAGAGCCGGACATATTGGGGCCGAGGCCCATTTTCTGATTTACCTTGGTCTGGATAACAAGCTCATCGCGATTAACAAGGCCGACGACGAGCTTGGCTACGCGCAGTCCGGATTAACTTACATCATAAATGTGATCGAAAGCGAGTTTGGAGTTAAGCTCGTAAACCGCTCCCACAGCGGCATAGGTCTGACACCGGACGGAGAGATACTCTTCCCCTATCTTGAGCAGATACTCGAGCGCGAAATCGAATTTTATAAGCGGCTCGAGCTGATCAAGAGCGGCGAGGGGGAAATTATAAGGATCGGATCTTATTCCTCGCTTGTGGTAAGCTGGCTTCCGAATGTCATAACTGCGTTCAAGAGAAAGCATCCCGGCCTGAATTTTGAAATCCTCACCGGCGTTTCGCAGCTCAGGCAGTGGCTTGAAAACAACGAAGTCGATCTGATCCTATGCGAGAAGAGTCTTGCCGGCGAGCATGAGTGGCAGTACATCTCCGATGACGAAATGTGTGTCGCTATAAGCAAAAAGCTGCCCCTTTCCAAGGCACCGGAGATCACGCTCGATATGCTCAAGGACTATCACGTCATTTTCCCGTCCATCCTCAACAAAAACGCCGTTTCTCAAAAACTTCTTGAGCAGGGCATCAGCTTTAAGAACCAAACCCTCCTTTACACGGACGACGGGTCTATAACGCTTTCCATGGTTGAAAAAAGCAACGACGGCGTTTCATTCATAACCAAGCTTTACACTCCGGAATGCCCCAGCAATGTTGCGCTCCGCTCGCTTACGTCGAAAATCACGCGTCAACTCGGCGTCATCGTCAATGAGCGTCAGCAGTCGGTGCAGTCGATACGGGATTTTGTCAAGTTTCTTAAAAAGAAAGAGCTTGTTTACTAATTTAGTTTAGCCCGAGGCCAATTTATCAAATATTGTGATATAAATATCAAATTTTCGTGCTTCTCGCGGTGCGAGATGGATGTTAACCTTTAGGCAAGCACTGAATGGTATCCGCAAAGATCCAAAAACCACACGAAAAAGGAGTATCGCAATGTACGATAAATTATTCAGCAAAGGTAAAATCAACGGCTGCGTTCTGCGCAACAGAGTTATCATGTCACCGATGGACGACTGCCTCGGTCAGGCTTCGGGCGAGATGACCGCTCGCGGCGTTGAGTACTACGCCGCAAAGGCAAAGGGCGGCACCGGCCTTGTCATCGTCGGCTTTGTCGGCGTTATCGGCCCCGAGTACGGCGGCGTTTCGATGTCCGGCCAGACCTTCCTGCGCACGCTCGATGACCGCCACGCAATGAACATTCTTGCTGACCGCATCCACGAGTTCGGCGGAAATGTATTTGTTCAGCTCAACCACCCCGGCCGTAAGTCCAGCCCCAAGTTCAACGAAGGCCACATCCCCATGTCGGCAAGCGCAATAACTCCGCAGCTTGAGGCTCGCGGCTTTGCTCCCTGCCGTGAAATGACCAAGGATGACATTCAGCTCATCGAAGACGCATTTGCAAATGCCGCCGAGCACGCTTACTATGCCGGCTGCGACGGCGTTGAGCTTCATTGCGCACACTGGTTTATGTTCCATCAGTTCATAAGCCCCACCCGTAACTGCAGAACCGACGAATACGGCGGCTCGCTTGAAAACCGCTGCCGCATCGTTACCGAAACCATAGCAAAGATCCGCAGCAAGGTTCCTGCTACCTTCCCCGTTACCGTCCGCGTGCATCTGTTTGACAACGAAGGTATGGAAGGCGAGCCCGGCCTTGAGGATTGGGTGGCTGTCTGCAAGCATCTTCAGAGCCACGGCGTTGATGCGTTCCACTTCTCGGCCGGCGTCGAAGAGCGCACCGGCGCACCCGACATGCCGTTTGGCTGGCGCAATGAGTATCTCAAGCGCTTTAAGCAGGAGCTGAACGTTCCCGTTTACGGCCCCAACGAGACCAAAACTCCCGATGAAGCTGAGAGCCTTCTCGAGGACGATATATGCGACTTTGTCGTTATGGGCCGCCAGCACAGCGCCGATCCCGAGTGGTGCAACAAGGCAAAGTCCGGCCACCCCGAGGATATCCGTCCGTGCATTTCCTGCAACTGGTGCGTGTACCGCTTAACCGCAGACCAGGCACAGGTTTGCTGCGCCGTCAATCCTCTGCTCGGCAGAGAGGTCGATAATATGCTTCCGATGAAGAAGGGCGAGGGCACCGTCATCGTCATCGGCACAGGCCCTGCCGGCATTCAGTCCGCACTCACTCTCACCGAGCGCGGCTTCAAGGTGAAGCTCTATGATAAGCGCACCGAGCTGTGCGGCAGCCTCAATCTTGCAAACAAAGCTCCCAACAAGTTCAGAATGGATAACCTTATCCGTTACTATAAGCATGTTGTAGAGAAGAACGAAAACATCGAGCTGCACCTCGGAACCGAAGTAACTCCCGAAATGCTCGACGAGTTCAAGGCTCTTGATCCTTACGCCGTTATACTCGCATGCGGCGGCAAGCCCATCGTACCCGGCAAGATCCCCGGCATTGAAAAGGGCGTTGCCTGCTTCGATGTTCTCACCGGCAAGGTCAAGTTCTCCGGCAAGCATGTCGCTGTTGTCGGCGGCGGTATGACCGGTCTTGAAACTGCCGAGCGCCTTGCAGAGGACGGCAACAAGGTCACGCTTATCGAGATGATGCCTCTGGTCGGCAACGGCATTTATTTCTACAATGTCCGCCGCACAAGACGTCAGCTTGAGGCTAAGGGCGCCGTCATTAAGACCAGCACCGCTCTGCAGGAGGTAAAGGATGACTGCATCGTTGTCGCTCCGGCAAACGCAAACTACATCGGCAGCGGCCTTGACGGCATAAAGAACATCGCAGGCGTTGCAGACGCCGTGGTCGAAGACGGGCACGACGGTCCTTACGAGATCCCCGTTGACGCAGCCGTTCTCTCGCTTGGCATTCGCCCCGACCTGAGCCTGCTCGACGAGATTGAAAGCCGCTTTGAGCGTGTCGTTCATGTCGGCGACTGCACAAATCCCGGCCGCATTGGCGACGCAACAGGCGCAGCCTTCCTTGCAGTAAAGAAAATCTGATATCCTCTCCCCCTCTTCTTTTTAAGCGCCCGAAAAAGCCTGCCGATTTTTCAACTCACGATCCTTCCTAATCGTTTTCCGAACACCAATTCTTTTTCGGGCAAAAAACAGGCGCTCACGGCAGGGTGAGCGCCCGTAGCGGCATAATAAACTTAACGGAGGCATATATTAAAGTATTACTCATAAACGGCAGTCCCCACAAAAGCGGCTGCACCTATACCGCGCTGAGCGAAGCAGCAAACATTCTCAACGCCGAAGGCATTGAGACCGAAATAGTGTGGATCGGAAACAAGCCCATAAGCGGCTGTATTGCCTGCCGCGCCTGCGTTAAGCTTAAAAAATGCGTTATTGACGATATCGTAAACGAAGTCCGCCCGAAATGCTATGAAGCGGACGGCTTCATTTTCGGCTCGCCCGTGCATTTCGGCGCGATCACCGGCGGCATGACCTCGTTCATGGATAGGCTTTTATATTCCGAGCTGCGCGGCAACGACAACGCCGCATTTTATCTGAAGCCTACGGCCGCAGTTATATCGACCCGACGCGCCGGTGCAACCGCGGCCGTCGAGCAGATGATGAATTATTTTCTTCTGCGCCAGATGCCCGTTATAACAACGCGCTACTGGCCGATAGCGCACGGAACGACGCCCGATGAGGTCATGCAGGATCTTGAGGGTGTGCACAGTGTGCGCACCATGGCGAAAAACATGGCGTTTTTCCTCAAGTGCAAGCAGGCCGGTATTGCCGCCGGAGTTAAGCCTCCCGAGCTTGAACCGCATCCGCTGACTAATTTCATACGATGATATTATAAACCGCCCTGCCGCAGCTGCGGCAGGGTGGTTTTCCAATAGTCAAATGACCTCTTTCTGCCTGAAAATATCAAGCAAAAAGAGGCCATTTTTAACAGTTTTCGTATCAGCCGATCATTATCGTACCCGGCAACAGTTTTCTTACTTAGCTTAAAAGTTCCGAAACCGTTCGGATTTCATGCAGATCGGCGGTTTTTCGGCAAAAATTACGCCTTGCGGACCTTGTCGATGTGACGGGTCAGGTCGAGCATCTTGCAGGAGAAGCCCCACTCGTTATCGTACCATGCCATGAGCTTTACGAAGTTGTCGTTCAGAGCAAGGCCGGCCTTTGCGTCAAAGATGCTGGTGTGAGGATCGGTGATGAAGTCGGAGGAAACGACCTCGTCCTCGCAGTACTCGATAACGCCCTTCATCGGGCCTTCGCTCGCTGCCTTGACTGCTGCGCAGATCTCGTCGTAGCTTGCGCCCTTCTCGAGGCGGCAGGTCAGGTCAACTATGGAAACGTCTGCGCTGGGGATACGCATGGAGGTACCGGTCAGCTTGCCCTTAAGCTCGGGGATGACCTTGCCGACAGCCTTTGCAGCGCCGGTGCTGGTGGGGATAATATTGCCGTGAACACCGCGGCCGAGACGCCAGTTCTTCTTGGAGAAGCCGTCAACGACTTCCTGAGTTGCGGTGTCTGCATGGACGGTGGTCATGAGGCCTTCGACGATGCCGAAGTTGTCGTTGATGACCTTTGCAAGAGGAGCAAGGCAGTTGGTGGTGCAGGATGCATTGGAAACGACCTTGATGTCGGGAGTATACTTGTCGAGGTTTACGCCGCAGACGAACATCGGGGTATCGTCCTTGGACGGGCCGGACAGGACGACGACCTGTGCGCCTGCGTCAAGGTGAGCCTGTGCCTTCTCGGTGGTGAGGAATGCGCCGGTGCACTCGAGGACGTACTCAACGCCCAGCTCGCCCCAGGGCAGCTCTGCCGGGTTGCGGTTGCCGACGACGGCGACGCGCTTGCCGTTTACGGTGATGGAATTATCGTCATACTCAACGGTTCCCTGGAAGCGGCCGTGCACGGAGTCGTACTTAACGGTGTACGCCAGCTGAGCAGGGGTCTTGTCGGGAGCATTGATGGCAACGATCTCGATATCGTCAGCGACGATGCCGGCTCTGAATGCCAGACGGCCGATGCGGCCAAAACCATTGATAGCAACTTTGATCATTTTTTATGTTCCTCCATTAAATTAATTTCAGCGTGGAAAACATTACTTGCTGTTTTGCCATAATTGTAACATATACTATGCTCAAAAATCAATATTTCGATACAGCCAAATATCCGTTAAAAAATCGCCTTTTTCAGGGCGGCTATTGTATATTTTGCTTGTTTTTGATAGAATAGTACCGAAAAAACTTGCGAGGTGAAGATAAATGTCGGATTCCGGACTTTTGGCCGCCGCATTCTCAATGCTCGAAACAGCCGTCGCGGTGTCGCGCCGCGGAAAGATAGTGTATATGAACCCTGCCGCGGTCGGCCTTGCCGGCGGCGACCTCACGTCAAAGCCCGTTGACATGCTCATGCCCTCGCACATTTCAAATAACCAGGCCGACAGCTTTGTTACGACGGCGCTCATAGGCGAAAAAAGCTGCACCGTGAAGGTAAGCTCGGCAAACGGATACCGCATCCACGTCAAAGCTGCGACGGTTTCCCTTCATCGCCCAGCGACAGCGTTTTTGACACGCTGCGCTCGTGCATGTCGAACATAAAGTTTTCGGCATCGTGCATATCCGTCATCGCCGAGGACGTTGCAAACGACAAGCTCAGCGAATATGTCAGCACGCTCAACCGCAACTATTACCGCATAAAGCGCGCTTTGGATAATCTTGGCACGCTCTCCGGCATTGAGGATGGCTCACTTCCCTTCCGCCCCGAGCCTATCGACATGACCGAGCTTTTCGGAAATATGATCGACACCGTGAACCTTCTCACGCAGAAGCAGAATATAAGCATCTCGTTCAGCGCCGAGGAGCACGTCCGCCTTGTTGCAGACCGCGCGCTCATCGGGCAGATGGTGCTCAACCTTCTGTCAAACGGCATAGCAAGCTGCAGCCGCGGCGGCAGGATAGCCGTTTCGCTGCTGAGGACGGACAAGAGCCTCATCATCTGCGTTGACGATAACGGCGCAGGCATTCCTCCCGACGAGCTGTCCACCGTTTTCGGAAAATACAAGCAGCGCGACAGTCTTTCGCGCCCGGCCGGAAGCGGCATAGGTCTTGCCGTTGCAAAAAGCATCGCGCAGCTGCACAACGGCGCGCTTATCATAGAAAGCCGCGGCGAGGGCAAGGGCACCTGCGTGCGCGCAATGCTCTCATATGACATACCGGCGAGCAAAAATCTTTCCGCGCCGGATAACGAATACAACAGCTCCGATATGCAGTGCCTGCTCACGCAGCTCTCCGGCTGTCTGACGCTCGACTGCTACTCGGAATTTCTCGAAGACTGAACCGGCGCAGGCCTTTGCCTGCGCCGGTTTTTTCATCATTCAAGATACAATTCTTCGAGGCGTTTGAGTTTTTCCTCATCAAGCAACATCTGATTGCGCAGGAAGCTCTCCATGCCGCCGTAAAGCTCATCTATCGTATCCAAAGCCGCATCGAGGAAGTCCTCCTGCACGGTATCGAGCATGCGGATAAACTCCAGCGTTTTGGGATCGTCGGTGTACTTTTTGCAGTTATTGACGAGTCTCTCCGTGCCCGGAGCGCAGCGGACGCGCGTTATAAGATAGTCGGCATAGATTGTCTCGCGCGGCACGCCGAGAGCCGAGAGGGTCAGAGCCGTTGCCGTGCCGACCCTATCCTTGCCCATGGTGCAGTGATACAGCAGCGCACCCTCCTCATGGCGCAGGAGTATCTCAAAAAACTTTCTGTAATGCAAAACCGAGTGCTCGACCGAGACCATTATCGGATAAAGCGAGCGCATCTGCACGGCGCCGTTCGGGTCGCGCGCCATGAGCCTCTGCGCCATTTTCACCGTGCGCTGCGCCTCCTCATCCTCGGTCTCGGGCTTATCGCGAGTTATTCCCTCGGCCTTATCCTCAAGAATGGGGCAGATTATGTACTCCGTGCCCTCAGGCAGTCTGTCCGGCTTCTGCATACGCTCGGCTGCGGTGCGGAAGTCAACGACCGTGCGCAGTCCGGCGTTTTTGAGATATGCAATGTCGTTATCGTCAAGGCGCGAGAGCATGCCGCTGCGGATAAGTCGGCCGTATTTGAGCGTTCTTCCGTCCTTTGTTTCGATTCCGCCGAGGTCACGCGCGTTCGGCGCGCCGCTCAGTATTATCTTTGGCTCATACATCACATATCCTCCATACCGAAAAGCTTTTTGCCGTTTTCAAACGTGGCACACTCGATCTCCGAAGCGCTCACACCCTTGACCTCGGCAATTTTGTCGATAACATATTTCAGGTTCGACGAATCGTTGCGCTTGCCGCGGTTCGGAACCGGCGTGAGATACGGACTGTCCGTCTCGATGACCATGCGCTCGAGTGGGCACATTTGCAGCACCTCAAGCGCTTTGCGCGCGTTTTTATAGGTTATCGGCCCGTCAAAGCCGAGATACCAGCCGCGCTTTAAAAGCTCGGCGGCCATCTCCGCGCTGCCGGAATAGCAGTGGAACACGCCCCTGAGCGCAGGATAGCGGCAGACGATATCGAAGCTGTCGCCGTGTGCCTCTCGGTCGTGGACGATAACGGGCTTATCAAGCTCAAGCGCAAGCTCGATCTGGCGGATAAACAGCGCCTTTTGCTCGTCCTTGTGCCCGGCATCCCAATAGTAATCAAGCCCTACCTCGCCGACGGCAACGCATTTCGGGTGGTGCATGAGCTTTATCATTTCATCAAAGCCCTCGTCGGTGAGCTTATCCATATCCTCCGGGTGCCAGCCGACGGCGGCGTACACAAAGCTGTATTTTTCCGCAAGAGCTATCGCGGCGCGGCTGCTTTCAAGATCGCAGCCCGGATCCACGATCAGCCCGACGTTTTTCTCGGGCATGGACGCGAGTATGTCAAAGCGGTCGGCGTTGAACGCGCCGCTGTCGTAATGCGCATGGGTGTCAAATATCATTTATCTTACCTCCGTTACATTATAATTATAGCATCACTTGCTATACCGGCGCAAGCGGTGATATAATGGCGGCGGAGGGCTGAATATGGATTACTATGATATTTTAATCGATGGAATTTCCGACGAGATATATGTTTCGCGTATAATTCACACGAGATCGTGGATCGCCGCCGAGCTGAGCGACGGCCGATACGGCATTGCGCTGCACGATAAGCTGCAAAGCCGCGAGCGCATGTTTCCGACGCTTGAGGGTCTCACCGCGCGCAAGGCGGCGGAGGCCGTGCGATCGTGGAACCTTCTCGAGGCGTCCGAGGCGATGGCTGTGATAAACGCATTTTATAACACCGAAGAGCGCCTGGATAAGCTTAGTGCGCGCTGCGGCTTTGACAAAAGCTGCACCCAGGGCTTTGCCACCGAAGGCAAAAAAATCGCGCTCATCGGGCACCTCGTGCTTCAGCCCGACGCGCTCAAGGGCGCAAGCGAGGTTTACATAATCGAGCGCGACCCCAAGCCGGGCGACTATCCGGATTCCGCGTGCGAATATATTCTTCCCGAAAGCGATATCGTTATCATGACGGCGAGCGCCGCTATAAACAAAACTCTTCCCCGGTTGCTGGAGCTTTCAAAAAACGCAGTGAGCATAATCATCGGGCCTACAACTCCGCTGTGTCCCGAGCTTAAAGCACTTGGCATCGACAGGCTTTCCGGCATGGTCGTGCGCGATAAGGCCACGTTCGAGGCATGGGCAACGGCAAGCCACGGCAGTCCGTACAAGCACGGAGACGTGTTTATGATATAGTTTACATAATATAAACCGGCATTCAAATGAATGCCGGTTTTTCGTTATTCACCCCAAATTCTGTCATCAAACGTGCCCATGAGAAACTGCCTGAACGGTTCAAATCTCCGCACGGCGGCTCCGGCCGCTTCCGCGAATGCGTCGAGATCGCGCAGATCATCGGGCGTAAAGCCGTATTCGGTGAGCCAGAATTTATACCTGAGCCAATCCGCCGCCGGGTGGTCGGAATCATAGCCGCGCGGCGTGCGCTTGAGCTGCTCGCCGAAAACCATGAGGCCGTTTTCGGCACATATCGCGTCAAGCTCCTCGTAGTTATAGGCTATATACTCGCGCAGTCGGTTTAGCTGCTTTGCCTCCCACGGCCACGCACCGGTTTCAAGGATGCAGCGCTCGTGGCTTATGTGGATATAGTACGAAAGCGGCAAAAAGTCCTTTTTGTGCGGCGATAAATACGCCCTGAACGCCGGATTATACGGCGTTTTGTTTTTGCTGTAGCGCATGTCGCGCGGTATGCGATACATGAAGTTCTTCGGATTTTCAAACAAAAGCTCGTCGCCGATCTGCGGCGCGTCCTTTGCAAGAACAAACTTCATCACATCCAGCACCATGAGGAAATCCTCCTGTGCCTGCTCGTACTGCCTGTGGTTATCGTGAAACCACGTTCTGTCGTTATTTTTGCTCAGCGCCTCGGTATAGCCGAGCATTCTGCCAAAGTCCATCAGAAAAGTCCTGTTATCCTTCCGTTATCGTCGATATCTATGCCCTCTGCAGCCGGTACGCTCGGCAGGCCGGGCATGGTCATAATATTGCCTGCAAGCGCGACCGTGAAACCCGCTCCGGCGCTGACCTTTATCTGCCGCACCGTGACGGTGAAGTTCTCAGGTGCGCCAAGCTTTTTCGCATCGTCGGAAAAGCTGCTTTGCGTTTTGGCTATGCACACGGGCAATTTGTCAAAGCCGAGCGCCGTGAGGTGCTCTGCCTGTTTTTTTGCTTCCGGCAAAAGCACGGCTCCGCTGCCGCCGTAAATTTTCCTGACAACGGCGCTGATTTTATCTTCAATGCCAAGCTCATCCTCATAGCAGAAGCTAAAGCCGGAGTTATCCTCCTCGCAGAGCCGAACGACTGCCTCGGCAAGCTCTTTTCCCCCCTCGCCGCCATGCGCCCAAACCTCGGAAAGTACAATGTCCGTGTCAAGCTGCGCGCACTTTTCCTCGACGAGCTTAAGCTCTGCCTCGGTATCCGTCGGGAAGCGGTTGAGCGCAACGACGCACGGGAGATGATACACATTTTTTATGTTTCGGACATGGCGCAGGAGATTTGGTATTCCCCTCTCGAGCGCCGTGAGATCCTCTGCGTCAAGCTGCGACTTATCCAGTCCGCCGTGCATTTTCAGCGCTCTGACCGTTGCAACGACTACCACCGCCGACGGTCGCAGGCCCGATGCCCTGCACTTTATATCTAAGAATTTTTCCGCGCCCAGGTCTGCGCCGAAGCCGGCCTCCGTCACGGCATAATCTGCGGCTTTCAGCGCCATACGCGTTGCCAGCACCGAGTTGCAGCCGTGGGCGATATTCGCAAACGGGCCGCCGTGGACAAACGCCGGAGTTCCCTCAAGAGTCTGCACGAGGTTGGGCTTTATTGCATCCTTCAAAAGTGCCGCCATAGCTCCCTGCGCCTTGAGCCGGCGGCACGTCACGGGGCGGTTTTGAGTATCGTATCCGATGACGATGCGCGCAAGGCGCGCTTTAAGGTCGGCAGCGGACTCGGCAAGGCAGAGTATGGCCATAATTTCGCTGGCAACGGTGATGTCAAAGCCGTCGTCGCGCTCGACCCCGTCCTTTTCGCCGCCGAGGCCGTCGCGGATATACCTGAGCTGCCGGTCGTTCATATCGACGCATCTGCGCCAGGTTATTCTTTCCGTGTCAATGCCGATGGCGTTTCCGTGCATGATATGGTTATCTATCATCGCGGCCAGCAGATTGTTCGCCGCGCCGATGGCGTGGATATCGCCGGTGAAGTGGAGGTTAATGTCCTCCATGGGAACTATCTGCGCATAGCCTCCGCCGCATGCGCCGCCCTTTATGCCGAACACGGGGCCAAGCGACGGCTCGCGCAGCGCAGCGGCCGCATTTTTGCCGATTTTCCGCAAGCCGTCGGCAAGGCCGATAGCGGTCGTGGTCTTTCCCTCGCCTGCCGGTGTCGGCGTTATGGCCGTCACAAGGATGAGCTTACCGTCGGCATTTTTGTTATAGCCAAGATAGCCGAGATCGACCTTGGCCTTATATTTTCCGTAGCACTCAAGCCACTGCTCGCCTATGCCGATTTTTCCGGCTATATCCTCAATAGGGCTCATACGGCAGTTCTGTGCGATCTCAAGATCTCGTTTTCTGTCCATTAAACCCCTCCTTTTTTTCGGTGTTTCAGAGTATTATAGCACAAAAACAAGCTTTTGAACAGCCACAAGCGCCTTATCGCGTCTTGCGCTGCGGCGCGCATTCCTATATAATATTTGGCATTGATACAAAGGAGTTTGCCATGCCGAAGCAAAAGTGGAGCTTGAACACGATCTACATATCCGAGCGCCTGCAGGAGAGCCTGCGGCCCATATCGCGCTGCCGCATGACCACGGTGGTCGCGCCGATGGGCTACGGCAAAACCACGGCCGTCAGCTGGTTTCTTGAGCAGCGTGCAAAGGCCGAGACTGTTCGGATCATCCGCATAAGCGTGTATTCCGGCAACCTCATGATTTTTTGGAAAAGTGTTCAGGACGCGTTTGTCCGCGCCGGGCTTGATTTTCTGCGCGATTATGCCTGCCCGACGGACGCCGTCGGCGGCGGAATTCTGGCAGACGGCCTGTGTCATGAGCTTACCGGGGAAAATGCCTGCTACATTTTTATTGATGATTTTCACCTGCTCACAGATGACCGCGCTTCCGCGTTTCTGTGCACGCTTGCAAACCGTTTGCCAGAAAACGTGCATCTGATCGTAGCAAGCCGCGACCGCTTCCTGCCGGCCGCCGATATTGTGCGGCTCGGAAGCCGAGTCTATCAGATAGGTGTCGAGCAACTTCGCTTAAACCACACAGAGCTTGCAGTTTACGCGCATCGCTGCGGCACCGAGCTTTCCGACGAGCAGATCGACAGTCTGCTGTATTCCAGCGAGGGGTGGTTTTCCGCCGTGTACCTCAATCTGCGCACGCTCTCCGAGCGCGGCGCGCTGCCCGACCGCGATTCGGATATATACGCCATGTTTATTGCCGCCATGATAGACCCCCTGCCCGAAAGGCAGCGCGAGCTTTTGGCGGTGATGGGTCTTGCCGACGAGTTCACCGCCGAGATGGCGCGATTTGTGACCGATAACGGCGATGCGCAGGAGCTGCTTGACTTGCTCACGGCGCAGAACGCATTTGTAAAATGTCTGCCGGACGGCGTAACATATCGCTTCCATCATATGATGAAGCAGTGCGCCGAACGAACGTTTTTATTGCTGCCAAAGCAAAAGCAGGAGCTTTATTTGCAGCGCTTCGGTTCATGGTACGAAAGCCGGAAGCAGTATCTGCACGCCATGTCGTCTTACAGAAAATGCGGAAACTTCGACTCCCTGCTGCGCGTTGTGCAAAAAGACGCCGGAATTCTGCTCGCTTCGCTCGATCCTCAGCGCGTGCTGTCCGGCATTGAAGATTGCCCTGTTGACGTTCTTAAGAGGCATCCGCTGTCGATACTCGTGCTGATGCGCAGCATGTTCAACTGGCGGCAGATACCGAAGATGCTGGAGCTTAAAGCGCTGCTGCTTTCGGCCATTGACGATAACGGCGAGCTGAGCGAGGCCGAGTGCGGAAATCTTCTGGGCGAGTGCGACCTTATCATGAGCTTTTTAAGCTACAACGACATAAGCGCAATGAGCCGCCTGCACCGCAGCGCCAGCTCGCAAATGTCGCGCATTGCGATCAGCATACACAAAAGCGGCGGCTGGACCTTCGGCTCTCCGTCGGTGCTTATGATGTTCCATCGCGCGCCGGGAAAAATACAAAGTGAGCTTGCCGATATGGACGAGTGCATGCCGCATTACTACAAGATAACCGACGGACACGGTCAGGGCGCCGAAAAGATCATGCGCGCCGAGGCAGCCTTTGCGCAGGGGCTCTTTACCGATGCTCACATCGAGCTTGAAAGCGCATATGCCCGGATAGAGGGCAACGGGCAGGAAAACATGGCGCTCTGCTGTGATTTCCTCGCATGGCGGCTGTCGCTGTGCGCAGATGTTGAAATGAGATATACATTCGAGCAGCGCCGCGAGCAGCTTCTGCGGCAGCATAACGCCGCGTGGCTCAACATTCTTGACACAACAAGCGCCTACTATTACGCGCTGCTCGGCAAAGCAGAGCGCATACCGGAGGTTTTTGCCGCGCACAGGCTCTCGTCGATAAGCATTCTCGCGCCGGGTAAGCCCATGGCGGAGATGATCGAAAATCAGGTGCTTCTCGCCCAAGGCGCATACGCGAAGGTCATCGGCCGCAGCGAGGGGCAGCTTGCCGTCTGCGAGGCGATGCACTATGCATTGGTCGCGCTGCATGTCAGGCTTCAGACCGCCGCAGCATATGAGGCACTCGGCAAGCACGACGAGGCATGCAGGCTTCTCGGCAAGGCACTCGACGACGCCGCGCCCGACGGAATAATTATCCCGTTTGTTGAAAACTATTCTTATATTGAGTCTGCGCTTCATGACTGCTCGGTTCAGCCGGAGCTTGTTGGCAGCATCGTGCAGCTCGGTGAGGCTATATCGGCTCGCAAAAAAGCCGCGCCGGGCGCAGAATCTCGCCCGGCAGAGTTTGCCGCGCTGACAGATCGCGAATACGAGATCGCGGCTCTTACGCTCAGGCGGCTGAGCAACCGCGAGATCGCCGAAAAGCTGTTTCTCTCCGAGGGCAGCGTCAAGCAATATATGAAGCAGATATACTCAAAGCTCGGCATACAGGGCGATACGAGAACAAAAAGAAAGCAGCTTTCGGAGCTTATGCAGCAAAACTTCTAACCTTTGGTGAATGGTTATTTTTTATTGTCCGCCGTACAATAGCTGTACGGTGGACTTTTTTTGCCTTTTTTGAGCCGAAAGGAGGACTGGCATTTGACCCGGAAATATATATCAGCCGTCACGCCGCTGAAGGATAATGTTTTGCAGGTTGATTTTGTGACCGGCAGCCGTCTGCTTCTGGACATGAGCCGATATCTGGACAAGCTCCGCTTCCGCCCACTGGCAAACCCCGAGGTGTGGAACAGCGCCGTTACAAACGGCATTTTCATCCGATTCGGGAACGTGGAGCTCAGTCATGATGAGATCTTATCCATGGCAGAGCAGTAAAGAATAATTAAAATCATAAGGAGAGAATAAAATGAAAAGCCTTAACAAGTATCTGGTGCTTATAATGGCGCTGCTTATGTGCTTGGCCATTACAGCCTGCGGAAACGACGACAGCAGCGACGATGATTACAGAGCGCCGGCTGTCATAGAGGACGCAGCTTACGATTCTGCGGCTGCGTACGACAGCAGCTACAACGAGTATCTCGGCCTATGGGCCGCTTCCGACAGCGACGTGTGCGATGCGCTCGAGGTCGAGGCAATTGACAGCGGCCTGTACTTCACCCTGTACAATGGCTACGACATAGTAGCCGCCGGCAACGCGCAGAACGTTCCGGAATACGCCTACATCTATTTCTTCAACGAAAATGACGGCAAGGCCTATCAGGTCAGCGGCGGCACCGATGGCATGACCATCGAGTCCTTCGGCACTTTCGTCATGGACACTCCCGCTCCCAGGACCGACGGATATTTTGCCGACATTGCAAACACCTGGTGTCTCAACGGCTCTCCCTACTCCACCAGCTACATATCTATCGATGAAAACGGCGAATGGGAGCTGTTCGAGGGCGAGGGCGACGGTACGTTTAAAATGACAGACTACGGATATATCGAGCAGGATCCCGGTATTGAGGAGCAATACTATGCCCATTCACGTCAGTATTCCGATGTAACCTACGATATTAACATGTCCTTTGAAAAGGAAGCGTTCTCGTGGGGCGACAACGGCGACAGCTATATACGCCTGGATCTGTGCGAGACTGAGTGAGGTGCGGCATGATTTCTTTTAAAAGACTTACGCCCCTGCTTATGGCCCTTCTCATGTGCCTGAGCCTTGCAGCCTGCAGCAGCAATGATGACCCGGAGGCAGGCGGCGACTGGCGCACGACCGGCATAGTCGTCGGCAGCGGAACCATCACGCACGGCGGCGAGAGCGTGGACGTTCTTGTTACGATAAGCTCCGAAAGCGCCGCATTCTATAGGGATGAGGCAGAGCAAATATTGTTTGACAGCGTGTCGTTTCCCATGGCAATACCCGACGCGAAGGACGCTTTCACATCCATATCCTTTGACGACCTGAACGCCGACGGCGAAAGCGACGTTTATATCCGATTTGACCACGAAAACGGCGACGGCACGGAGCTTGTGTGGATATGGGATCCCGACGAGCGCTATGTTTTCAGCGAAGATCTTTCATCCGTGTCGATTGCCGGCGGCTCATACTTTGAAGATAATGATCTCTATGCTAACGCCGCTGTCGACAACGGCAGCTATCTGCTGGAGAGCGGCGTTTGCAGCTACGCAAACCTTGGCGACGGCTACACCGTCGGCGACTGCTACTGGGAGGTCAAAATGATCTCCGACCAGACTCATGACGGCATACGCGAGCTGGAGTTTGATGCCGTGTGCTATGTTCCGAAGGATTCCGACGGCAGCTTCAGCGGCGATTACATAACGAACACCGACAGCGAGCTATATGACGAATACACCGGCATGTGGCTCACAGCCGCGTCATCCTACGGCAACAGCGAGCGCGGCGATAATTACTATCTGCACACAGTCAGCGCAAACGGCAAGACTTATGATATAGAGTTTGCCTATTCTACCGACTGGCAGAACAATGTCGATAATTGGGCTTCGGTGCTGACAAAAAGCTACGTTGTCTATCTTCCCGAGGACTACGACGGCCTTATTTTTGCCGCCGAGACTCAGCCGGATAACTACAAGGACAGCGCAAAGCGGATGCAGCTTGACAGCATTTCTCCCGAGGCAAGCCTTTTGGACATAGTCACGCTCGACGCGCACAGCAGCCTGTATTTCGATATCTGCTGAGGGAGGGCTGCTTAAATGAATGATACGCATTATGGAAAAATGAGTGAGGCTGAGCTTTCAAAAAAGCTGGGTCAATATCAAAAGCAGGCACGCATCTGGACGATCATCGGTCTGGTCGGCGTTCTGGGCGGAGTGATCTCGTTTTTTGCTGTGGATGACATGGCGCTAAAATCGGTTTTAACGGCAGTGCTGTTTTTCGGCGGTGTGTGTGCCGCACTGTTTCTCGGCGGCAGTGCTCAGAAAAAGCTGAAAGCTCTTATGCAGGAGCAAATGGGCGATTTCTTCCGCGCGGAGCTTGAAAATGCCTTCGGCCCGGATATGAACACGGCGCAGATGCGCATTGACGAAAAGCTCGTGCGCTCGCTCGTCCTGCTCGATAACCAGTGGGAAGAGATCGAAACGGAAAACTTCCGCGAGGGCGAGCATAACGGCGTCCACTTTTCCGTGGCAAACGTGCGACTTAACCACGTCTACGAGCGCGGCGCTCCGCAGGACGGCTTGGAAACCTGCCGCGACATGGTGTTCAAGGGCATTGTTTTGCGTCTTGAGATGCGCACCATAGCAGCAGAAAACGTGCTCGTCAGCGCGCGCACGGAGGACAGTCCGCGCGGCATCGCAACCGGCAGCAAAGAGTTTGACCGCTGCTTCTGTGTAACGGCCGAGCATGAACAGTATGCTAAGAGTGTTTTAACTCCGCAGCTGACTGAGCGGATACTTGAATTTTGCCGCGGCATCGACGGGCAGCTTTTGGGCTTTTGCCTGAGCGGAAGCACTCTTTCAATGGCTATAGAAACAGACTACGCCTTTGCCGGCGTTGCAAGCAGCGTCGATCTGCGCGATCTTGACGCTTTGCGCCGCAGCTATGTAAGCTCGCTCCACGAGATGGGGGGCATAATCGACCTGCTGACCGAAAACTCCGAGCTGTTTGCCAAATAAACAATGAACAACTCCCGAAAGCAAGTGCTTTCGGGAGTTGTTGCTTATAATTACTTATTGACTTTTAATACTTCGCTTCTTATTTGCGCGATGGTTTTTCCGCTTTTGCGCGCAAGGGCCGCGAGGTCCTCGTACTCCGCCTTTTCACGCACAGCGCCGTAGCCGGACGAAGTTTTGACACGAACCTCGCCATCCTGCGTCCGCACCGTCTTTTCGCTGCGGCCAAGCTCGTATCTTTTGCAGACATATTCCCTCACGCCGAGGGTCGTTGTGTGCTTAAAAATGCACTCAAGCATCTGTTTCCGCTGTCTTTCGCGGCACATGCATGTGAGCTTAACACCGGGTCTGCTTTTTTTCATGCCGATGCTGGTAAAGTAAACATCCAACGCACCGAGCGTAAATAGCTCTTCCATGGCAAAGGAAAGCTCCTCGGGCGTCATATCGTCAAGGTTGCAGGCAAGCTCGATTATTCTATCGCCCTCGTCTGTCGTTTCGCCGATGAATGCCCTCACGACATTTGCGCACTCAAAGTTCTTTTTGCCCGTACCGCAGCCTGCATTTTCAATCTTCATAGTCGGCATGGCTCCGAATTTCCAGACGAAATACTTAAGCAGCGCAGCTCCCGTAGGCGTGCACAGCTCGGACTTTATCTGCCCCGAGTAGATCGGCACGCCGCGCAGGATAAGCTCGGTTGCCAGTGCCGGAACGGGAAGAACGCCGTGCGCGCAGCGCACCGTACCAGAGCCTACGTTCACCTCCGATGCGAGTATCCGCTCGGGTGCAAGCTCATGCATAAGCGCGCACACGCTCAGCACATCGGCAAGTGCGTCGATAGACCCGACCTCATGGAAATGCACATTTTCAATAGGATGCCCGTGAACCCGGCTTTCGGCCTCGGCTATAAGGGAATATACCTTCTTTGCGTCCTCTCTCACCTTCACCTCAAGCGGCACGGAGTCAATAAACGAAAGTATCTCCGAGATGCTTGTGTGCTCATGGTGATGGCGCGTCGCCTCGCCTTCCTCGTCGCCGTTTATGAGCACCGTCACATGCGTTCCGCGCAGTCCGCACTTACTGTCAGGCGATGCCGAAAGCACGGCTTTTCCGCCGAGTGCGGCATTCATGCGGCGCAGGAAATCGTCCTTATCCGGATGCAGCTCCAGAAGCGCGGCCGTGAGCATGTCTCCGGCGCAGCCCATGGAGCAGTCGATATACAGCGTTCTCATTGGCTCTCCGCCCTCGCTTTCGGGTCAAGCTTTATAACGCCGAAGTATTTTGAAAGCTCGGCTTTAATTTTTTCAAGCTCGGTCTGCGCTTTTTCCTGCTGCTTTGCCGTGAATTGCAGCAGCGCTCCGCCGTCACGCAGGCGCACTCGGAAATCAGTAAAGCCGAGAGAGAACAGATATTCCTCGCTTTTCTCCACAGCCTCGAGCTTTTCGCCGCTTATCTTTTCGCCGGCCGGAACGCGCGTTGCAAGGCAGGCATAGGCAGGCTTGTTCCATGTAAACAGTCCGGCTTCATGCGAACGTGCGCGAACCTCGCTTTTCGTTATGCCGCAGAGCTTCAGCGGCGAGAGGATGTTCTGCTCTTTGAGCACCTTCATCCCCGGTCTGTCGCCGCCGTCATCGCTTGCGTTCGTTCCGTCGATGAGCGTATCGTAGCCGTCAGCGGCAGCGGCGGCGCGTATGGCGCCCATGATGCGCCTTTTGCAGTAATAGCAGCGATCGGGAGGATTATCCGTGACCTCGTCAAATTGCAGAACGTCAACGCTTATCTCGTGCAGCTCAACGCCCAGTTGCTCTGCCAGACGGTGGGCGTCATCGCGCTCAAACTCCGGCTGGAACTGAGATTTGAAAAAGTACGGAGCAATGTCCGCGCCGCATTTCACCGCGGCATACAACAGATACGCCGAGTCCGCGCCGCCCGAAAAGGCGAGCGCAGCTTTTTTGTGTTCATTGAAAAATTCATTAATATTCATATCAGTCAAGGTGGTTTATCATGCTGGCAAGATAACCTGCCCCGAATCCGTTATCTATGTTTACTACCGACATTCCGCTCGCGCAGGAGTTGAGCATACTAAGCAGCGCCGCGACGCCGCCGAAGGATGCGCCGTAGCCCACGCTTGTCGGCACCGCGATCACCGGGCAGTCTGCAAGTCCGCCGATGACCGACGGCAGCGCGCCCTCCATTCCGGCAACGGCGACTATGACACGTGCTGTCATGATCTCCGGCATATGCGACAGCAGGCGGTGAACGCCGGAAACGCCCACGTCGTACAGTCTCGTGACCTTATTGCCGAGTATCTCCGCCGTAACGGCTGCCTCCTCGGCAACGGGTATATCCGTCGTGCCGCCGGTCGCTACGACGACCGTTCCGACCCCGTCCGGCTCCGGGATAACGCCGACTATTCCGAGCCTTGCGTCGGATCGGTAGTCAAGGTCATGCTTTGAGGACACGAGCTCGGCAGCTTCGGTCGACATTCGTGTTATAAGCACCGTTTTCTGACCGCGGTCGAGCATCGCTTCAACGATTTTCAGTATCTGCTCGGGGGTCTTGCCCTCGCCGTAGATGACCTCCGCTATGCCCTGACGCAGCTCGCGATGGTGATCGACCTTCGCAAAGCCGAGATCCTGAAACGGCTCCATTTTCAGCTCCAGCGCCGCCTCGGAAGGGCTAAGCTCTCCGCTGCTGACTTTTTCGAGAATGTGCATTATATCTTTCTGATTCATGTGATCGTCCTTACTTTCAAATAATTGTGTTTAAGTACAGTATACCACAGCCCCAGCCCTAAGTCACTCACAAGATGGTGCTAAAACAAAAAGCACTCTTTGCCCGTAAGCTGACGAGAGTTGAACCCATATCGCCTGTCGGCGTACCCTTCAGGCTATTTTCGCCTTTTTTGCCTTGATGGGCGCCAACCCACCTGCATCAAAGAAAGCCGAAAATATCTCGAAAAGCACCGCCGAAAGGTGGAAATAAGAAGTATTCAAATGAATATGAAAACGCGAATGTAAACTCAGACATTATACTGACTGCAGAAAACATAATCACGAGTATCACAATAATGGCTGTAATTGAAGATATTACCGTATGGCTGCATAGGGGCTGAAGTTTTGATAACGACGGCCTATATCCTCTTCTGTAAGATCAAGATACGCCTGTTCAGTCACCGTTACGCTGGAATGCCCCAACAAGCGGCTCAGCGTGTAGATATCCATGCCGTTTATGAGGCAGCGCTTTGCAAAATTATTACGCAAACAGTGCGGAGAAATGGTGTCTTTCAGTCCCGCTCGTCGGAGATATTTTTTGAAGTTAGTCTCGAAATTCCGCACTTGTATACATCCGCCGCTATACTGGACAGGAAACAGATAATCACTGTCAACGTATCTGTCTTTGTATTGAAGCCAGCGCCGCAGGATGCTCTCTGTGCGCTGTGAGAAAAACACTGTTCTGTCCTTCCTCCCCTTCGTCATCTCCGCTCTCAGGACAATCTGATGCCTCGCAAGCTGTATATCGGATACCAAAAGGCTGCTGCACTCGCCCAGCCTCATGCCGGTATCGAGCATCAGCACTATCATAGCGTAATCCCGATGCTCCGAAAAATACGATTTGTCCAAATGTCCGACGAGCTTTTTGAACTCATCGTCGTTAAGATGCTCTTTCTTCTGCCTGTTGGTTTTCAGCTGCTTTACTATCTTCATCGGATTTTTGCTCAGCCAGTGCTCAGAGTCGAGCCAATTGAAGAACACTTTCAGATTGCGTATGTAATTATTTATCGTAGCCGTTGTTACCGGCTGCCTGTAATCTCTCCTCCGCTCAGGAAAATTTGTCCCTCTGCTCTTCTCATCAGCATAAAACGTGTATTTGCAGCGTTCCTGAAGATTTGTGATATAGCGCCGTATAACCTGCTCGCTCACATCATGGATGCGGTCTATCCTCAGTTCCACCTCACACCAGCGTTCAAAAAGGCGCAGGGTATGCTCATAGCTGTCCAGCGTTCGCCGCCGAAGATCACGGCTGCGGCAGTAGATCATAAACTCATCAATGCAATAATCCAAACTGAAATTGCTCATAAAAACACTCCCCATCGGTTGGTTTAGGATACCCAACTGACAGGGAGTGTTCGTTGCTATAAGATCAATGATAGGTTGCCATACGGCTGGGAAATTCATAGTTTGTTCAGCTTATTCGTCGCTTCCACACCATATTCCTCCATTCCGGCAAAGCATTGAGCCGCCTGCGTTTTCACCGCATTGCGCCCTGTTTCTGACGCAGGGAAAGACAGTCGGCGATCATTGCGATAAATTCGCTGTTTGTCGGCTTGCCCTTGATGTTCGACACGGTGTAGCCGAAAAATTTCTGCAAAACCTCGATATCGCCGCGATCCCACGCGACCTCGATGGCATGGCGTATTGCGCGCTCGACGCGCGACGGCGTTGTGCCGAATTTTTTCGCAACCTCAGGATACAGCACCTTGGTGACGGCATTGATTATATCCATGTCGTTTATCGTAAGTATAATCGCCTCGCGCAGGTACTGATAGCCCTTTATGTGCGCCGGAACGCCGATCTCGTGGATGATCTCGGTGACGGCCGCTTCGAGATTTGCGTCGCTCGGGCGCGCAGGCAGGAACACCTCCTCCTGACTCGGCAGCGCACCGATCTGGCGGATGCGATCCAGAAGCGCTGTGATATCGCAGGGCTCCGGCACGAAATACGCCGCTCCGAGCGCGGTGCACTGGCGCACTATCTCGTTTCGGTACAGATGCGTAACGACGATCGCCTTCGCTCCGGGGCATGCCTCGGGCAGGCGGCGCAGCACCTCGATACCGTCGAGCTTCAAAAGCACCAGGTCCATCACCAGCACATCCGGCTGCTGCTCGGCAGCAAGCGTGAGCGCTTCAACGCCGTTGTCGGTGCTGCCGACGCACTCCATGTCGTCCTCCTGTGACAGGACATCGCCCAGCAGGCGCCGAAAGTCTTCGTCGATATCCGCAATTAGAACACGAGTCTTGGTTTCCATAACTATTCTCCTCCAGTATGCTACATGAACAGCGCCGTCTTTACCTTTTGAGGCAAAACAGCCGCTTTTGTGGTATAAACTTACCATATCCGAAATGTTTTGGCGCGCGAATCATGTCGATAATTTTTAATATTTGTTGACATAATTCGACGAAAAGGCTGAGAAAACGATTACAATTCGTCGTTTTAATCCCATCTTTGTAATTTTTTGTCGAAACATTGTGCAAAAAAACTCCCCACGACACGCGTGGGGGTATGGAAAATCACTTAAACACAAAATACATGGTTATAAACCAACTGAGAAGAGCAAATATCATAGCTGCCACAGCCATTTTAACGCTGTGGTCATGCTCATATTCCTGATAAGCTTCGGCAGCATCGGATGCGCCGCGAAGATAAGCCTTATACAGAGCCATGAAATGGCGGCTGCCCTGCCGGCCGGCGGCATATGCCTCGGCGGCAGTTTTTGTAAATAACGATATTTTGTCCATCACGGCTCACCTGCTTTCGGCTCACAATGTAACCATTGTATCATAAATTTCTCATATTTCAAGTATCAATTTTCTGGAAGCATGTTAAGCGTCTTAACGGAGCTTGAACAGCAGCATGCCTCCGCACATCACTGCAAGGCCGGCAAATTTGTTCCAGCCGAATGCTATTTTCTCGCTGCCCATCAGGCCGAAGGCGTCGATGAGTGCCGCGACAAGAAGCTGCGATATGAGGATTATTGATATCGCCACCGTCGTGCCGAGGCTTTTTATGCCGAGCATTACCGTGAGCGTTATCACAAGCCCCAGCGCGCCGCCGAGCCAATAGAGCTTGCTGACGCTGCCGAGGGCGGAGAAGCTCCCCTGCCGCCAGAACAGCAGAACGATCATCGCAAGCACGAACGCCGTGCCCTGAACAAAGGCGTTTGCCTCCATGTTGCCTATCCCCTCGCCCAGGCGCGTATTCATAACTCCCTGCACGCTCATTGCCATGCCGGCTATTATGCTGAGCACTATGCCAAGCAGCATTTTTATCTCCTCCGATTTTTCTTTTGTACACTATTGATATCGGCGGCGTGATGTGTTAAAATCCTCAATACACGAACAAATGTCATTGTGTTGCAGACAGGAGGCTCAAAAATGGCAAACGCTAAACCCAAATATTTTCTCGTCGAGGCTACGGCTCTGCCCGAAGTTTTCGTCAAGGTGACGGAAGCGAAGTCGCTTTTGGAAACGGGCGAGGCCCGAACGGTTGCAGAGGCTGTCGAGCGCGTCGATCTGAGCCGCAGCGCCTTTTATAAATACAAGGACTGCATCACACCATTCCGGGATATGAAGCGCGATGCCATCATGACATTTCACATCAAGCTGCATGATAAGCCGGGCAAGCTTGCCTCGGTACTTTCTATCTTTACCGAATCCGGCGCAAATATTCTCACGATAAACCAGTCGATACCGGCAAACGGAGTTGCGCTCGTGACCATATCCATCGCACCGGAAAATCTCATCATCAGCAGTGACGAGCTTATGGCGCGGCTGAGCACCGTGCCGGGCGTTGTGAACATTGAGCTTATGGCAGGCTGAGGCGTGCCTGAATAAAATGAAGTAGGGGGTGACCCTACTTCTTTTTATTTGGGTGATAAAATGCTTATAGTTCAAAAATTCGGCGGAAGCTCGCTGGCCGGAGCGGAACGGCTCAGGCGCGCGGCCGCCATAATTGCCGACTGTGCCGATGCCGGGAACAAAATTGTTGCGGTCGTATCGGCGCGCGGCGATACGACAGATGAGCTGCTCGGCCAGGCGCGGCGCATAAGCGCAGATGCACCGGCGCGCGAGCTTGACGCGCTGCTGTCCTGCGGCGAGACCGGCTCGGCGGCAATGACGGCGATGCAGCTTGCCGACATGGGCAAAAGCTGCGTCTCGCTCACGGGCGCGCAGGCCGGAATACTGACAGACTCGGCGCATGGCGCGGCGCGCATACTGAGTATCGACACCGCTCGTATCCTGCGCGAGCTTGGCGATGGAAAGATCGTCGTTGCAGCAGGCTTTCAGGGCGCGGAAGAGGGCGGCGACACGACTACGCTCGGCCGCGGCGGCTCGGACACAACGGCGGTGGAGCTTGCCGCCGCACTGAGCGCCGACAGATGCGAGATATACTCAGACGTTGACGGCATATACACCGCCGACCCCCGGCTCGTGACCGGTGCGGTGCGGCTCGACAGGATCGACTACGGCGACATGCTGCGCCTTGCGCTGCACGGCTCGCAGGTGCTGCATTCGCGCAGCGTGGAGGCCGCGATGCGCGAGCGCGTCCGAGTGCATCTGCTGTCGAGCTTCACGCGAAAAGAGGGCACGGTCATGTGCGATCATCCCGATCGCCCAGGCCTGTGCGGCGTGACGCGCGATCCTTCGCTCGGCACGGTGAGCGTCATCGGCCGCGAGGCAAATGCACAGGTGCTTGCCGAGGCCGTTGCCGCGCTTGCCCACAGCGATATCATCGTCACGCGCACCGAGCTTTTTGACGGCGGCTGCTCGCTGTTCGTCTCGCCCGACAGGCTGCTGCCGGCGCTGGAGCTTGTGCACAGACGGTTTTTCCGTTAATTTGCGTTTCCGCTTGTTTTTTCCGACGGTTATGGCGAATTTAGGGCTTTCAGGCGGCATTTCGGGCGCTTTTTGTGCGCATAAACGCAAATTTTGAATTGCATCCGGCCGGCGTTTATGATATCCTGTTTAATAGCTTTAAAGGAGTTGATTTTGTGAATTGCAAGCAGTTTGAAAAAATACGCAGCGAAAATCCTTTCATGCCGCTCAACGACATCGTGCATGAGCTTGTTTTGCAGGATATCATCAGCTTCGCGGTGATGCCCGGAAGCCGCATAAGCGAAAGCAGCATCGCGCAGGAGCTTGGCATAAGCCGCTCGCCGGTCAAGGCCGCGCTTGAAAAGCTTGCTTCGAATAACTATATCAAAATCCAAAACAGCCGCTACTACGTTGCCGAATTCAACAAAAAAGACTATGACGAGATCTGCGATTTCACGGAGATGATCGAAACCTACGCTGCCGGCGAGGCTGCGCTGAACATAACGAAGGAGCAGCTCGACGAGCTGTACGACATGGCGCACAAGCTCCAGGCCACCTACGACGAGGCATTCCACAAGGGCAAGGACTTTGTTTTCGCAAAGCTTCTTGAGCAGGAGATAAACTTCCACTTCTCCGTCGTCAAGGCCTCGGGCAATCAGCTTATAACTGATATATACGATCAGATGAAGTACCGCCTGTTCCGCTGCCGCAGCTATCTGCTGTTCTCGCGTCCGGACGGATTTTATGACACGCTGGACACCGACCATGTGTTCATCTGCGATATTTTAAAGTTCGGCGACCGCGACATGGCCGCCGCCGCAATACGCCGCCACCTCGGCATCTCGCGCTCCGGCATAGAAAGGTATAACCTCCTGGAGCTGACGAACAAGAAATAGACAGTATATCCCGGCCTCACGGCCGGGATATTTTTTCGTTATGGATCACGATTTGATGTAAGGGAGAATGTACGGAAGTCCGTAGACAAGCGCAAGCCCGAAAAACGAAAGGAACAGGCAGAAGCCGATGGATATCTGCGGCTTGATCTTATAGCTCTCCTTCTTTAATCTTTTATCTATAAACCATGACGGGATCAGGCATAAAAGCGACGGGATAAACAGCCACATTCTTCGCTCGGTGCTAAATCCCGACAAACCGAGACTGACGTATAAGCCCAAGAGCCACGCAACGGAAAACAGCAGCGACAAAGTTACAAGTATGATATATTTCGGTTTACTCATAGATTATCACCTCCGGATACCGTTTTTTGTTCCCTTCATACATATAGACAAGAATTATACGAAAAACAGGACAGCTTTTGAAAAAATTTTTTAGCGGCGAATTGCTGCACCTACGGATACGCATATTGCGGTTGCCCGGTTCGATGGTGCAGAGGAAACTATGACTGCCTCGCGGCTCGTTTCTCGGCTTTAGTATAGCATATAATTTTACTTTTTTGGCTGCAAATTTCCTTATCGGCTCAGTTTTTATGTTTTGCACAATTTGCCATTGCGTTTATCGGTGAATTAAACCATTTTCAGAGGCGATTTGGGGCAGCTACGGATACGGTAATTGCCGGTGCCTGACCGGAAACTGCCGACGAAACCACAACAAGCGGAACGGATAAATCCGTTCCCTACAAGGGTGCGGCAAAAAACTTAGCAGTGCACTAACGTAGCACGGCAGTTTCACGGTTTTGTCGGAAGTTTCGACATCGGGCTACCGCAATAAACGCATCGACACAATTTGAATGCGCCTCAGAAAAAATGTAGCGCCTACGGCGCGGATTTATTTACACCTCATCTGCCGCAAGCGGCATCTTCCCCTCAAGGGGAAGACAATTGGGTGCGGTGCAAAATTAAGCATCGCACTTTCGTTGCGCGAGGCAACCACGGTTTTGTCGGCAGTCTCGAACCGGGATACCAGAGATATATGTATCCGTAGCTGCCTAAATTCGCCTCTAAAAACAAAAAAGACGCTGCCCAACAGGAGAACGGCAGCGTCTTTTTTGTGATTTTGTTGCGGCGTACTGCGGATTGAGGAGCTCCGCAATACCGGTAACAAGCAAAGAAAAGAGAGATGGAAAGAAGAATCAAACGAATAATGTTTTGTTATTTATCTGACGATGTTATAATAGCACATAGTTTTTGATTTGTAAAGAGTTATTTGCGATTTTTTTATCAAATAATTTAAATTTTTTATGAATTCAGCTTCCAAGCTCTTTTTTGATCCTCCCTATAGCGTTTTTCTCAAGGCGCGATACCTGCGCCTGGCTTATCCCGATCTCGCGCGCGACCTCGGTCTGCGTCCTGCCGAGGTAGAAGCGCAGCGAAAGTATGCGCCGTTCGCGCTCGGAAAGGCGTCCGACCGCCTCATCAAGCGCGATCTGCTCAAGCCAGTGCTCATCGGTGTTTTTCGTGTCGCCTATCTGATCCATGACGCAGACACTCTCGCCGCTGTCGCTGTACACAGGCTCGTACAGCGACACCGGGTCGCATATCGAATCGAGCGCAAACACGACCTCGGAGCGCTTTATTCCCAGCTCCTTTGCGATGACCTCAACATCCGGCTCGCGCCCCAGCTCGGCGGTGAGCCGCTCCTTGACCTGCAAAACACGGTAGGCCGTATCGCGAACCGAGCGCGATACGCGCACAGCGCCGTGATCGCGCAGAAACCGCCGCAGCTCGCCCGATATCATCGGAACGCCGTAGGTCGAAAACTGCACATTCTGGCTGAGATCAAAGCAGTCGATGGCCTTGATAAGTCCGATGCAGCCGACCTGAAACAGGTCGTCCATGCTCTCGCCGCGGCCGGAAAACTTCTGGATGACGGACAGCACGAGGCGCAGATTTCCGTTTATGAGCTTGTCGCGCGCGGCCATATCGCCCGACTGCGCGGCGGCGATCAGCTCGCGCATCTCGGCGTTTTTCAAAAGCGGCAGCTTTGATGTGTTCACGCCGCACAGCTCGACTTTGCCCTGCATAGCATCACTCTCCTAAGTGATGCTATTATTTCCCGGCCTTTCCCGAATTATCCCCACATCAGTGCGCAGGTCCATGCCGAGGTGAGAAACACCGCGAGGTCGGCCAGCAGCGCCGCAGGTATCGCATGGCGCGTGTTTTTTATCTTCGCAGCACCGAAATACACCGCAATGACATAGAATGTCGTTTCGCTCGAGCCTATCATAACAGCCGCAGTCCGCCCGGCGAGGGAGTCCGCACCGCTGTTTTTGATGATGTCGGCAGCGGCGGCAGTGGCCGCGCCGCCGCTGACAGGGCGCAGCAGCGCAAGCGGAACCGTCTCGGCAGGCACGCCGATGCGCTCTATCAGCGGCGCGAGAAGATCGGCAAACGCATCCAGCGCGCCCGATGCGCGCAGCATATACACCGCCGGGAACAGAACGATAAGCGTCGTCAGCATGTCTTTTAGTGTTTCAAGACCCTGCACCGCGCCGCGGCAGAGCGCCGGAAAAATATCCGTGCCGGAAATGAGCGCATGTATGCCCACCGACGCAAGGATGAGCGGCACGGCAAGCTCAATAAGCACGCTCACGGCCGACGCTCCATTGCGCAAGCAGCTGCCAATCCCACAGCCACAGATACAGCCGAGCTTATCCACACCGCCGGCAAAATGTCAAACGGCGAGACCGCGCCCTCGGCCGCGCGTATGGCCGCAACGGTGGTCGGCAGCAGCTGGATCGACGCCGTGTTCAAAACGACAAGCCGGCACAGCTCGTTTGACGCCTCGCCCGGCGGCGCAAGCCGCGCCATCTCCTGCGCCGCGCGAATGCCCATCGGCGTTGCCGCATTGCCAAGTCCGAGCAGGTTTGCGCTGACATTTGCCGAAAGCGGCTGCAAGACCGCCTCGTGCCGCGCGCTTTCCGGAAACAGACGCCGCAGGATCGGCCTGAGCGCATGCGACAGCGCCTCGGCAAGCCCGGATGCGCTCATAAGCTCCATCACCGCACACCACAGGCAAACAGCGCCGCCGATAACTATGCACAATTCGATGGCGGCTTGCGCACCTTCCAGCGCCGCCTGTTGCACCTCCCCCGCTGTTCCGTTCAGGCAGCCGAACAGAACGGAGACGACGATCATCGCCGTCCATATCAGTCCCATAAGCATGACAATTCTCCTCGTTTTTCCAAACACTTGTTTGCGTAATGTATTATTTTGCATGCAGCTAAATACATTTCATTACAAAACGTTCTGTTATTTTGTAGAATTTTTGTGAATACTGAAATTTCTTGTTGACAGGATGAGTAATTTTGGTATAATTAATGGTGTATTTTGTGGGATATAAATTATTCCGAAATGGAGGGAGCCATATATATGAAATCCACAGGTATAGTCAGAAAAGTTGATGAACTCGGCCGCATAGTTCTTCCCATCGAGCTGCGCCGTACTCTTGACATTGCTGAAAAAGACGCACTCGAAATTTTTGTAGAAGGCGATAACATCATTCTTCACAAGTATCATCCTTCCTGCGTCTTCTGCGAGAACACCAAGAACATCATTAGCTACAAAGGCAAGAACGTTTGCCCTGACTGCATCAAAAAGCTCAAGGAGAAAATTTAATCTGCGCGAGCAGCTAAACCGCCGACTTTTGAAGCCGGCGGTTTTTCTTTATGACGCATTGGAGTATGTAACCCTGACCGGCTCTCGGCTCCGCGCCCTCCGGAGGAAGATTATTTGCGCCAAGATAAAATGCATACTTTGGCGTGTCCGCCAAAGCTATTCAACGCAGTATTGGCACAGCTCCGTTCCCTCAGACGAGGGATATTTGCGTCAAGACAAGGCGAAGAGCGACGCGCTTACTTTGTGTATGTGCAAGCCCTTAAACACAGCATTAGTACAACACCGCTCCCTCTGACGAGGGATATTTGCGTCAAGACAAGACGACGGCCGAAATGCATACTTTGTGTATGCATAAGGTCGTCAACGCAGTATTGGCACAACACCGCCCCTCTGACGAGGGATATTTGCGTCAAGACAAGACGACGGCCGAAATGCATACTTTGTGTATGCATAAGGTCGTCAACGCCGTATTGACGCAAATAGCCCCGTCAGGAGTTATAATAGGTACATTGCACCCATAATAATTAGCAACTCCTTGTCGCCGCTTTCACGGTACATAAGGTACAGAATGAGGATGAGGAGCAGATCCTCGGTCTCGAGATCGCCGAGCTTTTGGGGCAGGTCGCCGAGAATGGGCAGCTTGGCAAAGGGCGTCACGGTTTGAGGCGGCGGACGATGCCGGGGCAAGTTCGGTGGATTTGGCCTGTTATCAGGCTTTTCGCTGCGGCGATCGTCAATGCGCTCGGCACGGCTGCCGTTGCCGCGATAGAGGTTATATGCCGCCATCGTCATCGCCTCCGAGCTTTTCGGCGGCAAGCTCGGCTATGCCGGCAAGGCGCGCAATTTTCATGGCTCTGTCCATTTTGCCGCGCCGTTTTTCGGATAGGAACGGCCGCATAGCCTCAAGCAGCTTTGCGTCGCGGCCGGCGCCGCCCTTGCCCGACAGCATGCCGCTTATTTTTTTCAGCATTGAGGGGTCTATATCCGGCGCAGGCTCCGGCTGTTCGGCCGCGCTGCCGGACATGAGCGATTTTGCAAAGCCTGCAAACCGCTCCATCTCATCGGGGTCATTCAGCAGCTTATTCAGCTTATCCTCAAAATCGCTCAATACGGTTCACCTCACTGCATTGCTTTGCGCAGGCTTTCGGCAAGGCACTTGCCCTCATCGGTGGACAAAACGCCGCGCAATATATCCTGCAAGGCCGCCATATCGCCGTTTTTTGCGGCTTTCCCGACCGCTTCGGCATCAACAAGACGGCTGACCGCTTTTCCGTCGGCCGACTCGGCGAGCTTCATGAGCGCATCGCTCTTGCCGCTTTTTTTAAGCTCGCTGCCAAGCCGTTCAAGATCTTTCATCACTATCACCCGGTCACATTATATTCACCGACCGGCTCAAGCTTTACAATTTTATTCTCACAGGAGGTAGATTATGAAAATTGCAGTTTTCTCCGACACTCACGGCTTCAGCCGCGGAATGATAAACGCCGTTGAGGAATATAAGCCCGACCAGATCATTCATCTCGGCGACGGGATGCCCGATGCCGAAAAGGTGCGCGAAATGTTTCCGCAGATACCGGTGTGCTGCGTTCCCGGCAACTGCGACGGATACTATGACGACGAGGAAGCCTACAAGCTCATCACCCTCGGGCCGCTCAAGGCATTTCTCACGCACGGCCACCGCTATGCCGTGCGCGGCGGCAAGCTCGATGTGCTGCTGTACGCCGCCGAGTGCTGCGGCGCGCAGATAGCCATGTTCGGGCATACGCACAGGGCGCTTTTCGACCAGATCGGCGGCATTTTCGTGCTAAACCCCGGAACCGCCGGCAAAGCGCCGCGCAGGACCTGGGCAAAGCTCGAGATCACGCCCGACGGCACGGTAAGCTGCGATATTTGCGATATCGTCTCTTAGTTTACAAAAAATCGTAGATTATTTAATATTTTTATACTATAATGGCTTTGTATTTTAACAACAGGAGATATGACATGAAAAGATTTATCGCACTGACACTTGCGCTTGTGATGCTCTGCTGCTGCGCGGCAGGCTGCGGCAGCGATACTAAGGAGGACACCGTGATGACCGTCAACGGCACCGCCGTGAGCTTTGACGAGTACATGGCAGGGCTCAACCAGGCGGTCAGCGAGCTTGAGGATCTCTATCAGAGCTATTCCGGAACAAGCGTTGACTGGGACGGCAAGTTCCTTTTCGACGACACTGTGACGAACCTTGAGTGGTGCCTCAAGCGCGCAGGACAGCAGGTAGCACGTTACCGCGTTGTTGAGCAGAAGGCCAAGGAAATGGGCGTTACGCTCACCGACGAGCAAACCACAGCCATTGACGATAAGATCCAGGATATAAAGGATCAGTACGTCACCTCGGACGACAAGGCCGACACCCAGCTTCAGGCGTTCTTCGCCTCCTATGGCTACACCGAGGACAGCTACAGAGAGCGCTGCAGGCTCAATTACCTGTACTCCGATCTGTTCACCGAGATCTACGGCGAGCAGGGCAGCAAGCTCAGCGATGACAAGGTGCAGGCATATGCCGAGGAAAATGACTACATCACCTCAGCGCACATTCTGTTCCTCACCTCCGAGACCGTGACCGACGCCGACGGCAAGTCAAGCTCCAAGGAGCTTTCCGACGAGGTAAAGGCAGAAAAGAAGGCCAAGGCCGAGGAGCTTTGCGCAGAGCTTAAGGCCATCACCGACGACACCGAGCGCTGGACGCGCTTTAAAGAGCTTATGAACGAATACAGCGAGGACACCGGCCTTGCGCAGTTCCCCGAGGGCTACTGCTTCACAAAAGGCTCGATGGTCACGGAATACGACGACGCAAGCCGCGCTCTTAAGGAGTACGAGGTAAGCGACGTTGTCGAATCGCAGTTCGGCTACCACGTCATCATGCGTCTGCCGACCAAGGGCACCGACCTTGTTTCCTACCGCAACGGCTATACGCAGTCGGTCGTTCCACTGACCTACCTCGCAGCTCCCGTCGAGTTTGACGCAGACATTGCCGATTGGGCAAGCAGCGCCGATATTAAATACACGAAGCTTTACGACAGCATCGATTTCAGCCAGTTTATCACCTCAGCAGGCTTCACCTTCCAGTCCTACGCCGACTACACCGCGGCGAAGAGCAAGGAGTCGTAACCTACTGCTTCAAACATTTAAGCAGCCACGGCAGAACGATCTGCCGTGGCTGTTGTTGTGTTTTTCGCCGTCATGTGATAGTATTTTTCCGGGCTTTGATGCGCAAAGCAGCCGCGCAACCGAAAAGTTGCGCAATAGTTGGTAGTGCAACCGGGCAAAAGCCGCTATACTGAGGCCATCAAAGCAAAGGAGAAAGCATTATGAATTTCGTCGCAACAATGATCCCGTTCGGGATATTCTTCATCGCCGTCGCCTGTCTGGGTATATACTTAACGGTGCTCATTATAAAGGCTCTGCGCAAATACTTAAAGTCCGAGCCTGTCAGGAAAGAAAAGCAGGAGGCCGCCAGAAACCTCGGCGAGGTTTTGAAGCAGCATCGGGTGGACTGCAAAATGACGCAGGAATTTGTGGCCGAATCACTGGGCGTGAGCCGTCAGGCCGTCTCAAAGTGGGAGTCCGGCGCTTCCGATCCGAGCACGACAAATCTTTTGGCTCTGGCAAAGCTCTTCGGTGTAAGCGCGGAGGAGCTGCTCAAAGAAGCTCAATAAAGCATTATGAAAGCGCACATGCGGAAATTTCCGTATGTGCGCCGTTTGTTTATTTACTTATCTTCCGACTCCGCAGCCCTTGTCGGCAGCGTTGCGCTGTATTCCGCTCCGCCGTCGCCATAGGTGTATGTCACGGTCAAATCGCCCGTATCCTCGCTCTGCTCGCAGGCGGTGACTGTTATCGACAGCGCCTGAATATCGAGGTCAAGCTCATAGTAATAGCCGTTTTCGTCGAACATATCGCGCACCATCAGGCGGTGGCCGTTATCGTAATCATGATACGCAACGAGCTTGCCGTTATCCCAAAAGGCGTTGAAAAACGAATCGGACACGCGGCCGTTTTTAAGATCGTAATAGCGGCAGAAGGTCTTGTCATTGACGTAAAATCTCACGCCGAGCAGATCGTCGTTTATAACGGCAACTCGCGGCTGATTTGCGCATATGGCGCTCTCCAGCTCCGCTCCGGACTTGTCCTTTATCGTATAACTGTACTTGGTAATGCCGCTTGAGTTATCCTCAGCAACCACAAAGCAGTCTCCCTGCGAAAGTATCGCTGCGCTCGGTGCCGGAGTTTCCGCCGGAGTATTCTCGCCGCAGCCGGCAAGCAGCATGAGCATGAGCAGCATAATTGCCGCTATTCGTTTTTTCATGGCTTTATCCTTTCGTAGCAAACAAAGCTGTATTCGATATCTCCCTCGCGCAGCGCCTCGCTTTGGCTCGCAATGCGCCAGTCGGCGCTCGCGTCGAGGTTTTCAAAATAGCTGTCTGACTGCGGACAGCAGTTTATTTTTGTGACAAAAACGCGGTCAATATACGGCATCATGTCGCGAAAAACGCTCTGTCCGCCGAGGACCATTGCATCGTCATCGCAGAGCGAGCGCGCCTGCTCCGGGCTGTGCGCGATCTCCGCGCCGTCGATGGCCGCGTTCTGCCGGGTGAGGACAATGTTTCTGCGTCCCTTTAGCGGTCTGCCGCCCGGAAAATCGGCCAGAGTTTTTCGGCCGACGATGACCGTTCTGCCGCGCGTAAGCTCAACAAAACGCTGCCTGTCGGCCTTCAAGACGACCGGCTGCGTTCCGTCCGCGCCTATTCCCCAGTCGGAATAGATGGCAACTATTGCATCCATGTTATTTCCTTTCAGACAGCGACGGGGATCTTGGACTTGAATTCGGAATATTCATAGCCCTCTACCTTGAAGCTGTCGCGCGTAAACTTATAAAAATCATCCACCGTGGGGTCAATAATGAACTTCGGCGCGGCCTTGGGCGGATTTGCGATAATCTCCTCTATCGCAGGAACGTGCCTGTCGTAGATATGCGCATCGGCGATCACATGCACAAGTTCACCGGCCTTGAATCCTGCCACCTGCGCGAACATATGCGTGAGCACAGCGTACTGCACGACGTTCCAGTTATTCGCCGCAAGCATGTCCTGCGAGCGCTGATTGAGTATGGCATTGAGCGTATTTCCGCTGACGTTGAAGGTCATGGAATACGCGCAGGGATACAGCGCCATCTCGCTTAAGTCGGCGTGGTTATAGATATTGGTCATTATCCTGCGCGAGGCCGGATTGTGCTTGAGATCCCAAATTACTCTGTCCACCTGATCCATGTCGCCCTCGGGATAGTGATGCTTAACGCCCAGCTGATAGCCGTAGGCCTTGCCTATCGAGCCTGTCTCATCCGCCCATGCGTCCCACACACGCGTGCGCAGCTCATTGACGTTGTTACTCTTTGCCTGCCATATCCACAAAAGCTCGTCGATCGCAGACTTCCAATAAGTCCGGCGCAGCGTCAGTATCGGAAACTCCTCTGCCAGGTCATAGCGGTTTACGATGCCGAACTTTTTAACGGTGTGCGCAGGCGCGCCGTCCTCCCAGCGCGGCCGCACCTCACGGTCGGTATCCCACACGCCGTTTGTCAGTATATCCTTACAATTTGCTATAAATATTTCATCGGCTCTGCTCATATCACACCTCAACTAAAAAACTTTTTCTATTTTATCATCTCACCGAATTTTATGCAACGCATAATATAACATTACCGGAGGTGATGTGATGAAGATACTTATCTGCGGCGGCGATGAGCGCAGCGTGCTGCTTGCCGGAATGCTCAAAGACGACGGGCACGAGGTTTTGTGCTTTTGTCTGGACAGAGCGCAGCTGCCCGACGGCGTCCGCGCCGTTTCCTCGCCCGAGCAGGCCGATGCCGTCATACTGCCTGTGCCTGCCGAAGACGCGCACGGGCTTTTGAATGCTCCGCTCGGCTCGCAGCCATGCCGCATAGAGCACATACTCGACTGTGCAGGACGCGGCACCGTTATAATCGGCGGCAGGATAAGCGCACAGCTAAAGGTCTCGGCAGCCGAGCGCGGCCAGAGCTGCCGCGACTACATGCGCTGCCCGGAGTTCACCGTCAAGAACGCCGCCATAACCGCCGAGGGCGCGGTCAGCGAGCTTATGCGCAGAGCGCGGTCTGCGCTGTGCGATATGCGCATACTCGTCGTCGGCTGGGGACGCATCGGCAAGCTTCTTATAAACAAATTATCCGCGCTGTGTCCGTCGGTGTACCTAATGTCGGTGAACACAGAGTCGAGAGCCTTAGCCGCCGAGCTTGGCTGCTGCGCCCTGCCGCCCGACTGTCCGCGCGAGATCATGCAGAGCTTCGACGCCGTAATAAACACGGCTCCGGCGCAGGTCATACCCGAGCTGACAGCGTTCAGGGATAGCTGCATCCTGCTGGAGCTTGCATCCGCTCCCGGCGGCATCGACCCGGCCGAGGCCGCCGATGCCGGGCTTGACCTTACCGTTCTGCGCGCACTTCCCGGCCGATATGCGCCAGAAAGCGCGGCACAAGCGATGCATTCTGCGGTTTCCGACATATTAAAAGGAGTTTGATATCATGGCAAAACCACGCATCGGCATAGCCCTCTGCGGCTCTTACTGCACATATGATAAGCTTTTTTCTCAGCTTGTTCTGCTTTCCGATAAATACGAGCTTGTGCCCATAATGAGCGAGACGGCGGCAGCAACCGACACGCGTTTCGGAAAAGCCTCCGATTTTTTATCGCGCCTTGAGTCATTGTGCGGCGCAAAGCCGGTTTGCTCCATTGCCGAGGCCGAGCCGCTCGGCCCGGCAAAGCCGATGGAGGCGCTCATCATTGCCCCCTGCACGGGAAACACCATGGCAAAGCTCAACCACGGTATAACCGATACAGCCGTTACCATGGCCGCGAAAGCGCATCTTAGGAACTCAAAGCCGCTTATCATAGCATTTTCCACAAACGACGCGCTCTCAGGCTCGGCTCCCAACATTGCCGGACTTTTAAACCGCAAAAATGTCTACATCGTCCCGTTCTGGCAGGATGACCCGGTGAAAAAGCCGTTCTCTGCTGCATCCGATTTTTCGCTCATCGGCGCAACCGTCGAATCCGCCCTCGCCGGCAAGCAGCTCCAGCCTCTTTTAATTGCGCATTGAGGCAGCTACGAATACGCATATTGCGTGAACCCGGTTCGAAACTGCCGGCAAAACCGTGTGTGCCTCGCGCTACATTAGTGCGGCATAGCGTTTTATTGCCCGGTGTCGAAGTTACCGATGAAACCGTGGTTGCCTCGCACCATACGTTAGTGCGGTGTAAAAATACGCGTCGCACCCAATTGTCTTCCCCTTGCGGAGCTTGAGGGGAAGATGCCGCTTGCGGCAGATGAGGTGTTATTATATCCGCGCCGTAGGCGCTACATTTTTTCAGAGGCGCATTCACATTGTGCCGATGCGTTTATTGCGGTATCCCGGTGTCGAAGTTACCGACAAAACCGGAAAACTGCCGCCACACATTAGTACGGTGTAAAATTCTGCGGCGCACCCGTAGGGGCGATCATTGATCGCCCGATTTTAATAATGTTTTTGCCTGACGGCAAAGATTAAAATAACACCTCATCCGTCACCAAGGTGACACCTTCCCCTCAATCTACGCAGGGGAAGGCTTTTTAGTGGCGCATCAACGCTGATGCCGATACGTTTTTTGCGGTATCCCGACCTGGAATTGCCGTCAAAACCGTAGCAGGCGGAACGGATAAATCCGTTCCCTACAGGTGTGCGGCGAAAAATTCAGCATTGACTGCTGTAGCTCGAGGCAAACGCGGTTTCCTACGCAGTCCCGAACCGGGCAACCGCAAAACTCAGCAACGCACTACTGGGTTGCGTAGCAGTTACGGTTTCCACCAATGTCCCGAACCGGGCTACCAGAGATATATGTATCCGTAGGTACGTCAAATCGCCTCTAAAATATTGACAAGGTTCGAGTGGGCGGTATATAATTTTTGTTTGTGAAAATTACAGAATGGATGGGCAAAGATTATGAATGTGATCGGCTTCGACAACGAAAAATACATGCGCGAGCAGTCGCGCAACATAAGAGACAGAATCGCAAAATTCGGCGGCAAGCTGTACCTCGAATTCGGCGGCAAGCTGTTTGACGATTACCACGCATCGCGCGTACTGCCGGGCTTCGAGCCGGACAGCAAGGTCAAGATGCTGCTTAAAATGAAGGACGAAGCGGAGATCGTCATCGCCATTTCCGCCGACGATATCGAACGCAACAAGCGCCGCGGTGACCTCGGCATCACCTACGATGAGGACACGCTGCGCCTTATCGACGCATTCCGCGGCATCGGTCTTTTCGTCGGCAGCGTTGTAATCACCCACTATCGCAGCCAGCCGGCTGCCGAGCTGTTCCAAAAGCGGCTCGAAACTCTGGGCATCAAGGTCTATCGCCACTACATAATCCCCGATTACCCCTCGAACGTTGAGCTTATCGTATCTGAGGACGGCTTCGGCAAGAACGACTATATTGAAACCGAGCGCAGCCTCGTCGTCGTCACGGCGCCCGGCCCCGGCAGCGGCAAAATGGCAACCTGCCTCAGCCAGCTGTATCATGAGCATCTGCGCGGTATAAACGCAGGCTACGCGAAGTTTGAGACCTTCCCGATCTGGAATATTCCGCTCAAGCATCCGATAAACCTCGCCTACGAGGCGGCGACCGCCGATCTCGACGACGTAAACATGATCGACCCCTTCCATCTTGAAGCTTACGGCGAGACCACGGTAAACTATAACCGCGACGTTGAGATCTTCCCCGTGCTCAACGCCATACTCACGCGCATCTACGGCGAGAGCGCATACAAAAGCCCCACCGACATGGGCGTCAACATGGCCGGCAACTGCATCATAAACGACGAGGCATGCCGCAATGCCTCCAAGCAGGAGATCATCCGCCGCTACTACGCCGCCGCATGTGCGCTGCGTCAGGGTCTTGGCACAGTCGAAGAGGTGCGCAAGATCGAGCTTATAATGAACTCGATCGGCCTTTCGGCAGCCGACCGTCCCGTAGTCGCCGCCGCAAACGCGCGCGCGGAAGAGACCGGCGCTCCGGCCGTCAGCATTGAACTGCCCGACGGAACTATCGTCACCGGCAAGACAAGCTCGCTGCTCGGCGCATCATCGGCCTGCCTTATGAACGCGCTCAAAAAGCTTGCCGGCATTAACAAGGAGCTGCTGCTCATCGCGCCCAGCGTCATTGAGCCTATCCAGCACCTGAAGATCGAGCATCTCGGAAACCACAATCCGCGCCTGCACACCGATGAGCTGCTCATCGCACTTTCCATCTGCGCTGTCACAAATCCGCTGGCTGAGCTTGCAATAGATCAGCTCGGCAAGCTGCGAGGCTGCGAGGCGCACTCGACGGTCATACTCTCGCGCGTTGACGAAAACCTCTTCTCCAAGATCGGCGTCAACATCACCTACGAGCCGAAATATCAGGCCAAGAAGCTTTATCATAAGAAGTAATTTTAAAAAGGCAAGCACAAAAGCTTGCCTTTTTTGCAGCTATATTTTAAAATCAGTTCAAAGGAGTGATAAGCATGACAGTTTTAGTTACCGGCGGCATGGGCTACATCGGCAGCCACACCTGCGTTGAGCTGCTCGAGCAGGGCATGGACGTCGTGGTTATAGATAATCTTGTAAACAGCAGCGAAAAGGCCAAGGAGCGCATTGAGGAGATCACAGGCAAGGCCCTGACTTTCTACAAGGCCGACGTGCGCGACCGCAAAAAGCTCGACGAGATATTCTCCTCACACGATATCGACTGCGTTATCCACTTTGCCGGGCTTAAAGCCGTCGGCGAGTCGGTGGAAAAGCCGCTTGAATATTACAACAACAACCTCGGCTCGACGATAACGCTGTGCGAGGCTATGCGCGCGCACAACGTCAAGAAGATCATCTTCTCATCCTCGGCGACGGTGTATTCCTCGGATAACGATATGCCGCTGTACGAGACCTCGCGCACCGGAAAATGCACAAATCCCTACGGCTGGACAAAGTATATGTGCGAGCAGATACTACGCGACTATGTAAAAGCCGATCCGAGCTGGAGCGTTGCGCTTTTAAGATACTTCAACCCCGTCGGCGCACATCCGAGCGGACTTATCGGCGAGGATCCGAAGGGCATTCCGAATAACCTCATGCCCTATATCTCGCAGACGGCCATCGGCAGATTTGAGTATCTGCGCGTTTTCGGCGATGATTACAACACCCCCGACGGCACCGGCGTGCGCGACTACATCCACGTTGTCGATCTTGCGCGCGGCCACGTTGCGGCGATATCGTACATGGACTCACATCCGGGCGAGCTTATCTTCAACCTCGGCACCGGCAGAGGCTGCAGCGTTCTCGAGCTTGTGCATGCGTTTGAAAAGGCAAACAAGCTGACAGTTCCGTACAAGATCGTAGGCCGACGCGCCGGAGACATCGACGAGTGCTACTGCTCGCCGGAGAAAAGCCGCCGCGAGCTTGGCTGGACAGCGCAGTATAACGTCGAGGACATGTGCCGCGACTCGTGGCATTGGCAGACCATGAACCCCAACGGCTACAGAGACGAATGAAAAAAATTCCGCATCTTTCGATGCGGAATTTTTTATTCAAACAAGCAGCAGCCCTACGAAAAAGCATATCTGCGCAGCTCCGTCGAAAGGCCGAAAAACACGACAGGTATCATATCCGTCAGCGCCAGCGGCACGCTGAACCCCTCCGGTGTCGTGTCTTTTGTTATCTTGTTTTTTCTGCTCATATTTTGCACGCGGCTTTTTTCTTTCACATTCGAGATATAAAATAGCACACCGCCGCAAAAATGTCCACAGGCCATGCGAATCATTTGATTCGCATGGCCTGTGCTCTTTCTTTCACTTAAAATCGTGTGCGTTTTGCAGAACCATTTCCTTGACCTTGAGGAGGCGGACCTTGGTGGAGTTTTCGTTCTCCTCAAGTTTCATGGAGATGTATTTGATATTGCTCTCAAGCTCGGGGATCATGACGTACTCGAGCGCATTTACGCGGCGGCGCGTTTTTTCGATCTCCTCAGCCAAAAGCTGCATGGTCTTTTCGACCTGTGCAAGCTGAAGCATATCCTCGAAAACAACTGCCATGCGCGAGAGCGCGTCGTCCAGCTCGCCCGAGGTCTGCGCAAAGCCGTAGGGATAGATCTCCGACGGGTCGTTATTGCGCGTGTGGAACGAATACTGCGGCACGTTGACGCTCATGATGTTTTTAAACTGCATGTCAAGCTCAACGCTCTGGCGCGGATACAAAAGCGCCTGCTCGAGCATCTCGGGGCTCATGATCGCGCTTGCGACCTGCAAGGCGGCGAAAGCCTCCGTCAGCCCCTGCTCGACGCGCTCGCGCAGCTGCTTGTTAAGGCGCACGATGTCCATGAACTGACGCATCAGCTCATCGCGCTTATCCTTCATAAGCTTATGGCCGCGGCGTGCAGTCTTGAGCCTGCCCTTGAGCTGCTTTAGCATCATTCTTGTAGGGGTTATCGTGGTGCCTGCCATAAAGACTCCCCCTTACTTCATGTATTTTTCGATCATCTCGGGCTTCACGCGCTTAAGCTCCGCTCTGGGCAGGATGCTCAGCAGCTTCCAGCCGAGATCAAGTGTCTCCTCAATGCTGCGGTTTGTGTTGTTGCCCTGATTGACGTAGGTCTTTTCAAACTCATCGGCAAACTCGGCAAACAGCTTATCATCGTCGGAAAGAGCGGCCTCGCCGAGGATGGTCATCAGCTCCTTTGCGTCCTTGCCGCGCGAATATGCGGCAAACAGCTGGTTCATGGTTCCTGCATGATCCTCGCGGGTCTTGCCCTCGCCGATGCCCTTATCCTTCAGTCGGCTGAGCGACGGCAGAACGTCAACGGGAGGCACGATGCCCTTGCGGTGCAGATCGCGGCTAAGGATGATCTGACCCTCGGTGATGTAGCCGGTAAGGTCGGGGATCGGATGGGTCTTATCGTCCTCGGGCATGGTGAGGATGGGGATCATGGTGATCGAGCCTTTGCTGCCTATGCGGCGGCCGGCGCGCTCGTACATCGTTGCAAGGTCGGTGTACAGATAGCCGGGATATCCGCGGCGGCCGGGAACTTCCTTCTTTGCCGCGGAAACCTCACGCAGAGCTTCGGCGTAGTTTGTGATATCGGTTATGATGACAAGAACGTGCATGTCCTTTTCAAACGCAAGGTACTCTGCCGCAGTCAGCGCCATACGCGGAGTTGCGATACGCTCAACGGCAGGATCGTTTGCGAGGTTTGAAAAGACGACGGTTCTGTCGATAGCGCCGGTGCGCTTGAAGTCCTCGATAAAATATTCCGACTCCTCGAACGTAATGCCGACCGCCGCAAAGACGACCGCAAAGTTCTCTCCGTCGCCGAGAACGCGCGCCTGACGCGCAATCTGCGCCGCGAGCGCAGCGTGCGGAAGGCCGGAGGCCGAGAATATGGGCAACTTCTGGCCGCGAACAAGGGTGTTCAGGCCGTCGATGGTGGAAACACCGGTCTGGATAAACTCCGCCGGATACGCGCGCGCCGCCGGATTCATGGGCATGCCGTTAATATCGCGATGAGCCTCCGCAAGAAGCTCGGGGCCGCCGTCGATAGGCTGACCCATACCGTTGAATACGCGGCCGAGCATATCCTCGGAAACCGCAAGCTCCAGAGGATGGCCGAGAAATCTGACCTTAGTCTGCGCAAGGTTTATGCCCTGAGCCGAGTCAAAAAGCTGAACGACGGCTCTGTCGCCCTCGACCTCGAGGACCTTGCCGCGGCGGACCTCGCCGTTGGGCAGCTCGATCTCACAAAGCTCGTCATAGGTGACGCCCTCGACCTGCTCGACGATCATCAGCGGATTTGCTATCTGCCGTATGGTCTTATAATCTTTAATCATGCGTCCTCACCTCCTGCGATGACCGCATCGATCTCGTTCTTCATCTGCTCAAGTATCGAAGCGTACTCGGCCTTGTATGTATCGGGAGCCGCCATTTTCGCACGTCCTATGCGCTCCTTTGCACCGATGGCAAACAGCGCCTTCATATCCGCGCCCTTGCCGAGCGCGTCGCGGCCGAGAGTATCGAAGGTGAGTATCATGCGCATAAGCTCAAACTGCTTGTCATAGGACGAATATGCATCCTCATCGACGAAAGCGTTCTGCTGGAGGAAGTCCTCGCGCAGCATCTTTGCCGTTTCCATAGTGAGTCTGTCGGCAGGGCTGAGCGCATCCTGACCGACGAGGCGGACGATCTCCTGAAGCTCGTTTTCCTCCTGAAGTATGTGCATCGCCTTATCGCGGTTTATCATATACTCGGGGCCGAACTGCTCGTTATACCACTTGGCCAGAGTATCGACATACAGCGAATACGAGGTCAGCCAGTTTATCGCCGGGAAGTGGCGCGCGTATGCAAGGGACGAATCGAGCGCCCAGAAGACCTTGACGATACGCATCGTTGCCTGTGAAACAGGCTCGGAGATATCGCCGCCCGGAGGCGAAACCGCGCCGATAGCGGTAACAGAGCCGCGTCTTTCGTCGGAACCGAGGCATTTGACAACGCCTGCGCGCTCGTAAAACTGTGCGATACGCGATGCAAGATAGGCCGGGTAGCCCTCTTCGCCGGGCATTTCCTCAAGTCGGCCGGACATCTCGCGCAGTGCCTCCGCCCAACGCGAGGTGGAGTCTGCGAGAACCGCGACGTCATAGCCCATATCGCGGAAATACTCTGCAATGGTGATGCCCGTGTAGATAGACGCCTCGCGCGCCGCAACGGGCATATCGGAGGTGTTTGCTATAAGAACGGTTCGCTTCATCAGAGGCTCGCCGTTTCTGGGGTCTGTAAGCTCCGGGAACTCCATGAGAACGTCGGTCATCTCATTGCCGCGCTCGCCGCAGCCGATGTAGATAACTATATCAACATCCGACCACTTTGCAAGCTGGTGCTGAACGACGGTCTTGCCCGAGCCGAAGGGGCCTGGGACTGCCGCCGTGCCGCCCTTTGCTATCGGGAAGAGTGTGTCGATTATTCTCTGTCCGGAGTTCATCGGGCGCGTGGGCATGCTCTTGGATGCATAGGGTCTGCTTATACGGACAGGCCACTTCTGCATCAGCGTAAGCTCATGCTTTTCGCCCTTTTTATCTTCAAGCACGGCAACGGTCTCGGTTACGGTAAAGTCGCCGCCCTTGATGCTCAGAAGCTTGCCGCTCATGTTGGGCGGCACCATTATTTTATGCAGAATGGCGCTTGTTTCCTGAACGGTGCCGATAACGTCGCCGCCTGTAAGCTCATCGCCCTCGTGCGCGGTCGGCGTAAACGTCCACTTCTTCTTGCGGTTGAGCGCCGGAACGTCGGTGCCGCGGCTTATGGTCGCGCCGGTCAGCTCGCGGATCTCCGGCAGTGGGCGCTGGATGCCGTCATAGATATTCTCCAGCATGCCCGGTCCGAGCTCGACGGACATCGGCATGCCCGAGCTTTCGACCTCCGCGCCCGGTCCGAGGCCGGAGGTCTCCTCATAGACCTGGATCGATGCGCTGTCGCCCGTCATATTAAGTATCTCGCCTATAAGTCTGTCGGGACCGACACGCACAACGTCGGATACGTTTGCGTCGCCCAATCCCTCCGCGACTACAAGCGGTCCTGAGACCTTTATTATAGTTCCGCTCATACAGATACCTTTCTTTCTTAATTATTCTCGAGGATGTTCGTGCCGATGGCACGCTCGACTGCGGCATTGAGAGCCGAAAGGCCCATGCCGAGACTGCCTTCTCTGCCGGGGATGAGTATTATCGCCGGTTTCGGGCTGTCCTTGAATTTGTCTATCTGGCTTTGAAGCTGGACAGCGATATCCTCCTCGATGTAGATTATCGCAACATCCTCCCTGTCATGGGTGAGCGTGCGAAGTATCGCCTTTGCCTCAGCGCCGTCGGCGACCGGATATGCCTCCAGTCCCAGCGCTGTGAAGCCCATAACGGTGTCGCGCCGTCCGATTACAGCAATTTTAAGCATAAAGATCACGCAGCCTTTCCCGTATGGTCTCCGCCGGAAGTCCGGCGAGCATCCCGGTGAGTATCATGCGCAGCGCGGTGGTTTCACCCTCGGCGGCGGCAAGATACGCAATGACCGGCGCCTCGCCGTAGGATACGAGCCTTGCGCCCGTGAGATACGCCGTCACGGCATTGTCGCAGGCAAGCTCGAACTCGGTCATCGTTCCGCCCTTTACTGCGGCAGCGCCGAGAGCCGCGGCATTTGCCAAAAGCGTGTTGGCGTATATCGACGCAAGCGTATCGCCCGAGCCGAAGGCCGCAAGGATGCGCCCGGTGTCAATTCCGCCGCCCGGTATGAGCGCCGTTTTGAGAAACTCGGCATCCTTATTCATGCGCATCGTGCGCACAGCGCTTCTGAGGTTTGCCGCGTCTATAAGAATCTGCGCATAGCCGCGCAGAAACGCGCTTCCGAGGTTTTTCGCCGCCGCGCAGATCTCGGCAAAATACGCTCTGTCGAGTATAAAATCGGCAAGCTGCGGATTTTGCGATCTTGCAAGTGCGCTTTTTGCCTCGACCATAGCGTCGGCGAGCACCGGCGGCAGGCCAAGATACTTTTCCTCGGCAAAGCTGCGCTTTAAAACCTCGGGGCTGACTCTGCCGGAAGCGCTCATAAGATCCGTTCTGTCGCGGCCGTCGGCCTCGGTTTTTATTACGATCTTCGCATTATGGTAATCATACCTCATGCGGAAGACCTCGACCGGCTCCGCGTTCGGCGAAAGCCGCGCAAGCTCTGCGAATATCTCGGCTCTGTGCTCGGCAAGGGTCTCCTCGACCTGCTTTGCCGTAAAGCCCGACATGTCCTTATATCCGCAATCTGTGAGCATCTTTGCCGCCTCGTCAAAGCTCGGCGCGTCTATCATGCGCTCGGCCTTATCGCGCGTGAGCATCTTCGCTTCCCTTGCCCTAAGCATCGCGGAAAGATACAGATATTTTTCTCTGATGCACTTTTTATTTGACAATTCGTTCCCTCCCTTTTCGGGATATGCAGCGCCGGAGCATCATTCAAACATAGCTGCCGCAACTTCGGTGGAAAGTCCGCTGCGGCGCTGGCGAATGAGCGCGTCGATGCTGCAATTTGTCTCTATGCCGCCGAAGCGGACTATAACTCCGCCGGAAATATCGGCAGTGTCCTCGCTCACGGTGAGCTTGCCGGGCGTTCCCTTTGCCGAAAGAAGCTCGTTTGCCGCTTTGCAGACGGATTTGCCGACCTCGGCCTTGTCGCGCGCATTTAAGACTATCTCCTCCATGCCGCTGGCAGCTGCCTCGGCCGCCATACGCGCAAGAAACTGCGTGTATTTATCACGCGGCATATTGACTATCTCTTCGCGTGCTGCGTCAAACGCGGCAGATATCATCTCCTGCTTTACGGAAAGGACGCTCTTTTTTGCCTCCATCTCCGCAATGCGGCGGCTGCCGCTGAGGATATCCTCGCACTCGGCGTTGCCGGCCTGCATGAGCTTTTCATACTCCGAAAGCGCCGCCTTGAAGCTCTCGGCACGCTTTTCTTCGGCCTGCTTTGACGCGGCGTCGATTATTTTCTTTGCCTCCGCATCGCCGTCGGCCCGGATATGTGCGATTATTTTTTCAGTGCCTTTCATGGTAAAGCCCTGCCTTTACGTTTTATTTCTTGATCAGATGTACAGCAGCATCATCATCGATGCGAGCAGGGACAGTATCGCGTAGAACTCAACGGTGATGCACAGGATCATGCCCTTTGCCCAGTGGTCGGGGTTCTTTGCAAGCAGATTGACCGACGCTGCTGCGACCTTGCCCTGGCCGATCGCGGAAACGAGGCCGCCGATGGCGATGGGCATGCATGCTGCGAAGTAGCGGCAGCCGTCAACGAACGAAAGGTTGAGCGCCGTGCCGTCGAGCAGACCCATATTCATGATCGCAACGAAGAAAACGACCAGGCCGTACAGTCCCTGAGTGCCGGGGATGACCTGAAGGATCATCGCCTTACCGAACTTGGAGGGATCTTCGGTGATGAGTCCTGCGCCGGCTTCACCGGCGATACCGGTGCCGACTGCCGAGCCTGCGCCTGCCATGCATGCGGCGAGGCCTGCGCCGAGAAGGCCTATTGCAAGGCCGGAGTGTGCAAACAGAAATTCCATTATTAATATCCTCCTATTTAGTCTTCCGCTATATCGTAATATTTTGTGCTTACTTCAAGTGGTTTGAACGCTCTGCCGCCGTCCTTATAGAACTTGCCGAAGTACTCAAGGCACTGAAGCCTCAAATCGTGTACATAGCAGCCCAAAAGGTTCAGGGCAAAGTTCAGGCTGTGTCCTATCAGGAACACGGGGATAAACAGCCACAGGCTGTTTGCTATGCCGCCGATGGTGTTGAAAACGGTTGCGATAACGCTTCCTGCGAGCATCAGCGCCATGATACGCGAATAAGAAAGAATGTCGCCGAACCAGCCCGTCACGGTGTTATACAGCGTTGAAAACAGGCTTGTGAGCTTGCCGAAGCCCTTTGCTCCGCGGCTTCCTCCGTAGAAGAGCATCACACAGCCGACCACTAAAACGACCGGCACTCCGCCGACCGAGCCGACGGAGAGCGCCATCATGACGGCTCCGATGAGGATGACCCACAGCGAGCCTTCCTCCCAGAATGCACTTGCCGCATCGCCCTTTTTGATCTTTTCGACAACGCTTATGACCATGCCGGTGTTCAGATGGATAAGGCCGAGCACCATTGCGCCGATGAGCACCGTCATAACGTCGGTCATCGGGCTGAACAGGCACCACAGCTCGCCCCATCCGTCGGGCTTGCCGAGGATCTTTCCGATCTGCGCGAGCGCATCGCCGAAAAATCCGCCGGTGAGTATGCCCATGATGAATGTCGAGATGCCCGAATACAAAAGCAGCTGGCAGAAGCTCAGACTGCCCTTGCGCGGATGCATCTTTTTCATTGCAACGACCGCCGCAAGGATCATGATAAGTCCATAGCCCATGTCCGCCATCATAAGTCCGTAGAACAAAATGAAAAACGGCGCCATCAGCGGGTTCGGGTCAACGCCGTCGTATGCCGGCAGGCTGTACATATTCGTGACCATGTTCAGCGCGTTTGTTATCTTGTTGTTGCGCAGCTGCACCGGAACATCGGGATATTCCTCCGGCTCGGGATCGCAAAGCTCCCACGCGCAATCGAATTCTTCAAGACTCTCTTCAAGCTCGGGCACCTTGCGTGCAAGCACCCAGCCCTGGAGCGCCACGACGCTTTCCATACCGTACAGCCGTCCCTCGGCCTCGGCATAAGCGACCTTGGTCTCCATTCTGTCGGCACACAGCTTCAGCTCCTGCCGGCATTCGGCCATGGCGCTTATCTCATCGATAAGCTCGCTTTTTTGCCGGTCAAGCTCCTCAAGCTCGGCTTTCAGCCGCTCTGTATTCTCCGCTGCCGTGCCTTCGGCATTGCCGAACGAGGCAATTGAGAAATTATGTACCCTCAGCGCATCGAGCGCCGCGGCAAGATCCTCCTTAAAGCATACGAGGGCGAGATACTGCTGCGCCTTATCCGCCGAAACGGGGATGATCTCCGCTTCCTCGGTGACATCCGCAAGGCTTTGGACGGCTTCTGCAAGCGGCACCGACGCAGGAACAAATCCCAAAGTAACGGCGCACCGCTGCGTCCCCTGTCCGTCTAGCGGATAGTCAAGCGCAAGCCACGGCTTGAGCGAGTCCATTGCGCCTGCAAGGCGCGCACGCTCGGCATTTGCGCGGCGCACCGCTTCGTCAACGGAAACTATCCTGCGCGCAGTCTCGATCGTCGCGGCAAGCGTTGAATCGTCAAGAATGGTGCCAACCTCGGTCTCCGGCTTTGCCGACAGCAGCTTGCTCTTTTGCGGCGCATACTTATCAAGCAGCTCCACCGCCTGAACGAGCGTCGCGAAGTCGGTCCTGCACTTTGTGACATCGCTGCCCTCTTTTGCAAGGTGCTGCCTCAGCTCGGGCGAAAGCTCGGAAAGCTCCGGCTCGGAGACTTCGATGCAGCCAAGCAGCATGAGCTTGCGCAGCAGTGCCTTTTTCTGATCGCGGACGGCCAGCAGCCTGAGCTTTTTCATTTTTTCAATGGCCATTACCCGTTCACGATCCTTTCCGCGATTAGTTTAGCCGCAGCCGCACAACGGCTTTCGGCCTTGGCACGAAGCACAGCTTTTTTGTTCTCCGCTTTCTGATAGATCTCCTGTGCTTCCTTATCAGCCTCTGCCTGTGCCTCGGCCCTGCGTGCGGCAAGCTCCTTGGCTGCCTTATCACGCGCCTGTTCGACATCCGTTTTGCCGGCAAGCTCTGCCTGCGCGACTATTCTTTTTGCTTCCGCCTGTGCCTCGGCAATACCGAGGCGCACGCTTTCCTCCGCCGCGCTTATTCCGGCAATTTCATCAAATGCCATCAGCTCTCCTCCCTTCGTTAATTTTCTTAACACATATCCAGCTATCGTGATATTGAATATTTTTAATATGTTAACAATAACAAAAAAGCTCCGTAATTTCAACGGATTTTGTGCATTTTCATTGACAAACTTCAAGCAAGTTAAATTGTTAAATTATTGCTCTGAGCATCCATTGCTGTGGGTCATGCCGCAAGGCATTGATACAGCAGGGTCAAATGTTTGGCATAAAGCCCAGAATTATTGTTTGTTATTTAACATACTAAGCGTTTATTCGCAATTTTGCAAGTATTTTTTTGCTTTTTCTCCATAAACAATTTGCTTTTTTCCAATAACCAATATGCATAGCAATGTAAATTCTGTTGCTCACGACGCATCGAAACGGCAAAATCTCCGTTTTTTCCTTGCCAAACGAGTGTCGGCAATGTATAATTACTTGGTACGTTTACGTCAAATTCGTATACCAAGGAGGCTTCCTATGGCTAATAATTATAAAAGGCGCGCCGGCGACCGTGTTGACGGCAGACGGCTGCGCTCACTCAACGGCTTTTACAACTTCATACCTTTTATAATGCCTACACGAAACGACGCACTCAACTACTATGAGGAATCGTTTGAGATCACCAATGCCGATCGCTGGTTCAGAAAGCAGCGCGTCGCTGGCTACAAGGGCATGGGCATGCTGCACCTGCTCATTGCGGCATATGTTCGCGCCTGCGCGTATCTGCCGGGACTCAACCGCTTCTGCGTAGGCAAGCGCATCTATGCGCGCGAGAATATCGAGATCGTCATGACCGTAAAACGCAGTCTGACCATCAATTCGAGCGAGACTACCATCAAGGTAACGTTCAAGCCTACCGACACAATTTATGACGTTTACAACCGCATGAACGCCGCCATCGACGAGATCAAGAACTCCGACGAGGAAAACGGCACCGAGGAATTTGCAAACAAGTTTGCTTCCCTGCCGCGCTTCGTCATCAGCTTTGCCATCTGGCTTCTGCGCGTTGCCGACTATTTCGGCCTGCTGCCGAAGAAGCTTCTGGACGTAAGCCCATTCCACGGCTCGATGATAATAACCGACCTCGGCTCGCTCGGAATAGGCCCCATTTACCATCATATCTACAACTTCGGCACGCTGCCGGTGTTCGTTTCGTTCGGCGCAAAGCGCCATGTGCATGAGCTTGACCGCCACGGCAACGTTGTTGACCGCAAATATGTTGACGGCAAGTTCGTTCTCGACGAGCGCACGGTCGACGGTCACTACTATGCAAGCGTGTTCAAAATAATAAACCGCATCATTCAGGACCCTTCGATCCTCGAAGTTCCTCCCACAAAGGTCAACGAGGACATCTTCTGATAAAAAGCATTTACGGCTGCACGAATTGTGCAGCCGTATTTTTTTGTTTTTTCGGGGAAAAATATCTGCGGTGATCAATATGATGAAAAAAACAGGGCGGCAAACTCTGCGGCTGCAAGACACGCCGTCTATCGTATCCTTTGCCTCGGTCGTCGGGCAGAAGGAAGGCGAAGGCCCGATCGGCCATTGCTTTGATAAGATATGTCTGGACGCATATTTCGGCGAAAAATCATGGGAGAAGGCCGAAAGCTCTATGCTCAAGGAGTGCTTTGAGCTGTGCTGCGATAAGCTCGGCATCCCTCCGGCAGAGCTTGACATGATATTCTCCGGCGATCTGCTCAACCAATGCGTCGGCTCTGCGTTCGCGCTGAAAAACACCGGTGTGCCCCACTTTGGTCTGTACGGCGCATGCTCGACCATGGGCGAGAGCATGACCCTCGCCGCAATGGCGCTCGACGGCGGCTTTGCCGACAGGGTGTGCGCCGCGACAAGCTCGCACTTTTGCTCGTCCGAGCGGCAATACCGCTTTCCACTCGAATACGGCGGCCAGCGGGCACCTACCGCGCAGTGGACTGTCACGGGATCTGGCGCCGTGATACTGCAAAGCGGCGGAGATGGGCCTTATATCACATATCTTACACCCGGCAGAATAGTCGACGCCGGCATAACGGACGCAAACAACATGGGCAGCGCCATGGCTCCGGCGGCATACGAAACGCTCAAGGCGCATTTTGCCGACACCGGCAGAGATCCGGACTATTACGACATGATCGTGACCGGTGACCTCGGCGCCGTCGGGCACGACACGCTCGAGGAGCTTTTCCGCCGCGACGGGGTAAAGCTCGGGAAGTTTTACACCGACTGCGGCGTTCTGATCTTCGACCGCGATCGGCAGGACGTTCACGCAGGCGGCTCGGGCTGCGGCTGCTCGGCAGCGGTGTTCTGCTCGCTTATCATGCGCGGCTTTTCCGAGGGCAAGTGGAGCCGAGTTCTGTTCGCGCCGACGGGCGCACTCATGTCGCCTACAAGCACCCAGCAGGGTGCAAGCATCCCCGGCATATGCCACGCGCTTGCCATCGAAAAAAATCTTCCGGGCCGAGGTGAATGATATGCTCATTGAATATATCAAGGTTTTCGCCGTTGGCGGCGCGCTGTGCGCCATCGGTCAGATCCTTATCGACAAAACAAAGCTCACCCCGGCGCGCATACTGACCGTCTACGTTGTCGCCGGACTTATACTCGAGGCGGTCGGGCTTTACTCGCCGCTCGTCAAATGGGCAGGAGCCGGCGCGACCGTTCCGCTTACCGGCTTCGGCAGCACGCTCGCCAAGGGCGTTGAAAAGGCCGTTTCGGAGGTCGGCGTTCTCGGCGCATTCACCGGCGGCTTCACGGCAGCCGCAGCCGGTATCGGTGCAGCCGTGTTCTTCGGAATCATCATCGCGCTTCTGTTCAGGCCGAAAGCAAAAAGCTGAAAAACCAAAACGCACGGAACATTGAAGTTCCGTGCGTTTGCGTTATACATATCAAGCCGCAGCGTCGAAGCTTTCGACCGCCGTAACGCTGCTTCTCACAAAATCCGTGAGTGCGTCATTGTCGATAAACCATTCGCCTTTGCAGTCCGTTCGCAGTGCGCCGTCCCGTGACGATCCGGACGGCCAGATACCGATGTGCTCTCCATCGACAACTATATCCATACCATAGTCAGGGGTTGATCCGCGAAGCGCACTGTTATCCTGGAAATCATCCTCAGTCAGCGCGTTCAGCAATGCGACAAGCTCGGCCGTTTCTTCCTTAGTGAGCACCTTCTTCAGATCTTCGGCAGTACTCATGTTCCACACCTGCACCTCGGAGATATCATCCGCTTTAAGGTTCTGCATCCATGGTAAAACCTCCTTTGCCGGATTTGTGCCGCAGCCGGCGAGCGCCAGCACACACATGATAGCAAGCGCCATTGCCAATGCTTTTTTCATCGTATAACCTCCTTATCATCACGTTGCTGCCATACTTTCCCGATTTCCAATATAACACACGGACATTTTTGGCGCAAGCAAAAAAATCTCCCGGAGGACAAGCTGCCCTCCGGGAGAAGTTGCGGCTATTTAATTACTTGATGGAGAAAAATGCGTCCATGCCGGGGTACTGAGCGACATCGAACAGCTCGTCCTCGATGCGGAGCAGCTGGTTGTACTTGCAGACGCGGTCGGTGCGGCTGGGTGCGCCGGTCTTGATCTGGCCTGCGTTGACGGCGACGGAGATATCGGCAATGGTGGTATCCTCAGTCTCGCCGGAGCGGTGGGAGACAACTGCCGTCCAGCCTGCGCGGTGAGCCATCTGGATAGCGTCGAGAGTCTCGGTCAGGGTGCCGATCTGGTTGACCTTGATGAGGACTGCGTTTGCAGCGCCCAGGGCAATGCCCTTCTTGATTCGCTCGGTGTTGGTGACGAACAGGTCGTCGCCGACGATCTGGATCTTGTGGCCGAGGCGCTTGGTCATCAGCTGCCAGCCTTCCCAGTCGTTCTCGCCCATGCCGTCCTCGATGGAGATGATGGGGTACTTATCGACAAAGCCTTCCCACATATCGACCATCTGCTCGCTGGTCATGACGGTGCCGCGCTTGGGCAGGTGGTAGCACTTATCCTCTTCGTTGTACCAGTCGGAAACTGCGCCGTCGATCGCGATCTTGAAGTCCTCGCCGGGCTTGTAGCCGGCCTTTTCCATGGCTGCGACAAGAGCCTTGAGTGCGTCCTCGTCGGAATCGAGGTTGGGAGCATAGCCGCCCTCATCGCCAACGCCGGATGCCGGAACGACCTTCTTCAGAGCATGGAAAACCTCTGCGCACATACGCAGTGCTTCCTTCCAGCTCTTTGCGCTGACGGGCATGATCATGAACTCCTGGATATCGACGTTCGAGCCGGTAGCGTGTGCGCCGCCATTGAGAACGTTCATCATGGGAACGGGCAGGGTCTTGGCGTTCACGCCGCCGATGTAGTTATAAAGGCTCTGGCCGGTGGCTTCGGCTGCTGCGCGTGCGCAGGCGAGCGATACGCCGAGGATGGCGTTTGCGCCGAGGCGAGACTTGTTGGGGGTTCCGTCTATCTCGATGAGCATCTTGTCGATGCCGGGCTGATCGAGGACGTTCAGGCCGACCATGGCCTCGGCGATCTCGCCGTTTACGTTCTCAACTGCCTTGCTGACGCCCTTGCCGCCGTAACGGCTCTTGTCGCCGTCGCGTAGCTCGCATGCTTCGTACATGCCGGTGGATGCGCCGGAGGGAACGGCTGCACGGCCGACGGTGCCGTCATCGAGGGTGACCTCGACCTCGACGGTCGGGTTGCCGCGAGAGTCAAGGATCTCTCTTGCCATAACGTCAACGATCTCAAAATACTGCTTCATGATTCACAATCTCCTTTTATTTGATTATCAGCGAGCTTCCGCTCATCACATCGGGTTTTTCAATATTCATAATGTCAAGCATTGTCGGGGCGATGTCCGAAAGGCGGCCGCCCTCGCGCAGCTTAACTCCGTCACAGCATACCACAAAAGGCACGGGATTGGTAGTGTGCTGAGTATTAATTTTTCCGTCGGCATTTATCATGCAGTCGGCATTGCCGTGGTCGGCGGTGACGCAGAGGACCGTATCGGGCATGCTCTTTGCCGCCTCATACACCTTGCCCATGCACTCATCGACCGTTTCGACGGCCTTCACGGCAGCGTCGAGAACGCCTGTGTGTCCGACCATATCGCAGTTTGCGAAGTTGCACACGATCATCTCGTACTCATCGCTCTTTATTGCCTCGACGCACTTTTCCGCAACGGCGGCAGCACTCATCTCGGGGATGAGGTCGTATGTCGGGAACTGCTTCGGCGACGGGACAAGGCATCTCTCCTCACCCTCGCAGGGCTTTTCGACGCCGCCGTTGAAGAAGAACGTGACGTGCGCGTACTTCTCGGTCTCGGCAACGCGGAACTGCTCATAACCCTTTGCCGAGACGATCTCGCCGATCGTGCTCTCGAGCTTCTCGGGCGGATAGGCTATCGGCAGGGTCAGCGCCTCGTCATACTGTGCTGTGCAGACAAAGCTCAGCGGATACACGCATTTTTTGCGCACAAAGCCGTCAAACTCCGGCAGAGTGAGCGCCCAGGTCATCTCGCGTGCGCGGTCGGGGCGGAAGTTCATGAAGATCACGCTGTCGCCCTCGTTCACGACGCCCTCGGGGCACACGACAACGGGCTTAACAAACTCGTCGGATACGTTTGCCTCGTAGCTGTCCTCGACCGCCTTCACTGGGTCGGGGTTTACTGCGCCCTCGCCGCAGACGATGGCGTTGTAGCCTGCCTCGACTCTGTCCCAGCGCTTGTCGCGATCCATACCGTAAAATCTGCCCTGGATGGTAGCGATCTTCGCGTTGCCGAGGGAGACACACTTGTCGTTGAGCTTTGTTACATACTCAACGGCACTTCTCGGCGGAACGTCGCGTCCGTCGAGGAAGCAGTGGACATAGACCTTTTCAAGGCCGCGCTTTTTGGCCATATCGAGGATGGCAAATATGTGATTTATATGGCTGTGTACGCCGCCGTCGGACAAAAGGCCGAGGATATGCAGCGCCTTGCCGGCGGCTTTGGCATCGTCCATTGCCTTGACGTAGGCCGGGTTTTCAAAAAAGCTGCCGTCTGCTATGGCGTTGTTTATGCGCGGCAGATCCTGAAACACGACGCGGCCTGCGCCGATATTCGTGTGGCCGACCTCGCTGTTGCCCATCTGCCCCTCGGGCAGACCGACGTCAAGTCCGGAGGCGGACAGCTGCGTATATGCATTTTCGGCAAATATGCGGTCAAGGTTCGGCTTTTTGGCAATGCTTATGGCGTTGCCGCCGCCCTCGTGCGCTATGCCGAAGCCGTCCATAATAACGAGAACGCACTTACTCATTTGCTTCCCCCGTTGCGGCAATAATGGTCGCAAAATCATTGGGCTTGAGCGATGCGCCGCCGATGAGGCCGCCGTCAACATCCGGCTGAGCCAGAAGCTCGGCTGCGTTCTTGGCATTCATGCTGCCGCCGTAGAGGATGCTCACGCCGCGTGCTGCGCGCGCACCGTACATATCGCGGATTATAGCGCGGATCTCGCGGCAGACCTCTTCGGCCTGCTCGCTGGTCGCGGTTTTGCCGGTACCGATGGCCCAAATAGGCTCATAGGCGATGACGCAGCGGCGCAGAGACGCAGCGTCAACTCCGCTCAGCGCGGCGCGGACCTGATAGTTGATGTGCGCCATGGTAAGCTCCATCTCGCGCTGCTCAAGGCTTTCGCCGACGCAGATGATGGGGTTTATGCCGTGCTCGAGCAGAGCGCGGGTCTTTGCGTTTATAAGAAGATCATCCTCGCCGTGGTACTGGCGGCGCTCGGAGTGGCCGACTATGCAGTACTTGACGCCGATATCCTCAAGCTGCGAGGCCGAGACCTCGCCGGTGTATGCGCCCTTTTCAAACTTCGACACATCCTGCGCACCGGTCATGATCTTGGCTTCCTTGCCGGCCTTGAGCATTGCCGCAACGTTCACCGCAGGAACGCACAGCACCGTCTCGCAGGTTTTTATCTTCGGCAGAAGGGGCTTGAGCTCTTCGATGAAGGGCTTAACATCCGAAGAGAGCATGTTCATTTTCCAGTTGCCGGCTATAATCGTCTTTCTGTATTTTGTATTCATTGTTTCAGCCTCCACGTATATTATTTATCCAGCAGGCATGCAACACCGGGGAGTTCGCGGCCTTCGAGGAACTCGAGGGAAGCGCCGCCGCCGGTGGAAATGTGGGTCATCTTATCGGCAAAGCCAAGCTGCTCAACGGCAGCCGCACTGTCGCCGCCGCCGACGATGCTGATCGCGCCGGACTCGGCAAGTGCTCTTGCAACGGCCTTGGTGCCCTCTGCGAAGGCTTCAAACTCGAAAACGCCCATGGGGCCGTTCCAAACGACGGTCTTTGCGTTTTTGATCGCGTCGGAGAAAAGCTCAACGGTCTTGGGGCCGATGTCCATACCCATCCAGCCGTCGGGGATGGCGTCAACGGAGACTATCTTCTTCTCGCAGTCGGCCTTGAACTCGCTGCCGATCGCGGTGTCAACGGGCAGCAGGAGCTTAACGCCCTTTTCCTTTGCCTTTGCGATCATCTCAAGCGCATAGTCGAGCTTATCGGCCTCGAGCAGGGAGTTGCCGATGCCATGACCCATTGCCTTAATAAATGTATAGGCCATGCCGCCGCCGATGATCACGGTGTCGGCCTTGTCGAGCAGGTTGTTGATAACGCCGATCTTATCGGAGACCTTCGCGCCGCCGAGGACCGCAACGAAGGGACGCGCGGGATCATCGAGAGCCTTGCCCATGACCGACAGCTCTTTTTCAACGAGCAGGCCGGCGTATGCAGGCAGATACTTTGCAACGCCTGCGGTGGAGGCGTGAGCGCGGTGAACGGTGCCAAATGCATCGGAGACGTAAAGCTCTGCCATGTCGCTGAGCGCTTTTGCGAAATCGTCGCCGTTTTTCTCCTCGCGGATATCAAAGCGCAGATTCTCAAGCAGCATGAGCTGGCCGGGCTGCAAAGCGGCGGCCTTAGCCTGTGCATCCTCGCCGATTATATCCTTTGCAAAGATCACGTCCATGCCGAGCAGCTCGGAAAGGCGCTTTGCAACAGGTGCGAGAGTGAGCTTTTCCTTCCACTCTCCCTTGGGCTTGCCAAGGTGGGAGCATGCGATGACGGCAGCGCCGTTATCCAGCAGATACTTGATGGTAGGCAGGGCGGCAACAATGCGCTTATCGCTTGTTATCTCTCCTGTCTCCTTGTTCTGGGGAACGTTAAAGTCGCAGCGCAGAAGCACCTTCTTGCCCTTAACATCCGCATCGAGCACGCTTTTCTTGTTGTAATTCATGATAAAGCTCCTTTCCGTCGGGAAATTCCGACTCGGTATTGAAAAATTAATAAATAACTGTTATGATTCGGCCATGGAGCCAATGTCCAGAAGTCCGGGGAAGCCCTGCTGACGCAGCGCCTCATAGGCCAGTATCGCGGCCGAATTTGAAAGATTGAGGCTGCGCGCGGCGCTTACCATCGGGATGCGTATGCAGCGGTCATAGTATCGCATGCGAAGCTCCTCGGGCAAACCTGCTGTCTCCTTGCCGAGCATTATGCTGACGCACTCGGTGGAAAAATCGGCCTCGTAATATGCGTGCGGCGCTTTTGTCGTTGCAAGCCAGAGATTTTCGTCGCCGTTTTTCTCGAGGTACTCGTTGAGATTTTCATACACGCTTATATCGACAAGGTGCCAGTAGTCAAGGCCGCAGCGCTTAACCGCTTTGTCGGAAATATCAAAGCCCAGAGGCTTTATAAGGTGAAGTCTTGCACCTGTTGCCGCACAGGTTCGGGCAATTGCGCCGGTATTGTGCGGTATTTCAGGCTCAAGCAGAACTATGTTAAGCATTATCTTATCCCGTTTCGTTATCAAATATCTCTTTTACGCGTATATTTTAGCACATTTTCCTCGAAAAAGATGAACTTTTTTGAGTTTTTTAAGATTTGTTGCATTTTTGACAACTTTTATCTTCAACGGGTGCCGTAAGTGAGCATCAAATCGGCATTCTGCACATCTTGAAACTGTTTTCAGAGGCGAAAAATGATCTGCAACGTATGTCCGCGCCGCTGCGGCGCCGAAAGAAGTGAATACGAGCCGGGCGGAGTGTGCGCAAGCCCTGCCCTGCCGCGCATAGCCAGGGCCGCTCCGCACTACGGCGAGGAGCCGTGCATAAGCGGCGAGCGCGGAAGCGGAACGGTGTTCTTTTCCGGCTGCAATCTGCGCTGCGTCTTCTGCCAGAACCATGAGATAAGCCGCTCAAAGCTCGGCAAAACGGTTTCCGTCGAGCGCCTTGCGGATATCTTCCTCGAGCTTCAGGACAAGGGCGTTCACAACATTAACCTCGTAACGCCGACGCATTACACCGATGCGATAGTCGCGGCCCTCCAAAGGGCGAAGCTCCGCATCCCCATTGCGTGGAACAGCTCGGGCTACGACAGCGTTGAGAGCTTAAAGAAGCTCGAAGGCCTTGTGCGGATATATATGCCGGACTTTAAATACATGGACGCGCATCTTGCAAGGCGCTACTCGGCAGCGCCCGATTATCCGGAGATCGCGCAGGCGGCGATACGCGAAATGTTCCGTCAAACCGGGCCGTTTTTGCTCGATGATGAGGACATGCTGCAAAGCGGCGTTCTTATCCGCCACCTCATTTTGCCCGGAGCGGAGGATAACAGCCGCGCGGTCATAGATTTCGTTGCCGAAAATTTCCCCGGCGATGATATTCTGTTTTCCCTCATGGCGCAGTATACGCCCATGCCGAACGCCGAGCGCTTCCCCGAGCTTCAGAAAACCGTTTCGGCGGAGACTAATGATGCGCTGGTCGAATATATGTCCCTGCGCGGAATTGAAAACGGCTTCTGGCAGGAGCCGTGCTCGGCAACCGATGACATGATCCCGGATTTTGATCTTACCGGCGTCTGATATAATAGGAAGTTACAATATATACAGGAGGTACAATTATGGATTACAACGAAATTCTCAAGGAAGCAGCCGGCCTTATGGGTCCGTACTGCAAGGCATGCCCGGTGTGCAACGGCAGAGCATGCGGCAACTGCGTCCCCGGTCCCGGCAGCAAGCTGCCCGGCAACACCGCAGCGCGCAACTACGACAAGTGGCAGGAGATATTCGTCAACATGGACACGCTCTGCCCAAATGCCGATGTGGATACATCCTTCGAGCTGTTCGGCAAGAAGTTCTCCGCCCCCGTGTTCATCGCTCCGCTCGGCGCTCTGCCCCTGCACTATGGCGATAAGTACGACGATATCACATACAACCGCGTGCTTATAAACTCTGCGGCAAACTACGGCATATGTGCCATGACCGGCGACGGCGAGTTCCCCAAGCTCATTCCCGACGCGGTTGACGAAATGAGCAAGATCGGCGGCATCGGCATCCCGACGATAAAGCCCTGGAACAAGGAAGTTGTCTTTGAAAAGCTCGACTATGTGAAGGCTCACGACGTGTTCGCCGTTGCGATGGATGTTGACGGTGCCGGTCTGCCCTTCCTCAAAAAGCTCAGCCCCAACGCAGGCTCGAAGAGCGTTGACGAGATGCGTGAGATCATCGACTACGCAGGCAAGCCTTTTATCATAAAGGGCATCATGACCGTAAAGGGCGCCGAAAAGGCAGTCGAGGCCGGCGCGAGCGCCATCGTCGTTTCAAACCACGGCGGCAGAGTTCAGGGCTGCACCCCGGCGACTGCGGAGGTCCTGCCTGCTATCGCAAAGGCCGTCAAGGGCAAGGTCAAGATCTTCGTTGACGGCGGCATACGCAGCGGCGTTGACGTGTTCAAGGCCATCGGTCTTGGCGCGGACGCGGTGCTCATCGGCCGTCCCGTCGTTCCCTTCATCTACGCCGAGGGCGAGGAGGGCTTCAAGGTCTATATGGACAGAATAGTTTCCCAGCTGCGCGACACGATGAACATGTGCGGCACTCCCACGCTCGCGGATATCGGCGAGGATAACATTTTCATCGCCAAGTAATGAAGAAGCTTTTAAATCCCTTTGGAATGCTCGTCTGCGGTCTTGTTATCGGCACGGCGGCAAGGCTTATGGATATCTATTGCGAGAACCTCGGCGAAATTTTTTCGCAGATGTCGGTGTGGATACTTTTAGGCACGCTCATCGCCATATACAGTCCGACGAAAAAGGCCGCGGCTCTGAACATTTTGCCGTTCTGCCTCGGCATGCTGATGACATATTACGCAGTAGCCGTACTCAGCCACGGCGTCTACGGCAGAAGCTTCATAATCGGCTGGACGGTGTTTGCCATGTGCGCCCCGGTGCTTGCATGGTTTGCCTGGATGGCAAAGCAGCCCGGAGCGTTGGGAAAGCTCATTTCCGCCGGCATAGTCCTGGCCTCGGTCGTTTTGAATTTCCTCATGTTCGGCGACCCGGACATATTCAACATCTTAATAAACCTCGTCCTTATCTATTTCCTGTTTTTCAAAAAGATAAGGCGAAAAACATGAAAAAAGCACCCTTTCGGGTGCTTTTTTCATTACTTTTTTGTATTTTGATGTCCTCACTATCCGCAGGATGATGTTCGGCTTTGGCCTTTTCCTATCAAGACTTTCTTTCTATCGTGTAAACCGCGCTGCCGAAGTCGCCGAACATGTGTATTTTATCGTTATACCCCGTGCCGAGGAACTGGTTGTTAAGTCCCACGCCGGACATGAGCGCAGCGCCGGATGCTGTGAAGTCCTCCGCGCCGTCGGGCATGGTAAAAAATTTGTTCGCCGTGCGCAGGATAAGTCCGTCAGGGTCAAGCTCAATGGGCATAACGTGCTTTACAAGGCCGCCGAGGCGCTTTATGAAAAGGCTCTGGCGCTTGCAGGAAAGATGATATTTCGCTTTTGGCTGAAGATCGTGCACGCAAAGCGCGTCCGGCCCCTCGGAGGCCGTGCACAGCTTCTGAAAATGGCCGACTATGTGCTCTTCTCCGTCGCGCGAGGAGACCTGCCAATGCACCTTGTTGCCCTTGCGCTCGTCAAAGCGATAAAACCTGCCGAACTGGAGCGTTCTGCGATGGGCTTTGTAAAACTCTATCTGGCCGCGCAGCTCCTTAAGCTCGGCGTGCGTCATATATTTAAGCTCAAGCTCATAGCCGAGCACGCCGAAGGCCGCAACGTTAAAGCGCGTTGACAGCGGCGTATCCCTGAGCGTCTGCTGGTGCGGCGCGGCCGAAACATGCGCGCCCATGGTCGATTGCGGATACAGATACGACAGGCCGCTTTGGATATCGAGCCGCTCTATAGGGTCGGTGTCGTCCGATGCCCATATCTGCGGCGAATAGCACAGCATGCCGAGATCAAAGCGGTTGCCGCCGGATGAGCAGCTTTCAAAAAGAATATGCCTGCGCGGCGTGAATACGCGGTTGAGCACCTCGTAAAGCCCGATGATATATCGGTGGGCAAACTCGCCCTGATTGGACAGCGCCGGCGAATACGCATCGGACATATGCCGGTTCATATCCCATTTGACATAGCTTATCTTCGCACTGTCGAGTGTTTTTCCGACATTTTCGACGATGTAATCGCGCACCTCCTTGCGCGTAAGATCCAGCAAAAGCTGATTTCTGCCGAAGCACGGCTCGCCTACGGGCGGCTTTATCGCCCAGTCAGGGTGCGCGCGGTAAAGCTCGGAATCGACGTTCACGCTCTCCGGCTCAAACCACAGGCCGAACTTCATCCCCAGCTTTTCAATGCTGTCGGCAAACTCTCCGAGGCCGCCCGGCAGCTTCCTCAGATTAACGTCGTAGTCACCCAGCCCTGCCGTGTCGCTGTTTCGTGCGCCGAACCAGCCGTCGTCAAGGACGAAAAGCTCCACGCCGAGCTTTTTCGCTCTGCGTGCCAGTTTCAGGAGCTTTTCGCGGGTGAATTTAAAAAAACAGGCTTCCCAGTCGTTTATCAGTACCGGGCGCTCAATGTTTTTCCAATCGCCGCGCACGATGTTGTTGTTGACAAAGTCGTGAAAATTTGCGCTCAGGCCGTTGAAGCCGCACTCGGAAAAGGTCATGACCGCCTCGGGCGTTTCAAAGCTCTCGCCCGGGTGCAGCGTCCAGTCAAAGCAGTGTGGATTTATACCGAGCTGGATGCGCACAAGGTCGTGGTTTGATTTCTCGACGACGCCGAAATGGTTGCCGCTGTAGACAAGATTAAAGCCCCATGCGCGCCCCGAGTCCTCGCCCGTGTGTTTTTCCGAGAGCAGAAAGCCCGGATTGTGCCGGTTCGACGATGCGCCGGTGGTCGAGGAGTTTACATACATGCCGTACTCCACGGGGCGGATATGCCGGTGAGCTTCCTTTATCCAGCCGCCGTCAAAGCTGTGCATCAAAAAGCCGCGGTCGGGCATATCGAGGCTCATGCTCATAACGCGTCTGATCGAGATATCGCCGGCGCAGTTGTTTTTAATAACGCAGCGGCGCGATATAACGTCGGATTCGGGAAACACCGTGTAATAAAGCGTCAATGCCACGTTCCTGTCGCGCTCACGCAGATTTATGATAAGCGTCTGCGCCGTCTTTTCGTCATCGTAAGCCGTCGGCAAGCTCTGCATCGGGACGCAGCCTGAAACGATCTCGTGGCTTACATACAAAAAATCCGAGGAAAAGCTGCCGTCGGGCATTTTTGCCTCAACAGGCGTCTGGCGATAGTCGCCCCTACCGACACCCGACCATTCAAGGCAGAGATTATCAAGGCAATAGTTATCGTCGGAGGGGTCGTACATTACGCTGCTGCCGAGCTGGATATCGTGCTTTGAAGCAAGCGGCTGCGCGTCACTTACGGCGACATGCTCGCCGTAATGGATGTGCTCAAGGTGCCTGAATTTCGTTACGCGGAATATGTAGCTCGTGCACCGGGTATCGAGCGCAAAAACTCCGTTTTCGTATGTAATACTCACCGTATCACCCCTTAATTTTTATAACAAAATCATACCATAGATATTCCGCCGTTACAAGCTGTTATCATCGCTTTGCTCCGTCTTGCGCAGGCGCGCAACAAGCCGTCCCACAAGCGATATGAGAAGCGATGTGCCCAGCACAAGCCCTATCGGCAGCAGCGCCGCCGCGATTATCATTTTCATTTTCTCGCCCCCTCGTATTTATCCTGCGCATAAACGGCCGCAAAAAATCCTATTAATTATTGCCAACGCAGTCCGATGATGATAGAATAAATAAGATTTTTTAATATAGAGGTATAATGAATGCTTTCAGTCAATGATCTTTCGATAAATTTCGGCGGAAACGTTTTGTTTTCGCGCGTTGATCTGCAATTTACGCCCGGCAACTGCTACGGCATAATCGGCGCAAACGGTGCAGGCAAATCGACGTTTATTAAAATTCTCTCCGGCGAGCTTGAGCCGTCCACCGGCAGCGTTACCATAGCCGCGAAAAAGCGCATGTCGGTGCTCAAGCAGAACCAGAACATGTACGATGATTACACCGTCATGGACACCGTAATCATGGGCAACCAGCGCCTTTACGACTGCGGCAAGGAGAAGGACGCGATCTACGACAAGCCCGATTTTGACGATGCCGACGGCATACGCGCGGCCGAGCTCGAGGAGGAGTTTGCCGAGCTCGGCGGCTGGGAGGCCGAGTCCGACGCAAGCCGCATTCTTCAGGGGCTCGGCGTTTCGCCGGACTTCCACGAAACGATGATGCGCGATATGGATCCGCGCCTCAAGGTCAAGGTTCTGCTTGCGCAGGCACTGTTCGGCTCACCCGACATCATCCTGCTCGACGAGCCTACGAACAACCTCGACCTCGCGAGTGTAGTTTGGCTCGAAGATTTTCTCATGGACTATGAGGGTACGGTGCTCGTCGTTTCGCATGACCGATACTTCCTCAACAACGTCTGCACGCACATCGTCGATATCGACTACGGCAAGATAAAAATGTACGTCGGCAACTACGACTTCTGGTACGAATCCAGCCAGCTGATGCAGAAGCTCATAAAGGATCAGAACAAGAAGGCAGAGCAGAAGATCGCCGAATTGCAGGGCTTTATCGCAAGGTTCTCGGCGAACAAATCAAAATCCCGTCAGGCAACGAGCCGCCGCAAGCTTCTCGATAAGCTCACCGTTGAGGAGATGCCGGCCTCCGGCAGGCGCTATCCCTGGGTTGGCTTCAAGGCCGACCGCGAGCCGGGCAAGGACAGGCTGTTTGTCACCGAGGTCAGCAAGACCGTTGACGGCGTGAAGCTTTTAAACAACATAAGCTTCATCGTCGGCAAGGAGGACAAGATCGCCATCATCGGCAAAAACGAGCTTGCCGTTACGATGCTGTTCAAGATTCTTATGGGCGAGGAGGAGCCGGATTCCGGCACGGTCAAGTGGGGCGCATCGACGACGCAGGCCTACTTCCCCAAGGATCACAACAGCTTCTTTGAAAACTGCGATTATGACCTCATGGACTGGATGCGCCAGTTTTCCGAGGATAAGCGCGAGAGCTATCTGCGAACCTTCCTCGGCCGCATGCTCTTCTCCGGCGACGATGTGTACAAGCCCGTGAAGGTTCTCTCCGGCGGCGAAAAGGTCAGATGCATGATAAGCAAGATGATGCTCTCGGGCGCAAACTTCCTCGTGCTCGATCAGCCGACAAACCACCTCGACCTTGAAAGCATCGCGGCGCTCAACAACGGCCTTGAGGCATTTAAGTACAACATCATTTTCTCAAGCCACGACCACCAGCTCACGCAGACCGTCGCAAACCGCATAATCGAGATCACCGACGACGGCATAATCGACCGCATGTGCTCCTTCGACGAATATATGAATCTCACCGGCGGCACGATCCCAGAAAGGTAAAGATATGAGCAAAGGCAAAAGACCCATCCTGATAATCGTTTTCGCCCTGTACTGCGCGGCCTTGGCGTATCTTACGCTGCTCAAGGGCATCGGCGCAACGTTTGACATGACATACGCCGAGTATATTAAGGCAAACAGCAACATCATACCGTTTTTCAGCTTTTATGTTTTCATCACGACGCCGTATAAGTCGGCGGTCGTTGTCAAATATTTTATCATAAACCTCGCCGGCAATCTGCTGCTGTTTCTGCCGTGGGGCCTGCTGCTGCCGAGCATAGCAGGAAGGCTGCGCGGCTTCGGACGATTTTTTGTTTTTACCTCGATCGTTATAATTATTATCGAGCTTTTGCAGCTATTTTTGATGCTCGGAAGCGCGGATATTGAGGACTATCTTTTGAACATCATCGGAGCTGTGACAGGTTTTTTCCTTTACCGAAAGCTCGATTTTCTGCACTGATAGAAGTAAAAAAGCACCCCGTGGGGGGTGCTTTTTTCATGTTTCTATACCTGCCTTGCGCAGCGCTTCGGCACTCAGCTCGGAAAACGGAATGATCTCCTGCGGCGTTTCCGGGTGCTCGGCGATGAGCTTTTCCATCCACACCATGTCGTACCATGTTCCGAATTTATAGCCACACTTATAAAACCTGCCGACCGTGCGGTATCCGAGGTGCTCGTGATATTCGGCGCTGTTATTGGTCAGATGCTCGTCGGGCGTATCCGTCCAGCCGATGCAGGCCTCTAAATTTATTATGCCCTGTGCGCGAGCAATGCTCTCAAGCGCCGTGTACAGCATTTTCCCGATACCGATGTGGCGGCAGTCGAGCCGAAGATATATCGTCGTCTCCGCTGCCCAGTCGTAGGCAGCGCGCCCGACAAATGGGCTCAGATAGGCATAGCCCAAAAGCTCGCCGTCTTTCTCCGCGACTATATAGGGATACCGAGGCAGCTTATGCACCATGCGCTCGGTAAACTCCTCAAGGCTCGGAACGACAGTCTCGAAGCTTATGGCCGTGTCCTCGACATAGGGTGCATAGAGCGCCAATAGCTCAGCTGCATCAGAGGGGCGCGCAACGCGCAGCTTTATATCATTCATTTCTTGTCGCTCCTTCCGTAGATATAAGCCATGCGGCGCATTTTACCGGCGAGCGCTTTAGTCTCACTGCCGGGTGTCATGCGCCATGCCCAGTTGCCGCCGACGGTGCCGGGGGTGTTCATGCGCGCATCCACACCGAGGCCGAGCCAGTCCTGCATCTGTGCAATGAAGAGCTCTGCCTTTGAGCGCATACCGGCACGCAGCACTGCATCTGCAAGGTCTGCGTCATCGTCTATCCCGAGATACTCGCGCGCAAAGGCAAGCGTCTCGGGATTTTCTTCATCTATCCAGCCGCGCAAGGTGTTATTGTCGTGCGTTCCGGCGTAGCAGATACAATTTTCAATGTACCTGTGCGGCAGATAATCGCTCAGGCTCGCGGGATCGAAGGCAAATTCGAGAACCTTCATGCCCGGCAGGCCACTGTCGGCGAGCATTTTATGCACCTGCGGCGTGAGCGAGCCAAGATCCTCGGCAATGAAGCTGACGTTGTTAAACCACGCGGTGAGCCTGCCGACAAGATCCATGCCCGGTCCAGGCCGCCACTGCCCTTCCTTTGCGCTTTCGGCATCGCGCGGCACGGCCCAATAGCTTTCAAATGCGCGGAAGTGATCTATGCGCAGCATGTCATACAGCTTTGACGCACCGTCAACGCGGCGTATCCACCAGCCGTAGCCGTCGCGGCGCATGGCTTCCCAATCGTACAGCGGATTGCCCCAGAGCTGACCGTCGGCGCTGAAATAGTCCGGTGGCACTCCGGCGACCTCAAGGGGGACGTTTTTCTCGTCAAGCAGGAAAAACTCCGGGCTTGACCACACGTCGGCCGAATCAAGCGCAACGTATATGGGCATATCGCCGATCATGCCGACGCCGTTTTTGCGCGCATATTCGCGCAGGGCGTTCCACTGGCGATAGAAAAGATACTGAACATATGAATAAAAGCGCACGTCGGGCGCAAGCTCGGCACGGTATTTTTCCACAGCCTCCGCTCGGTGAAGGCGGATATTCTCCGGCCACTCGGTCCACGAAGCGCCGCCGAAGTGCTCCTTTAGCGCCATATAAAGCGCATAGTCGGAAAGCCACGAAGCGTTATCGCGGCAGAAAGAGTCAAACTCCGCAGCGTCCTTTTCAAGGCCGCGCCGCGCAGCCTTGCGCAGAAGCGGCATACGGTGAGCGCGCAGCTTTTCGTAATCGACCGACTGCGCATCATTGCCCCAATCGACAGCAGCAAGCTCTGCTTTGGTAAGCAGCCCGTCCTGCACGAGCATATCGAGATCAATAAAATACGCATTGCCGGCAAAGCTTGAAAAGCTGTTGTACGGCGAATCGCCGCTCCCGGCAGGCCCGACGGGCAGCAGCTGCCACCAGGACTGCCCGGCGGCGGCGAGAAAATCTATAAATTCATAGGCGGCCTTGCCCAGCGTTCCGATGCCGTGCTCCGACGTCAGCGAGAACAGCGGCAGCAGCACGCCGCAGCTTCGTTTTGTGTTCATATCATCACCTCGTTGATAGCGCTATTTTAGCCGCATACCGCGCGAAAATCAAGGCGTATTTTTGTAGTGTTTTCTACAGCTTGCGCGGTACACGAATGATATAATTAAGAAAAAAACAAAGGAGCGGATATTATGGCAGAGCTTAAAGGCACAAAAACCGAAAAAAATCTTATGGAAGCATTCGCAGGCGAGAGCATGGCGCGCAACAAATACACCTATTTTGCATCGAAGGCGAAAAAGGACGGGTATCAGCAGATAGCGGCGATTTTCGAGGAGACCGCGGCAAACGAGAAAGAGCACGCAAAGCTGTGGTTCAAGCTTCTGTGCGGCGGCGCGATCCCCTCGACGGAGGAAAACCTTGCTGCGGCGGCAGCCGGCGAAAACGACGAGTGGACGGATATGTACGCACGCATGGCCGAGGAGGCGGACGCCGAGGGCTTTGCGGATATCGCGCAGCTTTTCCGCAGAGTCGGAGCAATCGAAAAGGAGCACGAGGCGCGCTACCTCAAGCTGCTGGACAATGTGCGCAGCGGCAGCGTTTTTGCAAAGCGCGAGAAGGTCATCTGGATATGCCGCAACTGCGGACATATTCACGAGGGTCCCGAGGCCCCCGAAAGCTGCCCGACATGCGCACATCCGCAGAGCTATTTCGAGCTGAGAGTTATAAACTACTGATAAAACCGCCGACAGGGTCACGCGATCCTGCCGGTTGAATTTTATCCGTGTGATATGTATAATATGGCTTAATGGAGGAAGAACTTATGATATTATACTACACCGGAACCGGAAACAGTGCCTACACGGCAAAGCGCATTGCAGGCGCCGTCGGCGTCGAGGCACTGGATCTTTTTGAAAGGCTGCGCGATAACGACACCTCGCCGCTTGAATCGCAAAAGCCATGGGTCATCGTCACGCCGACCTACGCCTGGCGCATTCCGCGCATCGTGCGCGACTGGCTTGATAAAACCGAGCTGCGCGGCAGTCGGGATATCTACTTTGTAATGACCTGCGGCAGCGAGATCGGCAACGCCGGAAACTACATCGAAAAGTGGTGCAGGGGCAAGGGCTATGTCTTCAAGGGCTGCGCCGAGGTCGTTATGCCGGAAAACTACATTGTCATGTTCAAAGCCCCCTCGCCTAAGGAGGAGGCCGAGATCATCGTGCGCGCAAACGGCACGATCGACAGCATAGCGGCCGACATAAAAAGCAGCAAGAGCTTTGCAAAGCCGCCGATAAAGCTCGCGGACAGACTAAGCAGCGGCATAGTAAACCGCGCGTTTTACCCGATGTTTGTCAAGGCTAAAAAATTCCGTGCAGGCAGCGCCTGCATCGGCTGCGGAAAGTGCGCCGCTTTGTGCCCGACGAAGAACATTCACATCGAGGGCGGAAGGCCCGTTTGGGGCGACAGCTGCACCCACTGCATGGCCTGCATATGCCGCTGCCCGACGCAGGCGATCGAATACGGCAGGCACACGGTCGGCCTGCGCAGATATTATCTTGACTCTGAGGAGCAGTCCACTTGACGAATCGGCCGCGCTGAGCTAAAGTATAGACATGGACATTATTTATTACGATGACAATATAATAGTTGCGATAAAGCCGGCAGGCGTTATATCGACCGATGAGCCGGGCGGCATGCCGTCGCTTCTGCGGCAGGCGCTCGGAAACGAAAATGCGGATATCCGCACGGTGCACCGGCTCGATCAGGTTGTGTCCGGGCTGATGGTTTTTGCCCAGAATCCCGAAACGGCATCGGAGCTGAGCCGCCAGATACGCGCAGGAGATTTCAAAAAGACCTATCTTGCCGTTGTGCGCGGCGTTCCGCAGGAGCGCAAGGGCCGCATGGAGGATATATTGCTGCGCTCGAAGGAGCAGCGAAAGACCTTTGTTGTGAACAAGCCCTGCCGCGGCTCGCAGGAGGCCGTGCTCGATTACAGGCTGCTCGGCTCAAACGGTGAGCTGAGCATGGTGGAGATAAACCTCGTCACCGGCCGCACGCACCAGATACGCGCCCAGTTTACCCACCGCCGCCTCCCCCTCGTCGGCGACAGAAAGTACGGCGGCAGGGACGACGGCTGCGATATCGCCCTGTGGTCATACAGCATCGGGTTTACAAATCCGGCCACCGGCAGATTTATGACCTTTAAGGTCAAGCCGCCCAGAGCCTTCCCCTGGACGGAGTTCGACACGGCAATAATGCCAAGATGAAAAATTGCGTTCCGACATGGAACGCAATTTTTATTTACCGTCTTCATTTTTAAATGCGAAAAAGCGCTGGCCGAGGTAGTTGAGCACGACGAAAATGCACATACCGCAGAGCATTGCGCCGTTTTCGCGGACGGCAACGGAAAAGCCCGACAGAATCGACGATACGATCGGCTTTGCAACGCCGTAGGACACAAGATAGCACAGGCAAATATTCGCCGCAAATCGCACGACGACTTTCCAATCGCGCTTTTTATACTGAAACGTGTAGTATTTATTGAGAAAATAGCTCAGTATGCTGCCGAAAAAGTAGTTTGACGCCGAGCTGAGCCAATAGCTCAGATGAAAAATATTATAAAAAACGAACATTATCGCCGAACCGAAAAGCGTGTTGATCACGCCGACGAGCACAAAGCGTACAAAGGTTTTGTCGGCGAATTTTGCGATAAGCTTTTTCATAAATACATATCCGGGCGGCGCGTTGATATATACGGCCTTTTGCCGCGCCAAAGGCGCGACTCGGCAAGGTCTATCTCGCAGGTCACAAGCTGCTGCGCGTTATCCGCCTTCACGATAACGTCGCCGCTCGGGTGCACGACGATCGACTGCCCGGAAAAGTCCATCTCGCCCTCAAGGCCGACGCGGTTGCACATTGCGATAAACACCTGATTCTGCATTGCCTGCACGCGCACCTCCCACTCGAACATCTCCATGGGCTCGGCCTCTGTATTTGCCGTCGGGATGATGATAAGCTCCGCGCCCATCATGGTGCAGGTACGGATGCTCTCGGGCAGGTGACGGTCAAAGCATATGACTATGCCCACCTTTCCGAACGGCGTGTCAAAGACCTTGAAGCCGTCGGGCGCCGGAGTGTAATAATCCTGCTCGTAAAACTGCTCGGCCTGCGCGATATGCACCATTTTCGCGCTGTCGAGCATCTCGCCCTGCGGATCTATCCACAGCGAGGTATCGTATCTTTTGCCGTCAAGCTCAAGGTACACGTTCGGCGACATGTAATAGCCGTTATCGCGCGCGGCGGCTTTAAGCCGGGATATCATATCGCTGTCCGGCGTCAGAACATATTTCGACACGTCGCGCTTTTCATACTGCGGAAAAAACGGCGTGAGCTGGATCTCGGGAAAAAACAGCAGGTCGCTTCCGCGCGCAAGAGCGCACATTTCAAGCGAGGCTCTGAGGTTTTCCTCCATGCTGTCTGTCATGCGCATCTGCGCCATTGCAAGCTTCATTTTTTCTACCTCCGCAGTTTTTTAGATCATTATAGCATAAAAGCTCCCGAAATGGGAGCTTTCATTTTATCTGTTTCTCATGACGGTTTTCATGCGCTGGCCGTGGTCGAGGATGCTCTTGCGCAGACGCAGATTTTTGGGCGTAACCTCCAGAAGCTCGTCGTCGGCAAGGAACTCAAGGCACTGCTCAAGGCTCATCTGTCTGGGCGGAATGAGGCGCAGAGCCTCGTCCGAGCCGGAAGCACGGGTGTTGGTCAGGTGCTTTGTGCGGCAAACGTTTACGGCAACGTCATCGGCCTTCGGGCAAACGCCGACTATCATTCCGGCATACACCTTTGTGCCCGGCGTTATGAACATCGCGCCGCGCTCCTGTGCGTTCCAAATGCCGTAGGCAACGGCCTCGCCGGTTTCAAATGCGATCAGCGAGCCTGTGTTGCGGCGCGCGATATCGCCCTTGTACGGCTCGTATTTTTCAAAGACGGAGGCCATGATGCCCTCGCCCTTTGTGTCGGTCAAGAACTCGTTGCGATAGCCGAACAATCCGCGCGACGGAATGAGGTAGCTGAGCTTGACGCGGCTGCCGATCGGGGTCATCTCGACAAATTCGCCCTTGCGAGCGCCGAGCTTTTCCATAACCGCGCCCATGTAATCGGACGGGACATCGATAACGACGCGCTCGATAGGCTCGCACGTTGCGCCGTCTATCTCTTTATACAGCACGCGCGGAGGCGATACCTGGAACTCATAGCCCTCGCGGCGCATGGTCTCGATGAGTATGCTCAGGCTCATTTCGCCGCGGCCGGCAACGTTAAAAGAGTCCGTTGCGCCGTCAACATCGGTCACGCGCAGGGATACGTCCTTGAGCGTTTCGCGGATAAGTCTGTCGCGGATCTGGCGTGAGGTGACAAACTTGCCCTCGCGGCCGGCAAAGGGGCTGTCGTTTACCGAGAAGGTCATCTCCAGCGTGGGAGCCGAGATCTTGACAAACGGCAGAGGCTCGGCAAAGCCCTTCGCGCAGATAGTATCGCCGATGGTGACGTCGCCGATACCGCTCATTGCAATAATATTGCCGGCGGCAGCCTCCGTAACGGGGACCTTGTTCAGGCCGTCAAACTCATAAAGCGACACGGCCTTGGCCTTCATCGGTGCAGCGTCGGGATTGTGATAGTTGCAGACCTCGATCTCCTGATTCTGCTTTATTATGCCGCGCTCGATACGGCCGATTGCGATACGGCCGACATACTCGTTGTAGTCAACGCTGGAAACGAGCATCTGGAACGGGCTGTCAACGTCCTGCTCGGGCTCGGGAATGTACTCGAGGATGGTGTCGAACAGGGGCTTGAGGTCGGTGCCCGGAACATCGGGCGAGTAGCTTGCAGTGCCCTGACGGCCGGAGCAGAACAGCATCGGGGAGTCGAGCTGCTCGTCGGTTGCGTCAAGATCCATAAGAAGCTCAAGCACCTCGTCGATGACCTCGTGGATGCGCTGGTCGGGGCGGTCTATCTTGTTGACGACAACGATGACTCTGTGACCAAGCTCGAGTGCGCGCGACAGGACAAATCTCGTCTGCGGCATCGGGCCCTCGGCCGCGTCAACAAGCAGAATAACGCCGTTTACCATCTTGAGTATACGCTCGACCTCGCCGCCGAAGTCGGCATGTCCCGGCGTATCGACTATGTTTATTTTCGTATCGCCGTACTGCACGGCGGTGTTCTTTGCCATTATCGTGATGCCGCGCTCGCGCTCAAGGTCGTTCGAGTCCATGACTCGCTCAACAATCTCCTGATTTTCGCGGTAAACACCGCTCTGCTTGAGCATCTCATCGACAAGCGTTGTCTTGCCGTGGTCAACGTGCGCAATTATAGCTACATTTCTGAGTTTCTGCATTTAAACCCAACTCCTAATCAAAATTCAACACAAAAATGTATTTTACCACGCAAGTTCCCATATTACAAGTATTTTAGAGGCGAATTAAGGCTGTACTTATACATTTTTTGCGGTAGCCCGGTGTCGATAGTACGGAGGAAACCATAAAAAGACGGGCGAGCAATGCTCGCCCCTACGCTATTGGCTCATGTTCCGACCACGCCCGTAGGGGCGACCATTGGTCGCCCGCTGTAACGATTTCGTCGGCACTCACGACACCGGGCACCGGCAATAAGCGTATCCGCAGCAGCGTCCGTTCGCCTCTAAAAATTCGTTTTGGGATTGTCTGTTCGCTCGAGGAGATAGTCGATGGAGACATCGAAATAATCGGCAAATTTAATGAGCGACTTGTAGTCGGCCTCACGCGCTCCGGTCTCGTACCGGCTGATGCTGTTCTGATTCATGTCAAGATCCATCGCAAGCTTGAGCTGCGATATTCCGCGCTTTTCGCGCAGTGCTTTCAGTCTCATTGCAACCCCTCCTCTTGACATAAATATACCGAAATGGTATACTGCAAATATCCCATTTCGGTATATCATAAAATTTTTTAGGAGGATTATGTATGAGCAAGAGGATCTATTCACTCAAAAGAGAAAAATCCGCGGAATTTCCACTATTCGACGGCAGCGCATGGTTCAAGGAGGTATCCAATCAGGAATTTGGCACGCTTGTCACAAACGGACAGGTTCGCCACGCCAACGGCCGCTTCTTTGCAACGAGCAGCTTTGCCGAAGCAAGAGCCGCGGCAGAGGGGCTTGACCCCACCGATTATTCGTATGACGACCCCGACACGCCGCCGTCTTCCGAAGGCAGGGAGCGCTCCGGCGGCGGTCTATACGCCAATCCCGGAGTGACACTCAAGGTCATTGCAAAGTTTATCTTCATATTTGGCACGATAGCATCGGTCATTTTGGCAGTTTGTTCCGCTGTATTGGCTGACGGCTTTTGGGATGATTTTAAGTTAGTTCTGTTCTTTTACATCCTCATCGGCGGCGGAGTGCTCTCCTATCTCTCCGGCCTCGGACTTGCCGCCTTCGGCGACCTCGTGCTGAGCGCAAACGAGATAAAAAGAAAATTAAAATAATTTTAGCAGGTAGCCGATAGCCAATAGTGGACAGCCATATGTGTGCGCTTTGCGCACGGATTTGAATGAAAAGAGAGTGCAGACTTGATCTGCACTCTCTTTTTGCGTCAATATCCAACAATCGCCTTATGCGAACAACCCCTCAGGCAGCTTCGCAGCCAGCTCCCCTTACACAGGGGAGCCAATGAGGTGCGGCACAAATCCGCTCCGCGCCCACGGGAAGCGGCAGTTTCACGGTTTCGTCGGCACTCCCGACACCGGGCACCGGCAATAAGCGTATCCGCAGCTGCCCCAATGCGCCTCTAAAATCACATTTTTTCGGGCGCCGATACGCCGATGACGGAAAGGGACAGGGCGATGACCTTGCGGACGGTGTCGGCAAGGCACAGGCGCGCGTTGAGAACGCCCTCCTCCGCGCCTTTGATACGGCATGCGGTGTAGAACCTGTGGAAGCGCGCGGCAAGCTCGGTGACATACTTGTTGATGCGGCTGGGGTCATAGTCGCGCGCGGCAAGGCGGATCTCCTCGGGAAGCAGCGCAACCTGCTTTATCAGCTCTCGCTCCTGCTCGGTGGAAAGCAGTGAAAGATCGGCGCTGTTTATATCCGGCACCTCGTGCCCGTCGGCGGCAAGCGCCGAGAGCATGGTGCATATTCTCGCGTGGGCATACTGAACGTAGTAAACGGGGTTCTCGCTGTCCTGACGCACGGCAAGGTCGAGGTCGAACTCGACGGGTGACTCGGGACGGGAGTTGAAGAAATAGCGTGCGGCATCGACGGGGATCTCGTCAAGAAGGTCGGAGAGCGATATCGCCTTGCCAGTGCGCTTTGACATGCGCACGACCTCACCGCCGCGCATAAGCTTTACAAGCTGCATAAGGACGATATCGAGCCTGTGCTCGCCGTCGAGACCGAGGGCATCCATTGCGCCTTTCAGGCGTGCGACGTGGCCGTGGTGATCGGCACCCCAGACGTTTATTACCTTGTCAAAGCCGCGCTGCTCGAACTTGTTGCGGTGATAGGCGATGTCGGCGGCAAAATAGGTGTAGAACCCGTTTGCGCGGCGCAGAACATCGTCCTTGAGCTCGAGCTTTTCGATGTCCTCGGGCTTCTTGCCGGCGGCAAGGAGCTTGTCTGCAAGGATCTTCGATGTGTGCAGCCACAGTGCGCCGTCCTTTTCATATGTAAAGCCTGCGTCTGTGAGCTTCTGCACGGAATCGGCGACATAGCCGCTGGCATGCAGGCTCGATTCGAGGAACCACTGATCGTATTCGATGCCGTAGCGCGCAAGATCGCGCTTCATCTTCGGCAGGTTTATCGACAGGCCGAACTCGGCCATCATCTTGTGGCGCTCGGGGGTGTCGAGCTTGAGCCAGTCGTCGCCGTACTTTTCGCAGAATAGCTTTGCAAGCTCCTTGATATCGTCGCCGTGATAGCCGTCCTCGGGGAACTCTATCGCATCCTCGCCCTTAAGGAGCTGGATGCTGCGCGCCTCGATGCTGCTTGCGAACTTTTCAATCTGGTTGCCGGCGTCGTTGACATAGAACTCGCGCCAGACGTCGTAGCCTGCGCGAGAGAGGACGGATGCAAGCGCATCGCCCAGAACGCCGCCGCGCGCATTGCCCATGTGCATGGGGCCGGTGGGGTTTGCGGACACGAACTCGACCATGAGCTTTTTGCCCTCGCCGATGTTGCAGTTGCAGAAGCTGTCGCCCTCCTCGGCAACGTTTTTGAGAACGTCGGAATACCACTTGCTGCCCATGCGGAAATTCATGAATCCGGGGCCTGCGACATCGACGCTTTCAAACCAGCTTCCGTCAAGCTTCATGTTTGCGATAAGCGTTTCCGCGACCTTGCGCGGCGGCATGCGCATAAGCTTTGCGCTTGCCATTGCGTAGTTTGCCGCGTAGTCGCCGTTTGCGGTATCCTTGGGTATCTCGACGCTGCCGTTGAGCGTAAGTCCGGCAGGCAGCTCGCCCTTTTCCGCCGCGGCAAGGTATGCCGCGGTCACAAGCTCCGTGACCTGCTGTTTTGCCTTCTGTATCATGTTTGCCATATTATCTATCCTCTCAGCTTCTGAGCCTTACGCTCATATTCAGTTTATTTCTGCTTGCAACGGTGTGCTCCATGTTGACCACATAGTCGATGCTCAGATCTCCGCCGTAATCGTCAAAACTCGCGGCGACCTTGCGCGTTTCAATGCCCATCGTCGCGCTTCCGAAGCGCGTATCGTACAGGAATCTGTCCTTCTCGCCCTCGCGGAACACCATTTTTGTGTTCAGCATACCCTTGCGCTCAACGGTGATCGCGTTACACGTTATATCCACCGTGGTGCTCGTTCCGGTAAGACCGGTCAGTGCGCTTTCGTGGTAAAATATCTGATATCCGTCCTCGGTGCGGCAGTAAACGCCGTCGGTGACAAATTCGACCGTTTCTGCATCGGGCTGCATAAAGTTCTGCACGCCGGTTATCTTAATCACTGCATCCATTTTTGCTCACCTCATCAGTCCAGCGCGAACGGCTCGACATAGTTCACGGCGCTTTTAAGCCCGTAGCCGAGCATAATGGGAGCCAGAGCCTCAAAATCGGCCGTGCTGCCGCTTGTGTAATAGCTCTCGCTGCCGCCGCCGGATGCGAGCATGTCGCAGTCGCGCAGATAACGCACCGTCGTTTCCGCAGAAGCGTCCGCCGCCCCGACAAGGACGACGTCTTTTCCGAGATACGCGCATATCGCGTCGGCTATAAGCCCATAGTGAGTGCAGCCGAGCAGCAGAGCGCCAACGTCCTTTAGCGGCTCGAGTGACTGCGCGACGATGCGCTGCACCATCGGGTCATCCGGCAGATAGTGTCCGCTTTCGATCATCGGAACGAAGTCCGGGCAGGCGGCTGCCGTTATCTTCGCATCGGGCGCAAACCGGCTGATGCTGAGTTGGAACGCACCGCTTTCGATGCTCGTCTTGGTTGCTATAACGCCAAGCTCATTTCTTCCCGTCGCGGCAAGTCTCTCCGCACCCGGCAGGAGCACGCCGATAGTTTTCGTCGCGTTTGCGGCGATAATGTCGGGCGCATTGCTCGATATCGTTCCGCACGCAGCAAGAATGACCTTTACATCAAAGCTCTCGGCAAAGGTGATGTTCTGCCGCGCAATGGTGCGCATCTGCTCGCGCGGCCGGCCGCCGTAGGGCATGCGTCCGGTGTCGCCGAAGTATATTATATTTTCATCCGGCAGTATCTGTCTGAGCCTGCGAACAGCCGTAAGTCCGCCGAGGCCGGAATCAAACACTCCGATCGGTCTGTTGTCCATCAGATAATATCTCCATATTAAACTATAACTATAATATAATATGACAAGTAAGCTAAAATTACAAGGATTTTATTGTGGCAAAGGGGCAGTCTATCTGATATAATATAATTACAAACATGATCGGAGGCACACGCTTTGAACATAGATCTGACCGAAAAGGAATTCCGCAGACTGCTCGACCTTGTGTATATCGGCAACTGGATACTCAACTCCACGAGGACGACCGACCGCTTCGAGGACTACGATATCGTGCAGGAGAAGATTTTCTCGCTGTGTGCCAAAAACGGCATGAAGTCGCTCATCCAGCTGTGGCACGGGCATATTTTTCCCTCGCGCGCATACGAGGACGGCGGCATCCATGAGGCCATCGCCGACTATGAGGATGCCGTGTTTTTCGATATTCTGGCCGAGGAGCTTGCCCGGCGCGATCTCGGTGAGGATTGCGACGATCTTGCGGCTCTCACCTCGCGAATGGACGAATACATGGATGAGTTTGAGGCAAACGGCATTGAAAACCTGACGCTTGACGTATAATTCAAAATTTTTCGGAGAACATAAATGCATCGGTAACGACCGATGCATTTTTCTTTTGGGGTTTTACTTATGAACATGACCAACGACGAATACCGGCAGTATTCCGACTCGCATCAGCCGCGTTCAAAATGCCTCGGCAATTGCCTGAAGGCTTTCCTTGTCGGCGGACTTATCTGCTGCATCGGCGAGGCGATACTGAGCCTGTACATCCACTGCGGACTCGGCAAAACGGAAGCTTCAAGCGCGACCTCAGCGACGCTCGTTTTCCTCGGAGCGCTGCTGACGGGGCTTGGGCTTTACGACCGCATCGCGCGCTTTGCCGGCGGCGGCACACTCGTTCCGATAACGGGCTTTGCTAACTCCATGGTCGCACCGGCGCTGGAGTTCAAAACCGAGGATTGACCTATAATAGACATACAGTCGGTTCTATAGAGTGAGTATGCTGATTTAGTCCAAAATCAAAGCTTCCTCCCGACTTATCATTTGCACGCATTCACCTTAAATGGTGGGTGCGTGCTTTTTTGTTTTCAATGCATTTTCATAATACCTCATCAGCTTATTTTAGTCGATGGGGAAATTTTTCTTTTTTGAAGGGTGGTCAAAGGGGGTGCCATTTCTACATTCATTACGAGAGGTGCATTCGAGGTGTTTTATGACTT
>ERZ827512.72-NODE-72-length-159324-cov-9.556323_pt1 | contig 159324 bp, 149 predicted proteins | sample MGYA00519916_ERZ827512 | MGnify/ENA primary metagenome ERZ827512 (study PRJEB31778, sample SAMEA3449335) | human gut metagenome | biome: human gut; feature: human-associated habitat; material: faeces | place: United Kingdom | collected 2010/2012 ...
ATTCAAAACAAAATGGTATTACTCTAATAGCACTGATAGTAACTATTGTAATACTTTTAATCTTAGCAGGGGTTACACTAAATGCAGTATTTAGTGATAATGGAATAATAAAAATGGCACGAGATGCACAAACCAAAACAGACCAAGGAATGCAAAAGGATTTAGAACCAATGGGAGAATTAGAAGATTTAATAAATAAAAATGCGGGAGAAAACAAGAGTGGAGAAACTGTAAAGATTTCAACAATAGTAGGAAAGGGAGCAGTAACTCAAAATACAAAAGCAGTAGATGCATATGAAAATAAAATAACAATACCAAAAGGATTTAAGGTATTATCACATAATCCTACATCAAGTACAGGAGCAGTAACATATACATATAATGAAGATAATACACCAGCAGTACAAGATGGAATAGTAATAGAAAACGAAACAGATGGCAACCAATTTGTATGGGTACCAGTAGGAACAATAAATAATAAAGCTGGAGATTCAAGAGGAACAACAAGTACAATAACACTTGGAAGATACAGTGACTTTACAGCAAAAAATGGAGTATATACGCCAGCACAAAGTGCAGAAAAATATACACAAGAAACAATTATAACTGCTAATGTAAAAAATAAAAGTTATACAATTGCAAAGCTTGGTTTAGGAGATGGAAAAGAAAATACAATAAAAATAAATAAAGCGATTCAACTAGATGGAACAACCAATAATTCAATGGCTATAAAAACTGCAGATGTAGGACCATCAGAAAATCCATGTGATTACAGAGAACTAAACGCATTTAGAGAAGGAAATTCCAAAATAGATTCAACAGCAGAAAATGCGACAGCAAGGGATTTAAAAACATTCATAGAAACAAGTTTAGCAAATGGAGGATATTATATAGCAAGATTTGAAGCAAGTGGGACAAAATCAAAAATAACTTCAAAATATAATCAAACTGTATTAGGAGATATAACACAACCTGATGCAGCAAAAGTAGCAAGAGAAATGTATGGGGAAGAAAAAGAAAATAATAAATTAATATATGCAAGTGATTTAGCAAATAGTTATGCATGGGATACAACAATAATATTTATACAAACATACGGAACAGAAAAAGATGCAAGTAGTTATGCTATACAAAATAAAAGCACATTATATGCAAAAACGGGAATAAACAATGATAAATATTGTAATATATGGGATATGTCAGGAAACGCGAGAGAATGGACAACAGAGAACTCCACTCAAGCTGTTGATAATCCTACTGGCTTTGTACCTTGTGTTACTCGTGGAGGCTATTACTTATCATATGGTGAAGGATCGCTAACGAGTAGCCGCCAAGCCTTTGATACGACTAATAGTTTTAGCTATTATGGTCTTCGCCCAATACTTTATGTAAAATAGAACTAACCTACTAGTTCAAACAACTAGAAAATAAACTAATATAATGATAATAATTAAGAATAAAATATTTCTATTAAACTCTTGTCAAGTTTACAAAAAAGTGATAAACTATATTACATAATGTAAAGGCAATTATAAAGGACAACACAATTTTTACAAAAACTTAACAGAGAATCAAACATAATGGTGAGAGTTTGAAAGTACTTGGTAATTATTGTTATCACCTTTTAGCCATTTCTTTGAAACAATAGTAAAAGAAATCGTATTCCTGCGTTAAAGGTTAATAAGAGAAAAGAAAATAATTCTTTTAAATTAGGTGGTACCGCGGAAATTTTAAGCCATTTCGTCCTATTTATAATATGACGAAATGGCTTTTTTGTATTCTAGGAATTTACTCCTACTAGCAGTAAATTCTGCAGAAGATAAATTTTTGATTGTATTGAATTAAAAGGAGGAATAAAAAATGGCAGATGAAAAACAAGATTATGGCAAAACTTTAAATTTGCCAAGTACAGAGTTTCCTATGAGAGGAAATTTACCAGAAAATGAACCAAAAACAAAAGCGGAGGTTTTTGATAATGGTTTATATGAAAAAATGTTAAAGAAAAATGAAGGACACAAAACTTATGTATTACATGATGGCCCTCCTTATGCAAATGGCGAAATACATATGGGTCATGCATTAAACAAAGTATTAAAAGATACTGTAAATCGTTTTAAAAGTCTACAAGGATATCAAACAATTTATATTCCTGGTTATGATACACACGGACTTCCAACAGAGAAAAAAGCAATTCAAGCACTAGGAATTAATAGAGATGAAATTAGTGTTTCGAAATTTAGGGATACTTGTAAGGACTTTGCATTAAGCTATGTAGAAAAACAAACAGAAGGATTTAAAAGACTAGGCGTATTAGGAGACTGGGAACATCCATATATAACATTACAACCAGAACTAGAAGCTAACCAAATAAAAATATTTGCAGAAATGTACAAAAAAGGATATATATATAAAGGATTAAAGCCAGTTTATTGGTGTACAGACTGTGAAACAGCCCTAGCAGAAGCAGAAATTGAATACCAAGACTGTGATACAATGTCAATTTATGTTAAATTCCCAGTACAAGATGGAAAAGGAGTTTTAGATAACGATACATTTATAGTTATTTGGACTACTACTCCATGGACATTACCTGGTAATACAGGTATTACAGTAGGTGGAGAATACGAATACAGTGTTGTTGATACAGAAAAAGAAAAGTTAGTAATGGCTACAAGCTTAGTTGATGAAGTTATGAGATTAGCAGGTATTACAGAATACAAAACTATAAAAACTGTAAATGGAACAGAGCTAGAAGGAATTTTATGCAAGCATCCATTCCTAGATAGAACTTCAAAAGTAGTATTAGGTAGTGATGATACAGTTGCAGTTGAACTAGACACTGGTACAGGAGCAGTACATACAGCACCAAGTTATGGTAAAGAAGACTATTTGTGTGGAATAAAAAATGGACTAGATATTATAGTTACAGTTGATGGAAAAGGATATCAAACAGAAGGAGCAGGCCCTTTTGCAGGTATGTTCTATGCAAAATCAAATGATGCTATTATAGATTGGTTAGATCAAAACGGATATTTGCTAAGAAAAGAAAAAATAAATCACTCATACCCACATTGCTGGAGATGTAAAAACCCAATTATATTTAGAGCAACAGACCAATGGTTTGCATCTGTAAATGACTTCAAAAAAGAAACATTAGATGCTATAAAAACAGTAAATTGGACACCAACTTGGGGAGAAGAAAGAATTGCAAGTATGGTAAAAGACAGAAATGATTGGTGTATATCAAGACAACGTACTTGGGGTGTACCAATTCCAATATTCTATTGTAAAGAATGTGGAAAAGAGTATGCTACAGATGAAAGTTTTGAAAAGGTATCAAAAATATTCAGAGAAAAAGGTTCAAATGCATGGTTTGATTTAGATGAAAAAGAGTTAATGCCAGAAGGAGCAGTTTGTGAAAACTGTGGATGTCATGACTTCAAAAAAGAAACAGACATTATGGACGTTTGGTTTGATTCTGGATCTACTTATGAAGGTGTATTAGTTGAAAGAGGGCTACCTTTCCCTGCAGATTTATACTTGGAAGGACATGATCAATATAGGGGATGGTTCCAATCTTCATTATTAACATCAGTTGCAACAAAAGGTGTTGCACCATATAAAGCAATATTAACACATGGATGGGTTGTTGATGAAGATGGAAGAAAGATGTCTAAGTCATTAGGAAATGGTATTAGTCCACAAGACATTATAAAAGAGTATGGAGCAGATATATTAAGATTATGGGTATTATCATCAGACTTCAAATCAGATATAAGTGTTTCAAGGGATATTTTAAAACAAATTAGTGAAGCATATAGAAAAATAAGAAATACAGCAAGATACATTTTAGGAAATACTTCTGACTTTGATCCTGATAACAAAGTTGAATATAAAGACATGGAAGAAATTGACAAATGGGCTTTATCAAGATTAAATAAATTAGTAAAAGATTGTACAGAGAATTATGAGAACTTTAATTTCCATTTAGTATATCATGATATAAATCAATTCTGTGTAACAGACATGAGTAACTTCTACTTAGACATTATAAAAGATAGATTATATACATCAAAAAAGGATGCAGTAGAAAGACGTTCTGCACAAACAGCAATGTATATAATTTTAGATGCGCTAGTTAAAATGGTTGCTCCAATGATTTGCTTTACAGCAGAAGAGATTTGGAAATACATGCCACATACTAAAAATGAACAAGTTGAAAGTGTAATGTTAAGTGATTGGCCGGAAGTAGTAGCAGAATATGATAATAAAGAATTAGAAGAAAAATGGAATCATATTTTAGAATTAAAAGAATTAGTTGCAAAAGAATTAGAAGTTGCAAGAGCTCAAAAAGTAATAGGACACTCTTTAAATGCAAAAGTTACTTTATTTGCTAATGAGGATGAATATAAGTTCCTAGAAGAGAACAAAGAACTTTTAACAACAATATTCATAGTTTCTGCATTAGATATTAAAGAAAATGAAAGAAAAGATGAGAATAAGGTTGGAGTAAAAGTTGAAGTAGCAGAAGGAGAAAAATGTGAAAGATGTTGGAAATATTCAACAGAAGTTGGAGAAAATCCAGATCATCCTACATTATGTCATAGATGTGCAGAAGCAATTAGCTAAATTTGAAAAAGAAAGGGAAAGTTACTTATGAAAAAAGTAAGACAAGTTCTCAGCTATATAGTAATGGTTGTAGCAATTATTGTATTAGTAATTTTTTACAATAAATATAATTTTAATAATTTTGATAAAAACATAAGGCTTAAAGATGCGACTGAATTTGTTAGAGATAATAAGGTGAAATATTCAAAAAGTTCAAGTTACAAAATTGAAAATAAAGAATATAATGATGCAATGTTTTCACAAAAAATTTCAGTTACACCTAATACACCATACAAGATTACTTGTATGGTGAAGACTAATAACATAAAAAAACAAGAAGAATCTGTTAAGGGCGGAGCATGTATTTATTTGGAAGAATTAGAAGAAACATCAAAAATGATAACAGATGCAAATGATTGGCAAGAATTAAGTATTATGTTTAACTCTAAAAGTGAAACTGAAATAAATGTTGGATTTAGATTAGGCGGAAACTCAAATTTAGTGAAAGGATCTGCATGGTTTTCAGACTTTAAATTAGAAAAAGGAATTGCTTCTACATCAAATATATGGAATATGGCTTGCTTTATATTTCCTAATATAGATGTAAATGTAAATGTTGATGGAAAAAGTCAAAATGTTAAATTACAGATGTCTGCGGATGAAATAGCGACTGTCCAAACAAATTTAGCAAGATTTAAAGCATCTATAAAAGAAATAAGCAATGGAAAAATAGCAATTAATTATAAAGATTATATAATAGACAAACCAATAAAAAGTATTTCATATGATAATGAGAATGGATATTACGTATCAGAAGATGATATTTATGAGTATATTAACTCATATGTAGAAGAAAATGAGTATGATCATATATATGTTGCGTTTAGAATGGCTGATATTCAAAATGGCGAAAATGTATTAAAAAATGATTGGATAGGTTTAGGGGGAATGACATATTCTGGAGTTGGTTTTTCTAACATAAGAATGCCAGATGACAGAAATAACTTAGTATATAATTATAATTATAATATAAATACATTCCCAGAAGAAGTATTTATTCATGAGTTTTTACATACACTTGAGCGAAATGCAAAAGAATATAACTATGAAAGACCAGAAGTACATGATTATGAAACATATGGTTATAAAGAAGACAGCAAACAAGGTTTAAAAGAATGGTATACTGATTATATGAATAAAACCATAAAATATAATGGTACATTAATAGGTCTGCCACCAGAGATATATACATGCAAACCAGCACATAAGAGTAACTTTAAGTATGCAGTAGAAGTACCAGCATTTAAAGAACCACATGGAGTGATAGAGGTTTCTCAAAGTATAATTCAAAGAATAAAAAAATTGTTTGAAAGTAAACCAGTAGCTGAAGAAGAGTAAATTTAGTGTAATACAAGGAGATAATACAAAATGAAGGTATCAGACTTTAATTATAATTTACCAAAGGAGCTAATAGCACAAGTACCAATAAAAAATAGAGATCAATCTAGACTAATGGTACTTGATAGAAAAAATAAAACAATTGAAAATAAAATTTTTAAAGATATTATTGATTATCTTGAACCAGGAGACTGCTTAGTAAGGAATAACACAAAAGTTATTCCTGCTCGTTTGTATGGTGTAAAAGAAGAGACAGGGGCAAATGTAGAATTCTTATTATTAAAAAGAATAGAAGGAGACATTTGGGAAGTAATGGTGAAACCAGGTAAGAAATTAATGCCTGGTGCTAAGGTGTCATTTGGCAATGGCTTACTAAAAGCTGAAATTTTAGAGAAATTTAATGATGGAAATAGAAGAGTAAAATTTGAGTATGATGGAATATTTAATGAAATTTTAAATGAAATAGGATTAATGCCATTACCACCATATATACATGAAAAATTAAAGGATAAAGATAGATATCAAACTGTATATGCAAAATATGAGGGCTCTGCAGCTGCACCAACAGCAGGATTACACTTTACAGATGAACTATTTGAAAAGTTAAAAGAAAAAGGTGTGGAAATTGCCAATGTTACATTACATGTTGGAATTGGAACATTTAGACCTGTAAAAGTTGAGAACATTGAAGAGCATGATATGCATTCAGAACATTTTTATATAAAAGCAGAAGATGCGGAGAAAATAAACAAAGCCAAAAGAGAGGGACACAGAGTAATTGCAGTTGGAACTACTTCTTGTAGAGTGCTAGAAAGTATAGCAGATGAAAATGGATATGTTAAAGAGGTAGAGGGAGATACTAGTATATTTATATACCCAGGCTATAAATTTAAATGCTTAGATGCTTTGATTACTAATTTCCATTTACCAGAATCAACTTTAATAATGTTAGTTTCAGCATTAGCAGGAAAAGATTTTATAATGCAAGCTTATGAAGAAGCTGTAAAAGAGCAATATAAATTTTTCTCATTTGGAGATGCAATGTTTATTTATTAAATTGTTACATAAAATATATAATATTAAAATCGCTTGTCCTTGGTGTCGAGCTTCCTTCCCTTGAATGTCACAAAAACAAATAAATTTGTTTTTGGACACTATCGGACGGAACTCTCCAACTGTTACGCTTTGCTCCACCTTACGCGGACTACGCTTTCTTTTAATATTATATATTTTCTAAAAAATTAATATAGGAGAAGAAAGATGAATCCAGCAGTAACATATGAATTATTACATGTAGATAAAAATTCAGGTGCAAGAAGAGGAATTGTACATACTCCACATGGAGATATACAAACACCAGTATTCATGCCAGTAGGAACACAGGCAACAGTAAAATCATTAACACCAGAAGAGTTGAAAGATGAAGTTGGTGCTCAAATAATATTATCAAACACATATCATTTATACTTAAGACCACGGACATGAATTAGTAAAAGAAGCAGGTGGACTTCATAATTTTATGAGATGGGACAGGCCAATTTTAACTGACTGCGGTGGCTTTCAAGTTTTTAGTTTAAGTGATTTAAGAACAATTTCTGAAGATGGGGTTGAGTTTAGGTCTCATTTAGATGGAAGCAAGCATATGTTTACTCCTGAAAAAGTAATGGAAATTGAAGAAGCACTAGGTGCAGATATTATAATGTCATTTGATGAGTGTTGCCCATATCCATCTACATATGAATATACAAAGCAATCTATGGAAAGAACTACGAGATGGGCAAAACGTTGCAAAGAAGCACATAAAAATGTTGAAGAGCAAGCATTATTTGGTATAATTCAAGGTGGATTTTATGAGGATTTAAGGAAAAAATCTGCAGAAGACCTAACAGAGTTAGATTTTCCTGGCTATGCAATAGGAGGAATAAGCGTTGGAGAACCAAAAGAAGAATACCTAAAAATGTTATATTATACGGCTCCACTAATGCCTCAAAACAAACCAAGATATCTAATGGGAGTTGGTTCGCCTGATTATTTAATAGAAGCAGCTTTAGCTGGAATAGACATGTGTGATTGTGTTTTGCCAACAAGAATTGCAAGAAATGGAACAGCAATGACATGGAATGGAAAAGTAGTAGTACGAAATGCAACATATGAAAGAGACTTTACACCACTTGATCCAGAATGTGATTGTTATACATGTAAAAATTACACTAGAGCATATATTAGACATTTAGTTAAAGCTAATGAAATATTGGGTGTAAGATTATTATCAATTCATAACCTAAGGTTCTTGACTAAACTTATGGAAAGAGTTAGAATAGAAATAGAGAATGATAATTTATTAAAATTTAGAGATGAATTTTATAAAAAATATGGTTATGAAAAATGAGTTATACTAAAGAGATGGAGGATGTTTTATGGATGATTTTATTGGAAGCGGAGGATATAATAGTGGGCCTAGCAAGGAACAAACAGATGTAAAAAAATGGATGAAAATAATAGGAGTTGTTTTAGGATTATTACTTATAGTTGTGGTCGCTCTAATAGCTTTAATGTATTATATTCAAACAACTGAATTAAAAGTAAATATAGATGGAAAATCAAATACAAAACTAAAAAGTGTCTTAATATTTGAGCAAGGAAAGTTGTATGTGCCAATACGTGCATTTGCATCATATGTAGGCTATGAATCAAATAATGCAGAATATGGAAATAAATATACAGAGGATAAAACTAAATGTTATGTTGAATCAGCTAATGAAATTGCTTCATTTAGTTTAGGTTCTAACATGATATACAAAATATTAGCAACTTCAAAAAATGATTATGAATATTTTGAAATTGATGAACCAGTAAAAATGATAAATAATCAACTTTGCACAACAATTGAAGGTGCACAAATTGCATTTAATATTTCACTTGCATATAATGAAAAGAATAATAGTGTTACTGTTTATACTTTACCATATTTAGTTAATTTTTATACTACTAAATTCCAAAATTCTGGAATTGCTGATAAAGATGCAGACTTTAGTAATCAAAAAGCAGTATTATATAATATGCTTGTTGTAAAAAATACAGGTGGAAATTATGGAGTACAAGATTTAAAACGGACAAGAAATTTTAGGTACAAAATATGCTAAAATAAAATTCATAGAGAGTACAAAAGACTTTATAGTTACAACAGCTGAAAACAAAATGGGAATAATGTCTTATGATGCTAAAACTAAAATTAGTCCAGATTATGAAAACATCAAACAAATAGATAAAGACAGAGAATTATATTTAGTTACTAACAACAAAAAACAGGGAGTAATTAACTCAAATGGAAGTATTATTGTTTACTTGGAATATGATCAAATAGGAATTGACTCAACAAGATTTGCAAGTGATAACATAAAAAATCAATATTTATTATATAACAAATGTATTCCTGCTAAGAGAAATGGAGTTTGGGACTTATTTGATTACAATGGCAAAAAAATAACAAAAGAATCATATGATGACTTAGGATGTGCTATAGGCAGTGGAAACAAAGATGAAAGAAATGCTAATAATGTATTATTAATTCCAAAACATGAGGGAATTGTAGTTAGAAAAAATGATTTATATGGCATAATAGATAGTGATGGAAATTCATTGGTACCAATTGCTTTACAATCAGTATATTCTACAACTTCAGAAGGTGAAGAATCTTATTCAATGATATATAATAATGAAAAAATGGATGTAATTAAATATATTGATTATATAAAAGCAGAAAGAAGTAAACAAGAACAACAAAACAATAACAATACAAATAATAATACACAACAACAAACTAATACTAACAGCACAACTGAAACAAATAATCAAAATACCACAGAACAACCAAATAGTGGTGAGCAAAATACACAACAATAAATAAAAAAGGTATGTCTATATAAAGATATACCTTTTTTGTTCTAAAAAAATAATTAGAACATAAACTTGCAGTAAGAAGTATAATGAAAGGAAATGCTGTATGGAAATAGAAAAAAATATTAATGAGCAAAGTGAAACAAAGAAAAACGTTATTAGAATAATAAAAGGAAGTATATTTTCAATTATTATTTCATTAATATTATTATTAATATTTGCAATATTATTATGTTATACAAATTTATCTGAAAATTCTATAAAACCAACAATTTTGGTTATTACAGGTGTTGGAATTTTAATAGGTAGTATGATTAGTGCAAAAAAGATAAGAAAAAATGGCTTAATAAATGGAGGCATGGTTGGTGCTGTTTATATTATAATTTTATATATGGTTTCTAGTTTAACTATTACAAATTTTTCTATAACTATCAATTCATTGACAATGTTAATTGTTGCAATAATAACTGGAATGATAGGCGGAATTATAGGAATAAATTTAAAATAATAAGCAGATTAAAAAGTCGAAAAATAGCGATTACTTTTAAGAATAAATTCTTGAAAATAGTTGCTATTTTTTTATTTTTAATATAAAATCTAAAAGTAGATTACATTTTAGGAGGAAATAAATTGATTACTTTAGAAGATGTAAAGAAAAATGACGAACTTACTCAATTAATACTGAGTTCGCAAAAGCAGTTAAATGCACTTGGCTATACAGAACACTCAATAAGGCACATGAGTATAGTGTCACAAAGGGCAGGCGAATTACTTCAAACTTTGGACTATCCCGAAGAGAGAATAGAATTAGCTAAAATAGCGGGTTATATGCATGATATAGGAAATTGTATTAATAGAGTAGATCATGCACATACAGGAGCAATTTTAGCATATCAAATTCTAAAAGATATGGGAATGAATGTGGAACAAAGAACTGAAATAATGATGGCAATTGGAAACCATGATGAACAAACAGGAACAGCAGTAAGTGACATATCTGCAGCATTAATATTAGCGGACAAGTCTGATGCTCACAGAAGTAGAGTAGTAAATCAGAATATTTCTACATTTGACAAACATGATAAAGTTAATTATGCTGTTACTGATTCAAAATTTATAATAGATAAGGAAAACAGAAAAGTAATTTTAGACTTAACTATTGACACAAAAATATCACCTGTATTAGATTATTTTGAAATATTTATGGACAGAACTATGATGAGCAAATATGCAGCCAAGTATTTAGGAATATGGTTTGAGTTAGTTATTAATGGTACTCGATTATTATAAAATACTTTGCCAAAGTATTATTTAAAATAAAAAATACAATGAAATAAAGGAAGGAATGAAAAAAATGAAAGCACTAGAAAGAACACTAATAATTCTAATAATAATTTTATTAGCATTAATCTCATTTGGAGGAATTTTGGTACAAAAAACTAAATTTGTAGAAAATATTTTACCAAAGTATAAATTAGGTTCAGATTTATCAGAACAAAGAAATGTTACATTAGCTGTAAGTGATGCCAAAAAAGATGTATTTTACGATTTGAACGGAAATGTAGTTGATGAAGAAGGAGAAAATACAACTAAACAAGAAGAAGCTATTAACAAAGAGGATACATTAACCAAAGAAAACTATAAGGAAGTTAAAAAAATTGTAGAAACAAGATTAAATAATTTTAAGAAAATACAATATACTCCAGCAGGTTTAACAGAAAATAAAGCTGTTGACTATTATACAATAAAACAAGATGAAGAAACAGGAAAAATTATGTTAAAGATTCCTGAAACTGAAAGTACAGATATGTTACTTCAATATGTAGCTATTAGAGGAAACTTTACTATAACTGATGACCAAGAAAAGGTTTTAATGGATAATTCACATATAAAAGAAGCTAAAGTAGGTTATAATTCTACAGAAAGCGGTACAACAGTATATTTAACAATTCAGTTTAACAAAGAGGGAACTGAAAAATTAAAGGAAGTATCTAATACATTTATAAAAACAACAGATGAAGAAGGCAATGACACTACTAAAAAAATTAGTGTAAAAATAGATGATACTGAAATGCTTAGTACATATTTTGCAGAAGAAATATCAAATGGAATAATTCAATTATCATTTGGAGCTGCAAGCACAGATGGTACTGAAGTTGCAAGTTACGCTCAAGAAGCATCAAACTTAGCTGTTTTATTAAATACAGGAAATTTACCAATAGTTTATACTATAGAAGAAAATCGTTATATATTATCAAACAACAATATTGAAGAATACCTTGTTCCTGCAATAGTTGTTATGAGCTTAGCATTAATAAGCATTGTAGTTTTAATAATTAAATACAAAGCAAATGGATTGCTAGCTACATTTAGCATTGTAGGGTATGTTGCAACATTATTAATTATAATTAGATTAACAAATGTAGTTCTTACTATAGAAGGAATTACTGGAATACTTGTTTCAGTAGCTTTAGATTATATTTTTATACTATATTTATTAGAAACAAAGCATAAGAAAGTAGAGAGCGGTTATGGACAAGTAGTTTTAAAATTTTTACCAATATTAATGCCAGTTGCAATTGCTACAATTATTTTCTGTTTTGTAAAATGGCTTCCAATATATAGTTTTGGAATGGCAATGTTCTGGGGAATAGTATTAATAATGCTATATAACCTTGTTATAACTAAAGCACTTGTATTTGAAAAAAAGTAAAGGAATGTGATAAAAAATGAGCAAAAAAATAATTTATGGAATACTTATTCTAACAATAATAGTTGGGGCTACACTAATAGCAACAATTGGATTGAATTTAAGTATAGAATATAATGAAAATACTAAGATATATGTATATATAGGAAAAAAATTCGAAAATAAAGAAATTAAACAAATAGCTTCTGAAGTATTTAAAACAAATAAAGTTACAGTAAGAAAAGTAGAAGTTTATGAAGATATGGCATGTATTACAACTGAAAAACAAAATAGCGAAAACTTAAATGAAAGAATCGAAGAACTAAATGCAAAAATAAATGAAAAATATGAACTAGAGAACAAAACAGAAGACATAGTTACAAAAAATGAGCCAAAAATAAAAGTATATACAATTGTAAAACCATATATTTGGCCTGTAATAATAAGTTCAGTAATTATAATAATATGTTCTGCAATAATATTTAGAAAAATTGGTATTATAAAAACAATTATTACTTATATATTATCAATATTAGGTTCTCAAGCTCTTTACATGAGTATAATTGCAATTGCAAGAATACCAGTAGATAAATATACAATGCCTATTGCATTAATAGTCTATATGATTGCAATTACTGCAACAACAATAATAAAGCAAAAACAATTAGAAAATTATAAATTAAATGAAAAGTAAACAAAAAACTAATAAACCTCATACTATATAGTGTGAGGTTTATTTTTGTATAAACAAAAAAATATAGTGCATAAAAAGGAAAGTGAAGTGCAATGCTAAATAAAATAAAAAATTTTTTTTATCGTAGTATAAATGATAAAGAAATAAGTTACAAAAAAGCTAAAGAAATTATAAATGAAACAAATGGAATTTTACTTGATGTTAGAAGTCAACAAGAATACAATGAAGAGCATTTACCAAATGCAATTAATATAAATTTATACGATTTACAAAAGGAAGTATTAAAAAAAATACCAAACAAAAATACTACAATTGTCACATATTGTTCATGTGGAATAAGGAGTAAAAAAGCAAAAGAGATACTTGAAAATATAGGCTATACTGAAGTATATAATTTGAAAGAAGGGTTATACTGTTACAGAAAGGAGCTTTGAACTTGAATGAGATCATTTTGCTTTAAAACTAACAACACAAAAATAATAAGTTATTTATTAAAAAGAATAGAAGAAATTGATTTTGAAGATTTAGTTTATTCAGAAAATAAATTTAAAATATATAAAAATGTAATTCTTCATTATAAAGGAAAAGAATATAAAAAATTTAATAAATTTTTAAGTAGCTTATTAGAAGAAATTGTAATAGAGTTTTATGAAGAAAAAATTTTAAAGCAACTTATAAATTATAATTATTTTTATTTTGATGATTATGAAAGAAAAGGTATACTTGACAATTGTATAAGAACAATAGAACCAGATGAGTATATGAAAAATATATCTCAACAAAAGGATGTTGTAGAATATTTTAATGAAAATAAAAAAATGATTTTAGATGGATTTGTATATTTTAGATTAAAAGATTATATTAAATATTTGGATGAGGTAGTTGATTATGCTGTAAATCAATTTATAGTAGAAAAGGAATATAAAGAATTTATAAATTTATTAAAAGTTTATGTAGAGACAAGAAAGCCAGAATATAAAACTTTGCATTTAATTTATTTGAATAATGAATCAATTTTGCTAGATGAAGAAAAAAATATAGTGTCGGTTTCAGAAAATATTTATAATGCAAAATATTTATCAGATATTTCGTTTTCGTCAAATGACTTTGCACTAAATGCATTATTAACTTTATTACCTGAAAAAATAGAAATACACTTAATAGATGATGAAGATGAGTTTATAAATACATTAAAACTAATATTTGAAGGAAGAGTCTTTATATGTAAAGAATGTGAAATTTGCAAAACCTATAAAATGTTAAATAAGGCAAGAATTCTTCACAACAATAATTAAACATGATATCTATTTACTAATTACAAAAAATGTGATATAAATATAGTATCAAAATAATGGAGGTTGTTATGGAGCAAGAAAAAAAGAAATTAATTACAATTTTAGCACCAGCATATAATGAACAAGAAGTTTTGAATTTACTATATGAAAGATTAGTAAAATTAATGGATGAAAACACTAATTATGATTTTGAAGTATTATTAGTAAATGATGGTAGTAAAGATAGAACATTTGAAATTATGAAAGAGCTTAGAGAAAAAGACAAGAGAATCTGCTATTTAAATCTTTCTAGAAACTATGGAAAAGAAACAGCAATGATAGCAGGTTTGGATTATTGTAAAGGAGATGCAGTAGTTATTATTGACGCAGATTTACAAGATCCACCAGAACTAATACCAGAAATGATTAAATATTGGGAAGAAGGCTATGATGATGTTTACGCTAGAAGAAGAACTAGAGATGGAGAAACATGGCTTAAAAAGTTCACATCAAAAATGTACTATAGAATTTTACAATCATTTACAAGTATACAACTTCAAATAGATACTGGAGACTTTAGATTACTTGATAGACGTTGTGTAGAAGCATTAAAGTCAATGAGAGAAAATCAGAGATATACAAAAGGCTTATTTAGCTTTATAGGCTATAATAAAAAAGAAATATTGTATGATAGAGATGCAAGAGCAGCTGGAAAGACAAAATATAATTATGGAAGAATGATTAATTTATCAATTGATGGTATTACATCATTTACAACATCACCTTTAAGATGGGCAGCTATTTTTGGAATGGTAATTTCATTTGTTGCATTTGTATATATGATATATATAATAATAAAAACAATAGCAACAGGGGTAGATGTACCTGGTTATGCATCATTAATGGTAGTTATATTATTCTTAGGTGGAATTCAATTGGTATTTTTAGGAGTTATTGGAGAATATTTAGGAAGAACGTTTAATGAAAGCAAACATAGACCTTTATATTTTATTGAAAGATATAATGAAGAAAAGGAAACAAACGAACATTTAAATAAATAAGAAAAGTGGCTTCGCCATATGTACAGGGTTGCTTTGCAACCCGCACAGCCTAAGGTAACTTAACCTTGTTGTATAGTAAAAATCTTCGATTTTTCCTATACAATAAGAAAAGTGGCTTCGCCACATGTACAGGGTTGCTTTGCAACCCGTACAGCCTAAGGTAACTTAACCTTGTTGTATAGCAAAAATCTTCGGTTTTTCCTATACAAGAAGAAATATGCCAATGGAAATTTCCATTGGCTTTTTCTATTTATAAATCATATAATCAATTTCAGGGAATATACAGTCTTTTTTAGAAATGTCTTTTAAAAAGTCAATATATTCTTCATCAATTTTATTATTTACAAGACCACCATAAAGTCTGTTAAATCTGCCAACATGGTCTTTTATACGCTTTTTAGCATAATCTACCATTGTTCCATTTGTAATAATAAATAACCAGTCACTACTTTGTGCTAATAAAACTTCTCTAGCACATTGATTTAAAGCTTTTTTCTTTATTTTATCTTTTTCGTTCGGAAATTTATTTGCAAGTTCAACCATTTTGTTTCCAATATCATGTAAATATTTATGAGCATAATCATTTGTTTGATTTAACCAAACTTCACTATAACCATTAGCACCCCAACTAGAACGACATGGAGTACATACTTGCATAGATGGGTACTTATCAATATATTCACTAGGAGTAATTAGTTTGAAGTTACAATCATCATAATAGATTTTTTTAAACAAAACATATAACCAGTCTGGACCTTCATACCACCAATGGCCATATAATTCTGCATCATAAGGACATGTAATGATTGGGGGATTAGTTGTTAATTTAGAAAGCTCGTCAATTTGCTTAACTCTGCTATCAAAAAAGTGACCAGCTTGTTTTTCAATACTATCTTGAGCCCATTGTAAGTTATAATAGTCTTTTTCGCAATCTTTGCCAGTAATTCTATAATACTTAATACCAGTATGAACTCTAACTCCATTTGAAGCAATATAAGGTTTTATATAATCATAAGGAGCATCATAACCAATATCTCTATAAAATTCCCTATAATTAAAATCACCAGGGTAACCGTTTATTGAGCTCCATACTTGCCTTGAAGATTCAATATCTCTACCAAAAGCAACAATTCCTTCAGGTGAAACAATTGGAGCAAAAGTTCCAAAGATAGGAGTAGGGTTGGCATACAAAATACCATGAGTTTCCGTAATTATATATTTAATACCAAATTCTTTTAAATATTTATCTGCTTCAGGAATATAACCGCATTCTGGAAGCCATATTCCGTTTGGATTTTTACCAAAATATTTTCTGTATGTTTGAACACCAACAGCAATCTGAGCCCTTACAGTTTTTTCATTTACATATAGTATAGGAAAATAACCATGTGTTGCACCACAAGTTATAATTTCCAAAACACCAATGTCTTGAAAATGCTTAAAAGCCTGAATTAAATTACAATTGTATACATCTTTAAATAAATGTAAGTCATTAGAATATCTATCAAAATAATAAAGAGCAAGGCCATTTTCTTTTTCATTATTCTTTGTTCTTTCAATTTCTTTTTTTGCAAGTTCAATATGAGTATTTAAATATTTAATATATCTTTTTTGTAAAAGTTTATTATCAAACATATTTAAAAGAGGAGGAGTAAGTGACATTGTTATTCTAAAGTCAACTTTTTCCTTCTCTAATTTTCCAAAGTTTGTTAATAAAGGTAAATATGTTTCTGAAATAGCTTCATATAACCATTGCTCTTCTAAATAATCTTCACTTTCAGGATGATGTATGAAAGGTAGGTGAGCATGTAATATAAAACTAACATAACCTTTTTCAGTATTCATAAGATTTTCTCCAATCTATTAATTTTATATTAAGAAGACATTTTAGAAGAAGATAGGCTTGAACCTAATTTATCATCTGTTAATTCATTTTTATAAATTTCTTTATATAAATCATAAATATTATATACTTTACCAATATTTTTCATAAATGATAAAGAAGATATATCTTTTTCTTCTATTTCATTATTTTTTACATTTCTAAAAAATACAGTTTTGCCTAAAGTATCAAATAATATGTGATCATTTGGGGTTTGTAAGTTATTAGAAGAAGATATATAAACAGCATTTTCAGGTAAGTTTATATAGTTGTTTTTTGGCTTCCTAAATAAAACTACATCATATTTGCAATCACTATCAGGAATATGAATATACCAGCTGTTTGCAAAATCATTTATTTCAACTTCAAATGAATAGCCTTTAGTTTCATTGGTAACAGTTAGAAATGGTGTAGTGTTATCAAAAAAATCTTTTCCATATTTCTCTAAATATAATTGTTTATCTTCATCAGAAATATCCCAATATACAAAAATGATAGTAGGTGTTTGAGCTAGTATTTTTACAATTGTTTGATTATATAAATTAGATAAATCATAGTATTCTACAGTGTTTTTCTTTTTAACAGCTGATTTTTTTACAGAAGTGCTTTTTTTAGAAACTTTGCTCGTACTTTTTTTACTAGAAGTTTTTGTTGATTTTTTTGCTGTGCTTTTCTTTGTAGTAGAGCTTTTAGAAGCTTTTGATGTTTTTACATCAGCCTTTTTTTGAGCTGTTTTTTTCTCTTCAATTATTTCTTCTTTTGCTTTTTTTGGCATCTTATCCTCCGTTTATATTTCGAACATTTATATCTATATTATACTATATCAAAACTTAAATAAATTCAAGAGAAAAATATAAAAAACTATTGAAATTTTTCTAAAGTTATATTAGTATAATCATAGAACAAAATCCAAAGAAAAGTAAGAAAGAGACACAGAAAATGAAAGAAGCTAGAACCTTTGCGGGAGTAGAGAGAGTCACACCACTAATCAACAACCAAGCTAAGAAATTAGCTTTATTTGGCATACTCAGGGCAGGTCCTAAACATGAGAATGTTTAGGTAACCTGTCCTTTTTGTATTGAAAATTAAAAATGTGCTTCTTTAAAAATAAAAAGAAAGGGAAAAATGGATTTAAAAAAGTGAAGGAGGAAAAAGAAAAATGAAAGTAAATTTAAAATTAACAAGGAATGAAAAAATTTATTTACATCAATCAGGTATTACATTAATAGCCTTAGTAGTAACAATAGTGGTACTTTTAATATTAGCAGGAGTAACAATAAGCTCAGTATTTAGTGATAATGGAATAATAAAAAAGGCACAAGATTCGCAATTAAAAATTAATACAGCTCAAAAAAACGAATTGGATAATATAAATAAAGTGGATAAGTGGATAACAGAAAGTACTGTACAAATGATAGCATTTACTGCTCAAGATGTTAACGGAAAAGACAAGACATATAAAGTAGAAAAAGGAATGACATGGAAACAAGCTTTTGAAGCGGGATATTTTGACAATGAAGAAGATAGAAAAAGCTGGTATGAAATGTATGGAACTGCAGAAAAACAAAAGATAGATAATAAGTATTGGTATCAAGCATATGACTCAACCAATGAATATATAGTAACAGATGTAAAATGCTATGATTATATGATTGATAATAATAGAATATATCTAAGTGGAATAAAATATTTTAGTGCAGATGGAAGTCAATATGACAGTAGAACAGCTCCTAGTTGGTATTATATAATTCCAGAAGGAGCAACTAAAAGCTCATCATCACAAGTAAAGCCTGACGACGTAATTACACCAGATGGTAAATATGTTGTTTATAATGATGACTAATGATAAATAATGACAAGATAATTATAAAAAAGAAATTGAACCAAAACATTAGTTCTTTATCAAATTATTCTAGTAGAAAATGCAATTAAGTATAGTATAATAGTACTAACTTAGTTGCATTTTCTATTTTACAATAATCATTTTTTGTTAATTTGATGAAAACTATTGATTTTTATTAAAGTTTATATTAGTATAATCATAGAACAAAATCCAAAGAAAAGTAAGAAAGAGACACAGAAAATGAAAGAAGCTAGAACCTTTGCGGGAGTAGAGAGAGTCACACCACTAATCAACAACCAAGCTAAGAAATTAGCTTTATTTGGCATACTCAGGGCAGGTCCTAAACATGAGAATGTTTAGGTAACCTGTCCTTTTTGTATTGAAAATTAAAAATGTGCTTCTTTAAAAATAAAAAGAAAGGGAAAAATGGATTTAAAAAAGTGAAGGAGGAAAAAGAAAAATGAAAGTAAATTTAAAATTAACAAGGAATGAAAAAATTTATTTACATCAATCAGGTATTACATTAATAGCCTTAGTAGTAACAATAGTGGTACTTTTAATATTAGCAGGAGTAACAATAAGCTCAGTATTTAGTGATAATGGAATAATAAAAAAGGCACAAGATTCGCAATTAAAAATTAATACAGCTCAAAAAAACGAATTGGATAATATAAATAAAGTGGATAAGTGGATAACAGAACACACTGAGAAAAATGAAGGAAGCAATACTGAAAAAAATGAAGACAATGATACTGAAGAAAAAGAAGATTATGACATTAGTGGTGACTTAGGCACGGAGTATGGACGGACCAGCTAAAAGAGTAACAATAACTAAAGGAACAATATCAACAACTGATGAGACAACTATAGAAATTGATGATGCAGAGACTATTGAACAATATGCTACATTAGAGAGAACAGACGAAAATGTTAAAGTAGAAAAGATTAATGGATACGACATTTTTGGAACAATTAAAATAAAATTAGCTGAAGGAATCTCTATAAATCAATTATACATATATGTTCCAAGTTTCAAACAGGGAGATTCTATAATATGCAAAGCATTAATAAATAATAGTTGGACAACCCTAGAATCAGAATTAATTGCTGACGAAGAGTTTCAAATTAATAATCTTGCTCAAACCGCTAATATTGAGTTCCTTAAAGGAGAATAATAATTTTATTATTTTTTTATATAAAAAGCCAAGTGAAGTATAATATACTAACTTGGCTAATTTAAATTTTAAAAAAAGAAAATAATGAAATATTTTGTAAAAAAATGTTTACTTTTGTTAAAAAATTATATACAATAACTAAAAGAAAAATCAAAAGATAAAAATATATAGAAAGGGGCAAATTTTCCATGAAAATATTAATGTTAACTTGGGAATATCCACCAAGAATTGTAGGAGGAATTGCTAGAGTTGTCCATGATTTATCAAAAAGATTAATTAAAGATGGACATGAAGTAACTGTAATTACATATAAAGAAGGGGACTTACCAGAATACGAAAATGATAAAGGGGTTGAGGTATATCGTGTAGAAAATTATATGATACATCCTAATAGCTTTATAGATTGGACATTACAATTAAACTTTAATATGGTTGCAAAAGCCACAGAATTAATAAATAAAAATGGAAAATTTGATGTAATACATGCACATGATTGGTTAGTTGCATCAAGTGCTAAAACATTAAAACAATCATTTGGAATACCATTAGTTGCAACAATACACGCAACAGAAGCTGGAAGAAATTCGGGTATTCATAATGATTCTCAAAGATACATAAATGACACAGAATGGCTATTAACATATGAAGCAACAGAAGTAATAGTTAATAGTAACTTTATGAAAGGACATGTTCAAAGCTTATTTGGACTTCCATTTGATAAAATAAATGTAGTACCTAACGGAATCAATTTGACAAACTTTAATGGAATAGAAAGAGATTATGAATTTAGAAGACAATATGCAATGGACAACGAAAAAATCATTTTATATGTTGGTAGATTAGTATATGAAAAAGGAATTCAACATTTAATTTCTGCAATGCCAAAAATAATACAAGGATATAATGATGTAAAACTTGTAATCGCAGGAAAAGGTGGAATGCTTGATGAATTAAAAGCACAAGCCGAAGCAATGGGAATAGCTAATAAAGTATATTTTACAGGATATTTAAATTCAAAACAAGTGCAAAAAATATACAAATGTGCTGACGTGGCAGTATTCCCAAGTACATATGAACCATTTGGAATAGTTGCACTTGAAGGAATGCTAGCAGGTGTTCCAACAGTAGTATCTGATGTTGGTGGATTAGATGAAATAGTTGATCATGGAATAAATGGTATGAAAAGCTATGCAGGAAATCCAAATTCAATAGCAGATTCTGTTTTGACAGTGCTATATGATAAACAATTAGCTGCTGCTATGGCTAAAAAAGCTAAACAAAAAGTAAAAGAGGAATTTAATTGGAATAAAATTGCTCAAGATACACATTATATATACGAAAAAGCAATTTGCAAAACTGTTGCTGAAAAACAAAAACAAGAAATTGCACAAGAAAATGCACAAAAAGCTAAAAAGGCTAATAATACAGAAACAGAAATTACAAATTTACTTAGTTTTCAGAAGAAACATGCTTATGCATAAAAAGTTAGGAAGGAGTAATGTTAATTATGCAGGTTTATGATACAGCAAATAAATTAGCACAAGAGATTAGAGAATCGGAAGAATATAAATTATATAAGCAAAGAAAAGATGAAATACAAAATGATCCTGACAAAAAGCAAAAAGTAGAAGATTTTGAAAAATTAAGATATGAAGTTCAATTAATGGCATATACAGGAGAGAAAAAAGATGAAGAGAAAAATAAAAAACTAGAAGAAATGTATATGACTTTAGTTGAAAATAAGGAAATAAAAGAATATTTCGATTTAGAAGTAAAATTCAATATTATGATTGCAGACGTAAACAAAATAATTGCAGAAGCAATAAAAGATGTGTTATAATAAATATATAAAAATTTGTCGTTAAAAAGGCTTTGCAAGAAAGCTTTTTTAACGATTTTTGTTTTTAAGAAGGAGATCTAATATGGAATATTTTGTTATGATTTTTATATGTATAATAACTTTGATTGTTTTAAAATTTGCATGGAATATAAAAATAAAAGATGTAAAAACACTAAAAGATATTGGGTATGACCCAAAATTAAATGAAATTACTAATAAACTTCCTGAAAATAAAGAAGTTTGTAAAAGCATTTTAAAAATGCTTAATAATGATGATGTTACAATAAAAGAAGGAGAAAACAATCAGGCAAGCCTATATATTGTAATTTCAAATTCCATTATAATTGCAAATATAAAAAACACATTCACAAGAATACAAACTATAGCACATGAATGCTTACATTCCGTTCAAAATAGAAAGACTTTACTTTTCAACTTTATAATTTCAAATTTATATATAATATATTTTATTGCAATATGTATTTTAACTATTTTAAAAATAAACCAATATAAAATGATATGCTTATTTATATTTATAATCTTGGGCTTTATACAATATTCAATTAGATCATATTTAGAAATGGATGCAATGACAAAAGCAAAGCCATTAGCAAAAGAGTATATAGAAAAAGAAGGAAGTTTAGACAAAAAAGAACAAGAGACTGTATTAACTAATTATGAAACAATAAATAATATAGGAATAAAATTAAGCAATTATGTATTAATATTAAATCAAATTATAAAATTAATAATATATATGACAATATGCATTATATTCTAAAAAAATATTACAGAAATTTAAATATTTCTGTAATATTTTTTCAAATTCGCTGTTCCCTCTTTTAAAATTATGTATTATGTTGTAAAATATATTACAAATTGTATAGTTTATAGGAGATAAGAATGAATAAAAAATGGGAAGTATGTAAAATTGAAGAAGAAATTGTAAATAAAATATGTAAAGAAAATAATTTAAGCACATTGCTTGGAAGTATACTTGTAAGTAAACAAGTTGATAGTGAAGAAAAAATAAGACTTTTTTTAAATCCGACAAGAGAGGATTTTCATGACCCATTTTTAATGCCTGACATGGAAAAGGCAGTACAAAGAATTTTTAATGCAATAAAAGAACAACATAAAACAATTATATATGGTGACTATGATGTTGATGGAATAACAAGTGTTACTGTATTAAAAAAATATTTAGAAGAACGAGGACTAGAGGTAGGAACATATATACCAAATAGATTAAATGAAGGCTATGGCTTAAATAAAGAGGCTGTAAAGAAAATAGCAGATCAAGGCTATACTTTAATAATTACAGTTGATTGTGGAATATCTTGTATAGAAGAAATTGAATATGCAAATGAATTGGGAATAGAAGTAATTGTTACAGATCATCATGAACCAGGAGAAGAAATACCAAAATGTTTGGCCGTAATAGACGCCAAAAGAAAAGACAATCATTATCCATTTAATCAACTGGCAGGAGTAGGAGTTGTATTTAAATTAATACAAGCGATTTCAATAAAACTAAATTTAGATGCAAAAGAATACTTAAAATATTTAGATATCGTATGTGTTGGAACAATTTCTGATATAGTACCATTGGTAGATGAAAATAGAGTAATAACAAAATTAGGGCTTAAACTTGTTGAAAGAACAAAAAATATTGGATTAAAAACACTATTAGACTCTACCGGTTACAAAGAAATAAATTCAACTACAATTTCATTTGGAATAGCACCAAGAATAAATGCATGTGGAAGAATGGGGGAAGAAATAGAAGCATTACATTTATTCCTAACAAATGATTTGCAAGAAGCAAAACAAATATCAGAAAAATTAAATAAATATAATACAGAAAGACAAGAAATAGAAAAACAAATTTTTAAACAAGCACTAGAACTTGTAGAAAATGAAGAAGAAAAGTCTTGTATAGTGCTAGGAAAAGAAGGTTGGCATCATGGAATTATAGGGATAGTTGCCTCAAAAATTACAGACATATATTTTAAACCAAGTATTTTAATATGCTTTGAAGGAGAAGAGGGAAAAGGCTCAGGAAGAAGTATACCAGGCTTTGACTTACATGACGCTGTTATGAATTGCAATACTTATGTTGAAAGATTTGGTGGACATAGTATGGCAATAGGAATAAATGTAAAAAAAGAAAATTTTGAAAAGTTTAAAAAAGAATTTGAAACATATACACAAAATAGCCATATTAATGATATAATACCAATTATAAAAATTGATAGAGAAGTAGATATTAGAAAAATAAATATTCAAGATATAAAAGATTTGAAATTATTAGAGCCATATGGTGAAGCAAACAAAATGCCACTATTCTTAATTAAAAATCTTAAAATTCAAGCAATTCGTACATTATCTGAAGGTAAACACATAAAACTAAAACTTGGAATAGACAATTACATAATAGATGCTATAGGCTTTAATATGGGTAATATAGCAGACAAATATTTAATTGGAGACAAAGTAGATGTTGTTGGAAGTTTAGAAATTAATGAGTTCGGTGGAAATGAAAATATTCAAATTAATTTAAAGGACATGAGAAAAACAATATAAAGAGGGGAGTGAATAATATATGTCAGAAGTAAAAGAAATGACAATAGAAGACGTTATAACTACAACCAAAAAAAATAATAGAAAATCGGATAGTAAACTTATTAGAAAAGTATATAATTATGCAAAAGCACATCACGAAGGACAATTAAGAAAATCAGGGGAACCATATATTATTCATCCAGTACAAGTTGCATACATATTATCAACATTAGGGTTAGATGATAGCACAATCTGTGCAGCACTTTTACACGACGTTGTAGAAGATACAGATATAACAAAACAAGATTTGGAAAACGAATTTGGAAAAGAAATTGCAGAATTAGTAGATGGTGTTACAAAACTTAGCAAATTAAAATATGCAAGTATGGAAGAACAACAAGTTGAAAATTACAGAAAAATGTTTTTAGCAATGGGTAAAGATATAAGGGTTATATTAATAAAACTTGCAGATAGATTACATAATATGAGAACATTAAAATATTTAACTCGTGATAGACAAATTGCAAATGCAAATGAAACTATGGAACTATATGCACCACTTGCAAATCGTTTAGGAATGTATTCTTTAAAATGGGAATTAGAGGATTTATCATTTAAATATTTATATCCAGAAGATTATCGTGAATTAGTAGAAGGAATTGATCGTAAAAGAGAAGAGCGCTTAAAGTTTATTGATATGATTATGGATCAAATAAAAGTAGCAGTAAAAAAGCAACATATAGAAGCCGAAATTACAGGTAGAGCTAAACACTTATATAGTATTTATCGTAAGATGAAAAGAGATAATATTACTTTGGACCAAGTATATGACTTGTTTGCTCTTAGAGTAATAGTTAATTCGATTAAAGATTGTTATGCTGTTCTAGGAATAGTGCATGAGCTATATAATCCAATGCCTGGAAGGTTTAAAGATTATATTTCAGTACCAAAACCTAATATGTATCAATCTTTGCACACTACATTAATTGGACCAAAAGGAACACCTTTTGAAGTTCAAATTCGTACATGGGACATGCACCGTATAGCAGAATATGGTATTGCTGCACACTGGGCATATAAAGAGGCCAGCTTTATGGGAAACAAAAAAGCTAATGTTAAAGTTGAAGAAGACAAGCTTTCATGGCTTCGCGAAACATTAGAGTGGCAAAAAGATATGCAAGATCCAGATGAATTTTTAAATACATTAAAAACAGAGCTTTTTGAGGATGAAGTATATGTATTTACTCCAAAGGGAAAGATTATTGCACTTCCTAAAGGTAGTACACCGATTGATTTTGCATACTATATACATGCTGAAATAGGCAACCATATGACTGGTGCTAAAATAAATAGTAAAATGATGCCAATAGTAACACAATTAAAAAATGGTGATATTGTTGAAATTATAACATCAGATCAATCAAAAGGACCTAGTAGAGATTGGCTTAAGTTTATTAAAAGTTCAACAGCAAAAAGCAAAATTTTGGCATGGTTTAAAAAGAATGATAGAGAAGAAAACATTGTCAAAGGTAAAGATTTAATTGAAAAAGAAATAAAGAAAATTGGAATGACACACGCAGAACTTGCTAAACCAGAGTATATGCAAGCTGCATTAGACAGATACAAATATTCTGAACTAGACGAAATGTATGCAAGTGTTGGATTTGGAGCTATATCTTCTGGAAAAATTATTGCAAGAATGCTAGAGGAATATAAAAAAGATCATCAAACAGAAAACTTAGATGAAAAATTAGAAGAACTCTCAAAAGAAAGAGTATATAAACCAAAGCCATCAAAAACAGGTATAGTTGTTAAAGGAATAGATAACTGTTTAGTTAAATTATCTAAATGTTGTAACCCTGTTCCTGGTGATGAAATTGTAGGCTATATTACAAAAGGAAGAGGAGTATCAGTACATAGAAAAGACTGTGTAAATGTAAATAATTTATTATCAGAAGAAAACAGAATGATTGATGTATACTGGTATGAAGCAGAAAAAACAAGATATAGTGTAGATATTGAAATTTATGGAAATGAGAGAAGCGGTTTATTAGCTGATATTATAAGAGAAATAGAAGGAACCAAAAGCAAGCTTTTAGCAGTTACTTCAAGAGCAAATAAAGAAAAAATTTCAATAACTGAAGTTACAGTTGAAGTAGAGAATATTGATGAACTAAATAAGATATTAAAACAGATTAGAAAAGTTGATAGTGTATATGAAGTTAAGAGAAAGAAGTAATGTGATTTTGAAAGTAATTGACATCTTGCTTCGTTATAATTCATTTCAAAATCAATAATAAAACAATGAACGAAGTACAGAAAGGAAAAATAGTGATGATACTAAAGCAGTTAAGAGTTAATAGTGGAGCAGTTTGCGAGCCAACAAATTGTTATATTATTCAAGATGAAGATACAAAAGAAACAATGGTTATTGATCCAGGAGCAGAGTGTGGCAAAATTGTTGAAATGCTTGATATATTACAAGCAAATTTAAAATATATATATTTAACACATTGCCATGGAGATCACTTAGGAGCATTGCTAGAACTAAAAGATAAAAAAGGTGGAAAAATTTTAATACATAGATTGGACAAAGAAGGCCTACATGACAAAAAAATAAGTTTGACAGAATATATAGGAGTTAAAGATATTGAATTAGAACCAGACTCTATAGTTGATGATAATGATATAATACATGTAGGAAATATAGAGTTTAAAATTATTCATACTCCTGGTCATACAAAAGGCAGCAGCTCGTTATACTGTGAAAAAGAAAAAATGTTATTTTCTGGTGATACTATGTTTTATGGTACTTGGGGAAGAACAGATTTACCTACAAGTAGTTTTATGGACATAATGAATTCAATTACTCAAAAATTATTAAAATTACCAGATGATACAATAGTATACCCACGGACATGGTAAACCTACAATGATTGGAGAAGAAAGACCAATTTATGATGAATTAAAACCAAGAGAAGATTAAAAGGGAGGGATTAAAGATGGTTACAGAACCAAGAACCTTATCAGGATTTATGGAGCTTTTACCAAATGAACAAATATTATTTGATCAAATGAAAGAAAAAATTGAAAAAACATATCAAAAATTCGGATTTTTGCCACTAGATACTCCAATACTAGAATTGTCGGAAGTATTATTAGCAAAAGCTGGTGGAGAAACAGAAAAACAAATATACCGCTTCACAAAAGGAGATACAGATATATCAATGAGATTTGATTTAACTGTACCACTTGCAAAATATGTAGCTAAAAATTATGGAAATTTAAGTTTCCCATTTAGAAGATATCAAATAGGAAAAGTATATAGGGGAGAAAAAACACAAAAAGGTAGATTTCGTGAATTTTATCAATGCGATATAGACATTATTGGAGATGGTGAATTAGGGATAGTTAATGATGCAGAAATTCCAAGTGTTATATATAATCTTATATCAAGTTTAGGATTCAATGACTTTACTATCTGCATAAATAATAGAAAAGTTTTAAATGGATTATTTAGAGAAGTAAATCAAGAACAAAATGCTGTTGACATTATGAGAACTATTGATAAACTTGCTAAAATAGGAAAAGAAAATGTAATATCAGAATTAAAAGAAATTGGTTTAGATGATCAAGCAATTGATAGAATCTTGAAATTTATTGAAATTGATGGAACAACAGATGAAAAAATAAAAAAATTAAAAGAACTAAATATTCAAGAAGAAATGTTTGTAGAAGGTTTAGCAGAATTAGAGCAAGTTGTAAAATATATTAGAGTATTTGGAGTGCCAGATACACACTTCAAAATAGATTTAACAATTGCTAGAGGATTAGATTATTATACAGGCACAGTATATGAAACATTTCTAAATGACTACAAAGAAATAGGAAGTGTATGTTCAGGTGGAAGATATGAAAACTTAGCTGAATATTACACAGACAAAAAATTGCCTGGGGTTGGAATTTCAATTGGTTTAACAAGATTATTCTATAAATTAAATGAATTACAACTTATTAAATCAGACAAATATTCGATGTCAGATGTATTAATAATACCAATGACAGAAGATATGACAAAATCTATTGAACTTGCAAGTAATTTACGAAAAGAAGGAATAAATACAGAAGTATATTTAAATGACAAAAAATTAAAAGCAAAATTTAAATATGCAGACAAGCTAAAGATTCCTTATGTTGTTGTTATTGGAGAAGATGAAATCAATTCAAATATGATAAAAGTAAAAAATATGAGTACAGGTGAAGAAACACCAACAGAGCTAGATGCAAAGAAAATTTATGAAATAATAAAAAAATAAAAATCATAATCTCCTTTGTCCAAGAATATACTAATTAATAGTATTGGACAAAGGAGACTTTTTATTATGATAAACATGGCAGTAGTTAACTTAAAAGATATCCTAAAATACATCTTGAAAATTGGTATATTGATAATTGCAGTGTTAGGAATAACAAAATATCTTTCTCAGAATAACTTAAAAGATAAAATACAAAAGGCAAACAATAAAGAATTAATAACATCTACAATTAATACTGCCTTACCTCTAACAGACATAAAAGATAATGACAATATAACAAAGGTAGCCTCAATTGACCCACTTAAATTGGCATTAAGTATAGAACTAAAAGCAATGAATTCAACACTAAAAAATAAAGAAAATACTGTTGAAGATAAAAAAGAAAATAGTGAAGAAAAAAATGAGACAAAAGTGGAGCAAGCACAAACAGGGCTAAAAACAGAAGTACAAAGCTCAAATGTGCCAAATAAATATACAACACAATATAATGGAGTGAAAATAAAAAATGAAGTTAAATATAAACTAACTGACGAAATACTAAGGCCAGATATTACAGTAAATAAAGAAAACATTCTGATATATCATACACATTCATGTGAAAGCTATACACCAAGTGAAAAATATCAATATAAAAAAACAGGAAATTTTAGAACAACAGATAAAAATTACTCGGTAATAAGAGTAGGAAATGAGCTAGAAGAACAACTTAAAACATATGGATATAATGTGATTCATGATGAAAGTTATCATGACTATCCATCATATACTGGGTCATATGCTAATTCCCTAAAAACTGTAAGTAAACTTCTAGAGGAAAATGAAAATACAGATGTTGTAATTGATTTACATAGAGATGCAATAGGAGATAGTACATATGCTCCAACAGTAAAAATTGGTGAAGAATATGCTGCACAGCTTATGTTTGTAATAGGCGGAAATGAAGGAAGCATAGCACATAAAAATTGGCAACAGAATTTAAAATTTGCAATAAAAGTACAAGAAAAAGCAAACGAACTATATCCAGGATTATTTAAACCAATAATATTAAGAGGAACTACATATAATCAACATGTGACAAAAGCGGCAACAATCATAGAAGTTGGAGCAACAGGAAATACCTTAGATCAGACTTTAGTAAGTATGAAATATTTGGCAAAGGTAATAAGTGAAGTTGTTAAATAATTGACAAATTATAAAACCTAGCTCATAAGGAGTTAGGTTTCCTTATTTTAAAAAATCATAATAATATCTTGCAAATAACGGCATTTTTGTGTATACTACAAAAAGGAAAAGAGGAGATAAAATATGTGTGGATTTGTAGGATATGTTGAAGATGGAGAAAAAGATAGAAAAATAATAAAAAGTATGTCAGATACTATAAAACATAGAGGACCAGATGATGAAGGCTTTTATGAAGATGATAAAATCTCTTTAGCATTCAGAAGGTTAAGTATAATAGACTTAAGTAATGGACATCAACCAATGTTTAATGAAGATAGCTCAATGGTTATTTTATTCAATGGAGAAATATATAATTATCAAGAATTGAAAGAAGACTTAATGGCAAAAGGACATGTTTTTGCCAATAATTCTGATACAGAAACTATTCTGCATGGATATGAAGAATATGGACAAGAAATTACTAAAAAACTTAGAGGAATGTTTGCTTTTGTAATATGGGATATTAAAAACAAAGTTCTTTTTGGTGCAAGAGATCATTTTGGAATAAAACCATTTTATTATTACAATAGAGATGGTATGTTTATATTTGGCTCAGAAATAAAAAGCTTTTTACCACATCCAAAATTTAAAAAGGAATTAAATGAAGAGGCTTTGAAAACCTATTTAACTTTCCAATACTCGGCATTAGATGAAACATTTTTTAAAGGAGTATATAGGTTAAAGCCAGGTCATCAATTTACTTATAAAGATGGCAAATTAGAAGTAACAGAATACAATACATTTAACTTTATAGAAGAAAAGAAAAACTTTGAAGAAACTGTAAATAGTATACATGAAACAATAACAAGCTCAATAGATTATCATAGAATAGCAGATGTTGAGGTAGGCTCATTTTTATCATCTGGTGTAGATTCAAGTTATGTTGTATCTTATGCAAAGCCAGACAAAACATATACAGTAGGATTTAATTATGATAATTTCGATGAAACAGTTTATGCTAAAGATTTATCAAAAATTTTAGAGATAAAAAATACAAGCAAAATTATATCTGATGAAGAATTTTTTGATTCATTAGAAGATGTACAATACTATTCAGATGAACCACATGCAAATCTTTCAGCAGTTCCTTTATATCATTTATCAAGACTAGCTGCAAAAGATGTAAAAGTTGTTTTATCTGGTGAAGGAGCAGACGAATTATTTGGTGGATATCAAACATATCATAGAACAAAATTCTATAATGCTTATGAAAAACTACCACTTTCATTTAGAGCAAAAATGAAAAAGTTTGCTGAGAAATTACCAAACATAAAAGGAAAGAACTTCTTAATTTCAGAAGGAACACCAATTGAAGACAGCTATATTGGTCAAGCATTTATATTTGATGATGAACAAGCAAATGATGTATTAAAACCAGAATACAAAACTAATATTAGTTTTAAAGATGTTACAGCTCCAATATTTGCAAAAGTAAAAGATCAAAATGACTTAATAAAAATGCAATACTTAGACATGCATTTATGGTTACCAAATGATATTTTATTAAAAGCAGATAAAATGACTATGTCAGCATCACTTGAATTAAGAGTTCCTATATTAGATAGAGTTGTATTTGATACCGCTTCTAAATTACCAAGAGAATATAAAATAGTTGGAAAAGACACAACAAAATATGCACTAAGAAAAGCAGCAGCTAAAATAGTTCCAAAAGAATGGGCACAAAGAGAGAAAAAAGGATTTATGGTTCCATTCAAATATTGGCTAAAAGAAGAAAAATGGTATAACAAAGTAAAAGAAACTTTTGAAAGTGAATATGCAGCAAAATTCTTTGATACAGATAAAATAGTTAAACTTTTAAATGACTATTATGAAGGAAAAGCAATGACACATAGAAAAGTTTATACAATATATTGCTTCTTGATTTGGTACAAACAATACTTCGTAGAGGGATAATTCAAAATGAACTTTTTAATTAAAACATTGGAAGAAAATAAAAAGTTCCAAGAACTCACAAAACAAATTAGTAAAACAGACCCGATAGCTATATCGGGCTTAGTTGACGTTGAAAAACTACATGTACTAGCAGGTATTTTTAATGAAACTAAAAGACCAATGGTGTTAGTAACATATAATGAAATACAAGCACGTAAGTTATATCAAGACTTAAAAAAACTTATAAAACAAACATATTTCTTTCCTAAAAAAGAGATTACAAGCTATGACTATGTTGCACAAAGTAAAGAAATTGAATATAAAAGAATTGATGTATTAAACAAAATGTACTTGGCTAAAAAACAAAAAGAACCAATAATAATAGTTACAACAATAGAAGCAGTTATGCAAAAAATGGTTGCTAAAGACACTTTGTATCAAAATGTTATAGATTTTGAAGTTGGAAAAACATATTTATTAGATGGAATTAAAGAAAAACTAGTTGGACTTGGTTATGAAAGAAGTGACCTAATTGAAAACAAAGGACAATTTAGTATTCGTGGTGGAATAGTAGATGTTGGATTATCAGAAAAAATTGGTGTTAGAATTGAGTTTTGGGGAGATGAAGTTGATTCAATTAGGTTTTTTCAAATATCTTCACAAAGATCAACAGAAATGCTAAAAGAAATAACTATATTTCCAGCACATGAATTAATAGTAGAAGATTTATCAGAAGCGGTAAAAAATATACAAGAAAAATATCCTGAAGAAATAGAAGATATAGAACTTATAAAAAATGGAGATTATATTTCTAAAATCAATAAATATTTTAATGAATTTTATGAAAATCAAGCTTCATTTTTAGACTATATGTCAGATGAATATTTACTTTTATTAGATGAAAAGTCTAAAATAAATCAAAGAAAAACAAACATAGTAGAAGATAACAACAAACTAATTGCATCATTAGTAGAAAAAGAAAAATTTGTGCCAGAAGCAATTGAAAACATTAGTAAATTTGAATATAACTTTGAAGAAAAACAAATAATATATTTAGAACAAAATGACTCAATTAAAAACATTCAAAAATACTATTTTGAAACTAGAGAAATCAACTTCTATAACCTACAATTAGATTTATTACTTGCAGATATTGTAACATATCAAAAAAATAAAAAGAAAGTAGTATTACTAGCTGGTAATGAAATAAGTGCTAAAAAACTATGTGACATTTTAAAAGAAAATCAAATAAATTATAAATACGAACAAGAATCGGAAAGCATTAAACCAGGAGAAATTATAGTAACAATTGGAGGCTTTTCTTCTGGATTTGAAAATTATGATTTAAACTTAATAGTAATTAGCCTACAAAATAATTTTGAAGAACCTGTAAAAAGAAAAAAGAAATTATCTAGTACATTTAAAGATAGCGAAAAAATTGTATTTGCAGATTTAAAACTAGGTGATATAGTAGTACACCAAACACATGGTATAGGACAATTTATAGGGGTAAATACAATTACAGCAGATGGTGTAACAAAAGACTATATTAAAATTAAATATAGAAATGATGACATTCTATATGTTCCTACAAACAGCTTAGATAGTGTTAGAAAGTATATAGGTGGAGGAGATAATTCATCTCCTAGACTAAATAAGCTAGGTGGAAAAGAATGGAGTGCAACAACTAGCAAAGTAAAGAAAAATTTAGAAGCGGTTGCAAAAGATTTAATAGAGCTATATGCCAAACGTCAAAAAATAAAAGGATTTAGCTTTTCACCAGATACTCCTTGGCAAAAACAATTTGAAGATAGTTTTCCATATACAGAAACAGATGATCAATTAAGATGTATACAAGATGTAAAAAAAGATATGGAAAAACCACAGCCAATGGATAGACTTTTATGTGGAGATGTAGGATATGGTAAAACAGAAGTTGCAATAAGAGCAGCATTTAAAGCTGTTATGGACCAAAAACAAGTTGCATATTTAGTGCCAACTACAATACTTGCAAATCAACAATATGAAGAATTTAAAACTAGAATGCAAGAATTTGCTATAAATGTTGAGTTATTAAATAGATTTAAAACTAAAAAAGAGCAAGATGAAATTATAAAGAAACTTAAATTAGGTGAAGTTGATGTAGTTGTTGGAACACATAGACTACTAAGTGAAGATGTTAATTTCAAGGATTTAGGTCTTTTAATAATAGATGAAGAACATCGTTTCGGAGTTAAAGATAAAGAAAAAATAAAAAAATTAAGAACAAATATAGATGTTTTAACAATGACAGCAACACCAATACCAAGAACACTACACATGTCAATAGTTGGCGTTAGAGATATGTCGGTTATATATGAACCACCTCATAATAGAAAACCAGTACAAACCTATGTTCTTGAATATGATCAAGAAGTAATAACAGAAGCAATAACTAAAGAAATTGAAAGAGACGGACAGGTATTTTACCTATTTAACCAAGTAGAAGGCATTGAGAAAAAAGCAAATGAAATATCGATGCTAGTTCCAGAAGCTAAAGTAGGATTTGCTCATGGAAAAATGAGTGGTAGAGAACTAGAAGAAATAATGGAAAGTTTTATAAACCACGAAATAAATGTACTAGTATGTACTACAATATTAGAATCTGGAATAGATATACCAAATGCTAATACTATAATAGTAGAAAATGCAGATAGATTAGGATTAGCACAGCTTTATCAAATTAGAGGTAGAGTTGGTAGAAGCGACAAACAAGCATATGCATATATAACATATAAAAGAGATAAACTATTATCAGAAGTTGCAGATAAACGTTTAAAAGCTATTAAGGAATTTACTGAATTTGGTTCAGGATTTAAAATAGCAATGAGAGATTTGGAAATTCGTGGAGCAGGAAGTATGCTTGGAGAAATGCAACATGGACACATGGAACAAGTTGGCTATGATACATATTGTAAATTGCTAGATGAAGTTATAAAAGAGATGCAAGGAATAGAAGTAGTAGAAGAACAAGATGTACAAATCGACTTAGCTGTTTCTAGCTATATACCAGATAACTTTATTGAAAATAGTAGTCAAAAAATTGAAATATATCAAAATATTGCTTTATGTAGAACAGAAGAAGAACTTCAAAATGTTATTGATGAGGTTATTGATAGATATGGTAGACTTCCAAAAGAATTAGAAAACTTAATAGATATTGCAAGAATAAAACAACTTGCAAGAAAAGCAAACATCTTAAAAATAGCTCAAAGAGAAAACGGAATTGTATTCTATTTTGTAAAAGAAAAAATCAAACCAGAAATGGTAAACACTTTAATTACAAAATACCCTATGCTGGTTAAGTTCTCTAATGCAGTAGAACCTTATGTCACACTACGAATTAAAGAAAATGAAGACATCATAGAAAAAGCTAAAGAATTTTTGAATACTGTAATTGAAATTTAGAAAGGAAAAGTTATGCAAGTAATTTCAAGTAAAGATAATGAACAAATTAAATATATCAAAAAGCTAAAAGACAAAAAGTTTAGAGATGAAACAAACGAATATATAGTTGAAGGAATAAAATTAGTAAGGGAAGCAATTGAAGAAGCGGTAAATATAAAAACTATTGTTGTATGTGAAGATTGCGAATATACTGAAAGTTTTGAACAATCACTTCTATATGAAATTGCAAAATATAATTGTATATATGTAACTAAAAAACTATTCCTTTCTATAACAGATGTTGTTAATCCACAAGGAATTCTTGCAGTAGTTGAAAAAGGAGATAGCATAGACAAAATAGATTACAAAGAAGACATTATACTTGCATTAGATGGAATACAAGATCCTGGTAACTTAGGAACAATATTAAGAACAGCAGACAGTGCAAACTTAAAACAAATAATACTATCATCAGACAGTGCAGACCCATATAACCCAAAAGTTGTGCGCTCAACAATGGGAGCTATATTTAGAATGAATATAATAACAACTGATAATTTGGCTAAAACATTGCAAATGATAAAAAAACATAAATTTGAAGTAGTAGCAACATCATTAGACACTGATAAAAGTGTATATGATATAAAATATAATAAAAAAGTAATAATAATTGGAAATGAAGCAAAAGGAGTATCAAAAGAAATACAAGACTTAGCAGACCAAAGAGTTAAAATACCAATGCTAGGAAAAACAGAAAGCCTAAATGCTTCAGTGGCAGCAAGTATAATGATATATGAGTATGTAAGAGAAAAATTGTCATTGAATTAATCAATGGCAATTCTTTTTGTGAAAAGATTGTGAAAGTTGTTTATGATTAGAATATTATATGATAAAATATATAACTAGTTTAAAAGAAGGAGAAAATTTTGTATGTCATATATTGAATTTAAGAATGTTGTTAAAGAATACAAAATGGGAGAAGTAACTATAAAAGCATTAGACAATACTAACTTTAGTATTGATAAAGGAGAGCTTGTTGTTATAGTAGGACCCAGTGGAGCAGGTAAAACTACTACTTTAAATATACTTGGAGGAATGGATAAAGCTACATCTGGTCAAATATTTGTAAATGATAAAGAAATATCAAAATTAAATAATAAAAAGTTAATAGAGTATAGAAGAAATGATATAGGATTTGTATTCCAATTCTATAATCTAGTTCAAAACTTAACAGCCAAAGAGAATGTAGAACTTGCAACACAAATGTGTGCAGATGCATTAAATGTAGATACTATACTAGAAAAAGTAGGACTAACAGATAGAAAAGATAACTTCCCATCTCAATTATCAGGTGGAGAACAACAAAGAGTTGCAATAGCAAGAGCAATTGCTAAAAATCCAAAATTATTATTATGTGATGAACCAACAGGTGCATTAGATTACAAAACAGGAAAAAGCATATTAAAGCTATTACAAGAAATGGCAAGAAATGAAAATATGACTGTAATAATTATAACTCATAATGCTGCAATTACACCTATGGCAGATAAGGTTATACGTTTTAAAAATGGAAAAGCAGAAAGTGTTGAAACAAATGCTAATCCAATTTCAATAGATAATATAGAATGGTAAGGAAGAAAATGAAAAAATCTTTATTGAAAAATAATTTTAGAGAGATAAGTAAAAATAAAAGAAGATTTATATCAATGCTTGTTATGGCATTTTTAGGAGTGGGATTTTTTGCAGGTTTAGTTGCAACAAGTCCAGATATGCTAGATAGTTTAGATAAGTATGCAGATAAAAGTAATTTTTATGATATAAACATAATATCAACATTAGGAATTACAGATGATGACATACAAGCTATTAAAAATATAGATGGTGTTGAAAATGCTTATGGAATACAAACTAAAGATTCTATGGTAAAAATAGATAATAAAGAAAGTGTTTGTAAAGTAATTGAGTACAATGAAAATGTTAATACTCCAGTAGTGATAGCAGGAAGGCAAATAGAAAATGATAATGAGTGTTTATTAGACAATGCTATTGTTCGTACAGGTACAGGAGCAGAAAAATATATAGGTAAAAAAATAGTATTAGAAAATAATGATAAAGATTCTGACGATAAAGACATATTTACTAAAAAAGAATTTGAGATAGTTGGAATAGTAGATTCACCTATGTATATATCTAGTGAAAGAGGGAATACATCAATAGGTAATGGAACAGTTAATTTCTATATTTATACTAAAGATAATGTAATAAACCTAGACTATTATACAGGAATGTATGTTACTGTTGCTGGAGCAAAAGAACAAGTGACTAATAGTGATGGTTACTTAGAATTAGTTAATCCTGTAATTGATAAAATAGAAGGCATAAAACAAGAAAGAGAAGATGCAAGATATAATTCTTTAGTTGACGAAGCAAATGAAAAGATAAATGATGCACAAAAAGAACTTGATGATAAAAAAGCAGAAGTACAAAAGGAATTAAATGATGCTGAAAAGAAAATAAAAAATGCTGAGAACCAAATTGCGTCATCTGAAAATAGCATAAAAAATGGAGAAGCGGAATTAACTAAAAAGAAACAGAAAACAGAGAAGACTTTTAAAGAAGCGGAAGAGAAATTAAAACAAGCAGAAGAAGCTTTATTGCAAAAAGAAAAAGAGCTTAATAGTCAAAAAGAACAGATGGAGTATTTGCCACAGGAAGTACAAGAGCAGATTAAGAAGCGGATTAGCAGAAATAGAAGTAACTAAAACAGAATTACAAAAACAAAAAACAGAATTAGAAAATAATAAAAAGACTGCTAATGCAAAATTTGAGGCTTCACAAAAAGAAATAAATTCAAGTAAAACTAAAATACAAAATGCAAAATCAGAATTAGCAAAAAATAAAAAAGAATTTGAAAAATCTAAAAAAGAAGCAAATACTAAAATACAAGAGGCTCAAGATAAACTAAATGATGCAAAAGCAAATGTTAAGAAAATAGAAAAAGGTAAGTGGTATGTTCAAGATAGACTTGATAATACAGGATATAATAACATATTTGATGCAATAAAAACAATGTCGAACATTTCTAAAATGTTCCCAGTAATCTTTTACTTAGTTGCGGTTTTAATAAGTTTAACTTCTATGACCAGAATGATTGAAGAGGAAAGAGTAGAAATAGGAACATTAAAAGCAATGGGCTATACCAATATGCAAATAATTTCAAAATATATAATTTACTCATTATTTGCTTGTATAATTGGTGGAGTTTTAGGAATGACAGTTGGATTATATTTATTACCAAACATTGTTTGGATGTTATATTCTATGATATATAATTTGCCTGAATTTTATTGCATATATAGAGTAGAAATTGGATTGATTGGAATAATAATTGCGTTTATATGTATAGGTGGAGCTACAATAATTGTCGCAACAAATGAATTAAAACAAATGCCAGCTATTTTGATGAGACCAAAACCACCTAAAAAAGGAAAACGAATATTACTAGAAAGAATAGGCTTTATATGGAAAAGATTTAACTTTTCTCAAAAGGTAACTGCAAGAAATATATTCAGGTACAAAAAGAGAGCTATTATGACAATAATAGGTATTGCAGGATGCACAGCACTTATGTTAACAGGATTTGGGATAAGGGATTCAGTAATTGACATTCCATCAGTACAATTTAGAAAAATATTTAGTTATGATTTATCAATTTCTTTAACAAATACAAAAGGATTAGAGGAACTTAATGAATATTTTTCAAACAATGAAAATATAAAAAATTATACTGAAATATGTGCAACTACAGCAAAACTAGGAGAAAAGAATTATAATGTTACTGTATTTGTACCGAAAAATACTGAAGACCTAAATAATGCCTTTAATTTAACAAATCCTGAAACGGGAGAAAAGGTAAGCTTAGATGATGATGGAATTATTATATCTGATAAAATTGCAGATATGATAGAAGCAAATATTGGCGATGAAGTTACTTTTATAGATGGAGATAACATAAGCTATAAATTTAAAGTAAAAGACATAATGAAAAACTATGTTGGACATTATGTATTTATGTCAAAGACATTTTATGAAAATAATATAAAACAATATAAAACAAATATGATTTTTGCAAATACAAATGAAAATTTGAGTGAAGATGTTCAAAACAATATATCACAGGAAATATTAAATATAGAAGGTGTTGCATCTGTATCTGTAATAAGTAGTTTAATGAAATCAGTAAGTGATATGCTTAATACTATGAATTATGTTGTTATAATTTTAATAGTTGCATCAGCATTACTTGCATTTGTAGTATTATACAATTTAGCAAATATAAATATTGCAGAAAGACAAAGAGAAATTGCAACATTAAAAGTATTAGGTTTTTATGATAAAGAAGTAGATAACTATATAAATAAGGAGAATATAATATTTACAATAGTTGCTATTGCAATAGGATTGGTATTTGGAACATTTTTGACAAGTGGAATTATATCAAGTATTGAAATAGATTCATTAAGATTTATGAGACATATATTGCCAATAAGCTATGTATATTCAGCAGTTATTACATTTGTATTTTCGATAATAGTTAATTTTATAATACATTTTGTATTGAAAAAAATAGACATGATAGAAAGTTTAAAAAGTGTAGAATAAAACAAAATAAAAGTTGCCAATGTTTTGGCAACTTTTAAAATATTAAAATTCACAGTTTTTTGGAGTTCTTGGGAATGGAAGTACATCACGAATATTTTGCATACCAGTTAAATACATCATCATTCTTTCGAAACCTAAACCAAATCCAGCATGTGGACATCCACCATATCTTCTTAGGTCTAAGTACCACCAATAATCTTCTTTTCTTAAACCAAGTTCATTTATACGAGCACTTAGTTTTTCAAAATCGTCTTCTCTTTGACTACCACCAATTATTTCTCCAATTCCAGGAACTAAAAGATCAGTAGCAGCAACTGTTTTACCGTCTGGGTTTAATTTCATATAAAATGCTTTAATATCTTTTGGATAATCTGTAACAAAAACAGGTCTTCCGAATATTTTTTCACTTAAATATCTTTCATGTTCTGTTTGAATATCAACACCCCAGCTAACAGGGTATTCAAAATTATCATTGTTTTTCTCTAATTCTTTTATAGCATCTGTATAAGTAATTCTTCCAAATTCTGAATTTAATACATTGTGTAATCTGTCAAGCAATCCAGTATCAATAAATTGATTAAAGAAAGCCATTTCTTCAGGTGCATTTTCTAGAACATAAGAGATTATATATTTAATCATATCTTCAGCTAAATCCATATCATCATGTAAATCAGCAAAGCAAATTTCTGGTTCAATCATCCAGAATTCAGCAGCATGTTTTACAGTATTTGAATTTTCAGCTCTAAATGTAGGACCAAATGTGTAAACATTGCGGAATGCATGTGCATAAGTTTCTACATCTAATTGACCACTTACTGTTAAGTGAGATTCTTTTCCAAAGAAATCTTGAGAATAATCTACTTTGCCATCTTCAGTTTTGGGTAAGTTTTCCATATCTAAAGTAGTTACTCTAAACATTTCACCAGCACCTTCACAATCACTTCCTGTAATGATAGGTGTATGAACATACACAAAACCTCTTTCTTGGAAGAATTTGTGAATTGCAAAAGAAAGTACACTACGAACTCTAAAAACTGCATTAAAAGTGTTTGTTCTAGGTCTTAAATGAGATACAGTTCTTAAATATTCAAAAGAATGTTTTTTCTTTTGAAGTGGATAATCTAAATCTGCTACATTTAAAATCTCAACATTACTTGCCTTTATTTCAAAAGGTTGTTTAGCATTTTCAGTTTTTACTACTTCTCCTGAAACTACAATAGAAGAACTAATACTTAATTTTTTTACATCATCAAAATTATTTAAACAGGTATCAAATACAACTTGAACATTCTTAAAAAAGCTTCCATCATTTAACTCTATAAAGCCAAAGCTTTTTGAATCACGAATAGTTCTTACCCAACCAGAAACTGTTACAGTTTGATTTGTGTAATTATTTGTATTTCTGTATAAATCCTTTACTAATACTTTGTTTTTCATAATTATCACAATCCTTTCTTTAGGCATAAATTGCATGGAAAAGTAACATTTTCCAGTAATTTGAAACCTTTAAATATTTATGCCCAATATTATATATAAAAATGCAGTAAAATTCAATATTTTTAACAAAAAATGTATGAAGTACTATTATTTTTTTTATATAAATGGTATAATATTACCAAAAATAACAAAAGGTGGAAAAATATGAAAAAAACTATAGTTGATTATTTAGAAAAAACTACTCAAAAATTTGCTGATAAAATTTCCTTTGCAGATGATAAAAATCAAGCAACATATATTGAACTAACACAACATGCACAAGCACTTGGAACAGCACTAATAAAACATACTGAAAAAATTAATAAGCCAATTGCAATATATTTAGATAAAACTGTATCTTGTATAGAAGCAATGTTGGGTGTAGTATATAGTGGAAACTTTTACACTATATTAGACACTAAGTCACCAGCAGAAAGAATAGAACTAATATTAAGCACACTTGAGCCTGAGATTATCATTACAAGTAAAAAGAATGAAGAAAAAGCAAAAAAATTGCTTAATAACAAAATAGAGTTAATAATATATGAAGACATTGTAAATACAGAAATTGATAAGCAACTAATAGATAATGTTAAAAGTGAAATTATAGATACAAATCCTATGTACATATTATTCACATCAGGATCTACAGGCGTGCCAAAGGGAACAGTGGTGTCACATAGAGCTGTAACGACTTACACAAAATGGGCAGTTGAGACATTTAACTTTACTGAAAAAACAACGTTTGGAAGTCAAACGCCTTTTTATTTTAGTATGTCAATAACAGATGTATTTTCAACTATTATGACAGGTGCAACTTTTTATATTATACCTAAAATGTATTTTTCATTTCCAGTTAAACTTGTAGAATTTTTAAATGATAAAAAAGTAAATACAATTTACTGGGTGCCATCTGCACTATGTATAGTAGCCAATATGGGAACACTAGATATAACGGAATTACCATATTTAACAAAGGTGTTATTTGCAGGAGAAGTAATGCCAACTAAGCAATTGAATATGTGGATTAAAAAATTACCACATGCTATGTTTGCAAATCTTTTTGGACCAACAGAAACGACAGATATATGTACATATTATGTTGTAGATAGAAAAATTGAAAATACCGAATCTTTGCCAATAGGAAAACATTGTGATAATTGTGATGTTATGGTTATAAAAGAAGATGGAACAGAAGCAAGAGATGGAGAAGAAGGGGAACTTTGTGTTAGAGGTTCATTCTTAGCAGCAGGTTATTATAAAAATTTTGAAAAAACAAATCAAGTATTTGTTCAAAACCCATTAAATCAAGCATATCCAGAAGTTGTATATAGAACAGGAGATATAGTAAAATACAATGAAAAAGGTGAACTAATATATATATCAAGAAAAGATTTTCAAATAAAGCATATGGGCTATAGAATAGAACTTGGCGAAATTGAAAATAGAATAAATAATATTGATGGAATTATGAATTGTGCATGTATATATGACACAGAAAATTTTAAAATAGTTTTATTTTATCAAGGAAATATTGATGAAATAGAAATATTAAATAAAGCAAAAGAAAAATTAACAAGCTACATGGTACCAAATAAAGTGGTAAAATTAGATAAATTGCCATATAATGCAAATGGCAAAATAGACAGAAAATTATTGCAAAATATGAATAAGGAGAGTAATTAAAATGGAAGAACTATTGGAAGTTTTGAAAGGTGTTAAGCCAGAAATTGATTTTGAAAATGAGGAAAACTTAATAGAAGATGAATTATTAGATTCATTTGATATTATATCTATTGTTGCAGCAATAGATGATGAGTTTGATGTAAAAATCACAGCAAAAGATATTGTTCCAGAAAACTTTAACTCAGCTGAAGCGTTGTATGAGTTGATCCAAAGATTAGAGGAAGAATAATTCTTTTCCAACTTGAATACTTAATAAAGGAAGGAACAAAATAAAAATGGCAATAAATACAATAGAATTTTTATTATTTGCTATGGCAGTTTGTGCTATTTATTTTGTTGTGCCTAAAAAAGTAAAATGGATTGTATTATTATTAGCAAGTTATATTTATTACTTTATAGCAAGTGGCAAATTGACTGTGTTTTTAATAATAACTACAATCTCTATATATTTACTAGCATTAGCACTAAACAAGGTAGATGACAAAACAAAAAAACTATGCAAAGATTTAGAAAAAGATGAAAAAAAGAAATTAAAAGCAAAAGCAAATAAAAAGAAGAAATGGTTAGTAGTAGTTGCAATACTTATTAACTTTGGAATTTTATTAACCTTAAAATATGCAAATTTCTTCGGCGGAAATATTAACTCACTACTATCAAAGATAGGAATAAACTTAACAATACCAAAGTTTAATTTTATATTACCACTTGGCATATCTTATTATACTTTACAGGCTATAAGCTATGTAATTGATGTATATAGAGGTAAATACAAGGCAGATAAAAACTTGGGCAGAGTTGCGTTGTTTGTATCTTTTTTCCCACAAATGACCGAGGGACCAATTGGAAGATATGATGACTTAGCAATGCAATTATATGAGCCACATAAATTTAACTACAACAATGCAAAGTTTGGAATACAACTTATGGTATGGGGATTTTTCAAAAAAATGGTTATTGCAGATAGAGCTGGAATATTTGTTAATACTGTTTTTGCAGATTTTGCACAATACCATGGAATTGAAATATTTATGGCAGTGGCATTATATACAATTCAAATTTACGCTGAGTTCTCAGGATGTATTGACATAGTAAGAGGATTAGCACAAGTACTTGGAATAAATATGGCAGAAAACTTTAGAAGACCATTTTTCTCAAAATCTGTTCAAGAATTTTGGAGAAGATGGCATATTACTTTAGGAACATGGTTAAAAGATTATGTATTTTACCCTGTTTCATTTTCTGGTGCGTGTATAAAACTTACAGAAAAAGCTAAAAAGTTAGGAAAGTTTGTTGCAAAATTTGTGCCTGCAGCATTTGCACTATTTTTCGTATGGTTTGGAAATGGGCTATGGCATGGTGCTAGCTGGAAATATGTATTTTATGGATTATATTATTACATTATAATGATGCTCGGACTATTATTTGAGCCATTATTTAATAAAATAATAACCAAATTAAATATTAATAAAGAAGCATGGTGGTATAAGTTAATACAAATGACAAGAACTACATTATTTGTATTAATCGGAATGCTTATTTTCCGTGCACATAGATTAAAAGATGCATTTACAATGTTTATGTCTATGCTTAATATGGATAACATAGGAATGCTTGCTAATAAAGCTTTGTATAGTATAGGAATAAAACCTAAAGACTTTGTGGTTATAGCTGTAGGAGTATTAATTATGCTAATAATAGCAATAATACAAGAAAAAGGTGTAAACATAAGAGAAAGCATATCAAAGAAAAATATATTCTTTAGATGGATATTATATTATGCAATAGTATTGGCAATATTAATATTTGGAATATATGGACCAGGCTATGTAGCAGCAAACTTTATATATGGACAATTTTAGGAGGTAAGGGAAATGGAAGATAACAAAGAAACAAAAAGTAGCATAAAAGACATTATAAAATTCCTTACTAAAGGTACTATATTTTGCATTATATTGACAATTATTATGTATGTAATAAGTCCAATATTTATACCAAAATGGTATAACAATGATCATGGTGGTGCAACAAGACGTATAAAGGGAATTTATACAGAACCAAAAGATACAATTGATATAGTTGGAATAGGAAGTAGTGATTTATATGCTAGTGGAGTATCTACTATGAAATTATGGAATGATATGGGAACAACTATGTATCATATAGGAATATCTAAACAAACTACATGGACAGGCTATTACATGTTAAAAGATTTTTACAAAAGGCAATCTCCTAAATTAGCAATTATAAATATGGACTTTTGCTTTGAAACAGAAGATGGATATAAACAATATATAAGAGAGGGCATAGATAATATGCCAATGAGCATAAATAAATTAGAAATGATAAATGATCCTGTATTTAATAATTCTTTAAAAGCTAAAATTAGCTTTGTATTTCCAGTTATTAGATTTCACTCAAGATGGAGTGAAATAACTAAAAAAGAATTGAAGCAGGCATATGAAAAAGAAGATGTTCCATTTAGAGGATATGAACTAAATAAAAAAATTGATCCATATAAAAAACCACAAAAAGGACAAGGACTAAAAGATAAAAATAAACAACAATTTGAGAGCATTCCAGATAATGCAAGTGAATATTTAGATAAAATACTTGAATTATGCAAACAAAATAATACAGAGGTACTATTAATTTATGTTCCAACAATAAGAGCATGGAATCAATCAAAACATGAAGCGTGTGTTAAATATGCAGAAGAAAGAAACTTAACATTTATTGACTATAATTCATCTGATTTTGATTGGAAGAAAAATACAAGAGATAACGGATATCATTTAAATATATATGGTGCAGATATAGTTACTCAAAAACTAGAGGAAACGTTAAAACAATATAATCTTCCAAATCATAAAGAAGACAGTAACTACCAACAATGGAATGAGAGCTATAAGTTATATGAAGAATTAAAAAATAAAAAATAAAGAGGAATTGAAATGTTTAAACTACATTCAGAATATAAACCAACTGGTGATCAACCACATGCAATTGAATATTTATCAAATGGAATAAAGGAAGGAAAAAAATTTCAGACTCTGTTAGGAGTAACAGGGTCTGGAAAAACTTTTACAATGGCTAATATAATTGAAAAAGTACAAAGACCAACTTTGGTTCTAGCACATAATAAAACTTTAGCAGGGCAACTTTATTCAGAATTTAAAGAGTTCTTCCCAGAGAACAATGTTGAATACTTTGTTTCATATTATGATTATTATCAGCCAGAAGCATATATACCTCAATCAGATACCTATATTGAAAAGGATTCATCAGTTAATGATGAAATTGATAAATTACGTCATTCTGCAACAGCTTCTTTATTTGAAACTAGAGACACAATAATAGTTGCATCAGTTTCATGTATCTATGGTTTAGGAGACCCAATTGATTATGAAAATTTAACAATATCTTTAAGACCGGGTATGAAAATTGAGAGAAATACAGTGCTTAAAAAACTTATAAATATGCAATATACTAGAAGTGAACTTGAATTTAAAAGAGGTACTTTTAGAGCAAAAGGCGACATTGTTGAAATATATCCATCAGACCAAAGTGAAACAGCAATTAGGGTAGAATTTTGGGGAGATGAGGTTGAAAAGATTTCTGAAATAAATCCTTTAACAGGTAAAGCGATAAGTACAAGGCAACATATTATGATATTTCCAAATTCTCACTATGCAACAACTGCAGATAAAATGGAAAAGGCAATTGTAACAATACAAGAAGAGCTAAAAGAAAGAATAAAATATTTTAAAGATAATAATAAATTGATAGAAGCTCAAAGAATAGAAGAAAGAACGAACTTTGATATTGAAATGATGAGGGAAACTGGCTTCTGTCAAGGAATAGAAAATTATTCAAGACATATAAGTGGTAGAGAGCCAGGAAGTGCACCATACACTTTGTTTGACTATTTTCCAAAAGATTTTCTGTTATTAATAGACGAATCACATGCTACAATTCCGCAAGTAAGAGCAATGTATAATGGAGATAGAGCAAGGAAAGAATCTTTAGTAAATTATGGTTTTAGACTTCCATCAGCATTTGACAATAGACCTTTAAAATTTGAGGAATTTGAGCAAAGAATAAATCAAGTTGTATTTGTTAGTGCAACACCAGCAGAATACGAAAAAGAACATTCAAAAGAAAATGTTGTTGAGCAAATAATCAGACCAACAGGATTACTGGACCCTAAAATAGAGGTTAAACCTGTATCAAATCAAATAGACGATTTAATAGAGCAAATTCATGAAAGAGTAGAAAAACATGAAAGAGTGTTAGTAACAACACTAACTAAAAAAATGGCAGAGGATTTAACTGCTTATCTATCAAGCTTAGATATAAAAGTAAAATATATGCATTCAGATATTAAAGCATTAGAAAGAATGGAAATTATACGTGACCTAAGATTAGGTGAGTTTGATGTTTTGGTTGGAATTAACCTTTTAAGAGAGGGATTAGATATTCCTGAGGTTTCATTAGTAGCTATATTAGATGCAGATAAAGAAGGATTTCTACGTTCAGAACGTTCATTGATTCAAACAATAGGACGTGCTGCAAGAAATACAGATGGAAAAGTTATAATGTATGCAGATGAACTAACTGACAGTATGGAAAAGGCAATTAGTGAAACAAACAGAAGAAGAAAAATACAAATGGAATATAATGAAGAACATGGAATTACTCCACAAACAATACAAAAATCTATTAGAGATACAATTAAAGCAAGTTATGTTGCTGATATACAAGAAGAATATAAGCTAGACAAAGAAGCAAATGTACAAGATATAATTAACAAACTCACTGACGAAATGCTTAAATATGCAGCAGAAATGGAATTTGAAAAAGCAGCTGAAATTAGAGATAAAATAAGAGAACTTGAAAAGATGATGTGAAAATGAATCCCCTCTGGAAAAGACCAGAGGGGATTTTAGGAGTCTTCAGATGCTGTAAGGCGGTTTTATCGGTTCAGAGGGATCTTGAGATATTTGATCTCGCAACTGCTCATCATAGAGAGCTGCTGTGGTAAGTAAGCCAAAGGCTACGGTACCGGGTGTAGCATTACGCCACGAAATAGTATACCGATGCTGACCTTGCCTACCATAGACAGGGGCAATCTTTTTCAGCTCAAATCCTTCATCAAGAAGTTTACCTGCTTGCCGTGGATAAAGGTTCAAACTGCATTCGACATTGCCCAAATGTGCGAGAGCTTCTAACCGCTCAAAAACAGAAAGCTGTCCGCCAGTCATAATATGTTTTCCTCCATATGTTTTAAATTTGATGCTTACTACATCATAAATTATATTATACACTAAATTTACATAAATGTAAAGAAATTGACATATTTTGAATGCACGTATTGTAATTTAAAACAAAAATGAGTATAATACATTCATTATAAAACTTAAAAAGAGGAGAGAAAAAATGGGACATAATATAGCAATATATTTTTTGTACTTTATAATTTTAGCAATGATGGGATGGGTAATGGAAGTAACATTACAATTAGTTCAAAAGCATAAATTTTCAAATAGAGGTTTCTTAATAGGACCATATTGCCCAATATATGGATGTGGAGGAGTATTAATAACATTAACTTTATCAAACTTGTCTAGTCATCCTGTTGCATTATTTAGTACGGCAATACTTATTTGTGGAGTGTTAGAATATTTAACTAGTTATTTTATGGAAAAGATATTCAATGCTCGTTGGTGGGATTATAGTAATAATAAATTTAATATAAATGGGAGGGTATGTTTAGAAACAATTATTCCATTTGGACTTCTTGGACTAGCACTTATATATATTATAAACCCATTTATTTTTGGAAAATTAAATCAAGTCCCTGAAAATGTTATCAATATAATTGCAATAATTGTTGCATCAATATTTTTACTTGATTCAATTATTTCATTTAATGTAATATCAAATGTTAGAAAAGCAACGAAAAAATTCGATAAAGAAAATCCAAAAGATAGTACAGATGAAATATCTAAAAAGGTAAGAGAATTTTTAAGAGGAAAATCTGTATTAAACAGAAGATTAATAAATGCTTTCCCAGAGCTAACTGCTACATTAAAGGAACGTAAAGAAAAAATAAAACAAAAAACAAAAGAAATAAAGGGAGATATAGTCAATAAAGCAAACGAAGTAAGAAGTGATATAACAGACAAAGCGGGCGAGATAAAAGAAGAAATAGCAAAAAAAGCAGATAGAGTTAAGGGAAAGATAAAGAAGGAAAAAAATAAATAATAAATTCAAAAGCCAGTTGGTATTACCAACTGACTTTTGAGCTTTAGATATAAAGAGACTTTTGTTGTCAAACGAAAAGTCTCTTCATATCTAAAATTATAAATTTTTAATTGCGTTACGAGCAAGCTCATCACAACGATTATTATATTCATTATCGGCATGCCCTTTTACTTTATGAAAGGTCACATTATGAATTTTAGTTAAAGAAATTAATTCTTGCCAAAGTTCTTTATTTTTAACTTCTTCTTTATTAGAGTTTTTCCAACCATTTTTAATCCAGCCAAAAATCCAATTTTGTAAAAAAGCATTTACAACATAAGCACTATCACTATATAAATCAACATTACAAGGCCTTTTTAGTAGCTGTAAAGCCTTGATTACAGCAGTTAACTCCATAATATTATTTGTGGTATTTTTTTCACCACCTGAAATTTCTTTTTTATTTTCACCAATCATTAAAATTGATCCCCATCCGCCAGGACCAGGATTCCCGCTACATGCACCATCAGTATAAATAGTAACTGTATCCATAAATAAAATTCTCCTTTATACATTGTAAATTATTACTTTTTATGATATTATAACATAAGCTGGAACAAGTCAATAATAAAATAGAAAAAGGGGTGTGAAAATGAGCAGGGTACTTGGAATTATCGCAGAATATAATCCATTTCATAATGGGCATTTATACCACATAAAAGAATCTGTGGAACAAACAGATGCTGAATATGTAGTTTGTGTAATTTCAGGTAATTTTGTACAAAGAGGAAACACCTCTATAATAGACAAATGGACAAAAGCTAAAATGGCAATAGCACAGGGAGTGGATTTGGTAATTGAACTTCCTACAATATATGCAACTTCTAGTGCAGAGAATTTTGCAGAAGGTGCTATAAAAATATTTGATTCACTTGGAATTGTTGATACACTTTCATTTGGAATGGAGGCTAAAGATTTAGCAACAATAAATAATATTGCAAATGTTTTACATCAAGAACCAAGAGAATATGTTACGATGCTTAACCATGAGCTAAACAAAGGAGTATCTTTTCCAAAAGCTAGAGAAAATGCTTTGATGATGTATTTAAATGATATAAAAAGATATGCTAATGTTTTGAATGGATCAAATAATATATTAGCAATAGAATATCTTAAGGCAATAAAAAAATTAAAAAGTCCACTAATGCCATTAGGAATTAGAAGAGAAAAAGTATTATATCATGATGAATTTATAATAGATGACTTTGCAAGTGCAACAGCTATACGTAAAATGATTGCAAGTAGGCAATTTGGAGATATAACTAAAGTAGTGCCAAGAACATCTTATGACTTGTTAGCGAATGAACTTACTAAGGGACACTATGTGTTAGACTTATCTAAATTTCAAAAAGAAATAATATATATGTTAAGAAAAATGTCAATAGAAGAAATTAGAAAATTACCAGATGTTTCTGAAGGGCTGGAAAATGTTATTAAAAATGCAGCAAACTCATGTAATAATATAATAGATTTGGTAAATATGATTAAATCAAAAAGATATACACAAACAAGAATTCAAAGAGTACTAATGTATGCATTACTTGGAATTGATAAAAAACAAATGGAAGTGTCAAGAAAAATTGTACCTTATACAAGGATTCTTGGATATAGTGAAAGAGGAAAGAAACTTATTTCAGAAATTAAGGTAAGAAATCCAAAAGTAAATTTGGTAACATCTGTTAAAGATTTTATGAATAATAATAGAAATAAGCAATTAAAAGAAATGCTAGAAACAGATATTTATGCAACAAATGTATATACTTTGGGATATGAAAAAGACTCGGTTGCAAATTTGGACTATACCAAAAAAATAATAACTGCGTCAGACTTAAAGAGGTAAATTTATAATGGTTATTGGAATTACAGGAAGTTCTGGAGCTGGAAAAAGTACTGTATGTGAAATATTAGAGAAAAAATATGACTCTAAAACAATTACTGCGGATAAAATAGCAAGAGAACTATCAAAAAAAGGAACAGAATATTTAAATGAAATAGTAGAAAAGTTTGGAAATGAAATTCTATTAGAAAATGGTGAGTTAAATAGAAAAAAATTAGCAAATATAATTTATTCAAACCAAAATGAAAGAGATAATTTGAATCAAATAACATTTAAATATATAAAAAATGAAATAAAAAAGCAAATAGAACAAAGTGATAAAAAGATTATTGCAATTGATGCACCTTTACTTTTAGAAGCAAAAATGAAAAATCTATGTGATTATACAGTCGCAATTGTTTCCGAAAACAAAGAACTACAAATAGATAGAATTGTAAAAAGAGACAATATTGATAGACAGCATGCAATTGCAAGACTAAGTGCCCAACATCCAAATGATTTCTACATTGCCGAATGTGATTATACAATTATAAATAATGATTTACTAGAAGATCAAATTGATATGTTAATGAATGTAATAAAACAGTAGTAATGCACTACTGCTTTATTACATTTTGTTTACATTTATATTACATTTATGTAACAATATTGAAATAGAAACTAAACTAACATATAATCTAAATAGAAAATTACATTGTGTGTTACTCAAGAAAATTCCAGAAGGGGAGTAAGTTACATGGAAACTTTTGCAGATTATATTTTATCTGAAAAAGATTGGATAAAAAAAATGGAAATAATGCATTATTTAAAGCAAAAGACAGGGATATTTTTTGATAAATCTGTTGTATTTAAAACATATCTTGCTAAAACATTTTTAGAAAATACAGATATAGATTTAGATAAAAACCTTATTTTAACTGCTTGTTTGTTATGCAATTGTAAAAAAAGTAATTCTCCACAAGACCTAGAAAAGATAAAATCATATGCCAAAGATGGATCTGAATATTTAGCGGAGCTTGGTTTTTCGGATAGATTTTGTAAAATATGTGAAGAGGTAAATAGATACAGCGGAAGTGAACCAAGAGAAAAAGAAAGTGATGTACTAGAATTAGTTGACAATTTTGGAGGAATGCTATTAGACAGACCAGAAAGAATTGCATTTAAAGTTGATGAAGCTTTAGTTTTATTGGAATATAGAAACTTAAAAGACAAAAACAATATATATTTAGAACAATTCAAACAATTTGTAAATGAAATGCAGGAGGTGCTTGTATGAGACAGTTAAAACCAGTTATTCAAGATGCTGCAGATAGAATAAATGATGAAATGATATCTAATAATATTGATGCAATAAAGGCAATGATAATTATAGATAGAAACACAAGAGAAGCTATACGAGAGCATTTAGCAGAAAAAGATAGAATTACTACATCTCCTAGTGATGAAAGAAACCCTATAGTAACAATGGAAGATATAAAAAATGCAATGAATAGAGAAATTGCTGACTAAATTTTACTGAAGAAAAGAGCTAAAAGATTGGCTATACACCAATCTTTTTTTGAGGAAATTTAACTTGAGGAGGTATAAATTATGAAAGAAATGTTTGCTGATTTACATGTACATATAGGAAGAAGCGAAAAAGGGAAACCAATAAAAATAACAGCGGCTAGAAGCTTGAATTTTGCGAATATTGCAAAAGAATGTGCTGAAAGAAAAGGAATACAAATAGTTGGAATTATAGACTGTGCGTCACCATATGTAATAGAGGATATAGAAGAATTTTTAAAAACAGGTGAGGCATATGAAATTAAAGACGGAGGAATTATATATAAAGACAAAGTATGTATAATTTTAGGAAGTGAAATAGAAACATCTGAAGTAAATGATGAAGGAAAAACAGGCAGTGCTCATAATTTATGCTATTTTCCAAGCTTAGCTGATATAAAAGAATTTTCAAAAGAAATGAGCAAGTATATTAAAAACATTACTTTAAGTTCTCAAAGAGCTTGTATATCTGCATATGAATTAGTTGACATTGTGGAAAAATACAATGGAGTACTAATACCTGCACATGCATTTACACCACATAAAAGTTTTTATGGAAATTGTACAAGTCGTTTAGAAAGAATATTCAAAGAAAAATTTAATAAAATATTTGCCATAGAATTAGGACTAAGTGCAGATACAGAACTTGCAGATCAAATATCAGAATTAGAAATCAGAACATTTATAACAAACTCAGACGCACATTCTTTGCCTAAAATAGCAAGAGAATACAACAAAATATTAGTAGAAGATATTTCATTTAAAGAATTACTAAAGGCTCTAAGAAATGAAGATGGAAGAAAAATATTATGCAATTATGGTTTAGACCCAAAACTTGGAAAATATCACAGAACATATTGTGAAACATGTGATAAATCAATAGAGGGAAAGCCACCAGTATTTGAGTGTCCAGATTGCCATGGCAAAAATATTACGATGGGGGTTCTAGATAGAATAGTAGCGATTAGAGATAAAGAAAAAAGTATAAGCCCAGCAAATAGACCTCCATACATTTATCAAGTGCCATTAACATTTATTCCTGGATTAGGAAGCAAGACAATTGATAAACTATTAAATAATTTTGAAACAGAGATGAATATTTTGCACAAACTATCAGAAGATGATATAGAAGCTGTTGTTGGAGAAAAGGTGGCAAAAACAATAGTTGCAGCAAGAGAAGGAAAAGCAACAATTCAAGCTGGCGGTGGCGGAGTATATGGAAAACTAACAGTAGGTTAATATAATTAGTTCTAAAAATCGTTTTATTGAATAGATATTATGTTATAAATACTAAAAATGAAACGAGGAACGAAATGAGAAAAATACCTAAGAAAACATTTAAATTTACAGAGATAATAAAAAAACATATAAAAGATAACATAAAATCATATATATTGGTTTCATTAATAATGTTAATAGGAATAGTGCTTGGTGTTATATTTGTAAACAATATGGGCGAGACTCAAACTCAAGAAGTTCAGAGCTATTTGAATGAGTTTGTAAACAACTTAAAAGAAAGCAAGAATATAAATAACACAGAATTACTAAGTAAATCATTAAAAAGTAATGCGATACTTGTTTTTACGATGTGGTTTATTGGCTCAACGGTAGTAGGAATACCAGTGGTAGTTAGTATAGTTGGAATTAGAGGTTTTTGCATTGGATATACTGTATCCTCTGCTATTAAGACATTTGGTACAGCAAAAGGCATAATTTTTTTTCTTACTAGTATGATGCTACAAAATTTAATATTTATACCGAGTATCATTGCGTTAGCTGTTAGTGGAATAAAACTATATAAATCAATAACAAAAGATAAGAGAAAAGAGAATATTAAACTAGAAATTATTAGGCATACAGTTTTATCATTTATTTTACTAATAGTATTAATAATTTCATCAGTTATAGAAACATATTTATCAACAAACTTACTATTATTATCTATATCATATTTTTAGAAATTAAAATTAGAAAATTATCTAAATCTCTTTACATTTCTAAATTATTTTGATATAACTTATGTAAATCGACATGATATGTTCTAAAAGATTTAAAATACGAGATAGGGGAGCTAGAAATGGAAAAACAAATTAAACTTTTTTTAGAATTTTTACAAAATGAAAAAAAATTATCAGACAATACATTACAATCATACAAAAGAGATATTTTACAATACCAAAGTTATGTTGAAGAAAACGGAATTAATTACACAAAAGTTTCAAAAGAAGATATAAAAACCTATCTAAATTATTTAAAACAAATTGGAAAAAAGTCATCAACAATATCTAGAAACTTGGCATCAATAAGATCTTTTTATCAATTTTTAATTAGAAATAGAAAAATAAAGAATGACCCAACAGAAGAAGTGCAATCACCTAAAGTAGAAAAAAGAGTTCCAAGTGTTTTGACAGCACAAGAAGTAGAACTATTACTAGAGCAACCAAAGGATGTTGACTTAAAAGGAACTAGAGATAAAGCAATGTTGGAATTTGCATATGCTACTGGAATGAGAGTAACAGAAATTATAAATTTAAATATAGAAAATGTTAACTTAGAAGAAGGATATGTAATTTGTCAATCTGGTTCAAAACAAAGAAATATACCATTAGGTTCATTATCTTTAAATGCATTAAAAGAGTACATTGAAGAAGCTAGGCCAATATTAATAAAAAATGAAAAAGAAAGATCTTTATTTGTTAATGTTAATGGAAAAAGATTAACAAGACAGGGATTCTGGAAAATTGTAAAATACTATAAAGAACAAGCTCATATAACAAAAGATATAACACCACATGTATTAAGACATTCGTTTGCAACACATCTATTACAAAATGGTGCTGATTTAAAAGCAATTCAAACAATGCTTGGACATTCAGATATATCTTCAACACAAGTATATATGCAATTTCAAGACTCTGGACTAAAAGATATATACCAAAAAGCACACCCAAGAGCATAAAATATTTAAAAAAAATTAAAATTTTTATTTATTTTTTATACAAAAATATATATAATGTACTAAGATAATTAGTACATTTATTTTTTAGGAGGAGAATATGAATTTACCAAACAAATTAACTATATTAAGAATTATTTTAGTGCCAATAATGGTAATAATCCCATTTTTTAATATTCAAGGAGAATTGTGGGGAATACCTATAACTTATCTACTAATTGATTTAATATTTATAATAGCAGCTATAACAGATAAGCTTGACGGGCATATTGCAAGATCAAAAAATCAGATAACAACATTTGGAAAGTTTTTGGATCCGATTGCGGACAAAATAGTTGTAGTAGCTGCAATGATTATGCTAGTAGAATTTGGACACCTACCAGCATGGATTCCAATAATAGTAATATTTAGGGAATTTATTGTATCTGGTTATAGATTAGTTGCTGTACAAAAAGATGGAAATGTAATTGCTGCTAATATATGGGGAAAAATGAAAACAGTTTCTCAAATGGTTGCTATTATATTAGCATTTGTTGATCCTAACCCATATGGAACTATATTTAATGGTGGATTAGCAGGATATAGTTTTGTAATAAATTTATTAGTAACATTAATAATGAGTGTTTCAGTAGTTGCGACAATATTCTCTGGATGGGAATATGTAAAAAATGGAAAAGAACTATTTAAAGGCTCAATGTAAAGAAGAGGTAAAGTTATGGATTTTGAACAAGCGAAAAAAAGAGCAGAAGAGTTAAGACCTTTATTACAATATTATACAAAAAAATATTTTGATGATGAGCAAGTAGTTAGTGATTATGAATATGATATGCTCATGAGAGAATTAAAACAAATAGAAAAGGAATATCCAGAACTAATAACAGAGGACTCACCAACACAAAGAGTGGGTACAGGAGCTATAAAAAAAGGTTTTGAAAAAGTAACTCATGAAATACCCTTACAAAGCCTTCAAGATGTATTTACATTTGAAGAGATAGAAGAATTTGACCAAAGAATGCAAAAAGCTGCAGCTGAATTTTCAAGGCCATTAGACTATGTAGTAGAAACAAAAATAGATGGACTATCATCTGCAATTGAATATAGAAATGGAAAGTTATATAGAGGAGCAACTCGTGGAAATGGAATAGTTGGGGAAGATGTAACCCAAAATATTTCTACAATAAAACATGTACCCAAAGAACTAAAAGAACCAATATCAATAACCGTTCGTGGAGAAGTTTTTATTGGAAAAACTGATTTTGATAAATTAAATGAGGACAGGCTATTAGAAGAACAAGAACAATTTGCAAATGCTAGAAATGCAGCAGCAGGCTCATTAAGGCAGTTGGATAGTAAAATAACAGCTTCAAGGCCTCTAGATATTTATGTGTTTAATGTTCAAAAATGTGATGATATTACATTTGAGACTCATTATGAGAGTTTATTATATTTAGAAAAACTAGGGTTTAATGTTAACCCTGTAAAGATTTTGTGTAAAAATATGCAAGAAGTTAGAAAAGCTATCGAAGATATTGGAAATATGCGTAATGATTTAGACTTTGGAATAGATGGTGCAGTTGTTAAAGTAAATGATTTGGAACTAAGAGAAAAAGTTGGTACAACATATAAAACACCAAGATGGGCAGTAGCTTATAAATACCCACCAGAGAAAAAAGAAACATTACTAAAAGATATTATATGCCAAGTGGGAAGAACAGGAGCAATTACTCCAATGGCTATTTTGGATCCAATATATGTTGCAGGGTCAAAAATTTCAAAAACTACTCTTCACAATGAAGATTACATTAAACAAAATGATATCAGAATTGGCGACAGAGTTATAATCCAAAAAGCTGGAGATGTTATTCCAGAAGTAGTTGGAGTAAATAAAGAAAAAAGAGACGGAACTGAAAAAATTTTTGAAATGCCAAAAACTTGTCCTGTATGTGGAGCAGAAGCTGTACGAGAAGAAGGAGAAGCTGTTGTTAGATGTATTGGTGTAGAATGTCCAGCAAAGTTGTATAGAAGCATTATACATTTTGCATCAAAAGATGCGATGAATATAGATGGTCTTGGAGAAGCAATTATTAGTGAATTAATTGAAAGAAAACTAATTTCGAATATTGCAGACATATATAAATTAACAATAGAGGATATTTCATCATTAAAGAAAAACGGTAAAAAATTTGCACAAAATTTAATGAATGCAATTGAGGAAAGTAAAGCAAGAGATTTATATAGAGTTATAAATTCACTTGGAATAAGACATGTGGGTGTAAAATCAGCTAAAACACTTGCAAAATATTTTGGAAATATGGACAAGCTAATAGAAGCTTCTTATGAAGAACTAAGAATGATAGATGATGTGGGAGAAATAACAGCTCATACTATTTATGAATTCTTTAGACAAGAACAAACTCTTGATTTAATAAATAAATTGAAACAAGCAGGGGTTAATATGAAATCAGAAACACAAGCAAATGAAAATGGAAAATTTGCCGGAAAAACATTTGTATTAACAGGAAGTTTGGAACACTATTCAAGAGAAGAAGCAAGTGAAATAATCGAAAAATTAGGAGGAAAAACCTCATCATCTGTATCAAAGAAAACTGACTATGTTTTAGCAGGAGAAGATGCAGGAAGTAAACTAAAAAAAGCCCAAGAACTAGGAATAACAATAATTTCAGAAGAAGAATTTACTGCAATGTCAGTTTAGGGACGTTTCTTCAACTGACATTTTTGTCAGTTTGGGGACACATCTTAATAAAATATATAAAGGAATAAAAACATATGGATGGAAAATATACATTTGAAGAATTTTATAAAAACTTAGAAGATGGATATCAGATCTATTTTACTTATGTGAGAAATAGATATTTGCTTTTTAAAACATCTGAAAATTGCTACACACAACAACTACTAACTGTACATGACAAAAATCCTCAACCAAGGCATTCTATGATTACATTTAAAAGAGTAAAAGAAATGTTTCCACATATGGAAGAAATAGAATATAAAACAGGAATATCAGATTAAAAGACTATAATTTTGACATTTACATAAAATAGTGGTATAATAAATATATCATAATTTTATAGGAGGTACAAACAATGTACTACAGCAATTACAATCAGAAGATCGATTTCGGTGACATCAAGTTGCTTACTCTAGAACAGCGGGAAATCGGCAACAAAGTGCTGAAGCCTTTTGGCTACCACAGTTTCACGGGCTCTATCCAAGACGGCGATATTTTAAACTGCGACTTTAATTCTGGCACTTCGGTGTCGATGGGGCCGGAACTTGGCAGAAAGCTGGCGAAAGCCTTTGGCGTAAAACACGTAATCAGAGCAGGTACAGTTTTGTACTAAACATCCTCAAAGCATCCCTATAATTAGGGAAAAGCCTCCACCAAAAGGTGGGGGCTAAATTTTAGCTTAAAAACTACACTTTGGTTGAACATTAACTGTTTCTTGGCTAATGTATATTACCATTCCTGGTTTGGCATTTTTATATTTCTTTACATTTTTTACAAATGTGTAATCTACAGGAACATTTGATGAATTCATAGCTTTACTATAATAGGCAGCTAGAGTAGCACACTTGTTTATGGTTTCCTGAGATGGAATTTCTCCATTTGTAAATAATATAACATGGCTTCCGTGAAAATCTTTAACATGAAACCAAATATCATTACTATTAGCAATTTTAAAAGTTAGTTCATCATTTTGCTTATTGTTTCTTCCAATTAGAACTTTAAATCCATCTATAGAATATGAAATAGGAGCATAAGTGTTAGTATTTTCTTTTACTTTTAACTTTTGCTTTTTATTATTTGAAAAGGATGACTTAATCTCTTCATAGATTAAATCAATATCTTCGATACAAGTTGAAATTTCAATTTCATAAACGATACTCTCTAAATAATTAATTTCTTTTTCGAGTTCGACTTTTTGCTCCTTAACAATACTACTAGCATTTTTTAACTTGTTATATTTCTTGAAGTATTTTTTTGCATTTTCTACAGGCAGAATAGAAACATCTAAAGGAATATCAATCATTTTGTTATCATAATAATTTAAGAGCTCAATATGAGATAGACGTTGCTTAGAAATCTGGTATAGGTAATTTGTTATTAATTCTCCATATAATTTATATGTTTCCATCTGAGAACATTCTTTCAATCGTTCATCAATTGTAGAAAGCTTTTTTGAAATTTTCTTCAATTTTGCCATAATAAAGTTTAGCATTGTGTTTCGATATGTTAAAAACTGTTCTTTTTCTTGTTTGTTCTTGTAGAAATCATCCAAATACATATTGACTTGCAAAGATTCTTTATCGTTACAAGATGTTAAAACATAGTCTTTTTTTTCAAAGTCAATACATTTAACATGTGAGGATTCAATATTATCAATTAGTTTTAATAAAGAATTAGCAATCAGAGAATAGTTTTCAATACAAGCAGGAACACCAGACTCAGTAATTATTTGTTTAACAGAAGATTTACTAATACCAGTGAAATGACTACTAAAAAAGTCAACTAAATTTGAGTCTTTCGGAATATTTTTAAAATTTTTAAAGTTGATAATATCTATCTTATCAGATGTAGGTAGAAAGTATTTAAATTTTGGCATAATATCTCTATTAGAACCATTATTAATAGAAAAATGTTTAAATGAATCTATAATTATATCATTTGAATTTAACAGTAATATGTTACTATATTTTCCCATTAATTCGACAACAAGTTTCTTAGTAATAATATTATTATTTTCATCTTTACCATTAAGCTCAATAATTAAAATTCTTTCTAACCCAAGTGTTTTTATATTATTAATTCTATAATTTATTAAATGCTTTCTTAAAAGCATGCAAAAATTAGGGGCAATTAAAGGATTTACCTTTTTATTTGTTGTTAAATATACAGAGTATAAGTTTGATGAAATATTAATAGATAAAGCATATTGTAATCCATTACAATAAATGCTTAACAAAACTTCGTTTTCATCAGGTTCATAAATTTTTTGTATTTTTCCACCAATAAGGCAAGTTAATTCTTTAGTTACTGCCTTCAAAACTAAACCATCAAAAGCCATTTTATTACTTCCTTTCAATTTGTACCAAAATTTTAGCACAATAATAATAAAATATCAACTTTTTGCATTTTTTCTATTGACAGAAAATTTTTAAGTATATATAATACAGGCATAGAGGCAATTACAGCACAGGAGGTAAGCTTAAGACATATGAACAGCGCAAATGCATATTATTCATTTAATACAAATTATGCAGAAAATACTGATGAAGATTTAATACAAATTATTAAGTCAGGCGATAAGCATGCATTAGAATATCTTATTGACCGTTATAAAGGCTTAGTTAATATGAAAGTAAGCAAATACTATATAATAGGTGCTGAGAGGGAAGATATCATTCAGGAAGGTCTAATAGGTTTATTTAAAGCTATAAAAAACTACCAATCAGATAAGCAAAGTTCTTTTAAAAATTTTGCTAATATGTGCATTGAAAGACAGTTAATTACAGCTATAAAAAGTTCTAATAGACAGAAACATATGCCGCTAAATTCGTATTTGTCTCTAAACATGAATGCTTATGATAATAATGATGTGAATAGTCAAAATGAAGCAGATTTAATTGAGATACTTAATGCAAATTTAATAGAAGACCCACTTGATACTATAACTCAAAAGGAATATTATAAGGTTGTTGAGAACACTATTGACAAAACATTAAGTAGTTTTGAAAAACAGGTATTGAATTTTTATATGCAGGGGCAAAGTTATGTTCAAATTGCGGAAAGATTGAAAACTCCTGTAAAATCTGTTGATAATGCGATTCAAAGAATTCGTAAAAAAGCAATTAAAGAAATACCAAATGAATAGTACAGAATAGTCAAAGAAAAAAGACTTTGACTTATATATGCTTCTATAGCTCAGTAGGTAGAGCACAGCCATGGTAAGGCTGGGGTCGCCAGTTCGATTCTGGCTGGAAGCTCCAAAAGAAGAGGAAACACTTTTGATGTTTCCTCTTTTTTTTCTCATCTTATATAAGTTATACTGATGATTTTTTTGGCAAGCTCTGGATTAAAATCTTCTATAGCCTGTTTGACTTCTTCACAACTAGGCCATGGTTCACCAACAAAACACCATGAAAAAGCGATCCGTATACCATGTATTAGGGCTTTTTCGTCATCTTTAGACAGAACATCTGTAGATTCAACACCCACAAAAACGTTCTCACGTGACCAAGGTTTTACTTGAGTCTTTGCCATTAATATGAACCTCCTTAAAAAATTTTTTAATGAGATAAATAACGTCATATGCCTAAAGGCATTTAAAAGACGTAGAAATATTATATAATAAATTTACATAAAAAACAAGTTTTTACTATACATTTATATTTAAATATGCTAAAATAATTATTGTCACATGAGAAAGAATAATTAACTAGGAGGAAATAACATATGAAAATGGGAATAGTTGGCCTACCTAACGTAGGAAAGAGTACATTATTTAATGCAATAACAAAAGCAGGAGCTGAATGTGCAAATTATCCATTTTGTACTATTGAACCTAATGTAGGAGTGGTAGCAGTACCAGATGAAAGATTAAATAAATTGGCTGAAATTTATAATCCACAGAAAATAACACCAGCAGTTATCGAATTTGTTGACATTGCGGGACTTGTAAAAGGAGCAAGTCATGGTGAAGGACTTGGAAATAAATTTTTATCACATATACGTGAAGTAGATAGTATTGTTGAAGTTGTGAGATGCTTTGAAGACTCTAATATTGTGCATGTAGATGGAAGCATAAATCCAATTAGGGATATAGAGACTATTAATTTAGAACTTATATTTGCTGATATAGAAACTGTGAATAAAAGAATAGATAATGCTAAAAAGAAGATAAAAGCAGACAAAAAGTATCAAGAAGAATTGGATGTTTTTGAAAAAATAAAGAAAGTATTGGAAGAAGGAAAACTAGCACAAACAATAGCTTTTACAGAAGAAGAAAAAGCTATTGTTAAAGACGCATTTTTACTTACAATGAAACCAATATTGTATGTTGCAAACGTTTCTGAAGAACAGCTAAACGATTCTGAAAATGATGAAAATGTGAAATTAGTAAAAGAATATGCAAAAAAGCAAGGCGCAGAAGTTATTGCACTTTGTGTAAAAATAGAAGAAGAGTTAGCAAGCTTATCTGATGATGAACAAAAAGAAATGCTAGAAGCACTAGGACTTAAAGAATCAGGATTAGATAAAGTTATAAAGGCAAGTTATGATTTACTAGGTTTAATGTCATTTTTAACAGCAGGGGAGCCTGAAGTAAGGGCATGGACTATAAAAAAAGGAACAAAAGCCCCTCAAGCTGCAGGAAAGATACATAGTGATATTGAAAGAGGATTTATTAGAGCAGAGATTGTTTCTTATGATGACTTAATAAAAGAAGGCTCAATAAATGCTGTAAAAGAAAAAGGACTAATGAGATCAGAAGGAAAAGAATATGTTATGCAAGACGGTGATGTAGTTTTATTTAGATTTAATGTATAAAAAAACATCAAAAAAGTGTAAAAAATGCAAAAAAATGCTAAAAACACTTGACTAATTTCAAATATGAGTATAAAATAAATAATGAGTAGAATAATGCATATTATTCGGCAAAGAGAGATATAATAACAATATATAAAAAGATGTATAAAGAAAGAGGAGATTAAGATAATATGATGAACAAAAAAGTTGTATTAATATTTATTGCATTAGCTATATTTTTATTGATGATTATTCCAAGTGTAAAAGCAGCTGATAATAATCCACTTGAAGTTATTGATCCAAATGGTAATGTACAAAAAAATAACACAGTAACAAATGGCGAAACAAATAATATAATATCAAATAATGAAACTACTTATAATAATATACCTACAAATAATGAAACAAACACAAATATTACAAATAATACTATAAACAATACTACTAATAATATCGTAAATAACAATGTAGGAAATACGGCTGAAAATAAATTACCACAGACAGGTGTGGCAGAAGATACAACATTATTTATATTTATAGGAATCTGTTTAGTGTCTGCAGTGTACGCATACATGAAAATTAGAAATTATAGAAGTATTTAATTATAAAAGATAAAATAAGAAGACATTAGGTCTTCTTATTTTTTGCCTTTATAATTAGTCTTTTAGAGTTGCTGGTGTTACTACAAGTTATAAGCGTAATTTGTTTTTGTCCCATAACATTTTGATTTGTACATGTTAAATCCGTTGAATTAACTATTTGCTTTTGAAATACAGAATAATTTATTTTAGAACCTGACAAGTCATATATTTCGATTGTATCTCCGACTGATAATTCGTTTAATCTGCTAAAAAATTTGTTGTCAATATAGTTATGTCCAGCAATACACAGATTTCCAACCTCATTTGGCATTGGACCAGCAAACTTACAAACTGATATTTTTAATAGTTCTTCATTTGTTTCTGAAATAATAGGGTAATTTAAAGCTATTTTATCAATCTTTATTATGCCAACAACAAATGGGGATGTATCTGCAACGTTAATTGCTTTAGATGCTGAGCTATTGCTATATGATGTTGTTAATTTATAGTTTGAAAGCAATGTATGTGAAATTTTTTCTTTCGAATTAGACTTTATAATATTTAGTATAAAAATTACAATGAAAATTAATGCTATAAAAAATGAAACAAAAAATTGTAATTTATATTTATTCTTTTTCATAATGTTTAGAATTAGAAAAGATTTTTTTGATTCTTCATATGGAATATCAGCAATTTCGTTACTAAATTCTACATATATCTTAGGTTTTCTATAAATTTTGTTATATAAAATTTCATTCATCACATCACCTTTTAAATTAGTATTGGCTTTTATTAAATAAAAAATTCAGTTTTTATAATTTTTTTTCAAAAAAAGGTGTAAAAATAAACAATCTATGATAGAATAAGGCATATAAATTTAATATTAAGGAGAGTGTTTACATTTGTCTGAACTAAAGTATAAAAGAGTATTACTAAAGCTAAGTGGTGAGGCTCTTGCAGGAAAAACAAAATTTGGAGTAGATGAAATAACAATTGGTGAAATTTGTGACAAAATAAAAGAACTAGTTGATCTAAATGCAGAAGTAGCAATTGTTGTTGGTGGAGGAAATTTTTGGAGAGGAAAAAATGGACATGAGATAGAAAGGACTACTTCAGATTATATGGGAATGTTGGCCACATGTATGAATGGATTAGCTTTACAAGATGCATTAGAATCTAGAGGAGTTCCAGCTAGACTTCAAACTGCAGTAGAAATGAGAACAATTGCGGAACAGTACATAAAAAGAAAAGCAGATAAACATTTAGCAAATGGAAGAGTTGTTATATTTAGTGGTGGAACAGGAAGTCCATTTTTTACAACTGACACAGCTGCAGCTCTTAGAGCGGCAGAAATAGAAGCTGATGCAATATTAGTTGGAAAAACAATTGATGGAGTTTACTCAGATGACCCAAAAATAAATCCAAATGCAATTAAGTTTGATGAAATTACATATATGGATGTATTAAACAAAGATTTAAAAGTAATGGATTCAACTGCAATATCATTATGTAAAGATAATAATATACCACTTATAGTATTTGCAATTAGCGAACCAGAAAATATGATTAAAGCAATTAAAGGTGAAAAAGTAGGTACTTTTGTTGGAAATAAAAATTAAATTATAAGGAGAGAAAATTATGTTAAACAATGTATATGAAGAAAAAATGGACAAAACAATTAGTGTTTTCGAAGAAAACCTATCAGAGGTAAGAGCAGGTAGAGCAAATCCTGCAATATTAAATAAAATTACAGTAAGCTATTATGGTATTCCAACACCAATAAATCAAGTTGCCGGTATTTCAGTACCAGAAGCTAGAATGATTTTAATACAACCATGGGATACTAGCTTATTAAAAGAAATAGAAAAAGAAATACTAAAATCTGATATAGGAATTAATCCAAATAATGATGGAAAAGTAATAAGATTAAACTTCCCTGAATTAAATGAAGAAAGAAGAAAAGAGCTTGTAAAAGATATTAGAAAATTAGCAGAAGAAGCTAAAGTTGCAATCAGGTCAATAAGAAGAGATGCAATAGACGAAGCTAAAGAAATGCAAAAAAAATCTGAAATAACAGAAGATGATTTGAAAAATGAAGAAAATGAGATTCAAAAATTAACAGATAAAAAAGTAGAAGAAATTGATAATATGCTAGCTAATAAAGAAAAAGAAATTATGAGTATATAAATTCTAAAAATAATCAGCAGTTTGCTGCGTTATAGTATATTAAAAAGGCAAGGGTGCATAGTTTTGTATGTTGCTGAGGCTGTTAAGACTTTGCCTATTACAGCCTCAGTATGCAGTAGCTAACCGCGTTTTTAATATACTGTGCCATGCAATCTACTAATTCTTTTTAGAATTAAGAAAAGGCGGGGAAATATGGAAGAAAAGTTATTACCAAAACATATTGCTATTATAATGGATGGAAACCGTAGATGGGCTAAAGAAAAAGGTTTGGACTATAGATTAGGTCATAAAGAAGGAGCGGAAAATTTAAAAAGAATAGCAAAATATGCTAATGAAATAGGAATTAAATATTTAACTGTATATGCATTCTCAACAGAAAATTGGAAGAGAACAAAAGAAGAAGTAGGAGCTCTTATGATTTTACTTCAAAAATATTTGGAAGAATTTTTAAGTAGCAATGACTTTGATAATATAAAAATAAATGTACTTGGAGATACATCTAAATTAGATGAAGGATTACAAAAAAGTATAAATAAAATATTACATAAAACTGAAAATAATACTGGATTAGTTTTAAATATTGCTTTTAATTATGGAGGAAGAGACGAAATAGTAAAAGCAGTGCGAAAAATATCTGCAGATGTTAAAGAAAATAAGTTAAATATTGATGATATAAATGAAGAAACATTTTCAAAGTTTCTTTATACAGCTGGTCAGCCAGACCCAGATTTATTAATACGTACCAGTGGAGAACAAAGACTTAGTAATTACTTGTTATGGCAACTTGCATATACAGAATTTTATTTTATAAAAAAATATTGGCCAGATTTTTCAAAACAAGATTTAGATGAAGCAATATCTAAATTTGAAGCTAGAAATCGTAATTTTGGTGGAAAATAAAACATAGAAAGGTTAAGTATTTATGAACATAAAAAGAATAGTATCAGGATTAATTTTATTCCCAATAGCTGCAGCTATATTGATTTTTGGAAACCAATATGTAGTAGATGTAGCAGTTGCTATAATAGCTGTTATGAGTATACATGAGTTTTATAAAGCATTTAGAACTGGAAAAAAAGCTAACCCAGTAAGTTGGGTAGGGTATGTAGCTGCTGCAATGATTTCATTAATTCATGTATTACCAGACGGGTGGATATTAAAAACAATTGGACTATTATTACCAATTAGCTTATGTATTTTATTCTTATATGTTATTATAAAGAATTTGAAAATAAATATAATAGATATTGCAGTGACTTTTTTTGGAATCTTTTATATAGTAATATTTTTAATGTATATTACTATAATTCATGAAAACTTATTACATGGAAAAATATTAATTTGGTTCTTATTCTTGACTGCATGGGGAACTGATATATTTGCATATGTTTTTGGAAAAAGTATTGGAAAACACCATTTTACTGAAATTAGTCCAAATAAAACAATTGAAGGTTGCATAGGTGGCACATTAGGAGCAGTTATAATAACATTAATTTATAATGTAATATGTCAATTTGTATTTCATGTAGAATTTAATTATGGCTATGTAATTCTAATAACAATAGTTTTAAGTATTTTAAGTCAAATTGGAGACTTGGCAGCCTCTAGCATAAAAAGATATACTGGAATTAAAGATTTTAGTAATTTGATACCGGGTCATGGTGGAATGTTAGATAGGATAGATAGTGTTGTATTTACGGCACCATTTGCTTACTTTTTGTTTATGTTATTATTATAGGAGAGTGTGCAATTGATTTCAGTTATTATTACAATATTAAAAATTGTATTTATACTTGGCTTTCTTGTATTCATACATGAAGGTGGACATTTTTTAGTAGCAAAACTATGCAAAATCAAAGTGAATGAATTTGCTATAGGTTTTGGACCAACTATATGGAGAAAGCAAGGAAAAGAAACTAAATATGCATTGAGACTTATACCACTTGGTGGATTTGTAAATATGGAAGGCGAAGAAGAACGTTCTGAAAAAGAAGGTTCTTTTAGTCAAGCAAGTATTCCAAAAAGAATTGCAATTGTTGCAGCAGGTGGACTTGTTAATATATTATTTGCATTGATAGTTTATTTTATATTATTAAGTTTTACAGGAAATAATGTTTCAAATATAATAGATGGAACTATACCTGATACAGGCGCGGAAATAGCTGGCTTACAATCAGGTGATGAAATTATAAAGATAAATGATAAAAAAATACATTACAAAAGTGACTTTGATAAATTACTAAAGCAATGTAATGGAGAGCCATTAAGGTTACTTATAAAAAGAAATGGGAAAGAAGAGACAATAACAATTGATCCAATGATTGAAAAATATAATTATACTGGAATAGCAGTTCAATCAAGTGCGGATAACAATACTAAAATAGCAGCAGTTTATCCTAAAAGTCCTGCTGAGCAACAGGGATTAGTAATTGGTGATATTATACTAAAAATAAATGACATTGATGTACTTAATGATGTAACGAAATTGCTAGAAGAAATAAATAAAGTAGAGGGCATTGAAATTAAATTTACAATAGAAAGAAATAAAGAGACTATAGACATATTAATTACTCCGGAAGTGAAAACAAATTATTATATGGGAGTTTATTTAAAAAAAGCAGAAAATAGCTTTACTAATAATATTTATTATGCATATTTTGAAACAGCTGAATTTGCTACATCAATTGTTGATAATTTAAAAATGCTATTTACAGGCAATGTTTCAATTAATCAAATGGTTGGGCCTGTAGGAATAGGTGAAATAGTTGCAGAAACAAATGGATTTGCAGATTTCGTTTATATATTAGCAGTAGTATCTATATCTTTAGGTTTTACAAATTTACTACCATTTCCACCACTAGATGGAGGAAAAATTGTTATTCTACTTATAGAAGCAATTAGAAGAAAACCAATGAGTGAAAAGCTAGAAATTTCTATCCAAATGGCAGGATTTGCACTTTTAATCGGACTTTCTATCTTAGTTACTTATAATGATGTGCTAAGAATATTTTAAGAAGAGGTATTAGAAATGGGAGAAAAATACGATACACTAGATTATTATAATAAAAATGCAAGTGAATATTTTGAACAAACTTTAAATGGAAATTTTGCGGAAAATTATGAAAAGTTTTTAAGCAGGATTCCACAAAATGCATATATATTAGATTTTGGATGTGGATCAGGTAGAGACAGTAAATATTTTATTGAAAATGGATATAATGTAAAAGCAATAGATGGTTCTATTGAAATGTGTAAATTAGCTAGTGAATACATTGGACAAGAAGTTGAATGTATGAAATTTGATGAGTTGAATGAAGAAAATGTTTATGATGGAATATGGGCATGTTCATCAATATTACATGTGGAAAAAGAACAACTAGGCAGTATTTTAGAGAAGATGATAAAAGCATTAAAAGAAAAAGGCATTATCTATACATCTTTTAAAAAGGGTGTTAAAGATGAAATAAAAGAAGGAAAATATTATAACTATCTAACTAAAGAAAAACTTGAAGAGATAATAGAAAAATATAATTTAAATGTAAAAATAATTGATTATTTTGAAACATTGCCAAGCACTAAAAGAATACAAGATATAGTTTGGGCAAACTATATTTTACAAAAAGTCTAGTAAATTATAAGAGGAAAAAATGGAAGAACTAAAAACAGTAAAACAAGTATTTAGAGATTACAATTCAAATAGCTTCGCTTTAAGCGAGGCTAAAGTTGTATGTGTAAATATATACAAAAAGACCAATGTTTTAGAAATAAAATTAAAAGTGACTTCTTCTATTTTAATGAAAGATTTAGCTGATTTTGAAAAATATTTAGCTAAAAGATTTAATTTTAAAGATATTGATATAAAAATAGAATCTGATGGAACAGATGAAAATGTAAATAATAAAATTCAAGCTGAATGGGCTGACATTGTTGAATATATGGCATACAAACATCCATTAACAAAAGCATTATTGAAAAATAGTACAATTAGCATTGAGGATAATAGAATAAGTGTAAAACTAGCAATGAAAGGCAAAATGGTATTAGAAGCAAGAGGATTTGAGAAAATATTATCTTCTAAATTAGCAGATTTATATCATAAAAATTATGTGGTTTCTTACCAAGAAGAAATTACACAGGAAATGATAGATCAATACCAAGCACATGCAAGAGAATTAGAAAAACAAGCAATTATGTTAGCTCAAAAAGAGGCAATGGAACAGGCTGAAGAAAAAAGACAAGAAAAAGAAAAGAAAATGCAAGTTGAATCTGCATCAATGCCAGATGTACCAATGCCTACAGAGGCAGATATTCCTTTTGAACCAGAACAAGAAGATAACTCACCTTTAATTTATGGTAGAAGTCTGAAAATAAAAGAAGAATTATCCAAAGTAATAGATTTGTCGGTTGATAGTGGAAAAGTTTTATTAGATGGAGAAATTTTAAATACAGATTCGAGAGAATTGAAATCAGGTAAATTCTTAGTAACATTTGATTTATATGATGGTTCAAGTACAATTACTTGTAAAGCTTTTGTTGAAGCAGACAAGCATGATGCAGTAATAAAAAGGCTAAAATCAGCCAGTGGAGTTAAAGTAAATGGAACTGCACAATTTGACCCATTTGCAAAAGAATTAGGAGTAATTGCAAATGTGATTATCGAATCTACAGGAATTAAAAGAGAAGTTAGAAAAGATGAAGCAAAAGTTAAGAGAGTTGAGCTTCATATGCATACTCAAATGAGCCAGATGGATGGTATGACAGCTGCAAAAGACTTATTGAAACGAGCTGTAAAATGGGGAATGAAGTCAATTGCTATAACAGACCATGGAGTTGTACAAGCATTTCCTGATGCACACAAATACCTAGAAAAAGACCACCCTGATTTGAAAGTTATATATGGAGTTGAAGCATATTTGGCACCAGATAAAACACCATGTGTTTCATTTTCAAAAAATCAACCTTTAGATGATACTACATATTGCGTTTTGGACTTAGAAACAACAGGTTTCTCATTTAGAACAGAAAAAATCACAGAAATTGGTATAATGAAGGTTAGAAATGGAGAAGTTATTGATGAACTTAGTACATTTGTAAACCCAGAAAAACCAATACCACAAAGAGTAGTAGAAGTTACTAATATTACTGACGATATGGTAAAAGATGCTCCTAAAATTGAAGAAATATTACCAAAAGTTATAGAATTTGTTGGAGATAGTGTTCTTGTAGCACACAATGCAGACTTTGATATAGGATTTTTGAAATATAACTGCACATTATTAGGATTAAAACTAGGAAATACATATTTAGATACATTAAGACTAGCAAAAGATTTATTTCCACAGTATAAAAAATATAAATTAGGAATTATTGCAGAAAACTTAGGTATAAAAGTAGATGTAGCACATAGAGCATTAGATGATGTTGATACAACAGTAAAAGTATTAAATGTAATGTTTGATATGCTTAGAGAAAAGGGTGTTAAAACATTAGACGACATAGACGAAAAATTAAGTGGAAAAGCAGATTATAAATCACTTCCAACATACCATGCTATTATATTGGCAAAAGATTATGTTGGACTTAGAAATTTATATAAATTGATATCTATTTCGCACTTACATTATTTTTATAAAAAGCCTCGTATATTAAAATCATTGTATAAAAAATATTCTGAAGGTTTAATACTTGGAAGTGCTTGTGAGCAAGGAGAAATATATAGAGCCATAATTGCTGGTAAAACAGATGAAGAAATAGAAGAAATAGCAGCAGATTATGATTATTTAGAGATTCAACCTCTTGGAAATAATATGTTTATGGTTAGAAATGAAACAGTAAAAAGCGTTGAAGATTTAAAAGATATTAACCGTAAAATAGTTGCTCTTGGTGAAAAACTACAAAAGCCAGTTGTAGCAACATGTGATGTTCATTTTATGGATCCACAAGACGAAATTTATCGTAGAATTTTAATGGCTGGACAAGGATATGATGACGCAGATGATCAAGCACCATTATATTTAAGAACAACTGAAGAAATGCTAAAAGAATTCGACTATTTAGGAGAAGAAAAAGCATATGAAGTTGTTGTAACTAATACAAATAAAATATCTGATATGTGTGAGAAAATAAGCCCAATTTCACCTGAAAAGTGTCCGCCACACATTGATGGATGTGAAGAAACAATAAAAAATATAGCATATAGTAAAGCACATGAATTATATGGAGATCCATTACCAGAAATAGTACAAGCAAGATTAGATAAAGAATTACATTCTATTATTACAAATGGGTTCTCAGTTATGTACATTATTGCACAAAAGTTAGTATGGAAATCTAATGAGGATGGATATATAGTAGGTTCAAGAGGTTCTGTTGGTTCATCTTTTGTTGCAAATATGACAGGTATTACAGAAGTAAATTCACTTCCACCACATTATAGATGTCCTAAATGTAAATATTCAGATTTTACAGATTATGGAGTGAAAAATGGATTTGACTTACCTGATAAGACTTGTCCAAATTGTGGAGAAAAATTAGCAAAAGATGGAATGGATATTCCATTTGAAACTTTCTTGGGATTTGATGGAGATAAAGAGCCTGATATTGACTTAAATTTCTCAGGAGAATATCAAGCAAAGGCTCATAGATATACAGAAGTAATATTTGGAAAAGGAACAACATTTAAGGCTGGCACAGTTGGTACAGTAGCTGACAAAACAGCTTATGGATATGTAAAAAAATATTATGAAGAAAAAGGTATACCTATTAGTAATGCAGAAGTAGTAAGACTTTCACAAGGATGTACAGGAATTAAGAGAACAACTGGACAACATCCCGGTGGAATTATAGTTGTACCAAAAGGCAGAGAAATATATGAATTCACACCAGTACAACATCCAGCAGATGACCCTAATTCAGATATTATAACAACACACTTTGATTATCACTCAATTGACCAAAACTTATTAAAACTAGATATACTAGGCCATGATGACCCTACAATGATTCGTATGCTTTTTGATTTGACAGGAATTGACCCAACTAAAGTACCTTTGGATGATAAAGACACTATGTCAATATTTAGTTCAACAAAAGTATTAGGTGTAACACCAGAACAAATACATTCAGAGGTAGGAACGTTTGGAATACCAGAGTTTGGAACAAAGTTCGTAAGAGGAATGCTAGTTGATACAAAACCAACAACATTTAATGAGTTAATAAGTATATCAGGACTTTCACATGGTACTGATGTATGGTTAAACAATGGACAAGAACTTGTTAATCAAGGAATTGTTACATTAAGTGAGGCAATAGGTTGTAGAGATGATATTATGCTTTATTTAATAAAAAAAGGATTGCCACCAAAGCCAGCATTTAAAATAATGGAGTTTGTTCGTAAAGGAAAAGCTTCAAAAGATCCAGAAAAATGGAAAGAACATGAGGCGATGATGAGAGAATACAACGTACCTGAATGGTATATTGGTTCTTGTCAAAAAATTAAGTACATGTTCCCTAAAGCACATGCTGCAGCTTATGTTACAAATGCCTTCCGTATTGCATGGTTTAAAGTACATAAACCAGCAGCATATTACACAGCATTTTATACAATTCGTGCAGATGAATTTGATAGTGATATTATGTGTTATGGTGTAGAAAAAGTAAAAAATAAAATGAAAGAAATTGATTTACAAGGAAATAGTGCTTCAACTAAAGATAAGAATATGTATGCAATTTTAGAATTAGTATTAGAAATGTATGAAAGAGGAATTAAATTCTTGCCGATTGATTTGTATAAGAGTCATGCAACAAAATTTATAATGGAGTCAGATACGGAGATAAGACCTCCATTAAACAGTATTCCTGGACTAGGAACCGTAGCTGCAGAAGGAATAGATGCTGCTAAGAAAGATGGAAAATTTATGTCTATAGATGATATGAAAATTCGTTCAAAAATTGGTACATCTGTTATTGAAATGTTACAAAAAGTGGGATGCTTGAAGGGGATGAGTCAGAGTAATCAACTTAGTCTTTTTGGATGAGAGGAGAGAGCTGTGAAATTAGAAGAGCTAATTGATGTTAAGTATATAGTTATTTATTTGATTGCAATAAATTTGATTACATTTTTTGCGATGTGGCTTGATAAATGGAAGGCTAAAAGAGGTAAATGGAGAATACCAGAAAATACTTTGCTAGTGTTAGTTTTGCTAGGCGGTGGCATAGGTGGCATTGCTGGAATGTATACATTTCGACATAAAACTCAAAAAGCTAAATTTGTAATTGGTTTTCCTGTAATTTTAATATGTGAAATTCTTTTGATAATATTAATTTGTACGTAAAATAAAAGCAACGTATTTCTAAAAACATAGAAATATGTTGTTTTTTATTGTATAGGAAAAATCAGAGATTTTTCCTATACAACAAGGTTAAGTTACCTTGGGCTGTACTGGTTGCAAAGCAACCCTGTACATGTGGCAAAGTCACTTTTCTTAATTGAAAGTTTAAAAATATACAAATGGAATATACTGGAAACGCATAAAATAACAATTTGACAATATACGACAAACAAATTGTTACCATAAAAAAATAACACATAAAAAGCAAAAGTTATCCACAAAAAAATACAACTATTTACAATTATTCACAAAGTTTTCCACATTTTCCACAACACTGTGGAAAGTATTTTCTGTAAACCTTTTGTAATAATTATGTAATATATATTGCCTTTTTGTAATACTATAGTCGAAATTTATAATATAATGTAGAAAAAAATATATAATCTAATTGATTTGTTTTAATATTACACAGTACTTGACATATTCGAACTTATGTTTTATAATTAATGCGTTATTAATGTATAGCAAAAAATATATAGGGGGCTTTTAAATGCAAAATAGCATTATTATTAAGGGAGCAAAAGAACATAATTTAAAAGATATAAATATAGAAATTCCAAGAGATAAATTAGTAGTAATTACAGGACTTTCAGGCTCTGGTAAATCTTCACTAGCATTTGATACTTTGTATGCAGAAGGTCAAAGAAGATATGTAGAAAGTTTATCATCTTATGCAAGACAATTCTTAGGATTAATGGAAAAACCAGATGTTGAATCAATTGAAGGCTTATCACCAGCAATTTCAATAGACCAAAAAACTACATCTAGAAATCCACGTTCAACAGTTGGAACGGTCACAGAAATATATGACTATATTCGTTTATTATATGCACGTATAGGTGTTCCATATTGTCCAAACTGTGGTAAAAAGATTGAAAAACAAACTATAGACCAAATTATAGATAGTGTTATGAGTTTAGAAGAAGGCACTAGAATTCAAGTTTTAGCACCTGTTGTTCGTGGAAAAAAAGGTGAATATACAAAACTATTACAAGACCTTCAAAAAGAAGGTTTTGTTCGTGTACGTGTTGATGGAGAAGTTTATGAATTAACAGACGACATAGAAATTGATAGAAAGAAAAAACATAATATAGAGCTGGTAGTTGATAGATTAGTTGTAAAAGAAGAAATAAGAACAAGACTAACAGAATCAGTTGAAACCGCTTTAAAGTATGCAAATAATTTAGTTGTAATAGATATTCCAGGGGATAAGGAAATATTATATAGTCAAAACTATGCTTGTCCAGATTGTAATATAAGCATAGAAGAACTAACACCAAGAATGTTTTCTTTTAATAATCCATTTGGGGCTTGCCCAACTTGTACAGGCATTGGTTACTTAATGAAAATGGATGAGGACTTAATTGTTCCTGACAAAAATAAAACTCTATATGATGGAATTAAAGCTTTTGGAGCTAGTACAATGAAAAAAGGCGATACAATGGCAAAAATGTATTTTGAAAGTATTGCCAAACATTACGGAGTAGAAATAAAAGATGTACCTATTAAAAAATTGCCAAGATGGTTTTTAGAAAAAATTTTATATGGTACAGGCGATGAAGTAATTGATTTTGAATATACATCTTATGCTGGTACCAGAAAATTTACAACGCCATTTGAAGGTGTTTTGCCAACATTAGATAGAAGGTATAATGAAACAAAATCTCAAGGTATGAGAGACTTTTATGAAATGTATATGAGTGAAAGTGCATGTCAAACTTGTCATGGGGCAAGACTAAAAAAAGAGAGCTTATCTGTAAAAGTTGGAGATAAAAATATAAATGAATTAACAGACATGTCTATTGATAAAATAAAAGATTTCTTAAATTCATTACAATTAAATAACAAAGATAAAATGATTGCAGATCAAATACTAAAAGAATTAAATAAACGTTTACAATTTTTACTTGATGTTGGATTAGAATATTTAACATTATCTAGAAGTGCAGGAAGTTTATCAGGTGGTGAAGCACAACGTATTCGTTTAGCAACTCAAATTGGTTCAGGACTAACAGGAGTGCTATATATATTAGATGAGCCAAGTATTGGATTACATCAAAGAGATAATGAAAAGTTATTAGCAACACTTAGAAAGTTAAGAGATTTAGGAAATACTGTTTTAGTTGTTGAGCATGATGAAGATACTATGTATGCAGCAGACCAAATTATAGATATTGGACCGGGTGCAGGGGTGCATGGTGGAAAAGTAATTGCACAAGGTACTGCTGAAGAAATTAAATTAGTTCCAGAATCTATTACAGGACAATATTTAAGTGGTAAAAAACAGATTTTAGTACCTAAAAAAAGAAGAAAATCTAATGGAAAAGCAATTGAAGTCAAAGGAGCGACAGAGCATAATTTAAAAAATATAAATGTAAAATTCCCATTAGGACAATTTATTTGTGTTACAGGTGTTTCAGGTTCGGGCAAGAGTACACTTGTTAATGAAATATTATATAAAACAGTTGCAAAAGAAATATATGGTTCAAATGAAAAACCAGGAAAATGCAAAGAAATAAAAGGACTAGAAAATGTTGATAAAATTATAAATATTGATCAATCACCAATAGGAAGAACTCCACGTTCAAATCCAGCAACATATACTGGAGCATTTGATGTTATTAGAGACATTTTTGCATCAACACAAGAAGCTAAAATGAGAGGCTATGACAAAGGAAGATTCAGCTTTAATGTTGCAGGTGGTAGATGTGAGGCATGTTCTGGAGATGGTGTTTTAAAAATAGAAATGCATTTTTTACCAGATATATATGTACCATGTGAAGTATGTAAAGGAAAGAGGTATAATAGAGAAACACTTGAAGTTAAATATAAAGGAAAAACTATTAGTGATGTTCTTGATATGACTGTAGAAGAAGCTTTGAAGTTTTTTGAAAACATACCTAAAATCAAATCGAAAATTCAAACTTTATATGATGTTGGGCTTGGATATATTAAGCTAGGACAACCTTCAACTACTTTATCAGGTGGAGAAGCACAACGTGTTAAACTAGCAACAGAATTGTCTAAAAAGGCAACAGGAAAAACATTATATATTTTAGATGAGCCTACAACAGGACTTCATATAGCAGATGTTCATAAATTAATTGATATTTTACAAAGATTAGTTGATACAGGAAATAGTATAATTGTAATTGAACACAATTTAGACCTTATAAAAACAGCTGATTACATTATAGACTTAGGTCCAGAAGGTGGAGAAAAAGGTGGACAAATAATTGCAGTAGGAACACCAGAACAAATTACAAGAAATGATCAAAGTTATACAGGAAAATTTTTAAAGAAATACTTAGAATAATATAAAAACATGCCAATGGGGACGGAGAATTTTGGCACACTTTTAATTAAATTAAAATTTAAACAAAATCGATTACAAAGTGTGCCAAAATTCTCCGTCCCCATTGGCATGTTTTATTATGTAAGAGATGTAAGGCTAAATGGGCATTCATATAAAAAATTAATACAAAAGTAAAATTAAAAAACAAAAAGAAAGGGAACAAAGTAAAAATTAAATATATAAAATAATTTATAAAATGAATACCCACTTAACTTTACATCTCTTACATTAAAAATCAATAACAATTATCTACAATTGTTATTATTTGATCTTTCATTATTATTCTTGTTTTGATTGTTACTATTATTTTTGTTATTGTTTTTATTATTTTTATTTTGCTTTTCTGACATACTTAAGCACCTCCATTTCTTTTTTACAATAGTATTATTAAACAAAAAATAAAAAATTATTCAAAAAAATGTTTATTTTTCATAAGAGAAAACATTATTGCTAATTTACATGCTTTGTAGTATAATTTTTTAAGAAAAAGAGAGGTGCATTTTTATAATGAGTAATATAGTAATTGGAATTGAAGGATATGTTGGTGCAGGAAAAAGCGCAATATGTAGAGAATTATTAAATCACATTCCTAATAGTATAATTTTGGAAGGTGGAAATTTATATAGAGCAATTGTATATAGCTTACTTAAATCAGGTATAGATTTAAGCAATTTGAAACAAAATATGTCTCATGTTGATATTAAGTCAATTATGGAAAAGTTAAAAATTACAATTGCAATTGAAAACAGACAAACTGCAATTTATATTGACGGACAAAAGATTGATGAAGAAAAATTACAATCAGCTCAATCATCATTAGCAGTTTCAGAAATAGGTACAATTGCCAATAATGATAAATTATATGAATTTGGAAGAAAATTAATAGATCAATTTAAAGAAAAATATAATGTTATAGTTTCTGGAAGAGCTTTAATGAAAATTTATCCAAATTTAGATTATCACTTTATGATTACAGCTTCACTAGATGAACGTATAAGAAGAAAAAGCATACAATATAACAACAAAATTGATTTAGAAGAACTAAGACAAAATATTCAAAGGAGAGATGAATTACAAGAAAAAGCAGGTTATTACAAAATATATGACAAAACTATTGTAGTTGATGTTAGTGAGTGTGAAAATGTTCAGGCTTCAGCTAAAAAGGTTTTAAGTTTTATTAAAAAGGAGAATATAGATAATGAATTTTGTGAATAAAAAATTAGATGAATTTGAAAACTATATAAGAGGAAAAAAAGTTGCTATTATTGGTTTAGGAGTTAGCAATATTCCTTTAATAGATTATTTTTACAACTTAGGTGCAAGTGTTGCATTTTTTGATAAAAGACCAGTTGAAAAACTAGACAAAGAGGCTGTTCAAAAAATACATAATTATAATTTTGATTTATACCTAGGAGAAAATAATTTAGAAAATCTAAAAGGATTTTCAATAATATTCCGTTCTCCAAGTTGTAGACCTGATACACCAGAAATTATAGATGAGGTAAGAAAAGGAGCTGTCTTAACATCTGAAATAGAGATGTTAATGCAAACTTGCCCAGCTACTATAATTGGAATTACAGGAAGTGATGGAAAAACAACTACTACAAGTTTAATTTATGAAATTATAAAACAAAGTGGAAAGAAATGTTACTTAGGTGGAAATATAGGTTTTCCACTATTTACTAAAGTTAGAGAAATGACACCAGAAGACGTAGTAGTATTAGAACTAAGTAGTTTTCAATTAATGGATATGCAAATTAGCCCACATATTGCGGTTGTTACTAATATTTCACCAAATCATTTAGATATTCACAAATCTTATGAAGAATACATAGAAGCTAAGAAAAACATATTTAAAAGCCAAAATGAGAATGATATTTTAGTTATTAACTATGATAACGAAATAACAAAAGAATTTAAAAATGAGGCAAATGGAAAGGTTATATATTTTAGTAGAAAAAGCAAATTAGATGATGGAATAATCTATGATGATGAAAAAGTTAAGGAATGTAAAGATAAAGTTAGAAGACATATTTTAAATGTAAAAGATATTCATTTAAGAGGAGTTCACAATTACGAAAATGTTTGTGCTGCAATAGCTGCAACAGCAAGCTTAGTAGAACCAGAAGTACAGGCTAAAGCTATTCAAAACTTTAAAGGAGTTGCACATAGATTAGAGTTTGTAAGAGAAATAGATGGAGTTAAATGGTACAATGATTCTATTGGAACATCACCAACAAGAACTATAGCAGGATTAAACTCTTTTGACGAAAAAATCGTTCTAATTGCAGGAGGATATGATAAACATCTAGACTATACACCAATTGCAAAACCAATTGTAGAAAATGTAAGCAAGTTAATTTTAATGGGAGCAACAGCTGAAAAGATAGAAAAAGTTGTTAGAGACGAGTTAGAAGCACAAGGAAAAGATATGCCAATATATCATTGTAGTTCATTAAATGAAGTAGTTAACAAAGCAAAAGAAATAGCAACACCAGACGAAATTGTACTATTCTCACCAGCAAGTGCAAGTTTTGATTTATTTAAAAACTTTGAAGAAAGAGGTAATTTATTTAAAGAACTAGTAAATGAATTATGATAGAGGAGAAAGATTTATGATACACAAAATGAAATTAAATGAAAATCCCTTTGAAAGAATAAAAAATGGAACAAAAACAGTAGAATTTAGATTATATGATGAGAAAAGACAACAAATAAAAATTGGAGATAAAATAGAATTTTCAAAATTGCCAGATTTACAGGAAAAATTATTGGTTGATGTTATTGAATTATATAGAGAAGATACATTTAAGAAGTTGTTTACAAAACTATATAACGATGAAGGTGAGGCAACTGAAAAAGCTAATGGCATGTATGAAATCTATTCACCTGATAAAGAAAAACAATATGGTGTTTTAGGAATTAAAATAAAAATAAATGTAGATAGTTTAAAAGAAAGTATAGAAAAGTTTACTCCATATAATGAACAAGAAGAAGTTGAAAAAAAGGTGATGCTAAAATATATTGATGATTTTGATGATGTATTAACTAGACAAAATGAATATGGACATTTTACAAGCTCATCATTTATTCTTAACAAAGAAAGAACAAAAATCTTGATGATATATCATAAAATATATAATTCGTGGGCATGGACAGGAGGACATAGTGATGGAGGTAGTGACCTTCTATATGTAGCTATGAAAGAAGCAAAAGAAGAAACAGGAATAAAGAATGTTACACCTATTTCTAAAGATATTTATTCATTAGAAATAATCAATGTAAACGGTCATGAAAAAAGAGGAAAGTACGTAGCTTCACATGTTCATCTTAATGTAACATATTTATTAGAAGCTGATGAGAATGAAGCTATACACATAAAAGAAGATGAAAATAGTGGAGTAAAATGGGTTCCAATTACTGATGTTCTAGAAACAACATCAGAACCATGGGTAAGAGATAGAATTTATGCAAAAATAATAAACAAGATGAAAAAAGATGGAATCATTAGATAATTGTAACAGATTTAAAACATAATACATATAATACATTAAATTTAGAATGGGAGGTATTGTATGTATTACCAAAATTATGAAGACTATATGCGACAAGTATTAGGCTATCCAATAAATGATCCTAATATTTATGAAACATATGATTATAGAAATAAAAATACATATTCGTCAAATCAAGTGCAAAATAATTTAACAGAGGCCGAAATTAAAGCTTTGTATCCAGACAGCTATAATGTAATATATCCATTAGTGTGCAAAGCGTGTGAAGAAAACAATGAAACTATTTCAAAATCAACAGTAGATAAAATGACAGATGATATATATAAACTTATTGAAAGAAATGAGACAGTTGTAAATATAAAAATAGAGACTCAAAACAGAGAAAGCAATCAGGTGAGTGCAAGACAAGAAACCAAAAGAGAGCTTACACCAAAAAGAACACCGATAAAGAATGAGAGTAGAGAAACAAGGCAAACCAATAATCCATTATTAAGAGATTTGATTAAAATTTTAATTTTGCAAAGATTACTTGGCGGGGGAGTAATTGCACCACCAAGGCCAATACCTCCACGTCCACCATTCCCACCAGTGGGACCGGGAAGACCACCATTTCCTGGTGGAAGACCTCCTTATGGACCGGGAATGAATAGAATGGATATAGATTATTCTGAATATTTATAATTTTGAAAAATTTTACAAATTTGAGAAATAAAAAGATATGCAAAAAAGTGCATATCTTTTTTATTTTTGTCAAAAATAATATTGATAATTTTAAATTATCAAATAAAGTTTGAATGGGAGATTATATTATGAAAGTTAAAGATTGTATGTGTAATGAAGTAGAATATGCTACACCATCTAGTACAGTTCATGATTGTGCAACAATGATGTATAACAAACATATTGGATGTGTTCCAGTATGTAATAATTCACAAAATGTAGTCGGACTTGTAACAGACAGAGACATTATTCTAAGATGTATAGCTTGTAACAAAGATCCAAATACAACACCTGTCAGTGAAATAATGACTTGTGAAGTTTGTTGTTGTGATGCAAATGCAGATGTAAAAGAAGCAGAAAATTTAATGTCTAAAAATCAAGTAAAAAGAATACCTATAATAGAGGACAATAAACTTATAGGTATGCTAACATTAGGAGATTTGGCTGCAAATAACTATATTAATGATACAAGAGTTGGAGATACACTAAACAATATTTGTGGTTGCAATAAGAAAAATGCACAATAAGTAATTATAAAGAAGGGGAACAATTACATATATGATTATAGATATGAATTATTGGGGGAGAGTATTAAAAAATATAATAATACTTGCAATTGCAGTCTTAGGATGTTATTTAGGCCTAAAATTGGCAGTTTTTTATATGCCATTTTTAATAGCTTTTATAATTTCCCTTTTACTAGAGCCTTGTATAAGATTTATGATGAGAAGTATGAAAATGAGAAGAAAAACAAGTTCTATAATTATATTTATAATTGCAATAGTAATTATTGTTGGAATTCTAGTATGGCTGGGTGTAACATTAGTATCTGAAGCATATAATTTACTTTCAAATTTAAATGAATATTTTGAAAAAGGATATGAGCTAATACAGAGGATTATATCAAAGATGAACTTTGATAGTCTAAAAATTCCTGACAATATAATGAAAACCATTCAGGAATCAGCGTTTGATTTTTTAGGAAATGTAACTAATTGGACTAAAACAGCATTAACAAAAAGTATAAATATATTAACATCGGTTCCTACAATAGGAGTATATACAGTTGTAACAATTTTATCATTATATTTTATATGTGTTGATAAAGTTTATATGATTGACCAATTAGAACATCATTTACCACAAAAATGGGTAAGAAAGATAGGCATTCATATAAAAGAATTAGCGAAGTCACTTGGCGAATACTTGAAAGCAGAAGTTACTCTTATTTTTATTTCTTTTATAATTTGTTTAATTGGATTATATATTTATCACTTTTTAGGATTGAATATAGAATACCCGTTATTAATGGCTTTAATTATTGGCTTTGTGGATTTATTACCAATTTTTGGCGCGGGTACTTTCATGATTCCATGGTCGATAATAACTGCGTGTTCAGGAGATTTGAATTTAGCATTATGGATTTTAATTTTATGGATTATAATGTCAGTAGTACGACAATTTATAGAACCTAAGATCGTAAGTGGAAAAATAGGAATACATCCAATATTTACTTTAATTGCAATGTATACAGGGTTTAAATTTATTGGAATTATTGGAATGTTTGTAGGGCCAATAATTTTGATTGTTTTAAAAAACATATTTGCAACATTTATTGATAAAGGTGTTGTTAAATCTATATTTGAGAGATGAAAAAAAGAGCTATCATTTAGCTCTTTTTCATATTCTAGGAATTTACTCCTAGTAGGAGTAAATTCCGTAGAAGATAAATATGCGACTTACTAGAATTTCTAGCAGTTTGCACTGCGTAGAAATTCTTGTAAGTCGTTTTTTAGTTTTAAAATATTGCAGATGTTGGAACAAATGCTGAATCTGGAGGATATACATATTCATCTGAAGGTTTGTCAATTTTTGTTATGCTAGTTATTTTTAGAATTGGCATATCACCATGATAGTTGCCTTTTGAAATTTCTCCTTCGACTTCAATCCAAGTCTGATCAGCAAATTCTTTTGCGGTATCACATTCACATAAAAAGCCAACTATAACTGTTTGAAAATCTGAAGAAATAACCATATTTCTAGCTAAAACAAATTGATTATCATTAAAGTCAATCATTCTATGCACATAACCAGAAAATTTTATTTTCATTCCAATGTATTCATCTATATTATCATGAACGGTTTTTAAAACATTAGTGTAGTTGTTAACAGTTAGCTCTTGAACCTTAAGTGGTTCTGAATTGTCACTAGTTTTAAAATAGTTGTTTCCTAAAATTCGGTAAACGACAATTGCGGTTATTATTATCATAATACATAATAAAATACCTAAGAAGATTTTTCCTAATTTGTTTCCATCTACTTTTAAATTATAAATAAACATACTTATCACACCTTTGTAACAATATATTAATAAAATCAAAAAATATGTACAATCAATGTAAAATATTGTATTTATATAAACTAATAGTAATGTGAATTTTTTATGATTAAATTTCAAATAACCTTGATAATTTGCCTAAAAAATGATATAGTTTACGAAGTAATGTAATTTTAGAAGGGAAGTTAAACAATGGGATTATTTAAAACATACAGTGAAAAAGAAGTTAAAAGAGTAAAACCAATAGTGGAAAAGATAAATAGTTTAGAACCTGAAGTCCAAAAATTATCAGATGATGAACTTAGAAATAAAACAGTAGAATTTAAAGATAGATTAGCAAAAGGTGAGACACTTGATGATATTTTACCAGAAGCATTTGCTGTTGTGAGAGAAGCTTCAAAAAGAGTTTTAGGAATGCGTCATTTTGATGTTCAACTTATTGGTGGTATCATTTTACATCAAGGAAGAATTGCAGAAATGAAAACAGGTGAAGGAAAAACACTTGTTGCTACATTACCAGTATATTTAAATGCATTAACAGGTAAAGGAGTACACGTTGTCACAGTTAATGACTACCTTGCTAAAAGAGATAGTGAATGGATGGGAAAACTATACAAATTTTTTGGCTTAACAGTTGGATTAGTTATTAGCGGAATGGAACCTGATGCCAAAAGAGCAGCTTATGCATCAGATGTAACTTATGGAACTAATAACGAATTCGGATTTGACTACTTAAGAGATAATATGGTTATATATAAAAATCAATTAGTTCAAAGAGAATTAAATTATGCAATAGTCGACGAGATTGATAGTATTTTAATTGATGAAGCACGTACACCATTAATTATATCTGGACGTGGTGCACAATCATCAGATTTATATAAAAAGGCTGATAGTTTTGTTTCAAGATTATCACCTAAAGTTTTAGTTGAAGAAGATATAAAGAATGAAGAACAAGCTGAAGATAATGAAAAATATGACTACATTGTTGACTTGAAAGCAAAATCAGCTTCTTTAACACAAAAAGGTATTCAAAAAGCTGAAAAAGAATTTAACTTAGAAAACTTTAATGATATTGAAAACTCAGAACTAGTGCATAATATAAACCAAGCTCTTCGTGCTCATGGAATTATGAAAAAAGACATTGATTATATTGTAAAAGACGGAGAAGTTCTTATTGTAGATGAATTTACAGGAAGAATTATGTATGGAAGAAGATATAATAATGGTCTTCATCAAGCAATTGAGGCAAAGGAGCATGTTAAAATAGCTGATGAATCAAAAACATTAGCAACAATTACATTCCAAAACTATTTTAGAATGTATGGTAAACTTGCTGGTATGACAGGTACTGCTATGACAGAAGAAGCAGAATTTGAAGAAATTTATAAATTAGACGTAATCGAAATACCAACAAATAAACCAATGATACGTGATGATCATCATGATATTATTTATAAAAATGAAAATGCTAAATATAGAGCTGTTATTGAAGATATAAAGAAAAGCAATGAAAAAGGACAACCAGTATTAGTTGGTACAGTATCTATTGAAAAATCTGAAAAATTAAGTAATATGCTTAAAAAAGAAGGTATTAAACACCAAGTATTAAATGCTAAGTTCCATGAAAAAGAAGCTGAAATTATAGCTCAAGCTGGTAAGTTTGGAACAGTTACAATTGCAACAAACATGGCTGGACGTGGTACCGATATTATGCTTGGAGGTAATAGTGAATATTTAGCAAAACAAGAAATGAGAAAATTTGGTTATTCAGAAGATCAAATTGAACAAGCAACAGCATTTAACGAAACAGAAGATCAAGAAATAATATCTTCAAGAAATAAATTCAAAGAGCTAAAAACAAAATATGACAATGAAATTAAAGATGAAAAGGAAAAAGTAATATCTGCTGGAGGACTAAAAATCATAGGAACTGAACGTCATGAATCAAGAAGAATTGATAATCAGCTTCGTGGACGTAGCGGACGTCAAGGTGACCCAGGAGAATCAAGATTCTATATCAGCTTAGATGATGATTTGATGAAAATATTTGGAGGAGATATGATTACAAGAGTTTATGACACTCTTGGAGCTGATGAAAATATGCCAATTGAATCAAAAATCATTTCTAATGCAGTAGAAAATGCTCAAAAGAAAGTAGAAGGTAAGAACTTTAGCATTCGTAAAAATGTACTTTCTTATGATGATGTTATGAACGTACAAAGAACTATTATATATGATGAAAGAAGAAAAGTACTTGATGGAGAGAACTTAAAAGAACATATTACAAAAATGATGGATTCTTTGGCAGACGCTACATCTAACGAGTATTTAGCAGATACAGACAATTTAAATATCGAAGGATTTGAACAAGAGATTAAAGAAATATATGGAGTAGATGACTTAAATGCGCTTCATAAAGATAGAATTAAAGCACATGATGTAGCAGAAGAATTAAAAGATAAAATTCATAGCTTATATAATGAAAAAGAAAAAGAAATTGGCGAACCAGAGATGAGAGAACTTGAAAGAGTTGTTATGCTTAAAATAGTTGATGACAGATGGATGGATCACATAGATGCAATGGATGAACTAAAAGATGGAATTGGACTTCAAGCTTATGGTCAAAAAGACCCAGTTGTTCAATACAGAATTGAAGGATTTGATATGTTTGAACAAATGAACCTAGATATTCAAACTGATGTTGTAAAATTCTTAATGAATGCAAGAAAAAGAGAAGGCAATGTTCAAAGAACATCTTCAGTAAAAATTACAGGTGAAGGCTTAGCAAATCAACCAGATAATAATGCACCAAGAACATCAGCATCAAACACTCCAGTTGTAAATAACGAACCAAAAGTTGGCAGAAATGACCCTTGTCCATGTGGAAGTGGTAAGAAGTACAAACAGTGCTGTGGCAAATAGCCCATAAAATAAGGGATTGTGAGATTTAATAGGACTAAAAAAAGGTTGAAAAAACCTAAAATGTTTGTAATTTGTTTGTAAAAATTACATAATGTTTGTAGAATAGTCCTCAAATTTTTATAGAATTAGAAAAATAATTAATACAAAAAATGGAAAGGTATATCAATATTAGTTTGTTATTGTATCTATTAATGGTAAAAAAAATGATTTTACTGGTAAAACAGTTATACCATTTTTTACATCAGCATCAAACACTCTTGGAAATAGTTGTGAAATTTTAGAAAATATTGTAGAAGGTGGTAAGTGACAAGATGGAAAAGATTTTCATCTAGCGTAACAACTGATAAGTTTAAAAATAGGACAGATAGTTTAAAGTAATTAATAATAAAAGATAGGAGGAAATGATATGAATGTAGTTGGAACAATGTTTTTTAAAAATGGTAGTTTATTAATTGATAAGCCTAAAAAAAAGCCAACATATCAAATGATAGGAGGAAAAGTTGAGCCTGGAGAAACACCATTGCAGGCCGCTATAAGAGAATGTCATGAAGAATTGGGTAATGATGCTTTATTTGATGAAAATGCCTTGGAATTAGTAATGGAATTCGATGAGATAGCCACTAGTGATGGGGTTACACCAATTCACTTTTATGTTTTTCAATATAACGGTATCCTTAATGGCGAGTTAACAACATCCGCTGAAATAGAAAAATTCTTATGGTATCAATCAAAAAATGGGGATGAAATTTTATCAAATACTTTAAAACATAAAGTTGTACCATATTGTTTAGAAAAAAAGTTAATTAAGTAAAAAATAATAAAGGTTGGTTGAAAGAGTAAATGCAAACAATGTTTGTAATTTGTTTGTAAATCACAAAAAAAGATAATACTAATAGTACCAATAATACCATAAATAAAAACTGTTATTAGTCTAGTAAATAAAGTAATAACAATAGTTATGATAATATAATAAATACTATAAATACTAGAAAATATAGTTCATGTGGAAGTGGTAAGAAGTATAAAAACTGTTGTGGAAAATAAGAAAAACTAAGGAGACTTCGCTAATAAAATTATGTGAGGTTCCTATTTTGTTTTATAAATAAAAAATATTATAAGGGGGATATTTGAATGAAAATTGTGGAAAAAACATATAAATGTGCTGTATGTGGACAAGAAAATACATATAGAGTACGGGTTATCTAATTTCAGTATGGGGTATTCGGACTTTGATTTAAAACCAGTTGGTAGTATCTCTGGAATAAATAGTGGTATTTTGGAATGCCCTTCTTGCCATTACGCTAATTATGATATAGAAAGTTCAATTGAAATGAGATATGCAAACAATGTTGAACTTTGGAATAAAGATAACAAAATACAAGCAATAATTAACAATTATAGTGATGAACTAAGAAAAGTTTTGATTGTTGCAACTCAATACTGCAATAATGGACAGTATGCTAAAGCATACAATCTGTATATTACAGCTTCTTGGCTAACAGATAAAGAGGAAGAAATAAATTTGTTTAAGTCGAATGCTAATTACCTATTTTTAAATTATACTTTACCTAGATATTGCAAAGAAATTCTACAAATGGTTGATGTACTTAGAACAACAAAACAATTTGATACTTCAAAACGTTTGTTAAAGGCTACTGAAAATTTTGTGAAAATAATGAGAGATGATCCAAAAGATACTATAAAGCCAATAGATGTAATGAAGGCAGAAAAATTATTTATTAGAAAGAAAGATTCAAAAACTCATAATTTAGGAGAAATTGCTAAGGACAAATTAAAAAAATGAGGTATAAATTATGATATTACATAAATCACCGATTTGGGTATATAATTTAATTATAGTGATTTCGGTAATTATTGGGATGGTATATATATATTTGTCATTAAAAAAAGATAAATGCGAATATAAAAAAATATATCTTTTCTTTATTACGTATGTTGTTTTTGCATTTGTTTTTGGAAAGCTATATACTTTTATTATATCAGGAAACAATAGCTTTTGGAAATCAGGATTATCATCTTATGGTGGATTAATTGGAGTTCTTATTGCATCAATTGTTTTTGAAAAAATTCATCCAACAAACAGTAAAATCATTAAATACACAGCTTTATCATTACCATTAGTATATAGTGGTACAAAAGTTGCTTGTTTTCTAGCAGGATGTTGTTATGGAATTCCATATAACGGAATTTTTTCAGTAACTTATGTTGATGGATTAAATATTTCACTATTTCCAATTCAAATTGTTGAGACAATATCATTTTTAGCTATATTTATTGTATGTAATAGTTTGAAAAAAATTAAAGGAATTACATACATAACTCTAATAGTAACTATATTAACTAAATTGTTTTTGGACATGCTAAGGTATGATCATCTTAGAATTTTAATTACACCAAATCAAATTGCAAGCATTGGTTTACTTGTAATCGTAATTGCTGTGTATATATATAATTTTGCTAAATCTTTACTAAATAAAGCATAATAAATTTAGGAGGAATATAAAATGAAAGAAATTAAATTAAAAATAGAAGGAATGCATTGTGCAGGATGTTCTAATAGATTAGAAAAAATATTAAATAATGTAGATGGAGTAGAAAGTGCTAAAGTAAGCTTAGAAGAAAAATCGGCAGATATAAAATATAATGAAGAAGAGGTAGAATTAAATACAATTCTTCAAGAAATAGAAGATGCAGGTTTTAAAGGAGAATAATACATGAAAAAAGTATTATTAAAAATAGATGGAATGACTTGTAGTGCATGTTCATCAGGTTTAGAAAAGTATTTAAACAAACAAGATGGAATAAAACAAGCAAATGTAAATTTAGTTATGAATAATGCAAATATTGAATATGATGAGCAAAAACTAACACTAGAACAAGTTGAAAAATTTATAGAAAAAGCAGGGTTTACAAGTTTAGGAATTGATACATTTGAAAAAGAGAGTAAGAAAAAAGGTACTGAGAAATATAAACTAATTGCAATAACAATAATATCATTAGTTATATTATATATATCAATGGCGCACATGGTAGGGTTACCATCTATTCCATTTTTGAATATGATGCATCATCCTGTAAATTATGCAATTACGTTATTAATATTAACTGTAGTTGTTATAACTTTAGGAAAAGATATTCTAAAAAATGGATATAAAAATTTAATACACAAAACACCTAATATGGATACCTTAGTAATGATTGGAGTATTGGCAAGTTTCATATATAGCATATACGGCACAGTTCAAATATTAAAAGGAAATACTCAGTATGTAGAAAATTTATATTATGAATCAGCTGCAATCGTTATATTTTTTATTGAGATAGGTAGATATATCGAAAACAAAAATAAAGACAAAACCAAAGAGGCTTTAAAACAGCTTATGACAATAACTCCTAATAATGCAACGATTTTGAAAGATGGACAAGAAGTAAAAGTTACATTAGATGAAATTAAAAAAGGCGATATTGTTATTTGCAAACCAGGTGAAAAAATTGCAGTTGATGGAGAGGTCGTTCAAGGAACTACACATATAAACGAATCATTTATAACAGGGGAGAGTGTACCTGTAAAAAGAGAAGTAGGCTCTAAAGTAATTGCAGGAAGTATAAATTATGAAGGAACAATTCAATATAGAGCAGAAAAAATAGGCAAAGAATCAACTGTGTCAGAAATAGTAAAACTAGTAGCACAAGCAACAAGTACAAAAGCTCCAATAGCTAAAATAGCAGATAAAATAAGTGGATATTTTGTACCAACTGTTTTAGTAATTGCTATAATTATATTTTGTATATGGTTAACAATTTCTAAAGATTTTTCTGTTGCAATAAATATATTTGTAAGCATATTAGTTGTGGCATGTCCTTGTAGTCTTGGCCTAGCAACTCCTCTTGCAATTGTTATTGCATCTGGAAATGCAAGTAGAAAAGGTATATTAGTAAAGTCAAGTGAGACATTAGAAAACGCACACAAAGTAAAGACTATTTGCTTTGATAAAACAGGAACATTAACAAAAGGAACATTAACAGTTTCTAAGATGTATAATTATAGTAATGAAAATGAAAAGGAATTATTAAAAGATATAGCAAGTCTAGAAAATAAATCAGAACATCCAATAGCAAGAGCAATTGTAAATAAAGCACAAGAAGATAATATTAGTTTAATAGATGTAAAAGATTTTAAAGCTATTCCTGGATTTGGAATAGAGGGAAAAACATCTGATGAAAAGAATTATTTAATTGGCAATAAAAAACTAATGTTAGAAAATAATGTTGAACTAACAAATAGCGAAGATGAGCAAAAACTAATAAGTGACGGAAATAGTATTTTATTTGTAAGCCTAAATAAAAAGTTAGTAGCCTTGCTAGGTGTAAGTGATGTTATAAAAGAAAATGTTCCACAAGTAATAACAGAACTAAAGAGCAAAAACATTAATGTTGTAATGCTAACAGGTGACAATGAAAAAACAGCAAACGTAATTGCTAATCAAATAGGAATAACAAATGTTGTTGCAAATGTTACTCCAAAAGAAAAGGCAGAAACTATAAACAAACTAAAGGAAAAAGGATTAGTAATGATGTGTGGAGATGGAATAAATGATAGTGTTAGTTTAGTAACTGCTAATATTGGAGTTTCTGTATCAAGTGGTACAGATATTGCAAGAGATTCAGCTCAAGTAGTTATTATGAATGACAACTTAGAGAGAATAAATGATTTATTAGATATTAGTAGTAAAACTGTAAGAAATATAAAACAAAATCTATTTTGGGCGTTTTTCTACAATGTATGTATGATTCCAATTGCTGCAGGGATTTTACAACCATTAGGAATTACACTAAATCCAATGATAGCAGCATTTAGCATGACAATTAGTAGCTTAACAGTAGTATTAAATGCATTAAGGTTAAGGAGGAAGTAGTAAATTATGAACTATTTAGATACAGTAAATAAAAGAACTTTAGAATACTTTAAAGTATTAGAGCCAGATTTTCCAGAATGGCTATGGGAATATATAAATACAGAAGCTTTATTTAAACAAAACTATATAAGTATTACTTGCGGAACAATTTATAGTGATTTATTTGAAAGTAGTTATTTTTATTCAACTTTAGATCATTCGATTGGTGTAGCTTTAATAGTTTGGCATTTTACACATGATAAAAAACAAACTCTAGCTGGACTTTTTCATGATATTGCAACACCAGTATTTAAACATTGCATAGATTTTTTAAATGGTGATTATATGACTCAAGAGTCAACAGAAGACTTAACTACAGAAATAATATCAAATTCCTTTGAAATAATGAGCTTATTGAAAAGAGATAATATTAAATTAGAAGAAGTAAATGATTATCATAAATATCCTATAGCAGACAATGATACGCCAATGCTTTCAGCTGATAGACTGGAATATACTCTAGCAAATGCTCTATTTCACTATAATAAATTAAACTTGCAAGAAATTGAAGAGATATATAATGATATAATAATTCAATCAAATGAAAATAATGTGCCAGAATTAGGCTTTAAAACTTTAGATATTGCAATGAAATTTGTTAGAACAATGTCTAAATTATCTATAATTTATTTTGAAGAAAGAACTAGATATTCAATGCAATTTTTAGCAGATGTTGTTAAAAAACTAAATGAAGAAAAGTTAATAACAATAGAAGATTTATATAGCAAAAAGGAAAGTGATATAATTAAAATTATTGAAAACTCTAAATATTCAAAAGTATATGATATTTGGAAAACTGCTAAAATGGTTAATATATCACGACAACAACCTGAAAACGTATATTTTGTCTGCCATGAAATAAAAAGAAGATATATTAATCCTTTAGTTAATGGAAAAAGAATAACATTGATTGAAAAAGAAGCAAAAGAGCTTATAGATAAAGTATTAAATTATGATATGTCAGCATATATTTGGCTGGACTTTAATTTATTATAAGTATTGCCAAGAAATTGATTTTATGAGATAATATCATTAGTATTTTATATGAAGAAAGGAAACAAAATATGAGTATGGATGAAGAGAAAAAAGAAAACTTGAATTTTATCAGTGATTTTTTATTAAGAGTTGCAATGATATCTGGTAATGCTAATTTAGACAGAACGTTAGACAGCAAGCCAGGAAATGACATAAATGATACTAGAAATTTGATAAGCGTAAAAAATGAAAAAGGATATTATATAACCTATGGAATGAGCGATGGAAATATTCAAAGGTGTTTGCAGAAACATGACTCTAATATAATTGCGAAAACTGTGTCAACACAAAAAATGAATGCGATGGAATTTAAAAAAGCAGATTTTAATACACGCGAAGGTCTTGAAGGAAATAAATATAAGATGATAGCGGGGGACGCGTATCCTTGGGATGCAGTATACGGTGTAAAGTGTGATCTTTTTAGAGAAATTGATGGAAACGTTGATATGAGTCCAAAAACAGAAATGGATAAAAGATGGTCAATTGTAGGTACATTAATTAATGGAGCTTGTGAAGTCGCTCGTGGAAGAACACCAAAGGACACTCCAATTGAGAAAAAAATTCAGAAATTAAATGGGTTAATTTCTGAAATTACTGCATTGTCTGAAAATGTTTCTATAAATATTCTTGATGGAAAATATTATATATCTGCTCCTACTAAAGATGGAAATTTCATAGTTTATTCTACTACGGACTCAAAATTAGAAACAGAAGATAATCATATTTTTACAGTTCAAAAAACTTCTAAAGAGTTGGATGTTGAAGAATTAAAGTCAGAATCAGATAGTCAATTATCACTTTTAGATGGAAAAGAAACAACATTAGATGAAATCAAAGGCAACCTATCAAAAGATTTGGGAATTGCAGAACATACAGCTGAAGAGATCGGAGAAGGAATTAAAGGTTTAACTCAAGGAGAAGTAGGAGATGCATTAAATGCTATAACTGATATAACAGAGTTGCAAAAAGACCCACATACTTTGGAATAAAATTTTCGGAGGATAAAAATGGTAAGTATTGAATATAGTGAGGCAATTACTGAAACATTAGATATACTAAAGCATACAAGAAAAGAAGATGTTGATAAAGTTTCACCAAAATTTATGGATTTTTTAAATGCCAATGCTTCAGTAACTTATAAACCAAAATTAGATCATACAAAAAAAATAAAGGATATGCAATTAAAACCAAAAACAAAAGCAATATTGGCAATTATATATAAAAAATTTTGGTGTGATGATGCTCAGCAGAGAGAATTTAATAATACTCTAAAAAATAATGAAATAAGATATCAAACCGAATTAAGAGAAAAGTATAATCCTGATAACTTATTTAAGAAAAAGATAGAAACAGTAGAAAATCCTGTTGCTATGGTAGAATATAAAGAGTCAGTTTTTATAAAAATTAAAAATTGGATTAAACGGACTTTTTAATAAATAAAATGCTATATAAGCATAGAAAATGATTGATAAATTGTATGAGTAGAAACTAAAATGAATACAGAATACAATAGAGATAGATATTTAATATCTATTTACAGTTAAAAATCAGGTAAACCCTACCAATAAGTGAAAACTGTAAAATCAAAAGGTAGAGATTTAGGTCTTTACCTTTTATATTTAGGAGAAAATGTAAAAAATATAAAGTTTAGGATGTGAGAAGATGTTAGATTTAGAAGAAAACTCTAAAAAATTACAAGAACTAAAAAAACGTTTAGAACAGATAGGTGATTCACTTTGATGTAGAAAATAAAGAAAAAGAGTTAAAAGAGTTAGAAAGTAAAACAACTGAAAACGACTTTTGGAATGATACAGATAATAGCTCAAAAGTTTTAAAACAAATTAACAGCTTAAAATCAAAAGTAGAAGGATTTAAAAAATTAAATAATGAACTTAATAATTTACTTGAAATGAGTGAGCTTTTACAAGCTGAAGAAGATGAAGAATTAGCTAAAGAGTTATTAAAGTCTACATATACATTAGAAAAAGACATAGAAAAATTGGAAATAACCACTTTATTATCTGGAAAGTATGATAACAATAATGCAATACTAACCATTCATCCAGGTGCTGGAGGAACAGAGGCTCAAGATTGGGCTGAAATGTTATATAGAATGTATACAAGATGGGCAAATGCTAATGGTTATGAAGTAAAAGAACTTGATTATCTTGAAGGTGATGAAGCAGGTCTAAAAAGTGTTACATTTTCTGTGAATGGTGATTATGCCTATGGATACTTAAAAGGTGAGATGGGAGTACATAGATTAGTTAGAATTTCACCATTTGATGCAGGAGGAAGAAGACATACATCTTTTGCTTCTGTTGAGGTTTTACCGGAAATAACAGATGATATTGAATTGGATATTAACCCTGATGATATAAAAATGGATGTTTATAGGGCGTCTGGTGCAGGTGGTCAACATATAAATAAAACATCATCTGCAGTAAGACTAACACATATTCCAACAGGAATTATTGTAGCATGTCAAACTGAACGTTCACAATTTCAAAACAGAGATACTGCAATGAAAATGCTAAAATCTAAATTATTGAATCTAAAAGAAAAGGAGCAAAAAGATACAATTGATGAATTGAAAGGCATACAAATGGATATTGCATGGGGAAGCCAAATTCGTTCTTATGTATTTTGCCCATACACTTTAGTAAAAGACCATAGAACTAATTATGAGGTTGGAAATGTTCAAGCTGTAATGGATGGAGATTTAAATGGATTTATTGATAGTTATTTAAAATTTAATTTAGAAAAGTAACAAAAAAATTTAATAAACATATTATATACAAGTCGAATTTAAAATTAAATTGGCTTGTATTTTTTATATAAGGATTAGTGGTTCTTATGAAAGTAATTAAATTTGGAGGAAGCTCAATTGCTGATACTAATAAGTTAAAACTAGCTGCACAAAAGACTATTTCATTTTTAGAAAGTGGGGAAAAGGTAGTTGCTATTTTATCAGCTCAAGGTAAAACAACAGATAATTTAATAAAAGAAGCAAAAGAATTGACAGATGAACCAAATAAAAGAGAATTAGATGTTCTAATGTCTGTTGGAGAACAAATGGCGTGTAGCAAGTTTGCAATATTATTACATAGCTTAGGCTATAAAGCTGTTTCATTAACAGGATGGCAAGCTGGAATAGTAACTGACTCAAATTATACAGAAGCTAAAATTCAAGACATATATCCTAAAATGATTTGGAGTGAACTAGAGAATAATGATGTTGTGGTTGTAACAGGATTTCAAGGAATAAATGAAAATAACAATATAACAACATTAGGAAGAAATGGCTCAGACACGACAGCTATAGCAATTGCAGCTGCTTTAGAGCAGGAAGAATGCTATATTTTTACAGATACAAATGGTGTTTATGATAAAGATCCATATAAGTATAAAAATGCTAAAAAGTTAGATTATATTTCTTATGATGATATGGAAGAAATGGCTAAAAATGGAGCTAAAGTCTTACATGATAGGTGTGTAGTATTAGCTAAAAAATATGGTGTAAAAATAATAGTTAAAAATACATTTAATGATGAAATAGGAACAATTGTAGGAAAGTAATAAATACTTTCCTTTAATTATGTTCTAAATGAGACAAGACCTGAATATATATAAATAGACTTGTTTTTAAGGAGTGATGGATATGCCATTAGAAGAAAGAAAATCAATGTCAAGTATGACAAATGTTATTCAAAATATCGTTTTAGAAAATAGAGAGAAATTAAATATTACAGGAGTATTAGATGTACTTAGTTTTGATGATCAAATAGTTATTTTAGAAACTGAATTAGGTTTGCTTACAGTAAAAGGAGAAAATTTGAGAATAAATAAATTGAGCTTAGATACATCAGAAGTAACAATAGATGGCACAATATATCAACTTGCATATAGTGAAAAAGATAGTATGGAGAAGGGTGGAGGACTTTTAGGCAAAATCTTCAAATAGGGCATTGAAAATAATTAGAATTTTCATTGCATCAAGCTCAATGTGAAGGGAATGAGTTTAAAATGGAACAACTACTTTGCTTAATTGCTTTTACAGCCACAGGAATAGTTATAGGTGTTTTATTTGATATTTTTAGAATATTACGTAGAAGTTTTAAAACAGCTGATTGGCTAACAACTTTGCAAGATATTTTGTTTTGGATATTGGCAGGTTTTATTATATTGTTTTCAATATTCAAATTTAATAATGGAGAGATTAGAAGTTATATATTTGTTGGAATTGCGCTGGGAGTATTAATTTACATGCTTACGCTTAGTAAATATATTGTAAAATATTCGGTTATTATAATAAAATTTATTAAAAAGATAATATCCTATCCAGTAAACTTAATTTTAAAAATATTTAATTTTTTACTTGTTAAACCTATAAAATTTTTAGCACAAAAATTATCTACATTTTTCAAAAAAATATTTAAAAATACAACAAAAATCATGAAGAAAAAAGCGAAAAATAAAATTAAATTGCAAGAAAAAGAAGGAATTTTATGAAATTTGTAGAAAAATAAATTAGAGTGTGTTATAATAGTACATGAAATTAATTAAGGAATGAAAGTACAGATGAAAAATAAAAAAATAAATTTTAAAAGAATTATAATTATTGCTATACTAATTTATGTGGTTTATACATTTTTTGTTCAACAAAAAGAGTTAAATGCATATAAAGCAGATAGTAAAAGATATACAGAACAAATTGCTGCTGAAGAAGAAAAAAAGGAGCAATTACTTGAAACAAAAGCAAATATAAATTCAAAAGAATATATTGAAGAAGTTGCCAGAGAAAAGCTAGACATGTATTTGCCAAATGAAAAAGTATATATAGATATCAGTAAATAATTTATGTACCAATAAATGTACTTATATAATGAGAAAGTTCATCCTTTCTCATTATTATACACAATTTATATTTATTCAATAATTTTAATCTAAATTTTAATTCTAGTTTAAAAAATCCAAAGGAATTAGTCAAATAAAATAAAAAACACGGACAAGTTTTGTTTTGTCTGTTTATATAAATTTAATAATGGGGGAAATTATATGGATTTAGAAAATTATACATTAGTTGAATTACGTCAGCTTGCAAAAGAAAAAGGAATAAAAAATAGTTCTAAACTAAAAAAAGATGAATTAATGCAGGAATTGTCAAATGTCTCTACTAATGATGATGTACAAGCATCAAATTACGATGATGAACCGATTAATTATGGTGACAATTATGTTGAAACAGATGTAACTACAAGTAATTTAGCAGAGCCTTCAAATGGCTCGTATAAAGTAACAAATGCAGATGACCAAATTGTTGAAGGTATATTAGAAGTATTACCAGATGGATATGGTTTTTTAAGAGGAGAAAATTATTTATCTACGCCAAAGGACGTATATATATCGCCTATTCAAATTAGAAGGTTTAGATTAGACAAAGGCGATAAAATAAAAGGTATTGCAAGACAACCAAAAGAAGGAGAAAAATTCCCTGCATTAATTTATGTTGGCGAAGTTAATGGTGAAGCACCAGAAAAGGCATATAGAAGACAAAAATTTGATGACTTAACGCCTATTTATCCAGAAGAAAGAATTAGATTAGAAACAGTTTCAAATGAATACGCAATGAGAATTATTGACTTAATGTCACCAATTGGAAAAGGACAAAGAGGAATGATAGTTGCTCCACCAAAGGTCGGAAAAACTACATTATTAAAGAAAATTGCAAATAGTATTACAATAAATAATCCAGAAATAGAATTAATAGTACTTTTAATAGATGAACGTCCAGAAGAAGTTACAGACATGAAACGTAGCATTAAAGGTGATGTTATATATTCTACTTTTGATGAACTACCTGAACATCATGTAAAAGTAGCAGAAATGGTATTAGAAAGAGCTAAAAGATTAACAGAGCAAAAGAAAGATGTAGTTATATTATTAGACAGTATTACTCGTTTAGCAAGAGCATATAACTTATCTATACCATCTTCAGGAAGAACATTATCTGGTGGTTTAGATCCAAGTGCATTACATAAACCTAAAAAATTCTTTGGAGCAGCTAGAAATATAGAGAATGGGGGAAGCCTAACAATTTTAGCTACTGCATTAATAGAAACAGGAAGTAGAATGGATGATGTTATATTTGAAGAATTCAAAGGTACTGGTAATATGGAAGTTCACTTAGATAGAAAATTATCAGAAAAGAGAATTTTCCCAGCAATTGATATAAATAAATCTGGAACAAGAAGGGAAGAACTTTTATTAACTCCAAAAGAATTAGAAACAGTATTTGCATTAAGAAAAGCAATGTCAACAATGTCTGTTGCAGATGTTACTGAAGAATTAATTACGCAAATGGTTGCAACCAAAAATAATAATGAGTTTTTAGATAAAATGTCATATTTTTTAAAAAATTCAAAATAAGGTAATTATTGAATATTTATATTTTAAAAAGTAGTCAGAAATAGATTCTGATTACTTTTTATTTATTGTATTAACATTTTTTAAATAATAGTATATATAATTGTTGGATTTAAATTCTGATTAATGTAGGGTAGTGATAATATAATACTACTAAAAATAGATAATTCTTATTGCACAAAATCAAAGTTTTGTGCAATTGAGTGAAGGGAAATTTTCTTATATATGCTATATAGCTCCTCTCCCGCTACTTTTAGCTATTATTTCCATTATACTATAATTACTTTATATTCTATTTATTATATTTATAATCTTATCTATTACTTACTTATTTTTGACCTTCTAAAATCAATTCTAAGCCTTTTAAAATTTTTATTCATGTAATTTTATTTCAAATATTTTATTATTATATATTTTTATCTAAATTATATAACTTTTTCTATAAATATTTGATTACTGGTTATATCCTCAATATCAAGCTATTTTTTAGACAACAAGTTATATGTCTAAAAAATAAAAACGCCTTAAAATCGATTTTAGAGCGTCGCTTTTTTAGGCATTTTTAGCTTTTTCAAGAAATATCTACATTTTAAGGTTTCTATAATAATTACATCATTAATTGTTATTATGTATAAATTAGAAGTTATAATCTATACATAAATTATATTAATTTCTAGATAAAACGTCTTAAAACTAATTTTAGTGTGGCTAATATATAAATCATTGTAGAATTAATATTCTTTATTTATATAATATTCTATATAAATAATTATAAAATTATTTAATAGTATTAATTTATAATTGTAACAACAAATGTTCGTAATTTAAATAAATTATACCAAAAATAAAATAATAAATTAATTTTTACTATTTTATAATTTTTATTTTACTTTTTATTTTTATATTTTATCTTTTTAATTTTATATTTATATATTTTAAAAAATTTAATTATAATATTAGAAATTAAAATAAAATTTCTATATTAATATTTTAAAATATATAATTCTAAAAGTTAGCCTATTCCCCCTACTCCCTCTTGCTTTTTCACTTTATCTTTAAAACTATATGTATAAAGAACTAGGCAGTAGCCTAGCTCTTATATTTTTATGGGATGGAACATTACGTAGTTCTAAGTTTCCAAAATCAACAAATCAGCTGATGTTTCAACAGCAACTGTTGTGTCATTAATATTTATCATTCTTCTACCTCAACGAATATATTTATATAAATATATATTACTTTGTAGAGATTTTATTACCAAATTCCAATAATTAATGAGAGTAGATATCTACTCTCATCTAATTGTCCTACTTAATTTCTACTATCTGCCCCTTTTCGTTGAGTGTGCAGAGCTTTCCATGTCTTCCGTAGTATGGTGTCATAAATAGTCCTCTACGGTAATAATATATAACTCTTTGAGAAGTATTATATATTAAGTCTGTAGCTTCATTTCCTAGTTCTGCCGAATAACAGCCAGGTAGCTGATACAGCTTATAGAGCCTCACACAGCCTTCGGGTAACAGACGTTCTTTTCGAAACATAGTAGTTGCCTCCTTAAATAATTATTTTTAGGGATTTCAAAGGGATTTGCCAATAATTATTATATAATATATGTACTAATAAGTAAATAACAAAGCACCAAATAATTGGTGCTTTGTTGAGTTTGGTATGCTTTACGGTATTTTTTTCAAGTAATGTCCTATTTGCGGACTGTAAAGTATTTCATATACATTTGGTATACCATCAATCCTGCGCGCACGGTATGCTAATATGAGGTTTCCATTTTGATCTTCGACAAATTGCCATCTAACAATCTTAAGCCTGCCTCCAATGAATTTTTTGGAGGAAGAATTTTTTGCAATCAACCACACATTCAATGGTAAATACGTTTCACCAAATTTAGGAATTATATGTGCCATTTTTGAAAACACCAAAATGTCTTCCATTTCACAGGGACTTACCTCTTGTTTATAGTTTCCTACAAGGTTTACCCGTTTCATAAAGCAACCTCCTTAAATTATTCATTCCATTTAGAATGTAGGCCTATTATATCATGAAAAAGCCCGAAAGTAAAGGAGTTCTAGTAATCTACCTCTTCGAAATATTTTAGTTTCAAGTGTGAGTTTGCTCTAAAATTATAATAATATGGTTTTATATCTTTAACATAGTTTCTAAAGAATAAAATATTGCCATCAACATCTTCTATTTTTATATTAGGAAATGTTTTTATCATTTTTTCATCATCAAAAAATTTATAAATAAAATCTTTTTGTTTTTGGTCATTAATATATACTTTTTCATATAAATTATCCATTAATTGTTTGTTAGACACATTTAAATTATTTTCATGAATAATACGTACACTAAACATTTGTAAGGCATAAGCTGTAATTCCTAGGTCAAAGCTTAAAAATACTATTGAAACTATAATAATAGTTTTCATGTAATTAGCAGGAATTTTTGACTTTACAAAATCAATAAACTTATCTATCCTTGGATTTATATCTGACATTAAATAAATTGCAAGTAAGCCCCAAAATAGCGAAAATAAAACACAAATTCTTCCATTTATATTAAACATTTGATCAGAATAGTCCCACCATTTTATATGAAATATAAGTTCCCCTATCAAGCTTACCATGTATTCGATAATTGAGCCTATAAAAAATCCTGCAAAGAACAATGTATAATTATTTTTCTTATATTTTTGTAAAGGCAATATCATTAATACTGCGCCAAGCCCATATATACTGCAAAATGGACCATATAAAAAGCTTTTTCTGCTTTCTAATACTCCTTTAGTTAATATTCCAAATATGGTTTCTATAATAAATCCAGCAACACTATATACTACGAAGTATGCCAAAATTCTCCAAATACTGATTCCGCATATTTTAATATGTTCTTTTTTCTTTGTTTCTTCCATTTAAAATCCTCCATTAATTTATTCGTTTGCTAAAGGGTTACTTTCAACTGCATTTTTCACTTGCTTATTTTCTACATGAGTATATATCTCAGTTGTAGATATACTTTCATGTCCTAATAATACTTGTAAAGCCCTAATATCTACATCACCATATTGATACATTAGAGTTGCAGCTGTATGTCTTAATTTGTGGACAGAATATTTATTTATGTCTAACCCTGCTTTTGCTAATTCTCTTTTTACAATTTCTTGGACCATTCTATTACTAATACGTTCTTTTCTCTTACTTAAAAATAAAGCATCTCTTGAGTCAAATTTCACACCATCATGTGGTCTTACAGCTAAATATGAGTTTATTGCATCAATACATGCTTTATTTAAGTATATGGTTCTTTCTTTGTTTCCCTTCCCTATTACATTTAACTTGTTATCATAAAAATTAATGTCTTTTATATTAATACTTACTAATTCAGATAGACGCATACCACAATTTAAAAACAAAGTGATAATTGCATAATCTCTTTCTTTAAAATCTCCTGATTCTGATTTAGTAACCTCGAGTAATTCTTTGCTTTGTTCTAAAGTTAGGTATTTAGGAAGTCTTTTATCAAGTTTAGGTGTTTCTAAGCCTTGAGCTGGATTTACTTCTAATAAATGTGCTTTTTGGGTTAAATAACTAAAAAACATTCTAATACTTGCAGCTTTTCTCGCACGGGTTGCAGCCTTACTATGGTATGTTTCAGTTAAATAGTATAAAAAAGCATGTATGTCCTCTAATTTAATTTGTTTAACTGTTTCTATACTCATATCATGTATATCAATATTTTTTATATCCTCTTCTGATGACATATTAAAATGATGTAATATAAACTTTAGAAAATGTGCTAAATCGTAATTATATTCTTTAACCGTATTAACAGATTTATTTAGAATTCCAGTTAGGTATTCTAAAAATGAATTTAAAAATGGTGGATTTTCTTTTAAGTCTATCATTATAAAATACCCCTTTCTTTATATGTTTTTATATATAATATCATTAAATTAAATTTTAGAAAAGACTATACTAAAAAAGAGTTCAATTTTTTTGAACTCTTTTTTGATATATTATTTGCTTACTATTTCCATTGTATCTCTTGCAATCATTAATTCTTCGTTAGTTGGAACAACAAATACTTTAATTTTTGAATCTGGAGTTGAAATTTCAGCTTCTTTTCCTCTGCAGTTGTTCTTTTCATCATCGATTTTTACACCCATAAATTCAAGGTATTCGCATATTTCTTTTCTTGCATCAATTCCATTTTCACCAATTCCACCAGCGAAAACAATTGCGTCAACGCCTTTCATTTGAACTGCAAATCTTCCAATATATCCTGCAACTTGATATTCAAAATTGTCTATTGCAAGTTTAGCTCTTTGATTTCCTTCTTTTATAGCAGCTTCAATATCTCTGTCATCACAACTGATTCCAGATAATCCTAATTTACCAGATTTTTTATTTAATAAAGTGTTTACTTCTTGAGCTGTTAAGTTTTCTTTTTCCATTAAGAATGTTACAACAGTTGGGTCAATATCACCTGATCTTGATCCCATAGGAACACCTGCTAAAGGTGTTAATCCCATTGATGTATCAATTGATTTTCCACCATCAACTGCACATAAACTAGCACCTTGTCCTAAATGACATGTTATAATTTTTAAATCTTCAATTGGCTTATTCATTAGCTCTGCAACTCTTTTTGAAATAAATCTATGTGATGTTCCATGAGCTCCATATTTACGAATTTTATATTTCTCATAATATTCATAAGGGATTGCATAAATATATGCTTTTTCAGGCATTGTTTGATGGAAAGCTGTATCAAATACTACAACATTTGGTACGCCTGGTAATTCTTTTTGGCAAGCATAAATTCCTTGTAAGTGAGCTGGGTTGTGAAGTGGCGCAAATGCAATTGCTTCTTCAATTCCTTTTATAACGCTATCATCTACTATAACTGATTTTGTGAATTTTTCTCCGCCATGTACAATTCTATGTCCTATAGCATCTATTTCTTTTAATGAAGAGATTACTCCATACTCTTCATTTGTAAGTTGTGCTAAAACAATTTTTATTGCTTCTTCATGATTTTTTACATCTTTTTCAATTACGTGTTTTTCATCTCCAACTTTATGAGTTAAAAATGAGCCTTTTTGTCCAATTCTTTCAAAATTTCCTTTTGCCATTACAGCTTCAGTTTCCATATCAATTAATTGATATTTTAAAGATGAACTTCCACAGTTTACTACTAAAATTTTCATTTTAAATCCTCCTATATTTCAATCTTTTCATATTATATACTATTTTGGGCTTGAACGCAAGTAATTGCGATAACTCCAACAATATCGTCACTACTACATCCTCTTGACAAGTCGTTTACTGGTTTTGCAATTCCTTGACAAAGTGGGCCATAAGCTTCAGCTTTTGCTAATCTTTGAACAAGTTTGTAGCCAATATTTCCTGCATTTAAATCAGGGAATATTAATGTATTTGCTTTTCCGGCTACTGGACTACCTGGTGCTTTTGAAGCAGCAATTTCAGGAATAATAGCTGCATCTAATTGTAGTTCTCCATCACAAACTAAATTTGGTTCTTTTTCTTTTAAAAGTTTAGTTGCCTCTATCACTTTTTCTGTTAATTCAGAATGTGCACTTCCATAAGTTGAATATGAAAGCATAGCAACTTTTGATTCACATCCAGTTAACGCTTTAAAACTTTTGCTAGAAGAAATTGCTATTTCTGCTAATTCTTCTGAGTTTGGATTTTCTACTAATCCACTATCTCCAAATACAAATACTCCATTTTCTCCATATTCACAATTTGGTACAACCATTGCAAAAAATGCAGAAACAAGTTTTGTGCCAGGAGCTGTCTTTAAAATTTGAAGAGCTGGTCTTAAAGTATTTGCTGTTGAATGACATGCACCAGAAACCAAACCATCTGCATCATTACATTTCATCATCATCATACCAAAATAAATAGGTTCTAATAGCAATTCTTTTGCTTGCTCTATTGTCATTCCTTTTGCTTTTCTTAATTCATATAAATTATTTGCATATCCTTCGAATTTTTCTGAATTATTAGGATCAATAATTTTTATTCCTTCAAGATTTATATTATTATTTAATGAATCTTCTTTTATTTTAGATTCATTACCAATTAATATAATATTTGCAAATCCCTCTTTCATTACCTTCTCAGCAGCTTTTAGTACTCTTAAGTCTTCACTTTCTGGAAGTATTATAGTTTTTACATCTTTTTTTGCTTTTTCTTTAATATTTTCAATAAATGTCAATTTATTTCCCTCCTTGTATAAATATACTCTAACTATTATATAAGCTATTGTCACAAATTTCAAGTATTTGAATAAAAACAAAAAAAATACGTTTATATAAAATAAACGTATTTTTTAGTATTATTTTGCATAATCAATAACTCTTGTTTCTCTAACAACATTGACTTTAATTTGGCCAGGATATTCCATTTCATCTTCAACTTTTTTAGCTATATCTCTTGCCATTAATTTCATTTGATTGTCATCAATTTTTTCAGGTTTAACTATAATTCTAATTTCTCTACCAGCTTGAATAGCAAAAGATTTCTCGACACCATCAAATGAATCTGCAATGCTCTCTAGTTGCTCTAATCTCTTGATATATGCTTCTAAGGTTTCTCTTCTTGCTCCTGGTCTCGAAGCAGAAATTGCGTCTGCAGCTTGTATTAAAACAGCTTCTATTGTTTTTGGTTCTACATCTCCATGGTGAGCTTGTACGGCATTAATAACATTTTCGTTTTCTTTGTATTTTCTTAATACTTCAACACCTAACTCAACATGTGTACCTTCCATATCATGATCTAATGCTTTACCAATATCGTGTAATAATCCAGCTCTTCTGGCAAGTTTAGCATCTAAACCTAATTCCTCAGCCATTATTCTAGCTAAATTAGATACTTCTATTGAATGATTTAAAACATTTTGGCCATAGCTTGTCCTATATTTTAATTTACCAATTAATTTAACTAAGTCGGGATGTAGACCTATAACACCAGTTTCAAGTACAGCTCTTTCTCCCTCTTCTTTTATAACATTTGCTACTTCTTCTTTTGCTTTTTCAACCATCTCTTCAATTTTAGCTGGATGAATTCTTCCATCTTCAATCAATTTTTCAATTGCAATTCTTGCAACTTCTCTTCTTAAAGGATCAAAGCCAGAAATAACAACTGCTTCAGGAGTATCATCTATAATCAAGTCAATACCTGTTAAGGTTTCTAATGTTTTAATGTTTCTTCCTTCTCTACCAATAAGTCTACCCTTCATGTCATCATTTGGAAGTGAAACAATTGATACTGTTGTTTCAGAAGTATGATCAGCTGCACATTTTTGTATAGCATATCCAATTACTTCTTTAGCATTTTTATCAGCTTCTTCTTTAACTTTAGATTCCATGTCTCTTATAAGGTTTGCTTTTTCCACAACTAATTCTTTTTCCATTTCTGATAATAAAAGTTTTTTAGCATCTTCTTTTGACATATTAGATATTTTTTGTAATTTGTCTATTTGTTTATTAACTAGCTCTTGCAATTCAGATTTCTTATTTTCTAAGTCTTGATGCTTTAAATCTAAATCCTTTTCTTTTTTTTCTACAATGTCTTGTTTTCTTTCTAGATTTTCTTCTTTTTGAATTAGTCTTCTTTCTTGATTTTGAACTTCGCCTCTTCTTTCTCTAATCTCTTGATCTAAGTCTTTTCTTGCACTCATAATCTCTTCTTTTGCTTTAAAGATTTCTTCTTTTTTTCTGTTTTCTGCGTCTATGTTTGCCATTTCGATTATTTTTTTTGCTTGACTTTCTGCACTTTCAATTTTTGATTCAGCAACTTTCTTTCTTATATACATTCCTACAAATGTGAAAATTACTGCTGAGACTAGAAAAACGGCGATACCAATTAGGATATTCTCCATAATTTTTACACCTCTTTCTATTAAATTTTCAATGTACTAAATATATAATATTAATTAAAAATTTTATTAAAATATATTTTTCTACACTACTATTTTATATTGATTATTGTTAACTGTCAAGTATTTTGAGTAAAAAACAAACCAGCATATTGCTAATTGCTTGAAACATCTGCGATTCAAATAAAAATTTATTTTGATTCCACTATATCAACAATATCAGCTATATAATCCCCAATAACTGGAAGATTTAATGTAACAATTTTTTGTAAAACAATTACAATAATCGCACTTAATAAAGTAAAACCTATTCCTATGCCAATTCCTTTTGACATTCCTGCAATAAAATTTTTTACAAACATTTTTTTCTTATTCCCAAGTAGTTCCATTAGTTCAAAAATGTTGCTTTTTTCCAAAGAATTGTTTAATTTTTGTAGATTTTTATTTAACCTTTTTTCTAGTCTATATTTATTCAAAATAAAATCCTCCATTTATATTAAAATGGAAGATTTTATTAATTTTTATTCATTATTTTGAATATTTTCTGAATTCAAAATTGTATTCTCTTTTTTGCTTTTATTATTTTGAGCTTGAAGCTTTTCAAGTTTTGTTATAAGTTCTTGTAATCTTGTCATATCTTTTCCAACCATTTCCCAGTTGTTATTACTATTAGATTGCTTTAAATTATTATTTGTTTTTATTATTGATTGTATTAAGCCTTCAATAGTTTCATTATCTTCTACTTCAATATCTACAGCTGATTGAGAAACCAAGTTCATAAGTGCTTCGGAAACTGTATTTCCAATTGCTACTTTATTTCCAGATGCAACAACAACTTTTTTCAATATTGGAGTTGAATTTTCTTCGTTCATATATTGTTGGTATATTGGCTCTACATATAATAATGAATTATTAATAGGCACTACAATCATATCTCTAATAAGCTTTGTTCCAGTTACATTTAATGTGTCCAATTCCCTAGAAATTGTTTCATCTTGTTCTATTTGTGTATCTAATTGCATTGTACCTAAAACATTGCTGTCGGAAGGAAATCTGTATAGTACAAGTTTTGCATTTCCATTTTCATAACTTCCAACTAAATATGAAGTTAAATTTTGTTTGTTATATGGAGTGTATGGCAATACAAGTCCTAAATTGCAATTATTATTATCTATAGTTTTTATCATAGTATAATATGGATTTAACTCAGTTCCAACTTTGTTTGTTACTTTAGTTGAATTATGTGTTGCAATATCCCAAATATCGTCTCCACGGTATAATACGTCAGTTTGAATATTATGATATCTTTTTATTATTTCAGCTTGAATATTGTATAAATATTCTGGATATATAAATTGATTACTTATGTTCTCAGGAATAGCCTCATCTTTGTCTACAAATAAATCTTTATACATTTTTTGATATGCCATTATTATAGGATCATTTCTATCTGTAATATAAAATTTAATTGTTCCATCATAAGCATCAATTAAAACCTTTACAGAATTTCTTATATAATTTATTTGTTTTCTATTTAATACATTTTCATCATCTAACGTTATTTTTTGTGAAAAAGGATAATAGTCTGATGTAGTATAACCATCTAATACCCATACCAATTTTCCCTCATCAGTTATGACTAAATATGGATTTTCATCATATGATATGTATGGCATTAATGTTTTTGCTCTTTCAATAATATTACGATTTATTAAAATATTACTCTCTGAAGTTACATTACTTGAAAATGCTAATTTTAAATCTTTTTCTTTAATTGCTAATATTAATCTATCAAAAAAGTTTAATGAAAGTCCTGCTTGTCCATCATATACATTTTCAACATTTTCGGCTTTTGTTGAAGTAGTATTTGGGTAATCAAATTCTTTTTTGTTTTTGCTATTTGTTACTACAGTAGAATTTGTTTCTAGTCCAAAATAGATTCTTGGCTCTGCTAAATTAACAATTTCATTTGAGTTGAAATCTTTTTGTAAATATTGTACATTTCCAACTTCATCAGTTGATGTCGCAGAAGTAATAATTGTTCCATAGCCATGTGTGTATTCATATGTTTTGTTATTATATGTACTTGAAGAGCTTTTTATTTCTCGTGGTGATACATATAACAAGGCTTGATTTCCATTTACATTATAGTTTGCTATATTAGCTGTATTATATGTATAATATCCTTTATTAGTTTGCATTATATTTAAGCTTTTTAAAACAATTTCTCTGCTTATAATAGCTATATTATCTATTACATCTTCATTTTCTTTTATAGTTTCTGAATTTATGGTTTCATTTGATGTTATATTTGCCTCTTCTATATCAATTCCATATGCTTGTTTAGTTGCATCTATATTTGCTTTTATATATGATTGTTGTTTATCTAATTCATTTGGTTTAACAAATATTGTTTCAAAACCTATTAATACAAAAAGCAATACTAATAGATAAACAGGAACAACAAGTAAAGAAGAAATTACTTTTTTAGTAACTTTTTTCTTTAGATAATGTAATGCCACAAAAACAGAAATGATTATAATAATTGCTAGTATGCGATATCCCCACAATTTTATTGTTGCTTCTGAAATTCCTGCTCCCCAAAGAACATATTGTTCTGTTCCACTTTGAAGAGTTAAAATTTTTTGTAATCCAACATTTTGAGTCTCTGAAAAGATAATCATTGCAATAAATATAGTTGCAAGCATTATGTTTGTACATAATTGTTTTAATAATATGCCTGTACTAAGTATATTTCTATCTACTCCGTCAAAACATAAATTAAATACAACTATATAGTATAATACTGCATAGATTGTTAAACCAACTATTGTAAATACAATATAATATAACATGTATTGTATAAATGGATGTATAAATATAAAGTAGCCGATATCATACCCTAGTACTGCATCTGTTGTTCCAAAATTTGTTGCATTTATACATAGCATAAATTTTTCAAGTACTACACTACTTACAATAAAACTTGTTATAATTGCACCTACAAACGCAATTGATTTATTTGGCATTTTTGGCATTGACTTTTTTTCTGCTTCAAAAAATGGAATAAGTCCTTTTTTGATTCTACTGTTAGTTATAAGAATAAGAATATATAATATTATAAAATTCACCATAAATGTAATTAAATAATTTAATGAATTTTGCCAAAAAATGCTTAAATAATTTTCCCCTAGTTCAAGCATTTCTAGGTATTGCCCTTTATAATTTATATAAGAAACTAAAATTACCAATGCAAAAAATACTAAAACTACTATTCTCTTTATTTTTGACATTTTACTTGTTTGATTTTTTTCTTCGGTTTTAATTGATTGTGTTTTCTCTTCCATTTAAACCTCCAATTAAATTAAAGCTTTCGCAAAGTCTTTACTATTAAATATTTCCATATCATCTATTTGTTCTCCAACACCAATAAACTTAACTGGCATTTGGTTTTCAGCTACAATTCCAACTACAACTCCACCCTTAGCTGTGCCATCAAGTTTTGTAAGAATCAAGCCATTTATATCAACTGTTTCTTTAAATGCTTTTACTTGTGAAATAGCATTTTGACCTGTTGTTGCATCAAGAACCATTAGCACTTCTTTTGAGCTTTCTGGTAGTTCTTTATCAATTACCTTTTTTATTTTTATTAATTCATCCATTAAATATTTTTTATTATGTAATCTACCTGCTGTATCACATATTAAAACATCTGCATCTTTTTGCTTGGTTATTTGAATAGCATCATATACAACTGAAGCTGGGTCAGACCCTTCTTCTTTTTTTACAATGTCACAATTAGCTCTGTTAGCCCATATTTCTAATTGCTCAACTGCTGCTGCTCTAAATGTATCTGCTGCCGCAATTACAACCTTTTTACCATCTTGTTTTAATCTATTAGCTATTTTTCCAATAGAAGTTGTTTTTCCAACTCCATTTACACCTACCACTAATATAACAGATGGATGTGTTTCTAGTTTTAAGCTATTATCAACTTCATCTAAGATGTTTACAATTTCTTCTCTTAAAGCATTTCTAACGTCTTCTTCGCTTTCAATTTTTTCTTTTTTTATTCTATTTCTTAAATTTGAAATAATTTTAGTTGATGTTTCCACTCCAACGTCAGACATTATTAAAGCTTCTTCAAGTTCGTCCAATAGCTCTTCATCAACTTTTCTAAAGTTACTAAATACATTATTAATTTTTTCATCAAATGAACTTTTAGTTTTACTCAAACCATTTTTTAATTTATCAAAAAATCCCATAAAATTAACCTCTCTTTTGTTTAAATACTTATATATTTTACCATAATATGCAAAAAAAGTCTAGAGTCATTTAAGACTCTAGAACATTTATAAATAATTTATCTATTAGTTGTTTTTTATATTTAGATCATTTTATTTCATAACATCCCATTGTAAAATTTCACCTGTGTAATAATCTATATAAAAATACCATTTTTCTTCATGTCCACATGAAGAGTCCCAGCCTGTTGTTAAAGTTATTGACCAAAATGTTGCTTGTTTTTTATTATTAGAAGTATAATATATGCCATTTTCTACTAGCTCACATGTTACATTTGCAATTCTTTTCTTATTAGTCTTTTCTCTTGCAATTTTTATTGCACCTTTTTTTGAAATATATCCATTATTAGCAACATCGTTACTATAATCATATTTATCTACATTTTCGTATTCTAAAGATTGAAAAAAGAAAATAATATCATGCCTTTTGACAAATATTTTAAAACAACCATATAATAAAAGAAATATTAATAAAATAATTATTATATTTTTTAAAGTTATTACATTTTTCTTTTTTAATATTAATAAAATGATAGCTACAATAATTAATAAAGCAATTAATATAAATACCATGCTTTATTTCCTCCTTATTCTATTTCAGGTTCTTTCATATAATCTGATTATTGCATAAAATTTTAATTTTTTCAAGAAAAATATAAACAAAAGACGTGGAAAATTTCCACGTCTTTTGAAAAGCCTTAAAAAGTTTGAACAAAAATATCTGTAGCTTGTCTATTAGTTTCAGTCGTCATCTTGCAAACTGATACCAGCAGCCCGTCTGTTTTCTGGACATTCAACATAGTCTTTCATAGTTTTTCCAGTTCCAGGAATATAGAGTGAATTAACCGGGCAAATTCTTTTTTCTCTTCTTTCCTTCTCCATACGTTCTCTCTCGCCTTGGGGAATTTGCATATTTTCTCTCCATAATGCCATAACTGTACACTCCTTTACAATTCCTTCATAGACTCTTCTAATTGTTGTTTTGGTTTTTCTTTCCTCCTTTTAAGACTTTTACAAAAAGATTTTTGCATAACAATTATATCATTTTGTAGGCTATTTATCAATATGTTTCTTTGTGGAGCTACTGGGCGGAATTGAACCGCCGACCTACAGGTTACGAATCTGTTGCTCTACCAACTGAGCTACAGTAGCATTTATTATGGAAAGAGTTTAAACACTCTTTCCATTTGTTAATAGTTATTAATTTGAATGTTTTCCTTTTGATCTTTCTTTTTTAGGTTTTAACTCTGTATAAGGATCTTCAATATTACTTTCTTCGTTTGTTTTATATTCGTCTTTGTCATTTTTAGAACCATTGCTTACTTTTCTATAAATTGCAGTAATTATTGCTATAACTATAATTGCAATTACTATTGCAGAACCACATGTTAAATAAAATTGAATATTATTTTGTGGAGCTGTTGCAACTTCTGAAGGAACAGTTACTTTGATTTGATATGTTGCTGTTTCACTTCCATCTGCAGATGTTAATAGTATTGTAACATTATTTTCGCCTTCTACGAAATCATGATTTCCTATTATTTCGATTTTAGCTCCTTCTTTATTTGCTTTAGTTGTTATATCTAAGCTTTTTACATAGAAATTTAATTTTAATCCATAACTATGTTTGTTTGGATCAAATCCATCTGAAAAATTAACTCCTGCAATTTCTAAAGATGATAGACCTAAACTTCCATCTGTAGTTGTTGTATTTTCAACCGTATTATTGTTGTCTATCTCATTATTTGTTGTTTCGTTATTTTCTTCAGATGTTGTATTATTAACTTCTTCGTTTGAAGTTGTATTTTCTTTAGGTTCTTCTGTTTTAGGTTTATCTTCAGCAGGTTTTGTTTTTGTTAGGTATGAACTACTAACATAAGCTGTTGTTCCATTACTTAATTTTATTCTACTCCATCCTTGATTTCCGATTCCTGTTCTTGTTACTTCATCACCTTTAGATAAACTTCCTATTATAGTACCATTTGCTGATTTTCTAACATTTAATCCATCTGTAGTTGAATATACTTTTTCATTTACATCTGTATACTTTTCTGTTGGTGTTGAAGGTTTTGTTGTACTGCCTCCTGTATTGTTTCCAGACCCACTATTTGAACCAGATGTTGATTTTGCTTTTACTGTAATAGAAACGGAATCACTTACTTTAATAGCTGGATCATTTTCACCGGCTGATTCATCAGATATATCACCTGAAATAGATACTGTATACGTACCAGCTTTGCTTGTATCTATAGAATATGTTTGAGTTGTTACTTTGTTTTTTGCATCAAAGTCTACTCCAACAATACTGTCTGAAGCACTACCTGATACTTTAATATTCCATGTCGCTGCATTTATTTTTACTGTAACCTGTACACTGTCTCCTACTGTTGCTGTTGTCTTGTTTGCACTTATTGTCGCTGTTGCTGCTTTAACTTGTGAAAATATTGATAGTACAGCAATAGCAAATATAATTAAAAATATACTTTTGATTACTTTTTTCATTCTTTTCCTCCGTTTAGACCGCTATTTTTATAGAGCCTTTTAAATATTTAACTATACATAATAAATCTGCTGAGTTGATTTCTCCATCCTTGTTTATATCAGCTGATTTTTTTACATATTCTTGAGTAATACTTGGGGTACCTTTTAAATGTCTTACTACAGTTAATAAATCTGCTGAATTAATTTCAGTATCTCCATTAACATCTCCTAATACTATTATAGTATATGTTTTATCACTTAATGTTAATATATATCCTGTTCCAACTTTTGCTGTATCAGCTATTACTGTTGAACCTTTTTTTATTACGACATCTTTTGCGACAGCTTTTATATTTGAAACCGTTATATTAGGTTGGCAAATAATGTTGGTTCCACTTGCTTTAAATCCAGATCCATTTATATTTGCAGGATCAGTAACGTTCATTATAATTTCTGCCCAATCTTCATTTGCATTTACATCCCTAGTTGCAATATATCCATTAATACCACTAGATGTAATTATTTTATCCCACACATATTCTTTTTGTGAGCTTTCTACATTTTTTTCAATTCTAGTTACTATTGCCCCTTTACCTAAAGAAGCCAAATATGCTGATTTTGTATTAGGCTCTGACCTAACAGCAAGACCATCAGTACAAACTATTCTTAATTGATCAACTTTACTTGGATCATATTTTTCAAAGCTATTTGCTGTTACATATCCAAATGTTCCATCATTTAATTGTACTCTCCACCAGTCATTTCCGTCTAATGAATACTTACCCTTTTCAACAACAGTTACAACTTGTCCCATTGCTAATACTCTTAAAACTGTGGTTTGTTTTATACCAGGGCCATTTCTTAAATCTGTGTATTTAGTTGTAATATATTGTTCACTACAATTTGACTGTAATTCTATTTCTTCTAAGTAATCTCTTGCAACATATCCAAATGTTCCATTTGGTAATACAACTTTATCCCAGTAATAACCACCTGATTTTGCGTTGTCTTTTTCAATTCTTAATAATTTAGTATTTTTAGATAAGCTTGCAATTGGTGGATCATAATTTGTTCCTTTTCCACTTCTTACATTAACAGGATTTCCTGTTATTTTAACATCTTGTGTTACAAGTGTTTCTGTTCCTGGCATTGGTGCAACTTGTGATGGCATGTTTTTATATACTGGTATTTTAAACTTGATTTTTGAATTGCCTGATAAAAGTCCCATATTTTCATATGCTTTTTTTATTGAAGAACCTTCTGTTTTTGAAGCAGATACATTTGTCATGTATTGCCATTCGTAGTAAGGTGTGCCATTAGGTGCAACGTCAAATTTTTGCAAATATAAAGTATCTTGTCCTCCAGAAATGTAATCATTTACTATTATAGCTGTTCCACCCTTAATTGCTTTCTCTGGATCAGTCCACCCTAATTCTTTTGCATAATTTAATCCGTTTTTTATAACATCGCCTCCACAGGCTTTTATGTTAAAATAATTATAACAACCTATATATGCCTTATTATAATCTGTAAGTCTTCCAGAAATCATTACCCCTGCATTTCCAGTTCCTTGCTCTTGCCTTATTCTTGAAGCTAAATGGTAAGGACTAACATTATATTGTTTTGCTGCTTCCATTATTACATCTATATATGTTTTATCTAAAGTCTTCTTATTTCCATTTGTATCATAATATGTAATTTTTCCTTGCATATAATTACAAGGTTTTAAAATTGTTTCTACACCTTCTCTGGTTTGAATTTTTTTATCATATGTTAGTTGTTCAAATTGAAATATATAATCTTCATTTAAAGAATTTCTGGGATCCATATAATATGCAACTGTAGCAGTTGAAGCACATTTCCAAACTTTTTCTACTGTTTTATTGCAAGAACATTTCCAAGCACTTGAACTCGTATAATAAACAACATTTAATCCATGATGTCCTGTTGACTCAGCAACAATTGATTCATACCAATCTAATCCTGTTTCTAATATTTCAAATTCCCAGTTTGGATGAGCATCTTGTAATTTTTTTATTAGTTCTTCATAACCTGGATATTTTGAAAATTCACTACTATATGTTGCCTTGGTTTGCCCTCCAGCAAAGAAAGTAATTAAACTTGATAATAATAAAATTATAAGTGTGATACTAATAATTTTTCGTATATTAAAAATGTTTTTATCTAACATTTTTTCCTCCTAATGTGATAAATTTCTACAAAATTAGTATACCATTCTTATATTTTTCAGTCAAGACAAAAAAGAAAAAAGGCAACATTTGTCAAATGTTGCCTTTTTCTAAGTATTTTTATCTATTACATCCACAGTTACAAAATAGTAATAAAAATATTATTATAAAGAATAAAATACTACTATCACCACATCCGCAACCTCCAAATAAGTTGTTTAATCCGCATCCATTATTACGGCCACATCCACAATCTCTAGATTCTTCTGGCATAAAGTTCTCCTCCTTTTTATTTTTCTATATAATATTAGTATGCAAAAGGAAAAATTTATGTTACAATAAAAACGGTTCGTGTTATAAAATAAATAAAATTAAAATAACTTAATATTGGAGGTTGCTTTTTATATGTCTAAAGTTGAACTCTTGGCTCCTGTTGGAGACTGGAATTGTTTAAAAGCTGCTGTACAAAATGGCGCAGATGCTGTTTATTTTGGTGTTGAACAATTTAATGCTAGAATGTATGCAGAAAATTTTAATATTGATGATATGAAACAAGTTATAAATTATTGTAAATTAAGAAATGTAAAAACAAATTTAACAGTAAATACATTAATTAAAAATTGTGAATTTGAAGCTGCAGTTGATTTAGTTAAAGAGGCTTATCAAGCTGGAATTGATGCTATTATTGTGCAAGATTTTGGCTTAGCTAAATACTTAATTGACAATTTTCCTCACTTACCTATTCATGCAAGTACACAAATGACTGTACATAATCTTCAAGGTGTATTAGAACTTGAAAAACTAGGATTTGACAGAGTTGTACTTTCTCGAGAACTTTCATGTGATGAAATTGAATATATTTGTAAAAATTGTAATGTTGAAATAGAAACTTTTATTCATGGTGCCTTATGTATTTGCTATTCAGGACAATGCTTATTTTCAAGTATTGTTGGTGGACGTTCTGGAAACCGTGGAAAATGTGCTGGTCCATGTAGATTACCTTATGAACTAATTAGTAAAAGCAATTCAACTTGTGAAACTAAAACAATTGACAAAGGTTACTTATTAAGTACAAAAGATTTGTGTGGTATTCCCTACATTCCTCGCCTAATACAAGCAGGCGTGAAATGCTTTAAAATTGAAGGACGTATGAAAAGTCCAGAATATGTTGCAACTGTCACAAGAATCTATAGAAAATATATTGATATGTTTCAAAATACAAATGAATTTAATATAGATGAAAAAGATATAAATGATTTAATGCAAGTATTTAATAGAGGTGGCTTTTCAAGTGGCCATTTAGATTCAAATCACAATGGAAACTTAATATTTCCTGAGAAACCAAGCAATATGGGAATTTATCTTGGAACAATAAAAAAGTACAACTCAAATAAAGGTCACATTACTTTACAACTAGAAGAAGATTTAGATTTAGGTGATTCCATATCAGTTTCTAATGAATCATCAAAATATCTAGTATCTGAGCTTATGATTAAAAATTATAACTATAAACATATATCTGCTGGTACAGAAGTTACAATTGGTAGAATGAAAGGGAATATAAAAGTTGGAGACAAAGTTTATAGGATTACCAGCAAGACTTTAAGTGATTTTGCAAAATCTTCTTATGATAATTGTGAAAACAGAAAAATACCTTTAAACTGTAATATTACAATAAATAAAAATACACCTATCAAAATGAAAATTTCAACAAATAAAAACACCTGTTATAATGAGTTATATTCTAATATTTGCATAGAAGAAGTTTCTGATATGGTTCCAATTGATGCATTAAAAACTCCTATAAGTGTTGAAAGGGTTGTAAAGCAAATTTCAAAAACAAGTAATACCCCATTCTCATTTGAAAATATTACTGTATTATTAGATGACGGATTATATGTTCCAAGTATTAGCACTTTGAATGAGTTAAGAAGAAATGCTTTAGAAAAAGTTGAACAAGAAATTTTAAGCAGAGCTAAGAAGGATTTACCACATATTCAAAAAATTTCAAAAGAAACCATTACGTATATTCCAAGTATGAAGAATCCTAAAGTTGCATTATTCCTTAGAAATTTATTTTTAGATTTTGACTATACTAAACTTGATAAAGAAAAAATAGATAGAATTTATTTACCTTTGAAGATACTAATCGACAAAAAATATGCTGATATTATCACATATCTTTCTGAGCGTTTTGATACCTACATATATATGCCAACTATAGTAAAAACAAATTATAAAAACATTGTACTAAATTCAATTGAACAAATACTATTTACCTATAGCATTAAAGGCTTTGTTCTATCAAATATAGCCGACTTTGAACTATTAAAAAAATACCGTAAAGATTATAAATTTATCGGAAATTATTCACTAAATGTTTTTAATAATAATTCTATTGATGAATATAAAAAAGTTGGATTAAATAGAGTTACATTATCTAGAGAACTTAATCAAGAAACAATAAAAGAGATTATTTCAAATTCAAGTATAGATACTGAAATGATTGTTTATGGTAATTTGCCACTTATGGCTAGTAGTTATTGTTTTTTAGGTAAAACAAATAAATGTTTTCCTGATTGTGGAACTAGTTGCAAAAAAGATAGTACATATTATTTAAAAGATAGACTAGGCTTTAATTTTAGAGTTATCCCAGATAATATGCAAACCGTTTCTTTAATATGTAATAGTAAAACTCTTTCTATCTCTACGAAAGATTTACCGATCAATTTCGTAAGACTTGATTTTATTGATGAGACAATTGATGAAATGAATAAAGCTATAGTCAAAGCTTATAATAGAGAAAAATTGGAAGGATTACAATATACCAATGGAAATTTATATAGAGAGGTTTAAAACCTCTCTATTGTTTTGTAGTTAATTCAATTATTAAATCCATATTATCATCATCTGCAGATTTGTTTTTTCGCATTGCCCCACATTTTTTACATTTATAAACTATGACATATCCCTTTTTGCTGTCTAATTCAACTCTAATTGGTTCCAAGTCCCCATGGCATTCTTCTTCTCTATCTCCTGGGTTTATATCTACATGTTTTGAATGCAAACAATGATTACAATGATCTCTACATGTATAGCCCAATGGCTTTATTTTTTCTCCGCAGTTTTCACATATAAATGCTTCATCAATTTTTGTAAATCTTCTTCCCATATATTCTACCTCTTAGTATTCAAAAATACTTCCACCAATAAATTCACGAAGTAAAGAATTTTGAGAAACATATTTATCTTCAATGTCTTCGAAGTATTTTAAGAATTCGCATAATCTCTTAGCTTCTGCATATTCAACATAAGAGTTATCAATTTCTTGTAACATTGGTAGAGCATATTTTTTTAATACACATAATTCATATATCAAAGATGTGTTAAACATGCTATCTGCTTCATCTTGATAAGGAAAAATATATTGATTTTCTCCTTTATTTACAGAGTCCCACATTTGTAGTGTATGCATTGCTGTATATCCTCTAAAGTTATGATCTCTTACCATTCTTCTAATTAATCTGCTGTCGGTTGTTGATATTCTATTATAATAATCAACATTAAGTACCGTTAATGCACTAATATAAATTTTGTACTTTAATTCTTTTGGAATTGATTCTGTTAATTTATCGTTTAAGCAATGAATTCCCTCAATTACTAAAACTTCATCTTCTGCAAGACTCATTTTCTTTCCGCTATATTTTTTGCTTCCTTCTTTAAAATCAAATGTTGGGCAAAGTATTTCTCCACCATTTAATAATGTAGTTAAATTGTTATTAAATAATTTTAAGTCTATTGCTTCTATACATTCAAAGTTATATTTTCCATTTTCATCTAAAGGTGTTTGTTCTCTTTCAACAAAGTAATCATCAACTGAAATTGTTACTGGTTTCAAGCCGTTTAATCTTAATTGTATTCCAAGTCTTTTTGCAAATGTAGTTTTTCCTGATGATGAAGGCCCTGCAATTAAAATTACTTTTACATTTTTCTTGTTTATAATATTATCTGCAATATCTGAAATTTTCTTTTCATGTAGGGCTTCTGCTAATAATACAATTTCTGATGCTTTTCCTTCTCTAATTTTTTTGTTTAATTTATATATAGTATTAATATCTAAAACTCTATGGATATCTTTATACTCATCAAGTGTTGAAATCATTTTTTTACTTACGGTTCCTGGTTCCAAAACATTTGGATTAGTTTTGTCTGGGTAACGTAGTAGAAAGCCATAATTATATGGAATAATATCAAATACATTTATATAACTTGTATCTATTGGCATAACCCCATAAAAATAATTATAATAATCTTCACAAAAATATAGTGATACACCTTTCTTCTGTTCATTATCTAATTGAAGTATTCCTCTTAAAGTATTTTCTTTTTCATAAAATTTAATTGCTTCTTCCTTTGTCATTTCAACTTTTCTAATATCGAGTTTGCTTGAAACAATTTCTTTCATTTTATTACTAACATTTTCAATCATTTCTTTTGTCACTTCTAAGTTATCTACTTCACAATACATTGCATTTGTTAATTGATAATTAACAGATAAAAATGCTTCTGGATAGCATTTATTAAATGCCATACTCATTATAAATAACAATCCCCTTATATATGTTCTTCTTCCGTCTCTTGATGTAACATCTACAAAAGTAACATTATCGTTTTCTTTTGGAATATAGTTTAAAGATTTAATTTCATTATTAATATCACATGCAATTATTTTGTTATTATCTTTAAGTTTATTTTCAAATAATTCTATTATTGATTTATTATTTTCTACATTTAGATTTTCATTGTCTAACTTTATATTCATATTTAAGCATTCCTTTCATTTTAATGATTCTATTTTATATCTTATATTTATTTTAGTCAACTAATTACTATGAATAAAATTTATTAAAGAGTAAGCCATAAAAGCTTACTCTTTTGAGAAATTTTCTTACTTCATTTTTTCCTTCATGTTAACTAAAATATTAAGAGCCTCAATTGGAGTCAATTCATTTATATCTACTTTATCTAATTCATGAGCTAGTTCAGCTAACTTATAATTATATAAATCTAATTGTCCTGTTGCAACCTTTTTATTTTCTTTTTCTTGTGCTTTTTCACCTAAGATGCTTTTTCTTTCTAATGTTTTCAATATTTCATTTGCACGTTTCGTTACAACTTGTGGAACCCCTGCTAATTTTGCAACGTGCACACCATAACTTTCATCAGTTCCGCCTGGCACAATTTTTCTTAAAAATATAACATCTTCACCTTTTTCTTTAACAGCAATCGAATAATTCTTAACTCCATCTAATTTTTCTTCTAGTGAAGTTAACTCATGATAATGTGTTGCAAATAGGGTTTTTGCTCCGCATTTTTCTTTGTCTGAAATATATTCAGCTACTGCCCATGCAATTGAAAGCCCATCATAGGTTGAAGTTCCTCTACCTATTTCATCTAAAATTACTAAACTATTTGATGTAGCTTCTTTTAATATAGCTGCAACTTCCATCATTTCGACCATAAATGTACTTTGTCCCATGCTTAAATCGTCTGATGCTCCAACCCTTGTAAAAATTTTATCAACTACACCAATTTTTGCATAAGATGCTGGTACAAAGCTTCCAACTTGTGCCATAAGTGTTATTAGTGCAACTTGTCTCATGTATGTAGATTTACCAGCCATGTTTGGACCTGTAATAATTGCTAAACGATTATCATTTTTATCTAAATATGTATCATTTTCAACAAAGCTTCCTCCTGGTAATATTTTTTCAATAACAGGATGACGTCCATCTTTAATATCTATCATTCCACTATTATCAACTATTGGCATTACATAATTCATGTCATCTGCTACTGTTGCCAAAGATGCTAAAACATCTAATGTAGCTATAATACTTGCTGATTTTTGAACTCTTAATATTTGCTTTTCTATTTTTTCTCTTATTTCACAAAAAGCATTATATTCCAAGTTTACTACTTTTTCTTCTGCTCCCAGAATTTCATTTTCAACCTTTTTTAATTCTTCAGTTATATATCTTTCACCATTTGCTAAAGTTTGTTTACGAATAAATCTATCTGGAACCATTGATAAATTAGATTTTGTTACTTCAATAAAGTATCCAAACACTTTATTAAAGCCAACTTTCAAGCCTTTTATTCCAGTTGCTTCTCTCTCTTTTGCTTCTATTTTCAAAACCCAGCTTTTGCCATCTGTTGTTGCTTTTTTCAAGTGGTCTATTTCTTCATCATATCCTAATTTTATTATTCCACCTTCTTTTACACTTATAGGTGGATCTTCAATAATCGAGTCTTCTATTATCTGGTAAATGTCTTCTAATGTGTCTAAGTTTTCATATAATTGTGTTAACAATGGAGATTTAGCTTGTGAAAGTGTTTTCTTTACATCTGGTAATTGTTTAGCAGAATTTTTTAATGAAAGTAAATCTCTTGCATTTGCACTACCATAAGATATTTTTCCTGCTAATCTTTCAATATCATACACTTTCTTTAAGCTATCAATAACATCTCCTCTTAAAATTATATCTTCTTTTAATTCTTTAACAGCTTCTAGTCTTTCATTTATTTTACATACATCTATTAAAGGATCATTAAGCCATCTTCTTAATAGTCTTCCTCCCATTGATGTTGAAGTTTTGTCAAGAACCCAAAGTAAAGTGCCTTTTTTGGTTTTGTCTCTTAATTTTTCTGTTATTTCTAAGTTTCTTCTTGCATTTATATCTAAATTCATATAATGTGTTGTATAATATAGCACAATTTTATGAATATAATCCAAATTGCTTTTTTGAGTATCTTTCAAATAATTTAACAATCCATTACTTGCTGCAACACACAATACACTATCAGATATATCTTCAACTTCTTGCTCGTTTTCATTTAATACATCATATTTGATTTTAAATTCATTGTAATCAGTATCAAATTTTTCATCATCTAATTTTGATATGTATATATTAAATCTTTCACGTATTTTACTAATTTCTTGTGTTGATTCATACATCATTGTATTTACTATAATTTCAGCTGGTGAAAATCTTGAAATCTCGTCAAGTAAAGTAATGAAATTATTTTGGTCTTTAATTTGTGTAGTTTTAAAGTCTGCAGTTGTCAAGTCACAAACTGCTACTCCATAATAAATTCCATTTTTATATATTGACATTATATAATTGTTTTTCTTTTCTTCTAGAAGATTGCTTTCCATTACTGTTCCTGGTGTTACAACTCTAATAACATCTCTTTTTACAATTCCTTTAGCTTGTTTAGGATCTTCAAGCTGCTCACAAATTGCAACCTTATATCCTTTTTCAATTAATCTTGCAATATATGTTTCTGCAGCATGATATGGTATTCCACACATAGGAGCTCTTTCTTCTTGTCCGCAATCTTTACCTGTTAATGTTAATTCTAGCTCTCTTGAAGCTGTTATTGCATCATCAAAAAACATTTCATAAAAATCGCCTAAACGATAAAATAGAATGCAATCTTTATATTCTTCTTTTGTTTGTAAATAATGTTGCATCATAGGTGAATATTCTGCCATTTTTATATCTCCTTTTCTGTTTCATGTATTGTTTTCGTTTTACTTTCACTATGGCTTGTGTTTAAATCTTCTTGAGCAACTTTTATTTGATCTTTAAATCTCTTTTTAGTATTACTTTGAATTTGCATACAATATAATTCATTCAATAATTTATAAATTCTATTGCTAGTATAGCCCATAGCTTTTGCTGCTTCTGTTTTAGACATTGTCATACATAAATCATTATATTGCTTTTCTATTGCTAATAGCATTTGTCTTCTTTTTTCCACATCATTTTCTTGTATTTCCTCTGGTTCCATATCTAAACTCTCAATTTGTGATTGGAGCCTTTGAGGCGTTTTCTTGCCGTGTGCACGAGAGTATGCTGTTTCTTTGCATAAATAATACAATTTTACATCCTCTGGATTATCAGATTTTTTCAATGCATCAATTTTTCTTCTTAAAGTACGTTCTCCAATTCCATATTTATCTGCAAGGTCTTGCATTCTTATTCCAGTTTTCAAAAATTCATTTAGCATTGTTTTTAATGGAATCGATGTTATTTCTCTAGGTTTATATGGACATTTTTCTATAAATTGTCTATAAAGTTCAGGGTTTTCAATGGACAATAATTGAATTTTTTTATTTAAGGTTCTCCAATCTGTTTGTAAGTCTTCTGCAAGCTTAACTCTAGATTTCTCACCTGCTATAACTTCTCTAATATGCTCTTCAAATTCGGCTTCTGTAATTTCTTTCATTTTATACTATTTCCCCTTTCAAGTACCACATATGTTCTGAGATTACTTTTATATCAACCATTTTACCTATTAAGTTATCATTTCCTTCAAATATTACAACTTTGTTAGAATCCGTTCTTCCTGTTAACATGCTATTGTTTGTCTTACTTCTTCCCTCTACAAGAATTTTTTGGACAGTTCCAACATATTCTTTATTTCTTTCTGCAATCTGACCTTCTACTAATTGCTTTAACCTATCAAATCTTTTATGTTTAATATCTTCTGGAACTTGATTTTCCATTTTATCTCCTGGTGTTCCAACTCTTCTAGAATAAATAAACATATATACTTGTTCAAAATTTACTCTTGAAACAACATCTAAAGTATCTTCAAAATCTTCCTCTGTTTCTCCTGGAAATCCAACTATGATATCTGTAGAAAGTGTAAGATTTGGAATTTGCTTTTTCATTTTATCTACTAAATTTAAGTATTGGTCTTTGGTATATTTTCTATTCATTACTTTTAAAATTTCACTACTTCCTGATTGAAGTGGCAAATGGACTAATTTACATACTTTTTCACAATCTCTAATTGCTTCTATAACATCATCTGTAAAATCCTTTGGATGTGGAGAAACAAAACGTATTCTTTCTATTCCGTCTATTTTATTTATAGCTCTTAATAAAGTAGCAAAAGAATTGACTCCTTCATATTGTTCAAATTCAATACCTTTTTCCTTTTCATTTCTTAAATATGAGTTAACATTTTGGCCTAACAGAGTAATTTCTTTATACCCCTGTTCTGCTAATTTTTTTACTTCATTTATAATATCTTTTGGCTCTCTACTTCTTTCTCTTCCCCTAACATAAGGTACAATACAATAACTACAAAAATTATTACATCCATTCATAATTGTTACAGATGCTTTTATTTTATCATCTCTTGATATTGGTAACCCTTCAATAACATCTCCATCTATATCTAACACATCTTCTATTCTTTTTTTGTTGCATAGTACATTATATAAATCTGTTGGAAATTCTTGAAGTGTATGTGTACCAAATACAATATCAAAAAATGGATAACTTTGTTTAAGTTTATCTACAATATGTTTTTCTTGCATCATACATCCACCAATTGCAATTATAGTGCCTTTTGCTTCTTTATATTTTTTTACTTCGCCTAATTTGCCAAACAACTTATCTTCTGCATTTTCGCGAACACAGCAAGTATTAAATACAATTAAATTTGCTTCAGATAAATTTTCTGTTTTAGAATAATTCATGCTTTCCATCATTCCACATAATTTTTCTGAATCATTTTCATTTAACTGACATCCCATTGTCAAAATACAATATTTTAAATTTTTACCTTCATTTAATAATGCTACTTTTTTTATATCTTCTAATTGTTTATTTACTTCTATTTTTGCCACAATATTTCCTCCGTATTTTCTTTATAAATCTACTATATTCTACAATAATCGAGCATTTTTTTCAAGTGTAATACAAAATAAAAGTGCTGTAAATATAAATTTACAACACTTTCTATGTTTTTATTGAATTCCATATTTTTTCTTGAACTTATCTGCTCTACCACCAGTTGTTTCTCTTTTTAAGTTACCTGTCCAGAATGGATGACATTTTGAGCAAACATCAACTTTCATATCTGCTTTTGTTGAATTTGTTTTCATTACGTTTCCACAAGCACATGTGATTGTTGCTTCTGTATAATTTGGATGTATTCCTTCTTTCATTGTCTTCACCTCTCCCTTAATATCTATTAACAAACTGTTATTTATTGTAACACAGTTTAAAAATTTTTTCAAGTTTTTGTTTATTATTTTTGTTCATTAGCCTTTTGTTGTTGTTGTTCTATATATTCTGCTGAAGCTTCAACTTCTTCTTTCATAGAAGCTTTATGAACAAGTTTATTTACTACATTAAATAAACAAGCAATTATTAAAACAAATAATAATAATTTTTTCCATATTTTAGCTAACATATTTTTCTCCTTTTATAGGAATTCACACTATATTACTATTATAGTCTTTGTTTTTATAATTGTCAATATTTTATTCTGTTCTTAATGCAATTACTGGATCTTTTTTTGATGCTACTCTTGCTGGTATTATCCCACCAATTAATGTAAGTATTATACTTAATATTATTAATATAACAGCAGCTGTTATGTTTTTTAATTCTAACATTTTATCTATTCCTTTGCTTAAATTATTTTAGCTATACTTTTTCTTCTTCTTCCTTTTTAGAAGTTTCTTTTTTTAATAAATCTCTTATTTCTTCAAGTAACAAAACTTCATCACTTTTTTTAGGTGGCTCTACTACTGCTTCTTCTTTTTTGTTTTTATTTTTTATTTTTTCAAATGTTCTTGTTACTGAGAATATGCATATAGCTATAATTAAAAAGTCTATAATTGTTTGAATGAAGTTTCCATACATAATTTTAGCTTCATTTATTTGTATGCTTAAATTACTAAAATCTATTCCTCCTATAATTATTCCTATTATAGGTGTAATTATGTCATTTACTAAGCTGGTAACAATCTTTCCAAAAGATCCACCAATAATAACACCGACAGCCATGTCAACAACATTACCTTTTGAAATAAATTTTTTGAATTCTCCTGCTTCTTCTTTAGCACCTTTTTGTGCTTTTTTTATTTCTTCTTTCATTTTTTTATTCATTTCATCTTTTTTCATTTTATTATTCCTCCAAAAATTGTTTATTATTACTACCTAATTATTTTATCATAATTTAAATAGTTTCTCAATATTTTTGAATAGTTTTTGTTTTACATATAGATTATTTTTATTGTTGTTTACATATGGAGCACGTTGTGCTCCGCTACGAATAATAATCTTTAAATTTTTTATTATTTTTGTATAGTTTTGTGCGTTATGTAAATAATAGTTATATATTATATTGGAGGTCAAAAATGGAAAATCAAAATTTAAATATTTTAGATGAAGTTAATAAAGGTGCAACCATGGGAATGAATGCTATTTCTTATGTTTCAGATAAGATTACAGATGCTAAATTTAAAAATGTTTTAGATACTGAATATAACAAATACAAAGATATTTCTAATCGAGTTAATGACTTATATGCAAACTACAGTAGTAAAGAACCTCATGAAACTAATGCAATGACTAAAATGATGACATGGTATGGGATTCAGATGAAAACCATGAATGATGACAGTACTTCAAAGTTATCAGAACTTTTAATGCAAGGTACAAATATGGGAATTATTGAAGGAAGACGTTTACTTAACCAAAATGAAAATGCTGCTACAGATGTAAAAAATATTCTAAATGATTTTGTTGTTATGCAAGAAGATAGTGTTGAGACTTTAAAAAAATATTTATAATTTATAAATCGCAGGTATTACTAAGTTACCTGCGATTTATTTTTATACCATTTTCCATACAAGAATGGTAAATATTTTTCAATTATAATATTTGCTACTAAACATAATAATATTGATATAATAGCTACAACTATTCCAATAATTAAATTATTTTGTGCTAATGCATTTTTAGTATATGGAATAGCTATTTGAAAAAATAGTATTGGCATTTTATGCATTACTAATATCGCTAAAGTTTTTTGTCCAATATATTCTAAGAATTTGCATTTATTTATTATTACACTAATACCTATGTACCCGATTATACTTAATATACTAGAAATATAAAATAACAAAATATTGTTGTAAACATCTGCTGAATACCTTACTCTTCCATTTTTTAGCCCTACAAGCATTCCTACAGCCAGTGTAATAATAGTTAATCCTATAATTAAGAATTTATTGTTATATATTGCTTTAGCTTTTTCGAAATTTTTAAAAAATAAGAATCCTAAACTAAAAAATACTAACATTGTAATAGCTGTATCTAGTCCATAAGGTAAACAAGAAATATTAGTATGATAATTTATAACATATCCTAAAACAGCACATATTGGCACTAATATAATAATCTTATTTTCCTTTAATATTTTAATAGCAAAATAAAATATAATGTTTGTTGAGAATAAACATGGTAAAAACCATAATGGAAGATTATATTTTAAATGTCCTGTTTTTGCACTTCCATATAATAGTCCTATAACATTCGTTAATATGTTTCCGTCTATGTTTCCTCTACCTAGTGAATTTGCAGCAAGCTTTCCTAGTATAGCATATATTAATATACTAACAATTCCAAAGCAAAAATATGGTACCAATAATTGTTTAATTTTTTTAATCAAAAATGTTGCAAATTTTTCTTCTTTATTTTTAAAAAGCATTCCCGAAATGAAGAAAAATAAAGGTATATGAAAAGAGTAAAAATATGTTTGTACTTCTCCTTCTGTAAGAGTATGCCCTACAACTACAAATATTATTGCAATAGCTCTTAATATGTCAATCCATTTTATTCTCTCTTTCATATACTCCTCCATTCTTGCAGTGTTCTTCTGAGTACAATTCAAAATCCACATCATGTAATAGTCCTATGTTACCCCCAATATTCAACATCCTCATTTAATTCTTTAGCAAAGTATCTCATAACACCTTCAACTGTTAAAGCATGTCTTATATGAAATTCATCTTTGTTATATTTTTTTAATATTTCAAAAGCTTCTTCTCTTTTCATATATAATCGCCTCTTAATAGGAGAAATTTTACCACACATCATTTTATATTTCAATACATATAATTGCATCATTTTCAATTCTATCTAATAGAAATTTCATATATTTAGCATCTATAGCAATGCACCCTGCTGTCGGCCTTTCTACACTACAATGTAGGAAAATTGCACTTCCTTTACCAGGTACATTTTGTGGATTTGTTTTTATTTCTATAGCATACTCATATTGTTTTGGATGTTCTATTAAATGTTCACTACTATTCCAGTCTTTTTTTACTTTTGTAATATCTACAAGTTGATTATAAAATTTTGAATTTATATCATCTACCCAATGCAAGTTTTTAGTTATTTTAATGTAATTGCTAAATTTGACTTCATCATGCGTTCCAAATGCTATACCTAAGTTATACTTACCAACTGGTGTTTTTCTATCTCCCTCTCTTTTATCATTTGTTATTCCATTTTTGCCTATAAAAGCTTTAGTACTAAACAGCTTTACATTATTTTCAAGAAAATCCAATGTTGCTTCACTTCCACTAATATCAGTTACCTTTATAACTTGATTACTCATTTTTTCCTCCAATAAAAAAGTCTAATATAAATATATTAGACCATCTGATTTTTTATTTCTTTTCTTTATTACGTTTATCTTGTATAATTTCCATTTCTTTTTCTGTAATCAATGTAACATTATTTTCTTTTGCCCATGCTACACATCCCTTTAATACAGTACTCAAAAATACTCTTGGTACTTTTACAAGTTTAGCACAAGCTTCATCTGTAAATTTTACATCTGGATCAATTCTTGATGCTGCATACTTAACAGTATCTAAGCTAATACCTTTGCTTGCTGGTATTGGCTCTGATACAGGTCTTTTGAATTTTGTATACCAGAAGTTTTTATTATCTCTGTAACCATAGTCAACTGGTACTTGTGGAAAATTATATGAATTTACTCCATTTATTATAGCATCATAATATTGTGGCTTAATTAAAATATTATCAATTTTTAAAATAAAATGTGCACCATATTGACTTGTAATACCATTAAATTGATGGTATGGTGGTAAATATTCATCTTTAACCACATCATTTTCTGCACCATCTAACTCTTTTACCCAAGTACATTCAAATACTTGGAATGCCTCTTGAATAATTTTAGGATATGCTTCATTTTGATTTTCTCTAGCTCTTTTTCCATCTACTAAAGTAAATATACAGTCTTTCATCTTTTCTTCTGTTGTTTCTCCTGGGTAACCTAATCTTACCGCTTCTTTAAAATACTTTCTCTTATCAGTTATAAAGTTTATGCTACACTTACCTGTTCTTAAAATATTTTTAGCAGTATTTGAGCTGTTTCTGCAACAAAGAAGCATTGCATAATAATCCTTTCCTGCAATATAGTATGGAAAACATAGTGAATATGAACCCAAATTAGTTTGACCTGATTCACTTAATGTTCCAATCTCTGTTGTTGGCATTGGAAAAAAGCTTGATGTTTGATAAAAGTTATCAACAATTCTTAAATCTTTAAATCCATTCAACTCTTCTAATTTCTTTTCCATAAAATTCAACCTCTCTTTTTCTTTTGATTATATTTATTATATATTAAATAATAATTTTTGTATACAATTTATCTTTCAATTTCCTCTTGACTTTGTAGACAATTAATTTTTTTAATTGCTTCATCTAAACTTCCATGTTGAAGTGCTATATGCCTAATTGCGTTTTTTATTCTTCTTTGTAATTCTGTTGGAAATTTTGAAGCTAATTCATCAGCCTGTGCTAAATCCCTCTCTTTACTTTTTATAACCTGTCTATATTCCTCTTCATAAATGCCTATATCACTTAAATATTGTCTGTCTCCAAATATCTCATTATAGTTATTAGTATTAAGCTTACCTTGTATCATATTTACAAAGTTTATATTATAACCATAATTTGCCTCTTCATATTTTATTTCTTCACTATGTCTTTTACAAAATTTTCGTGTTTCTTTCTCAACAATTCCTTCTGTATAAAAACTAGCAAGTTTTCTTGTTTCTCTTGTTGTTGTCCTATCAGGTTGTATAAAATAATGAAAAATCTCATGTGGTAGTATAGATACACATTTTTCAAATGCAAGTTCAGTTGTTTCATAGTTTCTAGTGTCAGGATAAAAGTGTATTTTTCCATCTTCTAAAGTTCTTCCTCCATGAGCTAATGTGTTATCTTCAAATTTGCTTAGTCCAGTATTAACATTAATTACTTGTTTACTTTCTAGCAAACTGTCCATTGTCTTTTTTGCATTTTCACCCATATATTGATAATAGTCAGATTTTACAAGTAGAAGAATTCTTATTGCTTCATCATTTAATCTTTTTTCTAATTCTTTATAATTTACCATGCTATTTTTTGCTATCTATTTAAGCTCCTCCTCTTTAACATATTATTTTATAGATACATAATCACTAAAAAGTCATAATTACTTTTCTATTTCTTCTTTCTTTATAGATTTTTCTAAATATATTTTTTTGGAAAAACCTCCTCTTTTATTTCTTTTATCCTCTGCTAATTTTATTATATCTTCAAGGCTCTTTCCTTTTACATTTGCAATAGTTCTAATTACCTCTAATACATCTGCTAATTCCTTACAAGCCTCATCATTATCTTCAGCTCTGTAAACCTCTTTACATTCTTCTGCTAGTTTTCTATATAATTCTCTTTCATATTCAGCATCTGTCAAAATCCTAGTGACAGGTTTTTCATTATCACTTCTAATAATATCTGGTATATTGTCTCTTACTAATTTATTATATATCTTTTCCATATCTACCTCTTAAAACTTAAGTTCTTTTATATTATTTATATCTATTCCCTTTTCTTTATATATTTCATCAACAGTGCATGAAATAGTATCTGCAAATGAATAACCAAGAATATTTAATATGTTTTCTAAATCATTTTTATCCTTTCCTTCAATTTCAAAATATGTGGGAAGTTTAGGCCATGTATCAATATCTATTTCATGTTCATTTAAAATATATTTTTCTCTTCTTTTTTCCTGATAACTTCTATGTGAAAAGCCAAGTTCTTCAAGCAATTCATTTGTTTCTTCAAACGAACTTACTTCTATTTCTGTTTCTTGCATTTGCTGAATACCTGATTTATCTTCTTTTAAAATATGTTTTATAGTTAATGTTGTCTTTTCTTTTTGCTTTCCATCCGCTTCTTCAATTGTTTTTCTTAATCTGATCCATTTCTTTGATGTTGACTTATATTTGTCTATAAACTCAATTAGCTCTCTACTATTTAATATTTCTAAAGTTTTTTCTCTATTCATGTTAAATATCTCACATAAGCTATTTATATTAAATATTCTATTTAAGTATTTTATTTCTTCATCATTTAATAACTGATCTACTTCTTTAAAAAGATTTTTTATTCTATTTAATACTACATTTTTTCGTAGTTTAATAGTTTCATTATTTAGCTCATATATATTAGAGTTATACCTTTGATTAATATATCCCAAATCATATACGCATAAATATTGGCTTGAAGAACTTACATATTCTCCTCCAAGTTCTTTTATCTTGTCTATTAGTTTCTGTTTATCAATATTTAAAACTTTTACTTCAAATTCCATATTACTCATATCTATTATCTCCATATTTCTCTATTAATATGACTAGTCAAAATTTATAGAAATGTCTAGATTCTTTTATTACTCTATTCCTTTTTCAATATAATCTCCAAATTCTTGGATTCCTACAACTTGTCTTCCTAAAGAATCAAAAACTTTTTTCAAGATCTTTCTTTTTTACCTTTGTATTGCCTTCACTTTGTAACGGGTCGTTCACATAATAATATTCTTTATCTACTCCTATCACAACTATCGTATGGCTATTTTTAGGATAAGTATATGTATGACGACCATCATAACTCTTCCATGTCCACATTTCACTTACTGGTTCATAGTTTGTTGTCGCCCAAATTATAACCGGAAAAACAGATGTATAGCAATCTAAAGTCCATGCTGTATCTGAAGTGTCATAAGAGAACGTCTTAAATTATTTTTTTCTCTAAAATACATATATCCCCATACAAGGTTAGATAATATAATTATTCCAATTAGTAGAATTATACTAATTGTTCTTTTATTTATTTTTCTCATATAACACTCTTTCTCTTTTACTATAAATAATTTACTACAATATATCATAAGAGCTAATATTTTACAATAATTCTTATTTGTTATTTCTTCTCACATTAAAAAATTAGGAAAAGCTGTGGTTTAATAATTTAAACCACAGCCTATTTTTACTTACAACTCTGCTTTCATTCTTTTTACTTGTTCTTCAAGAGCCTCAATTTCTTTTATTTTTCGAAGTTTTCTCACTTCTTCCGGCTCTGTTTCAGATACTTCTTGTTCTCCACATCTTGTACATGTTCTAGTCCATCTGACACGCTGTTGTTCTACCAACTGCTTATCAGAAAGATCTCCCATCCATCCTTTATGATAATAGGTTTCTTCTTTCCATTCACCAGTGTGTCCCTGCTTAGCACAAATTCTTTTATTTCTTAATTCATGCTGTTTCTTTTCTTCTTGAATCTTCTGTAATTCATCGTGATATGGTTTGAATATTGTTTCTAATTCTTCTAACCGTGAAATTACTCTTTCTCTATCTTGAAGATTGCTTTGTAAACATGCTGTTGCTACCTTTTCCAATTGTTTTACCAATTGAAAAGCCCTTGAACCATTTTTGAGATTTTTTTTAACATTATGCATAATATACCTCCTTTAGTATCCATTTACATCAAAAATAGAATTGAACATAGTTGTTTTCCCTCCTGAAAAAAATATTTTTATTTTAACTGTCGCAACTCATTCTGCAAACAGGATATAAATAAAATAAACATAGTTATTTTATCATCTTTTTCAGCCTTTTGCAACACTCGGGTAGCTTTACATCTATTGTCTCTATAGTTATCACTAAAAAGTATTTGTATGATAAATCTCTTTTTCTATCAAAAAATGCTTGTTTTGCACATTCTATTTTTTTCATCTTCACTTCTCATTAATATATTATAATGAGGACAACTCAATTCGCCAGACAGTGTTTGTCGAATTGGAAACACACAATAAAATTATTGCATTTTTCAATTTACAACTATAAAACTTCTTCCAATTTAATACATTGTTATCAATTTTAATTCATTTTTTTCTGGAATATATTTTAACGAAATTAGTGCATTTTTTCTTTCACTATTTTCAAACAATTCTATCAAAACATTAAATTTCAAATCTCCAAATTCATTCTTTTCTATATTGTAAATATAATTATTATATATATTTATCAAAATTTTCTTTTCTAATTCTTCTTTAGTAACATTTAATAATCCAAGTGTTTTCATATCGTCTGTCTTTTTTGTCATTAAATACTTTAACTTTCGCTCATCTATTATTACTTTTATTTTTTCATATTTCGGAGTAATATAAGTCAAAAGATTATAACTAAATTTTAAATCCTCTTCATCTTTTATTCCATTTGGTATTTTATAAGCTAAAAATAATTCATAATACATTTGATTTATGCTTATAATATCAAATCCATTTTCTTTGTATGCATATCCTTGTTCTTTATAATTTTCTTTATCATCTCTATCTATAAAATGTGGTAAAATAACTTTGTTTTTATATTTAATACATATTGGACATAAAATATATGATAAATATTGTTTTATACCCGAAGTGTATTTTAAATTCATTACTCCGACAAAATAACTTTCATTTTTTAGATCACCTATCATATCATTCAACTGTTTTTTTGTTATATTATTTATATAAACTATATAGTACTCATTATTATGTAAGTAGTCACATTTATTAATATATTCTATCTTTTCTAAGAATAAATTTCTTAAACTGTTTTCATTAACTCCTTGAATTTTTATATAATCTCCTGCCAAAATACTTTGCGTACTTTCTTTATTTATGATAGATAATATTTTATTCATTATCTTCTCACCATAAAACATTGTTTTATCATTAAAATATGTACTATTAAATACAAATGCATATTCATACTTATCTTCATCTCTTGAAGGAATTAATGCCCTTGATAATTTACTATATTCAATGCCTTTGTTTTCTAACATATCTAAAAAAATAGTAAACTCATTATTAATTTCTTCAAAGATATTAAGACCTTTATTTACTTTATTTATTACTGTCATTATTATATTATTTCTTGCATTAAGCATATGTATTTTTTTGTTTTCTGTTTTCAGAGCTTTCATTTTATTATTACTCCTAAAATTAATTTAATATTGTTCTAATTTATTAGTTTTTATTTTTAACTATCTAAAACATAATATTATATTCTTTATTCTTTTATTTAACTTGATCTTTCAACGTTAGAACAGTTACATTTTCGATATGACTTGTGAAAGGAAACATATCTACTGGTTGTATTTCTTTTATGTTGTATTTTTCTTCTAGTTTGGATAAATCTCTTACCATTGTTGCTGGGTTGCAACTTATATATACTAATTTTTCTGGTTCCAAGTTTAGTATGTTATTTATTGTAGTATCATCTAAGCCTCTTCTTGGTGGATCTACAAATACAACATTTGGAGTTATATGTTTTTCATGTAATAAGTTTTCCAAAACTTTTTCTACATCTCCACAAGTAAATTCTATATTTTCTATATTATTTATTTTTGCATTTTCTTTTGCATCTTCAATTGCTTGTTCTACAATTTCAATTCCATATACTTTTTTTACAAATTTTGAAGCATATATTCCTATTGTTCCTATTCCACAATATAAGTCAAGTAAAATATCATCTGTTTTTAAGTTTGCTCCTTCAATTGCTTTGTTGTATAAAACTTCTGTTTGTACAGGGTTAGTTTGATAAAATGACATTGGTGAAATTTTAAATGTATAGTCTCCTAGTTTGTCATAAATATAGCCATCACCATATATGGTAATATTTTTATTTCCTAGTATTACATTTGTGTTTTTAGTATTTATATTTTTTACAACTGTTTTTAGTTTGAATTCACTTTGTTTTAAACCATCTATTATACATTCTACTAGTTCTTTTTCTTTTGGTATATTTTCTCCATTTATAACTAATACGCACATTATCTCTTTAGTCTTTACACCAACTTTTATTACAATATGTCTAAACAAACCTTTTCCTGTTTTTTCATTATATACAGATATTTTGTTTTGATTTAAGAATTCTACAATTATTGTTGCAATTTGTTCTGATATAGGGTTTTGAATTTTACATTCTTTCATTGGAATTACTTCATGTGTTCTAGGCGCAAATATTCCTGTAACTACTTCTCCGTTTTTTGTATAGCCTAATGGGTATTGTGCTTTGTTTCTATAGTTGTATGGATTTTTCATTCCTATTGTATTTTGCACTGTAATTTTTTGTTTTAATGTTTTATTTACTAAATTTTGAACTACTTCCTGTTTCATCTTTAATGTTGTTTGATAACTTATATGTCTTAAATTGCATCCTCCACATCTTGTATATGAGCTACAATCTACTTTTTCTCTGCTTGAAGCGGTTTCTAATATCTCTAATATTTTACCAAATCCATGAGATGTAGTAGTTTTTAATATTAGTATTTTACATTTTTCACCTTTTATTGCTTGTGGTATAAATATTATATAGTCATTTATTTTAGCTATGCCTTCTCCTTCATAACCGTTATCTATAATATCTACAATATATTCTTCATTTTTCTTTACTGGTATTTCCACTTTTTTTCATTCCTCCATTGAATGTTAGATTTAGTTGGAAAAGAATTAAATTTTGGCAAGGAAAATAACATTTGAAAGGCAATGGCGCATACGTGGTGTATGTAACCGCGTTTTAAATGAAATTTGACGCAGCAAAAATTCTAATTATTTTTCAACTTTTATATATTTTTTAATAATTTGATACAACTTTTGTACTGGTAGCCCAACAACTGAATTATAACTTCCTTCAAATTTAACTATAAACTTAGAAAATTGTCCTTGTATTGCATAAGCTCCTGCCTTGTCCATTGCTTCTCCTGATTCAATCCACTCGTTTATTTCTCTTTCATCTATTTCAGATAAATATACTTTTGCTATATCATAATCTGTAATAACATCTTGTTTACCATCTTTTTCAATTATCACGCATAAACTTGTAATTACTTCATGTACATCATTTTGTAATTCTGAAATCATTTTAAAAGCTTCTTGTTTGTCTTTTGGCTTTCCATAATGTTTGCCGTTTTTTAATACTAAAGTGTCTGAGCCTATTACAATTCTGTCTCCTGTAGTTTTATCAAATACTTCTTTTGCTTTTAAATAAGCTATTCTTTTTGATTGTTCCTGAATTGTTAAGCCTTCTTTAAAACTTTCATCTGCATTGCTTACAATCACTTCAAAATCTTTTGTAATATATCCTAATAACTCTTTCCTTCTTGGTGAAGCTGAGGCTAGTATTATTTTCATAAAATTTATCTCCTTTCATCTTCTTTCAGATTATATCATAAAATTAGAAAAAGCGATAGAGTAAAACTATCGCTTTTTCTGATTTTTATATATCTAAACGGTAATATTTTGTTACAGTATTACCATCTTTATCTTTTGTTGTAACAGATTTCCACTTTGCTCTCCATGGGTAAATGCACCTTACTACAATTAGTAGTATTATTAGTATTAAAAGTGCATAACTCCAAAGTGGATCTACGCCAAGCCAGTACGAAAATTCCCGTATTCTTTCTAGCATAGAATTACCTCCTATAAGATAAGGATATTTATATTATATAATCTTTATATATTTATGTCAACCGCCATATTGTTTCTAATTCATATTCTCTGTTTCCTACTCCAATTTCAGCTGCAGCTTCTATTGTGTGTACTCCATTTCTAGATTCTACTCTTTCTATAAAATGGTCTTTTCCTGGATCATTAGAATTATATACCAAATCAATACAAGCTTGATCTAATGCGACAGGATCAGTTGAAGCTAATATTCCTATGTCTTGCATACATGGATCTTCTGCTACTGCACAACAGTCACAGTCAACTGACATATTGCACATTATATTTATGAAAAGTATGTTTTCTTTAAAATAATCAACTATTGATTTGTCAGCATCTGCCATTGATTCTAAAAATTTGTCATGATCTGCTGTCCATATTTTTTCTGGTTCACCAGCTCCGTGTATATATGTTTTTCCATAAGATGACGCAACACCTATTGAAATATTTTTTAGAGCTCCGCCAAATCCTCCCATAGGATGTCCTTTAAAATGTGATATTACAAGCATAGAATCATAATTTTGTATGTCTTTTCCAACATAATTTACTTTTATTACTTTTCCTTCTGGAATAGGTAGTTCTATTTGTTCTTCTGCATCCATTATATCTACATTATATAGCTTACTCCATCCATGATTTTCCATTAGTTTTTGATGTTTTTCAGTTGTATTTCTTTCTCCACCATAAGCTGTATTACATTCTACTATAGTACCATTTACATGTTTTACAATATCTTGCATAAATTCTGGTCTTAAATAGTTTTGATTTCCTTCTTCTCCAGAATGTACTTTTACTGCTACTTTTCCTGGTAATTTTACATTTAAAGCATCATATATTTTTACCAGATTTTCCTTTGAAATTTCTTTCATAAAATAAACTTTTGACTTTTCCATTTTATTCTCCTTATATTATGAATCAAATTCATCTAAAATATTTCCATGCAATTTTTCTATTATGTCTTCCATTGTTATCATTCCTTCAACTTTACCTTCAGCATTTTTTACTATTGCTATATGTTTATTATTTAATTGCATTGACTTAAAGATTTCATCTATATTGTCTTTTCCTGAAACAAATAATGGTTCTCTTATAAATTGCTTTATATCATCATTTTCATTATTTATTATAATATCTTTTATGTTTAACACTCCAATTATGTTATCTTTTGTTCCTGAATATACAGGAAATCTTGTATATTTATATTTTTTTATTATTTCAAGTATTTTTTCTTTGCTATATTCACTATTTATAAATGTTACTTTTTCTTTTTCTACTATAATATCTTTTATTTTAAAGTCATCAAATTTGAGTGCATTGTATAATAGTTTCTTCTCATCTTCATCAAATATTCCTTGGTCTTTTCCTTCTGAAATAATCATTTTTATTTCTTTTTCTGTTAGTTTTTCATTTGGTTCGTTTTTTATTCCAAATATTTTAGAAAATAGGTTTTCAGAAGCGGTTAGAAATTTCTCAAATCCATAATTGATTTTTGAAAAAATAACTAGTGCATTTACAGTTTTATATGCCACTTTTTCTGGATTATTTCGTGCAATTCTTTTTGGTAATAATTCACCAAAAACTAAAGTAAAATATGATAGTATTATTGTAATAACTACTAATGCTATAACATAAGCTAAGGAATTACTAATTCCAAATGTTTCAAGCTTTTCTTCCATGTTTTCTAAAAAAGCTTCTGCTGCAAAAGCACTGGCAAGTAATTCTGCAAATGTAATACCAACACTTGTAGTTCCAAATATTGATAATTTATTATTTAACAGATTATTAATTCGTTTTTCTTTCTTTTTATTTGCTTTTTTACTCATTTGATTAAATTTTGCTTTATTTAAATATGTAAAAGCAGTTTCTGCTCCAGAAAAAAATGCCTTTACAATTATAATTATGCCTAAAATTAAAAAGTTTACCATCTTTTGTTTTCCCCTTTGTTTTAATCTAAACTTATTCTACTATAATGGTTATAAAAAAACAATAAAAAGAAAGATTAAATTTAATTAACCTTTCTTTTTGTTGTTATTATTCTTCTCTTAGAACTGCTCCACATCTCTTGTTAAGAGTTTTTAATATACTTTCCATTTTAGCATTTATTTCTTCAGATGTCATAGTTGTATTACCATTATCAATTACAATTCTTAACATTATTGATTTTTTACCTTCTGGAACTTGGTTGCCTCTATATTCCTCAACAAATTTTACATCTTTTAATTTGCCTTTAATTGAACCAGAAATTTCTTCCCATGTTACAGATTCGTCAACTAAAATTGATAAATCTTTTTCAACTAATGGTAATAAAGGAATATGAATAAACTTATTATCTCTAGACGCATAAGGTACTAATTCGTCAACATTTAATTCAAAAATTGCAACATTAGCTCTTTTTATTTTAGCAGAGTTCATAGTTTTTATTGATAATAATCCTAATTTACCTATTACTTTGTTATCTAACATAATATCTAGATATACATTTACATCTGCCCAAGAAGGTTTTTCACCTTGTTTCAAAGTTATTTTTTCCATGTGGCAGTATTCAGACATATTTTCTATTACACCTTTTAATTCATAAAATAGCTTACTAGCATCTTTTCCAACAATATTTGCTGTCAATAATTTTTTATGAACTGGTAATGTCTCATCTTCTGATGATTCATGATATTCACCTTTTTCAAATGCTTGGGCAACTTCAAATAGTTTGAATTCATCAAAGTATCTTAAGTTTTTAGAAATTGCCTCTAACATTCCTGGTATAAGTGAAATTCTTAAATATGCTTCACTTGGTGATGGAGGTGTGGCTAGTTTAACTGAATTTTCTTTATCCACTCCAGCTGCATCTATATATTTTTCGTCTATCCAAGGATATGTAAATATTTCATTAAATCCACATCTAAAAGCTAAATATTGTTTTAATCTTTGCTCTAATAATACTTTGTTTTGTAAAACAGCATGTTCAAATTTAACAGTTAATGGTTTAGCTTCAAAACTTTCAAAACTTAGTAATCTAGCTATATCTCCCATTACATCATCTTTTAAAGATACATCTCCTGTTGAACGCCACACTGGAACAACAACATGGTAAACTTTATCTTTATATTCTACATCATATCCTAAAGCTTTTAATACTTTTTCAATTGTTTCTCTAGGTAAAACCTTTCCTAATCTCACATTAAGGAATTCTTCTGATACATCTATTACTTCCCTTTGTGTTTTTATTGGATAAACATCATTGAATGCTACAACTTTGCTTTCTGGGAATATTTCTTTAAATAATTGCAATGCTAATGCAATTCCTTGGCTAACTCTTTCAGTATCAAGATTTTTTTCATATCTTATAGAAGCATCTGTTTTTTCGTCAAATCTTTTTCCTGTTTTTCTAATTGTAGAAGCTATGAAATTAGCAACTTCTACAACAACCCCTGTTGTTTCTGGAAGAATTGAATCTTTTTTACCTCCACGTATTCCTGCTAATGCCATTGCATCTGTGTCATCACATATTACTAAATCGTCTTCAGTTAGGCTAATTGTGTTATTATCAAGAAGTAATAGTTCTTCATCTTTTTTAGCATTTCTAACAATTATTTTTTCACCATTTACATGTGTTCTATCAAAAGCATGTAAAGGTTGACCTACAGCCATCATAACATAATTCGTAATATCTACAATAGCACTTATTGGTCTCATACCTGCATTTATTAAAGCTGCTTTCATCCACATTGGAGATTCTTTATCATATACATTTTCTATTTCTATTGCAGCATATCTATTACATTTTTCAGGTACTTGTATTTCAACATTGTATTTTGGAAGATTTTTATCAATTTCTATACTTGGTAATTCTTTTAAAGGTACATTATAAATTGCTGATAGCTCTCTTGCTATTCCATAATGTCCCCATAAATCTGGTCTGTTTGTTAATGATTTATTATCTATTTCAAGTACAACATCATCCATGCATATCAATTCAGCTATATTTTGACCTGGTTTGCATTCAATACCTTTTAAGTCAACTATTTCATCTTCACTTTTAGCTGTGAAAATGTTTTCTAAATATACTTCTTCTGCTCCACAAATCATACCATAAGATGATTCGCCACGCATATTTGTTTTCTTTATTTTAACTAAGTCTGGCTCTCCATGCCAATATACTTCAGCACCTGGCTTAGATACTACTACATATTCACCTACATATAGGTTTGATCCACCACATACAATTTGTACTGGTTCTGTTTCACCTATATCTACCATACATATTCTTAATGAGTCTGCATTAGGATGTTCTTTTACTTCTAATATTTTTCCTACTACTATATCGTGAAATTTATCACTAGTATTTTCAACAGACTCTACTTCAACTGTTCTTAATGTTAAATCATAAGCTATTTGTTTGTTTGTTATTTCTTTTGGTAAATCAACATATTTTTTAACCCAATTTAATGATACTTTCATTTTGTTTACCTCCTTATTTAAATTGCTCTAAAAATCTTAAATCTGCACTATGGAATAATCTTACATCATCCACTCCATAACGCATCATAACTAATCTGTCTAATCCAATGTTAATATAGAATCCTGTCCATTCTTCTGGATCAAGTCCAGCAGATTTTAAAACATTAGGGTGAATTACACCACCTGGCATTACTTCAATCCATCCATTGTGGTTACATACGCTACAACCTTTTCCACCACATACTAAACACTCCATATCTATTTCATAACCTGGCTCAGTAAATGGGAAGAAACCTTCTCTCATACGTACATTGATTTTTCTACCAAATACTTTTTCAAGAATAGTTTGAATCATTACCATTCCAGATGAAAATGAAATATTTTTATCAACTATAAGAGCTTCATATTGAAAAAATGCTCTTTCATGTCTTGCATCAGTATTTTCATTTCTATATACTCTACCTGGGTAAACAAATCTTGCAGGAGCACCGTGTTTTAATAAATATCTAACTGATCCACCTGTTAAATGAGGTCTTAAACATAAACGTTCTGTTCCTGATTTTTCCTCTGTTCCATCTAACCAGAATGTGTCCATAGATTGACGTGCTGGATGGTCAGCAGGGAAATTCAAGTTATCAAAAGCATATTTTTCACTGCTAATATCATCTTCACTATACACCTCAAAACCCAATGATAAAAATGCTTCATTTAGGTCGTAGCACATTTGAGTAATAGGATGTAATGCTCCTTTACTTATAGCTGTTCCTGGTAAGGTAAGGTCTAAAGGTTTATCAACAACACTTTTAGCACTTATAAGTTCATCTTCTTTTTGTTTTATTTTCTCTCCAAATAATTGTTTAATTTCAGTTGTTTTCATTCCAACAACCTTTTTTTCTTCATTAGATAATGTACTTATAGATTTTAAAACTTCGCCTAACTCGCTTTTTTTACCAGTTAGTTCTTTTGCAATATTTTGTAACTCTTCTACTGTTTTTGCATTCTCTAGTTTTTCAAGTCCATCGTCTTTGATTTTTTCTAACTTTTCTTCCATAATAGCATTTCCTTTCCCTAAAAAACAAAAATAGTGATACCAAACTAAAGGACGAATCTTTTAATCCGCGGTACCACCTTTTTTCTAATTTCTTAGCACTTATTAAAATAATTTTCTTAACGATATTGACTCCATTATTGAAATTCATTATATAGCTTCTCTAGTATGGCTCTCAGTCTGTTGACCATAACTCCCTGTATAGAACTCTAAATAACTACTTAGATAACTTCTTCATCATATATCCAAGACTTTTATATATTACATAAAACTGTATAAATTATACAGTCTAAATGTTTTTTTGTCAACCAAAATCAAAAAGAAACCAGTTTTTTTAACCAGTCTCTTTTTACATATTTATTTTACAACTATATTAACCAACTTTTTAGGTACAACTATTTCTTTTACAATAGTTTTCCCTTCTATATTGTTTTTTACATTTTCTAGTTCTTTTGCAGTAGCTTTCATTTCTTCTTCTGTACATGATGTTGAAACTTCTATTTTTCCTCTCATCTTGCCATTTACTTGAACTACCATTTCATATGTATCATCTACTAATTTTGAACTATCATATGTTGGCCATGGTTCATATGCAATTGTTTTTGAATTGTTAAAAACTTCACTCCATATCTCTTCTGTAATATGTGGAACTATTGGGTTTAATAGTTTAACGAAATTTTTTGCATATTCTAGGTTCCATGTATTTTCTTTATACACTGCATTAACAAATATCATCATTTGTGATATTGCAGTATTAAAGTTTAATGATTCATAATCATCAGTTACTTTTTTAACTGTTTGGTTATATATTTTATCCAAGTTTGGATTGTCTTTAAACTCTCTTGCTTCTTCATGATATAATCTCCAAACACGGTCCAAAAATTTCTTTATACCTCTAACAGATTCATCATTCCATGGTTTGTCTGCTTCTAGTGGTCCCATAAACATTTCATACATTCTTAGTGTATCAGCACCATATTTTTTTTCTATATCATCAGGGTTTACAACATATTCTGGGAACCTTTTACCCATTTTTATTCCATTTGAGCCTAATATCATTCCTTGATGTACCAATTTTTTAAATGGTTCTTTTACACTAACTAATCCTTTTTTATACAAAAATATATTCCACATTCTTGAATATAGTAAATGTCCAACAGCATGCTCAGGTCCACCTACATATAAATCTACTGGCATCCAATGTTCAATTAGCTTTGGATCAGCAAAGATTTGGTCATTAGTTGGGTCTATATATCTTAAGAAATACCAACTTGATCCTGCTGAACCTGGCATTGTTGATGTTTCCCTTACTCCTTTTACTCCATCAACTACAACATTCTTCCATTCAGTTGCATTTTCCAATGGAGCTTGACCATTTTTACTTTTATAATCATCCATTTTTGGTAATACTAAAGGTAAATCTTTGTCATCTAATACAATATCTCTTCCATCTTCCAAATGAATAATTGGAATTGGCTCACCCCAAAATCTTTGACGGGCAAAAATCCATTCTCTTATATGATAGTTATTTTTCTTTTTTCCGCATCCTAGTTTAACAAGTTTATCTGTGATAGCTACTTTTGCCTCCTCAACTGTCATACCTGTAAACTCTTCACTATTAATTAATTTACAGCCTTTGCCTAAATAATCTTGTTTTTCAAAAGCTCTTTCAGTTGTATCTCTTCCATCAATTACTTGGATCATAGGTATATTATGTTCTTGTGCATATTCAAAATCCCTTTGGTCATGACTTGGCACTGCCATTACTGCTCCTGTACCATAACTTGCCAAAACAAAGTCTCCCAAGAAAACAGGCACTTCTTTTCCGTTAACTGGATTAATAGCAAGTATTCCATCAAGTTTAACACCTGTTTTGGTTTTGTTCAATTCTGTTCTATCGAAGTCAGATTTTTTAGCAGTTTCTTCTCTATATTTAACAACTTCAGCCCAATTTTTTATTCTGTCTTTCAACTCATCTACTAGCTTATTTTCAGGAGCTAAAACCATAAAAGTAATACCATATATGGTTTCTATACATGTTGTAAATATTGAAAACTTACCACCATCTTTAATTTTAAATTCTACTTCTACTCCCTCTGATTTACCAATCCAATTTCTTTGCATCTCTTTAGTAGATTCAGGCCAATCCACTTCATCTAATCCGCTTAAAAGGTCTTCTGCAAAAGCTGGTATGTCAATAATCCATTGTTTCATATATTTACGTATTACAGGGTAACCGCCCCTTTCGCTTTTACCATCTATTACTTCATCATTTGCTAAAACAGTACCTAATTCTTCGCACCAATTAACTGGCATGTAAATTTGTTTTGCATATCCATCTTCATATAACTTTTTAAATATCCATTGTGTCCATTTATAATAACTTGGATCACTAGTAGATATAACCCTATCCCAATCATATGAAAATCCTAGCCTTTTTAATTGTCCTTCGAATGTTTTAATATTTTTTTCTGTGAATTCTGCTGGATGATTTCCTGTTTGTATTGCATATTGTTCTGCTGGAAGTCCAAAAGAATCATAACCTATTGGATGAAGCACATTATACCCTTGCATTCTTTTCATACGCGATACTATGTCTGTTGCAGTATAACCTTCAGGATGACCTGCATGAAGCCCTACTCCTGATGGGTATGGAAACATATCAAGTGCATAATATTTTGGTTTTGAAAAATCCCATGCATCTACTTTAAACGTTTTGTTTTTTTCCCAATATTTTTGCCATTTCTTTTCTATTTCTATAAAATCATACATTTTATGATCTCCTTTTTTCTATAAAATCTTTACATATAATATCATCAAAGCACTACTTTTTCAAGTATTTAGTTAAATTTAAAGAGAATCCCTTTTAAAAGAGATTCTCTTTTTGTGGCTTAGAATATACATTCTTTGCTAACGTAAGCCAACGAAATACACTTGGTATTAGTAATTACTGTCATTGAAAAGTCAATTGCTGAACATTTGATAGGAATTAAAGTCAATGGCGAATAGTCTCCTGGATACCTTTCTCTGTCAATTAATGTCCACTCATCGTGGTACATTCTTATGGTTAGATTAGGATTTTTCTGACAATAGTTTGCGAATCTACCATATGGCTTATCTCCAAGTCCATCAAATGCTTCACTAATAGCATCAGCAAGTTTTGAGATGTCTTCGGATGTTACCATATCCTTGTCATGTTCAGAAAAATGCTTTTCAAGTTGAGCAATTACTTCGTCCCGTGTGGGCGGAGTAGGAGAACTAACAACTGTGTTATTGTTCTCTGGTTTATTTGTTGATGTCTGCGTGTACGTGTAAGTTCTTAACATAATAACCCTCCTAATGTTTTTATGTGTTATAACTAGTCTCCTGTATAAAGTTTACCAATCTTTTGATTGTCGTCTCTCCTAGTTCGGTAAGAAAATTGTTGCGTACAATTATAGCAGTTTTTTCTTTTGCATTTCCTACAGCGTTCTGGTCGACCAACTTTATAACGTCTATTATCGTTTTTAAGAACTTCCCTATCTCCCCAAATAAACTTAAATGTTGAAGTCATAAATTTGCCCTCCTAATAATCATTCGGAGGTTTATACCCCCGAAACATTTTCCTACTTCAAGGGTATTGCAAAAAGTTATTGCTTAATTATTATAACACAGTTTCATTGATTTTTCAACAATTTGCTAATTTTATCTTTATAATTTAATTTTTTGTTTATACTTTATTTTATATAATCAAAAAAGCTATTTGGTATGCCATATCTAGCAAGATAACCATTTTTATAATTCAAATCACTTGTAACATCTTTTATTACCCATTCTGGTGTTTTGAAATTATTTGCTTCTTCCTGATTTTCAAATTCTATTTCCAAATATGCTAATCCATCTAATTCTCCTGAAAATATATCAATTGCTAGTAGATAGCCATTGTCCAAGAACTGATATCTAGTTTTATAAATGGTGTTTCCTTCTTGTTTTTTCATTAAGTTATTATATTCTTCTTGTGTAATAGAATCTTCCATTTCATCTCTTATCATTCCGTCCGAAGTCATATTATTTTTCACTGCAAAAGTATATTCTTCTCCATCATTTATTTTGCGAACTCTTATTTCTGGTGAAAAACATATATATGTCTGTTCTATTTTGGTAATTTCTGAATTAGACAAGTCATATGGTATTTTATCTTTATTTACTACCCATTTTTTCTCTATTCCAGTCAAAAATCTCATTTTCCTTCAATATTAGCACATACCTGTAGGAAAATTTTATGTCAAAAAATCAACCACATCTTATTTTCTGATTGATTCTTTGTTTGATATTTTCCTTTTTATAGATTATATATATCATATTTATTATTTTTTATAAATTTATAATCTTTTCTATAATATCTATATCTTCAATTTTATTAATTCCAAAACATTTTTTACCTAAATCTTTTATTGAAGCTCCTAAATGGTACATTTCTTTATTGTCTATAACTATAAATCTGTCGTGAAATTTATTAGTTTTAGCAATTTTCAAAATAGGGTATTCTTTATTAAATTTTTGAATATCTATTTTCTGTATATTACTTTTTTCAGATGTTAATATTATAACTTCTACATTTTTATTTTTCTTTGTAAGCATTTTCAAAACACTATCATCTATGTAATTATCTATTATTAAAATCTTTTTATTTGCTTTTTTTATAATATCAATTATTAGACTATATGCATCATAAATTTGACCTTCAAAAAATATTCTTTGTTTAATATTTTCTTCGTGTTGCAATTGGTCAAATACTTGGTCAAACTTTTTATCATGTTCTAATAGTTTATATTCTACATTTGTTAATCTCTCAAATAGTTTTCCATTTGAAGATAAAAATTTTCTCATCTCTACAAATGTTTCTACAATTTTTATACTTACTTCAATAGCCACTTCATTTTTTAGTAAACCTGAAAGCATCAAAATACCTTTCTCTGTAAAGACATAAGGTAATTTTTGTTTTCCACCTCGTATGTTTGAAGTCGCAAATTGCGACTTCAAAGTTTCATACTCTTTACTAGTTAATTGAAAGCAAAATTCTATCGGAAAACGTTCTGAATTTCTTTTTACAGTTTCATTTATTCTTCTAGTTTCATAATGATATAGTCTTGCAACATCACTATCTAACATTACTTGTTTTTCCCTTATAGTATATATTAAATTTTTTATTTCTTCATTTGATATATTGTCTTGAGTTATCAAGTTATTTATTTCATTTTCCATAATCTCACATCCTTTTACAACTGTATATAGTTTAAAACATTTGTTTGTTATTGTCAACTATTTTTGCAGTATTTATATATTTCTTCATTGTTTTTCACTAAATAGCAGAATAAATGTCATAAAACATTTCAGGATTTATGATTTCTTTTACAATTAAGGACACAAAAAATCAACCAGATCTTATTACCTGATTGATTTTTGTATCACATATTCAATACGTCATTGGTGCGGATGAGAGGACTCGAACCTCCACGCCGTTGGCACTGGTTCCTAAGACCAGCGCGTCTGCCAGTTCCGCCACATCCGCATTTGTTTGCTGACATAGAATATTTTAGCACACTTTGTTATTCTATGTCAACAAATTTTTGCTATATTTTTAATATTTTTTATTCTTTCTTTTTTCTTGTTCTTTTTGGTTTCTCAACTTTTTCTTCCTTAACCCTTTCTTCTTCCACATAACCAGGCTTTCCCAATAATTTGAACATATTTTTCTTATATTTTTCTACTCCTGGTTGGTCAAATGGATTTACTTCTAATAATTTTCCTGACATAGCACACGCAAGTTCAAAGAAGTATATTAAATGTCCTATTGTATATTCATTTAGTTTATCCATTGTCAATACAATATTAGGTACTCCTCCTTCTGTATGAGCTTCTATTGTTCCTTCCATAGCTTTTTTATTAATATAATCTAACCCTTTGCCAACTAAATAATTTAACTCATCTAAATTATCTTCATCTTGATTTATAAATACATCTGTATCAGACTCTTTAATGTTAATTACTGTTTCAAATAGGTTTCTTCTTCCTTCTTGTATATATTGTCCTAGAGAATGTAAATCCGTTGTAAATTCAGCCCCTGTGGGGTATATACCTTTTAAATTCTTTCCTTCGCTTTCTCCGTATAGTTGTTTCCACCATTCTATAATATAGTGTAACTTAGGTTCATAGCTTACTAATATTTCAATGTTTTTTTCATCTTTATATAAAATATTTCTAGCAACTGCATATTTATAGCAATCATTATATTTTACATTTTTGTCCAAGTATTTTTCTTGAGCAGTTTTAGCTCCATCTAATAATTTATCAATATTTATTCCTGCTGTTGCAATTGGCAAAAGTCCAACTGCTGTTAGGACTGAATATCTACCACCTATATTATTTGGAATAACAAAAGTTGTATAGCCTTCTTCTTCAGCAATTTGCTTTAAAGCGCCTTTTTCTTTGTCTGTTGTAACATAAATTCTTTTCCTTGCTTCACTTAGTCCATATTTATTTTCCAATAATTCTCTAAAGATTCTAAATGCAATTGCAGGCTCTGTTGTCGTTCCAGATTTTGATATTACATTTATTGATAAATCTCTATTTCCAATTAAATCTATTAAGTCATTTAGATAATTAGGATTCAAATTGTTCCCTACATATAATATTTGAGGAGTTTTTCTTTGTTCTTTTGGCAAAACATTATAAAAAGTATTTGTTAGTGCCTCAATTACGGCTCTAGCCCCCAAGTATGAGCCACCTATTCCAATAACTAACAATATTTCAGAATTTTTTTGTATTTCTTTGGCATATTTTTTTATTTTTTCTACTTCTTTTTTATCATACTCTGTTGGTAAGTCAAGCCAACCTAAAAATTCGTTATTATCTTTTGATTTTTCATGTAATTCTTCATGTATTTGGGTTACTTTATTTGCATATTTCATTATATCATCTTGATTTATATTACTATAAGCCAAGTCTAATTTTATATTTTCCATAAAATATACCTCCTCTTTAGTATCTATTCATATTTTATATTAATCATTCGTTTTATTCAATAGTCTTTTTTAAATTTAATTTTCAATTTTTTCACAAAATGTCTAGACTTTTTCATATATTTTGTGTATGATTATATAGTATCAATTATTTTTGGAGGTAAACTATGAATAAAATAGTTTTTAGAATTTTATTAATATTATTTCTAATTTTTGTTTTCTGCATGTCGGCTGTTAATGCATCTTCTGATATCAGTTTTGATTTACCAGGTGTTAATAATTCTACTTCCACTAACGAAACAACTAATAATAATGAGGTAACAAATAGTAGCAATGATGACACTACTGTTAATTCAACAGGTGACGATATTTTTGATAATACTGATCCAGATCCCTCTGAATCTTTACAACCATCAAGTATATCTTCGGCACCAGAAACAGGACTAGGTACTTCAAATATTATAAATATATTGCTTATAGCAGTTGGTGTTATTTTAATATTACTTGCTATTGCAATTTTAATAAGATTAAACGGATAAATTCAAACGACTATTTAAAAGTCGTTTTTTTTTGCCTTCTTTCCACTATTTATCAGAATATTTTATATAAAATTATAAATACTAATATTGAGCATTTTTTGAGCTTAATTTTATGAAAAGGAGGTTCTTTGTTTTTATGAAAAAGAAATTTTTTATAATTGCTACTTTATTAGTTATTTTTTCATTTTTTATGGTTCCTTATGCATTTGCTGCTAATAAAAGTATGGATAATGCCGTAAACAATGTTAGAAATTTCGTTGGTGGAGCTGAAAATGTAGTTGAAGATGCTGGTAAAGACGTTGCAAATGGTGTAAGAAGTGGATTGAACGCCATTGATGAAGGTGCTAAAGATGTTGGAAATGATGTAAAAAATGATGCTAATAACATGATGAATACTAATAATAGAAATACAAATTATAATGCAATCAGAACTGCAACTGGAACAACAGATACAGGTTTATTTGGAACAACATCTAATACAGTTTGGAGCTGGTTAATAATTGCAATAGTAGCTATTATTATAGTAGCTTTAGTACTTTTTTATGCTAATCAAAATAAAAACACAACATATCACAATGATGATAATGAATAATTAAAAATTTATAGCATGTGTATCTTTCTTTTTCTTGACACACATGTTATAATATTTATATTATAAATTTTAAGGAGCGTTACATATATGTCTAAAAAAGTTATTACAACAAACCCTACTGCCAGACATAATTATGACATAATAGATACACTAGAAGCAGGAATAGTACTTTATGGTACTGAAATAAAATCTATTCGTAATGGTAAGGTGAATTTAAAGGATAGTTATGCAGGTATAAAAAATGGTGAAGTATATTTATATAGTATGCATATAAGTCCTTATGAACAAGGAAATATTTTTAATAAAGACCCTTTAAGAGACAGAAAATTATTATTAAATAAACGTGAAATTTTTAGATTAGTTGGTCTTATAAAGCAAAAAGGTTATTCTCTTGTTCCAATTAGCCTTTATTTTTCTGGAAACTTTGTAAAGGTTGAGCTTGGAATTGGTAAAGGTAAAAAACTATATGATAAGCGTGAAGATATAGCAAAAAAAGATGCAGAACTACGTATTCGTAAACAATACGGAAAAATAATATAAAAAGGATTGATAAATAATGTTATTGGCTCTTTCAGGTGTTACTGGTATTGGAAAATCTTTTTTTAAGGAAAGATTAGTTGAAGAGTTAAATTTTCATAAAGTAAATACTATAAGAACAAGACCTATTAGAATAGGTGAAAAAAATGGTGTTGATGGGATTTTTATTACCGACAATGAATTAGATAAATTAAAAAAACAAAATAAAATTGTTTATGATTTTAAGGTATTTGGTGGAAGATATGCATATTTAAAAGATGAAATATTTTCTGATGATAATATGGTTTTTGAAATGCATTATACAATGATTGATGACTGGAAAAAAATAAAACCAGATATAAAAACAATATATATTCTTCCTCAAGATCTCAATATTCCTAAAATGAAAGCAAAAGAAAGAAATCTTTCTAAAGAAAAAGAAATTGAAAGAATTAATGAAATTGATGAACAATATAGCAAATTTATGAATGACAAAAATTTTCAAAGTAAATTTGACTATATTATATATAATAATTATGACAAAAAATCAGAAGAGCAACTGTTAAATTTAGTAAGAAACTTACTTAGTAAATAATTCGGAGGTTATATGAATAATAATACATACTTTACTTTAAATGATAATTTTGAAAAAATAATTAGAAATACATTAAATGATAAAGAAATAGTTAATTTAAAACAAATTCCAACTGGTTGGACAAATATAGTATATGAAGTTACCACTGCTGAAGGCAACTTTTTCTTTAGATTTCCTAGAGATGAGTTTTGGTCTAGAACAATAGTTAAAGATTACGAATTTGCTAAATACATTTATGGAAAAACAGATTTTAATACTGTAAAACTAGATATTTTTTATGATAATGATAGACCATTTAGTGTTCATAAAAAAATACCTGGCATTCCACTTGCTGAAGTTATGAATGACTTGAATGCTGACGAAATAAAAAATATTTCTGATGAAATTGCTAAGTTTATGTATCAGCTTCACCATTTAAATTATGATAAATCTAAAATATTTACTGTACATAATATTGGATTAAACTTAACAGATTTTTTAGATGAATTGTTAAATGTTCATGTTGCTCAAGACGACATGAAATTCTGGTACCCTTCTACCCTTTCTTCTGATGATAATTGTCTTGTCCACGGTGACTTAAATTCTAGTAATATACTATTAGATGAAAATCATCACGTTTCTGCAATAATTGACTTTGGATTTGGTGGATTTGGAAATAAATATAATGATATTGGAAGAATTATTGGAAGATGTCCTGATACTTTTAAAAATGATATTGTACAAAGTTATGAGTCATATTCAAATACAAAATTAAATACTGAAGTATTACATAATAATATCGAAACATGGACTAATATTGATAATGGATATATAAATTACATGAGAACAATTGGTATATATGAATAATTCAAAAGCGATATAATAAAAAATATTATATCGCTTTCATTTTTATGCTTTATTGCTTGATCCAAATACATCTCTTATTTTATGCTGAACTGTTTCTTTTATTAGCTCTCTGGCTGGTTGCATATATTTTCTTGGATCAAATACTTCTGGATTTTCAATTAATGCTTTTCTTATAGCACCTGTCATTGCTAAACGTAGGTCTGTGTCAACATTTATTTTAGATACTCCTCTTAAACTAGCTTCATGTAACATTTCATCTGGCACACCTTTAGCTCCAGGTATATTGGCTCCATATTTATTACATAATTCTACTAATTCAGGAATAACAGTTGAGGCACCATGTAATACTATTGGAGTATTAGGTAATCTTTCTTTTACTTTCTCTAGTATGTCAAATCTTAATTTTGCTTCACCTTTAAATTTATATGCTCCATGACTTGTACCTATTGCAATGGCTAATGAATCACATCCTGTTCTTTCTACAAATTCTTTTGCTTGATCTGGATCTGTGAACATTGCATCTGAAGCAGCAACATTTACTTCATCTTCAATTCCTGCTAATTTTCCAAGTTCTGCCTCAACAACTACTCCTCTATTATGAGCATATTCTACAACTTTTTTTGTTAAAGCTACATTTTGTTCAAAATCATATTTTGATCCATCAATCATAACTGATGAAAATCCGTGGTCTATACACATCTTGCATGTTTCAAAGTCTGGTCCATGATCTAAATGCAAAGCTATTGGAATGTCATTTTCTTCTAATGCTGCTTCTATCATTTTCTTTAAAAATCCTATTCTTGCATACTTAATTGCACTTGAAGAAGCTTGTAAAATAACTGGAGAATTTTCCTCTGCAGCTGCATCCACTATTCCTTGTATAATTTCCATATTATTAACATTAAATGCACCAATGGCAAAATATTCTTTCATTGATTTTTCAAACATGTCTTTTGTTGTTACTAATGACATAATTTTTCCTCCTTAATTTTAACTTCATTAATTATATATCACTTAAATTTAATATTCAATATTAAAATAAAAAAAAAGTGGCTCTGCTCTTCAAATATGAAGAGCAGAGCTGGAAATAGGGATTATTCGAACTTAGTTGACATTGTTTTTACAAAACCATATGGGCTGACCCTATAGAGATATTGCCGTCCAAGAATACCAACATTATTAGTTTTTACTTCTTTAACAATCCTTTTTGCGAATTCCTCTTTTACCTGTGATTCGCCATGATTCACCATGACAAATTTAAGATTTTCGAATTGCTGTAAGAATTTAATCATCTCATCAGCTTTCGCATGTGCCGAGAACTCAGTAGTATACTCCACCTTTGCTCTCTTTGTGGCAAGCATGCCTCCAACAGATACAACATCTCCATTTTTTGCTGATTTCAGTCTAGAACCCAAGGTTCCTTCAGTTGTAAAACCAGCAAATTGAATCAGACTTTTCTCCTGCTTTATATATTTGATTATATATTGCGGAGCAGGTCCATAGGTTCCCATTCCTGAAGTTGTTACAACAATTTTACATTCTTCAGATTCCAATACTTCTGCCCGATTTTCCTTAGTAACATACTGAAGGTTTTGAGGTAAGAAGTCAAGTGCATCTTGCCTAATATCCAGCTCTTCTTTTGAGAATAATGCTGTATATTTTATGCCTAAAGTTCCATCAGCATAAATTGGAATTGAAGTGTCTAAACTTCCTTCGTCTTGCATTTTCTTGAGTTTGAACAAGATTTCCTGAAATCTTCCCAATGAAAAGACCATATTAACAACAGTTCCACCTTTTTTCAAACATTCAAGTACATTTTTTTCAAAGCACTCTACTACCTCATCTGAGTTTGTTGTTCCATAGGTGGATTCTTGTACAACTGTCAGAGTCAACTCTTGCACTTCTTTCGGCAACTTAGGAACGTCGAAAAATACATTTTTCGAGTTATAATCACCAGTGAATAGCAAGTTAATATTTTCATAACCTGTATACCGAATTTGTATCAGGACTAAAGCAGCCCCAATCAAGTGTCCATTCTTGAACATGGTAATCTTAATGTTGGGGTCAACATTAATTGACTCAGAAAATTCAATTTCTTTTATACGCTTGAGAGTCTCAGAAACATCTGCTTCAGAATACAATTGCTTAGAATTGTTCCTTTTTGCAACGTCTTTCAGTACTTTATATGAATCTGCTAATGCCAAAGGAAGCAAAACGCTTGTGGCCTTGCTAGTGTATACTCTTCCATTGAACCCTTGCTTTATCAACAAAGGCAATCTTCCGGTGTGGTCAACGTGATTATGAGTAATTATACAAAACTCAATGTTTTCCGCATTAAATGGAAAGCTCTCATTGTATTGTGAATAATCACTCTCTTGAAAAAGTCCACAATCAACAATAAATCTTGTTTTATCGCCGTTTGGGTAATTCACAATTACAAGGTTACATGAGCCAGTCACCTCAGAGTTAAGAGCCATTACATCAACGTAGAACCGTTCTTTTGAACCCATAGAATTCATCCCTTCGAGAATAAAATTTATTCACGATTTGTTTTCAAATCACTGAACATGATTATATTATATACTATTTTTGCCAATTGGACAAGTGTTTTAGTTATTCTTTTCATATTTGTAACTACTACACATTGATTCATCAGGTTGTTTTGTGTCACAACCAATTATTGGTGTTACAACTATTTGTCCTAATTCACATTCTTGACACTTCTTGTTGTTGTATTTACAGCTTTCTACTGTACAATTGATTTTTTGATTTTTTTCCATAAAAAAATAGCCTCCTTTAATATTTTAGCGAATTATTAAAATTTCTTATAATTTGCCCTTAGCAGAAATCTTTTTAATCCGTTTTTACAATATTATTATGGCTATTTTTTTAAATTTTATTTAAAAATTTATTTTGTTTTTTTGCTGTCTTCCTCTATTCTATTGCATTCTGTGTCTCCTGTAATTTTACAATCTTTTGGATTTTTAAAACTCAAATACCAATTCATTCCATTTTGATTTTTTTCGATTTCTTTTTGTCTTTCTTGTAATGCCATAAAAGTTTGAGGTGGTGGTAATATTACAGGTTGGCATGGAACCCAATTTGCTGGTGTTGATGCTTTGTTACTATCAGCTACTTGTAAAGCATTTAAGGCTCTTAAAATTTCTGGTATACATCTACCAACATTCATTGGATAAACAAGTATTAGTCTTACCATTCCCTTTTCATCTATTAAAAATACATTTCTAACGGTTTCTGTTGTGCTTACATCATTAGAAATCATACCATATTTTCTAGCAATCGCACCATTTCTATCTGCTATAATTGGGAATGGCACTCTAATTCCTGTTTTACAGTAAATATCATATATCCAAGCTAAATGTGATGCATTACTATCTACACTTAATCCCAATAAACATGCATTTAATTGTTCAAAATATGGATTTGCCTTTGAAAAAGCAATAATCTCGGTTGTGCAAACTGGGGTAAAATCTCCTGGGTGAGAAAAAAGCACAACCCATTTTCCTTTATATTGATTTAATGTTATTTGCCCCATTGTGGTGTTTGCCTCAAAATCTGGAGCATATGTACCTATTTTTACATTTCCATTCATCATTATTTCATAATCCATAAAAATAAACTCCTCTCATAACTTTGTATATGTTATGCAAAGGAGTTTGTTTTGGTGGGCATTTTACTTAAATTTTTTAGAATGTAACACTACTCTATATTTATTGTTATTTGCACAAGTTGATAATGTTAATATACTATCTTCTTTTGAAATATCTATATTAAAATTTTTAATACTTCTTTTCTTTAATGTTTTTATAAATTTCTCAAATTCATTATCATTGCTAAATTCTGTTTTAATATAGTAATCTTCACTTTCTATTTTATATATTGAGAAAACTTTATAAATATATTTTTCGTTTTCAGTATATAATGCAATATTCGTGTTTTCTTCATTATTATACCAATCAGAATTCAAAATATTTTTTAAACTCCCAAACATTGAATCATCTCTCATATTATGACCATAAATAACAATGTTTTTATCTGTATTATCAAATTTATTTTTATAGTCTGCAAAAATCCATCCTGCTGAATTTTTGCTTTTATCAAAGCTATGATTTAAATAAAAGCTATTATTTGTTGCCCTTACTACTGGATATTCAACATTTGTATTGTTTACTTTAATCCATGCAACAGTTTCATTGTTTTGCTCTTTTAATTTGTTAAAGTCTACTGTATATTCTTCTTTGTTTTCATCTTCGTTTTTATCTTCAACAATTACTGTACTTTTTATTTGTTCTGCAATTTTGTTATTGTTTGTCTTATCTTTGTACCATTTAAAAATTTTAATTCCAGAATAGATTAATACAAAAATCAAAATCATATAGATAATAATATTTAAAATTACTTTTTTATATCTTTTATTTTTCTTTCTTCTCATTATTAAATTGTCCTTTCGTATATAAAGACTAGCTAATACTCTAGCTAGTCTTTACATATCTTGTTGCATTATTCTCTTGCTTTTTTTCTATTTACTATTGTTAATGCACCAATAGTTGCTATAGAAGTTACAAATAAAATTACACTTGTTATAATGTTATCTCCTGTTTTTGGATTATTTGTATTTTCTTTTTGAACATCATTGTTAGTTACATTATTGTTCTCTGGTTGTTCTTCTTTTTCAGTATTCTCTGTACTTCCTGTATTTTTGTTATCTTCTGGTGTTTCATTTTGTTGTTTTTCTTTTATTGTAAATTTTGTTATAGCTTCTCCATTATCTGAAAAAGCAACTTTTAATGTATGTTCTCCAACAGATAATGTTTTTAAGTATTCATCTTTTAAAGTAA